>Ga0268266_10000386_pt1 | contig 67149 bp, 46 predicted proteins | sample KBSS13metaG_FD_190356 | JGI IMG/M metagenome (GOLD analysis project Ga0268266, IMG submission 190356) | Switchgrass rhizosphere microbial communities from Kellogg Biological Station, Michigan, USA - KBS S1-3 metaG (SPAdes) (version 2) | ecosystem: Host-associated > Plants > Roots > Rhizosphere...
CGCTGAAGCGCCCAAGGTGGATTGCGGTGGTGGGGCCGCTCGCCGACCAGGTTGATGTTCTGTCGGGCAATTACAACGGCACGCCCAGAAATCCCGTTACGGTGCTGGATGGCCTGCGCAGGGAATTTCCGGATGCCCAGATCGTCTTCGAGCCCGGCACCAACTTCCTGCGTGCTGCGGTGATCGTGCCGACGTCCGCGCTTTCCACCGCCGATGGTCAGTCCGGCCTCAAGGCGGAATACTGGCGCGGCGCGAATTTTCCCGGCAGCGCGGCGCTAACCCGGGTCGATGCGACCCTGAACTATGACTTCGACAACAGCGCGCCGGTCCTGCCCGATGCCGGTCCGCTGTCGGCGCGCTGGACGGGTTCTGTGAGCGCGCCGGAAAACGGCCGCTATCGCATCGGGCTGATCGCCCAGAGCGCGAAGCTATGGCTCGACGGCAAGCTGGTGATGGAAACCGATGCGCGCCAGCGCGGGCCCAAGATGGAGGAAGTGAGTTTCGAGACGGGCCGCAAATATGCGGTGAAGATCGAGCAGACACCGGCGCGCGGTCCGGTGCTGAAATTCGTCTGGACCCGGGTCGTCGAAAACCCCTTGGAGCGGGCCGTCACTGCCGCAAAGGCCGCCGACCTGGTGATCGCCGTGACCGGCATCTCCTCGGCACTGGAAGGCGAGGAAATGCCGGTCAATGTGCCCGGTTTTGTCAGCGGTGATCGCACCAGCCTGGATATGCCCAAGGACGAAGAAGACCTGCTCAAGGCCTTGGCGATGACCGGCAAGAAACTGGTGGTGGTGCTGATGAACGGCTCGGCGCTGTCGGTGAATTGGGCCGCCGAACATGCCGACGCGATCGTTGATGCCTGGTATCCGGGTGAGGCAGGCGGCACCGCTGTCGCCCAGACTTTGTCGGGGTCCAACAATCCGTCCGGCCATCTGCCGGTGACGTTTTACACGGGCGTGGACCAGTTACCGGCTTTCGAAGATTACAGCATGAAAGGGCGCACCTATCGCTATTTCACCGGCAAGCCGCTTTATCCTTTCGGTTATGGCCTGAGCTATACCAAGTTCGCCTATGGCGATCTGAAGATCGCGCCCAGGCTGAACAGTGGCGATCCTCTTTCGGTGGACGTGACGGTGCGCAATGCCGGCAAGCTCTATGGGGACGCGGTGCCGCAGCTTTATCTGAGCTTTCCCGATGCGCCCGGCATGCCTGTGCGGGCGCTGCGCGGCTTCTCCCGCGTGCCGCTGGAAGCAGGTGCGGCGCAAACGATTCATTTTACGCTGGAGCCGCGCGACCTCTCGAGCGTGACCGAGGCGGGCGACCGCGTGGTTTCAGCGGGCCTTTACAAGATCAGCATCGGCGAAGGCCAGCCCGGCACGGGCGCACCGGTGGTTCAATCCACTTTCACGGTCGAGGGGAATACAACCCTTCCAGAATAGGCTAGAAGACCCATAACAAAAAGAGCAGGGGACCTTCATGTCATTGTCCTTCGACCGTTCCGCGGCGCTGATCGCGGAAAACGGCAAATATATCGCGGGCGGGGTCAACAGCAATTTCCGCACCGGCATGGCGGGCGGCCCGCTGGTGTTTCAGCGCGGCGAGGGGCCTTACCTGATCGACGCCGATAACAACCGGCTGATTGATTACTACTGCGCCATGGGCGCGATGGTGCTGGGCCACTCGCCGGCCGGCGTGCAGCAGGCGGTCAAGGATCAGGTTGAGAAGGGCATTCTCTACGCCGCTCAATCCGAAGTGGAGTTCGAAGCCGCCCGCATCCTGTGCGAACGCATTCCGTCCGCGCAGCGCATCCGTTTTGGCTCGTCGGGCTCGGAAGTGGCGCAGGCCGCGTTCCGCCTGGCGCGCGCGTCGACGGGCAAGCGCATCATCCTGAAATTCGAAGGTCATTATCACGGCTGGTTCGACAATATCCTTTGGTCCACCGCGCCGGGCGAGAATGCCGCCGGGCCCGAAGATGCGCCGGTGCTGGTGGCGGGCAGCAAGGGGCAGGACCCCATCGATGCGGCCGGGCTCGATGTCATCGGCTGGAACAATCTGGAGCGGCTGGAACAGCGCCTGGCGCGCGGCGACGTCGCCGGCGTGATTATGGAGCCGGCCATGTGCAATCAGGGCGCGATCGCGCCGGCTCCCGGCTATCTGGAAGGCGCGCTGGCGGCCTGCCGCAAGCATGGCGCCATCCTGATCTTTGATGAAGTGATCACCGGCTTCCGGCTTGGCCAAAAAGGCGCGCAGGGGCGCTTCGGCGTCACGCCCGACCTGTCCATCTTTGCCAAGGCAATCGCCAACGGTTTTCCGGTTGCGGCGGTGGTGGGCCGCGCCGATCTGCTCGACATGTTCGCCGGCGGCGGCGTACTGCATGGCGGCACCTTCAATGCTCAGCCCGTCACCATGGCGGCGATGGTCGCAACCCAGAAGGCGCTGACGTCGGAACGGTATGAAGCGGCGTCAAAGCGCGGCGTGCGCCTGCGCGATGGCATCCGCAAAATTCTGCAGGACGCGGGCATCAAGGCCCAGGTCACCGGCTTTGAGCTGATGTTCCATGTCGGCTTTGGGCTGGAAGCGCCGGCGCGCCACTATCGCGATCTGCTGAAGACCGACAAGGCGCTTTATGTCCGTTTCGCCCATGCCTTGCTGAAACGCGGCGTCCGGATTCTGGAGCGGGGCGCCTGGTTTGTCTCTTTTGTCCATGACGATGCGGTGATCGATGCGACGCTCGATGCGGTCAAGGGCGCGGCGAAGGACATCGCCTAGTCAGGTCTCGCGCGTCTTGAACAACAGCCAGGTCATGGCGTGGGCGGTGGAGGAGATCGCCAGCGACAATCCGAAAGCCGGCCATATCTCCATCCGGGCCAGGAGGACATAGAGCGCAAAGCAGAAGGTCCCGACCGAGGCGAGCCCCAAGGTCATGCCCGCCACCACTTCCTGCACCGCATGACGGCCATATTGCAGATGGCTGGAGATGCAGATGATCGAGCCCATCACGGGAAAAGTGGAGAAAAGCCCGGACCAGCGTGTGCCCAACGCCGCGGCGAATTGGGTAATGACGATCGTCAGTCCCGCGCCGGCCAGCATGCGGGCCGGCTGGCCCCACCAGATATGCTCGCGCTCTTCGTCCGATGGCTCGCCGCGCGGATAGAGGAAGAGGCATGCGAGAAAGGCAGCAGCGGGCACGATCTCCAGCCAGGGCGAAAGGCTCTCGATGGCTACGGTGGCCACGGCGATTGCCGTCCAGATGCCAAAGCCGATGACTGTGCACCAGAAGGGATTCAATCGCCGGGCGCAGAAGGCATAGGTTGCGGTAAAGGCAAGCCACGGCACCAGCCCGAAATAGGCGCCCAGCGCCGCCTGGCTGCCAAAGGCATTGCCGTGATCAAGGGTCATGAAGGCCAGCAGCGGACCACCCACAATGGGGAATCCAGCCAGCCAGCCGGCCACGCGTGGGCCGTGCGCCCGCTCGACGACGCCGAACAGCCACAAGGCTAACGGAACAATGGTGAGTTTTAAGATCAGCAAATCAGCCCCCGCTTCCAGCATGGTGACGGTAAACTGAGCGAACGCCAATGGTGCAGCGCACCGGCGCTTGCAGTCGTGGCCAAAACCACCGACAGTTTGTCGGGGGTGATGACATGACACGCGTTTTTCTGGCCGGAATTTTTCACGAGACCCATTCCTTTACCGGGACAGTCACGGGCCTGGATGGATTTGTGATCCATCGCGGTGAGGAGATTTTACGCCGCCGCGGCGATGCCTCGCAGGTCGACGGCTTTCTGTCGGTGGCCGAACGGGAAGGCTGGGAAGTTGTGCCCAGCGCCGTCTATACCGGCGGTGCCTCGGGCACCGTGGATCATGCCGTGTTCGAAACTTTCTGGAGCGAAGTGAAGCCGGTTCTGGAAAAAGCGCTGGCCGAAGGGCTGGATGCCATCCACCTGTCGCTGCATGGTGCGATGGTCACCAGCCAGTGCGACGACCCGGAAGGCGAACTTATGGCGCGCATCCGCGCCATGCCGGGCGCCGAAAAGCTGCCGATATATTGCGTGGGCGACCTGCACGGCACCATGACGCCCAAGATGGGCAATCTTTCCGATTGCATGATCTATTACCGGGAATGCCCGCATACCGACCAGTTCGACAGCGCTGTTCTGTCGTCGAATCTGCTGGCGCGCTGCCTGAAGTCGGGCGTCAGGCCCAAGCATCTGGTGCTGGTGACGCCGATTGTGTGGCCGCCCACCGGCACGGGTACGCGCGACGGGCCGATGCGGGCGCTGGAAGACGCGGCGCGGCGGATCGAAAAGGAAGTGCCGGGCGTACTGGCGGTGAATGTGGTGGGCGGTTACGCCTTTTCCGATGTACCGCACGCGGGCGTCTCTTTCAGCGTGGTCACCGAAGGCAGCGCCGAAGATGCGCAGAAGGCGCTGCGTGAACTGGCCAGGATCGCCTGGGACATGCGCCAGGGCGGCATTCCCGAGCAGCATGACCTCGATCGCGTGGTGCGGGAGTTCAAGGAAAACAATTATCGCTTTGGCGGCAAGGGGCCGGTTCTGCTGGTCGAGCCGTCGGACAATATCGGCGGCGGTGCGCCGGGCGACGGCACCGATGTGATGCGGGCGCTGCTGAAATACGACATTCCGGGCGCGGGCGTGGCGATTGCCGACGCCGAAACGGTGCAAGCGCTGGCCGGTGTGGCGATCGGGGGCAAGATCACCTTGCCGATTGGTGGCAAGGGTAGCCCGCTCGATCCGGGGCCGGTGACCTTGGAGGTGGAGCTTGTTTCGCGCAGCGACGGTGTGTTCGAGCTGGAAGACAAGAACTCCCATCTGGTGGGTTCGCTGGGCAAGATCATCCGCATGGGGCCTTGCGCGGTGGTAAAGCATCGCGGCCTCACCATTCTTCTGACCAGCAAAAAGCTGCCACCCTTTGATCTGGGCCAGTGGCGCAGCCAGGGCATCAATCCCGAAGACCTCACCATGATCGGGATCAAGGCGGCGGTGGGTCACCGCGTGGCCTATGGCAAGATCGCGGCGGCCGAATTCACCGTGAACACCTCCGGACCCTGCACCTCCGACATCACCAAGCTTCCCTATACCAAATTGCGGCGCCCGGTGTTTCCGCTGGACCGTCTGGAGGGCTGAATGCTGGACCGCCGCGCCATGCTGGGGGCGGCGGCGTGCGCCTTGCCGGGGCGGAGTTGGGCCAGCGCCGGCAGCAGCCGGCGTGTCATCACCGCGATGATGACCGACGACCCGGCGACCTTGTGTTATCCGCTGTTCAATACGCGGCTGACGCAGGAGATCTGCGGCAATATCAATGAATCCCTGCTGCTGTTCGACTGGCAGTTCAAGCCGCAGCCCAATCTCGCCCGCAGCTTCGAAATGTCGCCCGACGGGCTGACCTATGTCTTTCACCTGCGCAACGACGTGCTCTGGCATGACGGTGTGCCCTTCACCGCCAAGGACGTGGCCTTCAGCTGCGGTGTGATGCTGCCGCAAGTCAATCCGCGCAGCCGCGCCGCCTTCAGTCATATCGCCAGCATCAAGACGCCGGACCGCTATACGGTGGAGATGCGGCTCAGCCAGCCTTTCAGCGCCTTCCTTCTGTCTTTCATGGCGTCCAACGGCCCGATGATGCCGGCGCACATCTATGAAGGCACCGATTTCCGCACCAATCCCTATAACCTCAAGCCCATCGGCACCGGGCCGTTCAAGTTCGCCGAATGGAAGCGCGGCCAGTACATTCATCTGGCGCGGAACGAGCATTACTGGAAGCCCGGCCAGCCCGGCATGGACGGCATGTATTATCGCATCTGCCCCACGCCCGAGCAGCGGCTGGTGGCGATGGAGACGGGGGCGGTCGATGTCGCCATGGCTGACGACATCGACACCGTGGTGGCCTCGCGGCTGATCAATAATCCCGGCATCGTGACACGCAACGACGCCTATTACGGAACTGCCGAGATCGCCATCATGGAACTGAATATGCGGCGCTGGCCGTTCAGCGACCGCCGCTTCCGCGCCGCCTTCCTGCATGCGGTGGACCGGGAATTTCTGGTCAAGGCGATCAATTTCGGTCATGGCAAGGTGGCGACGGGACCGATCCCGTCCACAGTGCCTTATTACGACCCCAAGGCTCTGACGCTTTATCCCCATGACCCGACCAAGGCGAAAGCCTTGCTGGATGAGATGGGATTGAAGCCCAAGCTGGGCGGCAGCCGCCACCGCTTCAGCATCATGCTGACCCCGGACGGCGGCGGCGAAATGACCCGCAATGCGCAATATATCAAGCAGGCTTTGGCGCAGGTGGGGCTGGAGGTGGAGCTGCAAGCCACCGACTGGCCCACCCAGCTTCGCCGCAGCAGCAATTGGGAGTTCGATTGCGCCGGCAATGCCTATGGCGAATATGGCGATCCCGCCATCGGTACCTCGCGCTTTTATCTCTCCAGCAACATCCGCAAGGGTGTGCCGCTCACCAACGAGCAGGGCTATGTCAATCCGGAGGTGGACAGTCTGTTCGCGCAGGCGGCGCGGGCGGTGACCCACGAGGAAGCGCAACGCCACTATAGCCGGCTGCAGCAGATCCTCACCCATGACGTCGCCATGCTGTGGCTCTATGAGCGCTATCCCCTGTTCTTCCACAACAAGCGGCTCAAGAATGTGGTGATGGGCCCCAACGGGCCGTCCGATGGCTTCGGAGCCACAGCGCTCGCATGAGGCTCCGCTATATCGGCCTGCGCCTGATCAAGACCGTGCTGGTCACCGTCGTGGTGGTTCTGCTGAGCTTTTTCATGATCCATGCCGTGCCAGGTGACGCCGCCACCGTGATGGCGGGCCAGGCCGGCTATGCCGACGAAACCTATATGAAAAATCTGCGCGCCGAATACGGGTTGGATCAGCCCTTGCCGGTGCAGCTTTGGGCATATGTCGACCGGGTGGCGCATGGCGATCTTGGCACCTCCTTTGTCCGGCGCGAGAAAGTGCTCTCCATCATCATGGAGCGGTTGCCCAATACCATGCTGCTGGATGCCTTTGCCTTGCTGGTGGCGGCAGGCGGCGGCATCACCCTGGGCGCCATGGCGGCGCGGCGGCCGGGCTCGGCCGGCGACAGCGCGGTAACGACCTTGGCCATGTTGTTCTACGCGGTGCCGCAATTCTGGCTGGGCATGATGATGGTGCTAGTTTTTGGCGTCTGGCTGAACTGGCTGCCGCCTTTCGGCATCGAAACCATGGGCGCCGATTACACCGGCCTTGCCCGCATCGCCGATGTGGGTCAGCACATCATTCTGCCGGGCGTGACCCTGGCGTTCTATTTCATGGCGAGTTATGCGCGCCTGACGCGAACAGCCATGATCGACGTGGCGGACCAGGATTTCGTCAAGACGGCGCGGGCCAAGGGGATCAGCGAGCGGCAGGTGCAGCGGCGCCACATTCTGCGCAATGCCCTGATCCCGCTGGTGACTTATGCCGGTCTGCAGGCCTCGATCCTGGTGGGCGGCAGCGTGCTGGTCGAGAATGTGTTTTCCTGGCCGGGTGTCGGTACGCTCGCTTTCCAGGCGGTGTTGGCGCGCGACAATCCGCTGCTGCTGGGCATCTTCATCGTGACCTCGGTCCTGGTCTGCCTGTTCAATCTCATCACCGATATCGCCTATTCGCTGGTCGACCCGCGGGTGGAGCTGGGCTGATGCGCTTTGCCGCCCGCTTCTTTTCCCGGCCCACCAGCCTGTTCGGCTTTGTGGTTTTTGCCGTCATTGTGGTGATCGCGCTGGCGGCGCCGCTTCTGTTCGCGCATGGGCCGATGGCCATTGTCGGCATGCCGCTATTGCCGCCGGGCTCTCCTGGACTTGCTGCGGGCAGCGACGTGATTGGCCGCGACATGGCGGCGGGCCTGGCCTATGGCGCGCGCATTTCGCTTCTGATCGGCATCGCCTCCACCTGCTGCTCGGTGGGCATCGGCGTGCTGCTGGGGGCGGTGGCTGGCTATTATGGCGGGCTGGTCGATGATCTGTTGATGCAGATCACCGAATTCTTCCAGATCATCCCTAGCTTCATGCTGGCGATGGTGCTGGTCGCTTTCCTGCAGCCCAGCCTTTCCTCCACCGTAATCGGCATCACCCTAATCACCTGGCCGCAGGTGGCCCGGGTGGTGCGGGGCCAGTTTCTTTCCCTGCGCAGCCGGGAATTCGTGGAGGCGGCGCGTGTGCTGGGCATGAGCGATGCCCGCATCATTTTCACCCAGGTGCTGCCCAACGCCTTGCCCCCCATCGTGGTGGTCAGCTCCATGATGGTGGGCTATGCGATCCTCACGGAGTCGGCGCTGAGCTTCCTGGGCCTGGGTGATCCCGACCTGTTGAGCTGGGGCACGATGATCGGCTCATCGCGCGTGGCCATGTGGGTGGCCTGGTGGACCACGGTGCTGCCGGGTGTCTGCATCATGGTGACGGTGCTGGCGCTGAACTTCATTGGCGACGGGCTGAACGATGCCCTCAATCCGCGGCGGGGGCGCTGATGGCTCTCCTCGCCATCCAGGACCTGACCATCGCGCTGCCACCTGGCGCCGACCGGCCACTGGCGGCGGAAGAAGTAAGCCTGGAGGTGAGCCCGAAGGAAATCGTCTGCATTGTGGGCGAATCCGGTTCGGGCAAGTCGCTCACCGCCCATGCGGTGATGGGACTTTTACCTGGGCGCGTGGCAGCAACAGCGGGAAGCATCCTGTTCGATGGCACAGACCTGTTGCGGGAACCGCCGGATGTGCTGCGCCGGCGGCGCGGCCGCGACATCGCCATGATCTTCCAGGACCCGATGGCCGCGCTCAATCCTGTGCTTACCATTGGCAGCCAAGTGACCGAGCAGATCAGGGCGCATGAAGACATTTCCGAAGCTGCCGCGCTGAAGCGGGCCGCCGATTTGCTGGCCGAAATGGGGCTGAAAGACGTTGCCACCCTGCTCAAGGCCTATCCCCATCAGCTCTCCGGCGGCCAGCGCCAGCGGGTGATGATCGCCATAGCGCTCTCGCTCGGTCCGCGCCTGCTGATCGCGGATGAGCCTACCACGGCGCTGGATGTCACAACCCAGGCCCAGATCCTGAAGCTGATCCGGCGTCTGCAGGCCGAGCGGGAAATGAGCGTGTTGTTCATCACTCATGATTTCGGCGTGGTGGCCGACATGGCGGACAAGGTGGTGGTCATGCGCCATGGCCGGGTGGTTGAAAGCGGGACGACCTCCAGGGTGCTGGGCGAGCCGGCTCATTCCTATACCCGCGCTCTGATCGCGGCGGTGCCCAAGGGCGATCGCTATCTGCCGGTACCGGCGGACAGTGCGCCGCTGGTGGCGGTGAAGAATCTGACCAAGCGCTTCCGCCGCGGCGGCGTGTTCAGCCGCGCGCCGCAGGTGACAGCAGTGGACGGGGTTTCGCTGACTCTGCGGCGCGGCGAGACTTTGGGTGTTGTCGGGGAATCCGGCTCGGGCAAATCCACCCTGGCGCGCTGTGTCATCCGGCTGCTCGATCCTGATGGCGGCGAGGTGCGGCTGGAAGAGGCCGATATCGCCCATATGAAAGAGAAATCGCTGCGTCCCTTGCGGCGGCGCATCCAGATGGTGTTCCAGGATCCCTTCTCCTCGCTCAATCCGCGCGAGACGGTGGCCGACATCCTCATCGCCGGCCCCAAAAGCTTTGGCGAGGATGTGCAAGAAGCCAAAGCCCGCGCCTCCGAGATGTTGCGGCTGGTGGGCCTGAACCCACAGACCATGCACCGCTTCCCGCACGAATTTTCCGGCGGCCAGCGCCAGCGCATCGGCCTTGCTCGGGCGCTGATGCTGAAGCCGGATGTGCTGATCGCCGACGAGCCGGTTTCCGCCTTGGACGTGACGGTGCAGGCCCAGGTGCTCAAGCTGCTGGACGAGGTGCGCCAGCAGATGAACCTGGCCATGCTGTTCATCACCCATGATATGCGGGTGGCGGCCGAGGTCTGTCACCGGGTGATGGTGATGCGCCAGGGCAAGGTGGTGGAAGAAGGCCTAACCCGCGATATCTTCACCGCCCCCGCCAGCGACTATACGCGGGCGCTGCTGGCCGCGATCCCCGGTCACGGCGCGCTTTAAGGATTAAGGAGCGACTATGCGCATCGCCATCGCCGAGCTGAAGCAGGAAACCAACACCTTCGTGCCCTTCACCACCACGGTGAAGACCTTCGAGGACCAGTATCTCTATCGCGGCGGCGAGCTTTTGACCGCCTTCGGCAAGGCGCGGCTGGAAGTGCCCGGTGCGCTGGATGCGGTCAGGGAGGCCGGCGCGCAGGCCGTGCCGCTGCTGGCCACCATGGCGATGGCCTCAGGCGTGGTGGAGCGCAAGAGCTTCAACATATTGATGGAGGAGATCGAGCAGCGGCTGAAGGCAGTGCTGCCAGTGGATGGCGTGTTCCTGGCCTTGCACGGCGCGATGATCCTGGAGGACGAGCCGGACGCGGAGGCGGAAATCGTGCGCCGGGTGCGCGCGATTGTCGGCTCCGGCATTCCGATCACTGTCTCGCTCGATCTGCATGGCCATATCACCAGCGCCATGCTGCAGCCGGACGTGGCCTATATCGGTTATCGCGAATTTCCCCATATCGACATGTATGAAACCGGCTATCGCGCCACCCAGCTGCTGATCGACTGGATCAACGGCAAGGTGAAGCCGGTGATGGCGCTATCCAAGCGCCATATGATCTTCAGTCCCGATTCCGCGCGCACCACCGTGCCACCGCTGGCCGACATCGTGGCCGAAGGGCGCGCTATGGAAGCGCGGGGCGAGGTGCTGCATGTCTCGCTCTTTCCGGTGCAGCCCTGGATCGATACGCCCGACCTCGGTTTTGCCGCCCTGGTTTGCGGGGAAAGCCAGGACGCGGCGCAAGGCGCGGCCGACAAGCTGGCGAAGATGGCCTGGGACCGGCGCAAGGAATTCGAGCCCGAGGTCACGCCGCTGGACGACATCATCCGCATCGGCCTGACCGAACCGGGCCTGACTGTGGCCAGCGATGCCGGTGATACGCCATCGGGTGGCGGCGCCGCCGATTCTACCGCGGTGCTGGCGGCGCTGCTGCATGCGGGCGCCGACAAAGCTGACCGCATCTCCATCTGCACCATCTGCGATGCCGAAGCGGCAAGCCAGGCGGCCAAGGCTGGAGTGGGCAGGACGGTGACTTTGGCTGTGGGCCACAAGCGCTCGGGGCTTGGCGATCCGCTCACCATCACCGGCACGGTGCGCGTGATCAGCGACGGCAGCTATGTGCTGGAAGGGCCGGGCGGCAACGGTATGGTGGGCGAGATGGGTCTGACCGTGGTGCTGGCGATTGGCTCCATCAGGCTCAATCTGCGTTCCATTCCGCATTTCGAATGGGACATCGGCATCCACAAGTCAGTGGGTCTGGATCCGGCGCGGGCGGCGCTGGTCTTTGTGCGTTCACCATCGCATTTCCGGGCATCCTATGCGCCGATCGCGGCGCGCATCTTCCTGGCCGACACGCCTGGGCCCACGGGCCTGAATATGCGGCGTCTCGCCTTCACCAAGGTGACACGGCCGCTTTATCCCCTGGATCTGGTGAATGACTAAACGGCGGTGACGCGCCGCGCTTTTTGCGCCGGAATCTGCTTGCGGAAATTCCTCAATAGCTGGCGCAGCGCCGGCTCTGACACTTTGGCAGCCGCCTGTTCGGGAGGCAGCCACAACATTTCGCGGGCGCCTTTCTCGGGCCAGTCATCAAGCTGTTTGGCGACGGCCAGGGCGAAGACATGCACGGTGCACGGCATGCCGCCGCCGTCCTTCTTTTCCTTCAGATAGTGATAGCTGCCGACCGGCTCGGCGCTGATCTTGCCGGTGATGCCGGCCTCCTCGAACGCCTCGCGGGCGGCGTTCTCGGCCGGTGACAACTCCGCTTCAGGCCAACCCTTGGGAATGATCCAGCGCTTGGAGTTGAGAGAAGTGATCAGCAGCACTTCCGCCCCATGCCGGGGAGAGAAGCGCCAGCACAAGGCTGCCACTTGTAAGCCATGCTCGCGAAAAAGAGGCTCGCCCATAGGCCCCGCACCCGCATGATTCGCCGCAATCATCCTATAGTTGATCCGTCTACGACCCAAATCGGGACTGCTTGCATGGGTGAGAAACAGAAAGGGCGCCGATGGTTCCGGCGCCCGTTAACTATCGTTCCCCGCTGTATCCCGGGTGCTTCGCTCTATGTTAGTCCGGCGACGCTGGCCAGAAGATAGAACACCGCGCTGATCAGGCCGGCGGCTGGCATGGTGATGATCCAGGCCACGACAATGTCCTTGGCGACGTTCCAGCGCACCGCCGAGACGCGGCGCGCCGCGCCCACCCCGACAATGGCGCCGGTGATGGTGTGTGTGGTGGAGACGGGAATGCCCATGTAATTCGCGGCAAAAAGCGTGATGGAGCCGGCGGTCTCCGCACACACACCTTGGGACGGCGTCAGATGGGTGATGCGCGAACCCATGGTGCGGACAATGCGCCAGCCGCCGAACAGCGTGCCCAGTGCCATCGCGGCCTGACAGGCCAACACCACCCAGAAGGGCACGTGGAAGCTGCCGGTTTCCATGCCATGGGCGAACAGCAAGGCGGCGATGATGCCCATGGTCTTCTGGGCGTCGTTGCCGCCATGGCCCAGGCTGTAGGCGCTGGCGGACAGGAACTGCACATGCCGGAAGATGCGGTCCGCCTTGAACGGCGTGACCTTCAGGAACGCCCACGCCACCAGCAGCACCATCAGCAGTGCCAAGAGGAAGCCCGTGGCCGGTGACACCACGATGGCGGCGGCGGTCTTGCCCAGGCCCTGCCAGACGATGGCGTTCCAGCCGCCGCGGCAAAGGCCGGCGCCGACCAGTCCCCCGATCAGGGCGTGAGAGGATGAGGAGGGAATGCCCGCGAGCCAGGTGACGATGTTCCAGACGATGGCGCCCATCAGGGCGCCGAAGATCACCTGGTCGTTGATGATGGCGGGCGCGATGATGCCTGTGCCGATGGTGGCGGCCACATGCAGGCCGAACACCAGGAAGGCGATGAAGTTGAAGAAAGCGGCCCAACCCACGGCATAGCGGGGCGACAGAACCCGTGTTGAGACGATGGTGGCGATGGAATTGGCGGCGTCGTGCAGCCCGTTGAGGAAATCGAAGAACAGGGCGACCGCGATCAGGCAGATGATCAGCAGCATGACCCTAGACCTGCTCGATGAGAATGCCGCTGATTTTGTTGGCGACATCCTCGAAACGATCCACCACCTTTTCCAGATGGTCATAGATCTCGTTGCCGACGATGAAACCCATGGCGTCGCCGCCCTTGTGCTTTTTGTAAAGCGCCTTGATGCCCTGATCGTTCAGATCGTCGGCCTGTTCCTCCAGCCGGGTGATCTCCTCGGCGATGGCGTTGATGCGCGCGGCGTTCTCCTGCATGGCGGAAAGCAGGCCCACCGCTTCCACCGTCAACTCGGCGCAGCGCAGAATGATGTCGGCCATCTGGCGCATCTGCAACTCGAATTCCGTCACCTCGAACAGGGTGATGGCCTTGGCCGTCTTCTGCATCTGGTCGATGGCGTCATCGAGCTGGTTGATCAGCTCCTTGATGTCGCCGCGGTCGAGAGGCGTGATGAAGGTGCGCCGCACCCCCAAAAGCACGTCGCGGGCGATGGCGTCAGCCTGATTTTCATGCGCCACGATCCGCCGGCAGGCCTCGGCCACGCCGGCTCCGCCTTCCAGCAGGTCGCGCAGCGCCACGGCGCCGTCTACCAAGGTGCGGGCATGGTCATTGAACAGGGCGAAAAACTTTTCCTCGCGCGGCATCAGGGCCTGGAAAAAGCGCAGCACAAGGTCCCCCGAGGGTATGGAGTGAAATTTGGCGGCCTCTGCTTGCTATGCCGCCCTAGGGCCCGTCAAGCCGCCCGCAGTCGACAGTAATTACTCTGTAATTTCAAAAACTTAGGGGCACCGCTGGCGCGGTGCCCCCGTCTGAATTCACGTTCTTGACGGCTGGCGGGTCAGTTCTCGTCCGGCAGGCCGAAAACGAACAGGGCATAGCCGTTCGGCGGCCGATGCACTTCCGTCAGCATGGTGCCGGGCTTGGCTTCGGGGCTGCCCCCGCCAAGGCCGGTGGTGACGGCGACATACTGATGGCCGTCCACGCTGAAAGTGACCGGGAAACCCTGCACCGTGGTGCCCAGCCGGGTCTTCCACAGGGTCTTGCCATTGCGCACGTCCACCGCGCGGAAGACGCGGTCGAAGTCGCCGACAAAGGCCAGATTGCCCGCGGTCGAGACCACGCCGGTCAGGAAGGGCGCCCGCTGCTGGAAGGACCAGAGCGGCTTCATGTCGGCGGTGCGATAGGCTGACAGCCGTCCCATATTGCCGTCTGTACCCGGCATCTCGAAAAAGGTTTGGGAGCCATTGCCCAGCATGAAGACACAGGACTGCGACAAGGGAATGATCAGCGTGTCGCTGGGCTGGTGATAGCTTGTGGCCTGCCAGTCATGGCCGCCTTCAGGGCCGGGGCAGGAGGACAGCCATTGGTCCACCTTCTGGTCCACGATGTCCTTGCGGTAATCGGGCCGCCCGGTCTTGGGGTCGATGGACTTCCAGATGTTCTGGAACACGGTCTCCTTGGCAGCGATGAACTTGCCGGTGACGCGGTCCAGTTTCCACAGAATGCCGGCCTTGCCGATGGTCATCAGCGTCTTCTGATCGCCATGGTTGATGAGCACGCGCTCATAAACCTCGTCCAGGTCCAGCGACTCGCCGGGCCCGTGCTGGAAGAACCACTTCATCTTGCCGGTGTCGGGATCCAGCGCCACGGTCGAGTTGGCATAGTTGGTATCGCCGGTGCTGGAGCCGCGCAGGTCACGACGCCACGGCTTGGCCTGGGCGGTGCCCCAGTAGGTGGTGTTCAGTTCCGGATCGTAAGTGCCGGCGATCCAGGTCTCGGATCCCTTGCGCTGATTGTCCGGCAGGGTGCCCCAGCTGTCGCCGCCGGGATCGCCCTTCAGCGCCACGGTGACGAATTTCCAGACGCGCTTGCCGGTCTTGGCGTCATAGGCGCTGATATAACAATGATCGTCGGTGCCGGGCCGGCCGCAATTGGTCATGCCCACCAGTACCTTGCCGTTGATCACGATCACGCCGCCGGTCGAGCCGCCAATGCCGGGCTTGTAGTCGACGATATTGTTCTTCCAGATTTCTTCGCCGGTGCGCGCGTCCAGGCCATAGACCATGCCGTAAGGCGTGTTGACGAAGAGATAGTTGCCCCAGAAACCCAGGCTGCGGGTTTCCTCTGTCGAAGGGCCAGGGCCGGGCGCGCGCGGCGCCGGGCCGATGCGGTTTTCCCAAAGCAGGTTGCCGGTCTTGGCGTCCAGCGCCTGGATGGTGTTGCCGGTGCCCCAGACATAGATGATGCCGTTATGGACCATGGGCGTGATTTCCATGGTGCCGTTCTCCGGCATGGACCACATCCATTTCAGCGTCAGCTTCCCGACATTGTCGGTGTTGAGCTCTTTCAGCGGGCTGTAGCTCCAGCCGGCATAATTGCGGCGGAACATCAGCCAGTCGCCGTCCGGCGGATTGCGCAGCATCTCGTCGGTGACGGGGACGTAGTTCTTGATGTCGCCCTTCAAGGTCAGGCCGAATTTGGTCGGCAGGCTGAAGCGGCTCGTCGGGCGGCGCGGGGGAACGCCCGCCGCACCCGCTGCGCCACCGGCCTGCGCTACACGTGGTGCTGCATCAAGGCCCGCGGGCATCTGGCCATTGGCGATCGTGCCGATACCGACCGATGCGGATGGCGTGAAAGCGGTGGTGCCCGGTGTCGCGCCATTGGCGCGCAGGATATAGGCGGTGATGGCCGTATAAGTCGCTTCGTCCAGGCTGCCCGGCGCGCTTGCTGGCATGGTCTTGCTGATCTTGCTGTACAGCGCATCGGTGTTGCGGCCTTTCCAGGCGCCCATAAAGGCCGTGCCCGTCAACGCCGGCGCGTCATTGGTGCCGGCCATGTCGGCGCGATGGCAAAGCGCGCAATTGTCGGCATAGGCCTGGTGGCCCGTATCGACCTGCGCCTGGGTGAAAGGACCGGGCCGGCCCATTCTCACAGCATCTTGTCCAAATGCCATAGTGCCGACCGCCGCGGCCAGGCCAAGAGCGGCGCCGGCCAGCAGAAGAGTCTTGTTACGCATTTTTGTCCTCACTGATTCTTCGGTCAGCTGTTCTGATCAACTTTGGGGCGTGTCAGTCTGGGGAAGGAACCAATGGCCTTCCTCCGGCACGTCCTGGCCGGGCGTCGGATGCGCCGGGAAGATCCAGCCCCACAAGGTGCCCTTGGGGCCCCAGGGCACATCGGCGGGCGCTTTTTCGCTGTTGAGCTGGACATAGAGCCTGCCGCTGCGCAGGGCCGCGGCCTGGGCCGCGTTCAGCTTGAACTCGCCGGAAATGTCGCCGCTGGTGGCTTTGGGAATATTGAGGTCGAACGCCGGCTTGCCGGGCACGCCGGTCACGGGGCTGATCATGACATGGCCCTCGGTGGCATTGGAGGGCAGCCCGCGGAAGTTGCCTTTCACACTCATGGTCTTGCCGTCCGAGCTGATAGTGGCTTCACCGCGGCCGGCGATCACGGCCTTGGTCTCGTCATCCAGCGGCATGGGTCCGAGATTGACCTGATAGTCCGCTGCGAAGGCCGGCGCTGCGGCCACCGCGAACGCCAGCGTGAGGAAAAGTCTGGAAGTCACGATAGCTCCTTCGAAGATCAGTTGCCGCCGGCGGCCAGGCCCGGCTGGAACCAATGCAGATTGTCCGGACGGGGAATGTAGGCCAGGCGCGTGGATGGCCCATCACCATACGGCATGGCGCGGTGATAGCGCCCCGTCGGCGCCTCTACGATATCGCCGTCATGCACGGTGACCAGCTTCTCGCCTTCGACCAGGAACTGCTGGGTGCCTTCGACGATCAGCCAGATCTCGGGGAAGTTGGCGTGGAAGTGACCCCATTCGTTATCGGGCGGCGTGGGCACGCCCTTCTGCGAACGCAGGATGGTGACATAGGTGTGGTCGTCGCGGATCCACACGCCGGTCTTCTCGCCGCCCTGCACGATCTGCTTTTCGAAATCGATATAGGGATGGTTGATCTTGTCGTAGTCGCCATGGCCGGTATAGGTCGCCTGAACATAAGTGACGCCTTTGGCCGGGGTTGGCGTCTCGGTCAGCGGAAAGTCGGGCGATTCACCGGCGGGGCGCATCTGGAAGCGCAGCACGGGCTCATCGCCCACCGCTTCCATGCTGTATTGCAGGCGCTTGGGCACCTGCACCAGGAAATGCTTGGTGGCGATGAAAGGCTCCTGGCCTTCGATGGTCACTTTCATGGAGCCCGATTGCACCACCCAGAAAACGCGATCGTCGGCATAGAACTGGGTCTTGGTCTTTTCGCCCGGCGCCATGGAAATCCACTCGCCGATGAAATCGCGGCTGGAGAAGACCGCCTGCTTCCAGCTCGGCTTGCCTTTGTGGGCGGCCAGCACATCGGACAGCCGATAGATCAGCTTGTTGGGGGCCACGTAGGGCGGCAGCTTGGTGGGCTTGGCGGCCCAGGCCACGATCGGCTTGGCCGGCGGACGCGCGGCGCGCACCAAAGTAGCCTGGTCTGCGGCAGCAGGTGCGGCGTCCTGTGCAATCGCTTGTTCACCCGTCAATCCCGCCGCGGTCAAAGCCAATGCGGCGGCGGCCATCAGCCACCTGTTGGAATTCATCATCTTCCTCCCGAGCCCGCCCTTAGGGCGTTTTTCTTTTGTAATCCTAGCAGCGGGGCGCGGTGCGGGCCAGCGGAGCAGGTGCCGCACTAGGTACCTAGCGGCGAATGAATTTGTGCCAATATGTCGTAAGAGCGTTGCCGCGCCGCGGCATCGTAGATCTGGGCCGTGACCATGATCTCGTCTGGCTGGTGGGCGGCGATGAAATGGTCCAGCCCTGCTGAAATCTCAGCTGGTCCGCCCACGATGGCGCAGCGCAGCACGCGTTCCAGCATATCGGCGATGCGCGGTTCCAAGGTTTCGGCATACCCAGGCTGGGGCGGCGGCAATTGGCCGGGGCGGCCGGTGCGCAGGTTCACGAAGGCCTGTTCGAGGGACGTGAAAAGCAACCCGGCCTCTTGGGCGGTGTCGGCGGCAAACACATTCAGTCCCAGCATCACATAGGGCTTGTCCAGCCAAGGCGAAGGCTGGAACGAACGGCGATAAAGCGGGACGGCGACATCCAGATCGTCCGGCGCGAAATGCGATGCAAAGGCGTAAGGCAGGCCCAGCGCCGCCGCGAGCTGGGCGCCGTAATGACTGGAGCCCAGAATCCACACCGGCACATTGCTGCCTTCGCCGGGAATGGCGCGTACCGCCTGGCCTGGCGCCGCAGGCGCGAGATAGGCGAGCAGTTCCTGAACATCGCGCGGAAAGTTGTCGAGATCGGTTTGAAGATGCCGGCGCAATGCCAGCGCTGTGCGCGGATCGGTGCCGGGCGCGCGGCCAATCCCCAGATCGATGCGGCCGGGAAACAGTGCGGCCAGAGTACCGAACTGTTCGGCGATCAACAGCGGTGCATGATTGGGCAGCATGATGCCGCCGGCGCCCACGCGGATGGTGCTGGTCGCGGCCGCAACATGGCCGATCGCCACCGCGGTCGCTGCACTGGCGATGCCGGGCATGTTGTGATGCTCTGCCAGCCAATAGCGACGGTAACCAAGTTTTTCGCAACTTCGTGCCAGTTCGGCACTTTCCTTCAACGCCGCGGCTGCATCGCTGCCCTGCTTGATTGGGGAAAGGTCGAGGACCGACAATGGGATCATGGGCTTAAGGATGAACGTCCGGCTTTTTGATGCAAGCAAAAGTTCCTGCCGCATTTCGGGCGTGATTGCCGGGCAAGAAGAAGGACAGGGGCCACATCATCCGCGGGGCATAGCGGATTTCGGTCGAAGGAACATCATGCATCGCAGACATCTGTTGGGTGCCGGCACGCTGGCGCTGTGCGGCTTTTCTCTGAGCTCTCCCGTCTGGGCGGCGAATGCCGCGGAGGATTTTGTCTCCGCCAGCATCCTTAAGGGTTTCGACGTCCTGAATGACACCAACGTTCCCGCGGGGGAGCGCCGTCAGCGCTTCGCGACCTTTCTTCTCGGCCTCACCGATGTGCGCCGCGTCGCCCTGTTCCTGCTCGGCTCTTATGCGGCCAAGGCTGACGCCGCCGATATCGATGCCTATGTCGCGGCGTATCGCGACTACATCATGTCGGTTTATCAGTCCTATTTCTCGCTCTATGCCGGCCAGTCGCTCCGGGTGACGTCATCGCGCGAGCGCGCCCCTGGCGACTATGTCGTGAGCACGCAGATCACGGGCGGCAATGCCGCAACAGCAATCGATTTCCGCGTGCGTACGGATGGTCCGCAGCCGCTGCTGCTCGACGTTGCTGTGAGCGGTGTTTGGCTGGCGCTGGCGCAGCGGGATCAGTTCATGTCCGTGCTGGCGGCAAACAATGGCGATGTGAAAATATTGACGTCGCACCTGCGCGGCATTACGCACGCCTGATTTTGCACGCGATCTCGCACGCATGATCGTGCGGAAACTCGCGGAACTTTTGTTCCGAAAAGTTGCAGCTTGAATCGTCGCGGCGATTTATGTATCTCCACGAGTGCTGGGGTGCATACGCGTGAGGAACAAGGTTGTTCCCGCGCCTGACTGAAAAAGTTCGCGCGCCCACGTTTGCTACCAAAGTTTCAATCACTCTGACGCCCTGACAGGAGCCACTGTGTCTGACGCTGTTGCCATAAATGAAACCATCGCCGCCAAGCGCAGCCGTGCGCGCAACCTGTTTCTGGGAAGCCTGTGCTGTGTCACGGCCCTGATGCTGCAGACCGCGAACTTCGGTCCGCAGCGGAACCTCTCCATGCACCGTCCGAACATGCTGGTGCGCCTGATCGATGCGACGCGGCCGTCGCAGGAACCCTCGGCCTACGACATCGAATCCGGCATGAATTCTTCCCAGCTTCTCAACCGCTGGGATGCGGCCATTACCGAAGCCTCTCAGCGTTTTCATATCCCCAAGGCATGGATTCGCGCCGTCATGCGTCAGGAAAGCGGCGGACGCACCATGCTGGCCGAGAACAAGCCGATCGTCTCCCGCGCGGGCGCGATCGGTCTTATGCAGGTGCTGCCCTCAACCTATGGCCAGATGGCCGAGCAACATGAGCTGGGTGACGATCCCTTCGACGCGCGCGACAACATCATGGCGGGCGCCGCCTATCTGCGCTGGCTGCACCAGCGCTACGGCTTTCCCAAAATGTTCGCCGCCTACAATGCAGGCCCGGGCCGGGTAGAGCATGGCGGCAGGTTGCCGGCCGAGACCCGCGCCTATGTCGGCGGCATCACCAAGACCCTGAAATCGGCAAAGAGCAGTCTGGATCTGGTCAAGCTCACCCGCCCCGACGGCGCGACAATGAAGATTGATGCAGGCCAGGTCACCGCTGTGCGGGCGCCGCTGCCCGGTGAGTACAACGCCTCCGTCCAGGCCGTGCTGACCCTGAACCACCACAAGCGGCAGGCGGTGCGCGAGAATGTCACCATCGCGCGGGCCGCGATCCGGGCCACCGGCGGGTTCATCTGAATTTTTAATGATCGCATCGCAAGGTCGCCCTTCTGGCGCTCTGGCTTTGGCCAGGTAATATCGTCCTCTCGCAACCTCGGGGACGGGCATGGCCGGATATCGTTCTTTCTATGTGGCATTGCCGGCTCTTTTGTGGGCCGCGGCGGCCTCTCCGGCATTGTCAGCGCCCGCGCCCAGCCCGTTCGCGGTCCCCAGCAGTCTGCCGTACCAGGCCCCGCGGTTCGACCTGATCAAGGATGGCGACTATCAGCCCGCCTTTGATGCAGGGATGAAGCAGCAGAGGGCGGAGATTGATGCCATCGCCGCCAATCTGGCCGCACCCAGCTTCGAAAACACCATCGCCGCGCTGGAGCGTTCGGGGCGCATGCTCGAACGGGTCAACAACACCTTCTTCGCGGTGGTGCAGGCCAATACCAATCCAGCCCTGGATAAGGTGCAGACGATAGAGGCGCCTAAGCTGGCGGCGCACAATGACGCGATTTTCCTAGACGCAAAACTCTTCGCGCGGGTCAAGGCGCTGTACGATCAGCGCGCCAACCTAAAGCTGGACCCGGAGGCGCTGCAGGTCCTGACGCTTTACTACCGCCAGTTTGTCCATGCCGGCGCGCAGCTGTCGGAAAAGGACAAGACGCATCTCAAAGAGATCAACAAGGAAGACGCCAGCCTGGAAGCGCAATTTCAGCAGAAGCTGGTGGCAGCCGCCAAGGCGGGCGGCCTGGTGTTGCGCGACAAGGCCGATCTTGCCGGCCTGACCGACAGCGAGGTAGCGGCGACGGTGGAAGCGGCCAAGGCACGCAAGCTCGCCGGCAAATACGTTATTCCGCTGCAGAACACGACACAGCAGCCTTTGCTCACCTCGCTGGAAAACCGCGGCATTCGCGAAAAGCTGTTCAACCAGAGCTGGACGCGCGCCGAAAAAGGCGACCGCAACGATACCCGCGAGATCATCTCGCGCCTGGCGGTGCTGCGGGCCGACAAGGCCAAGCTTCTGGGCTATCCCAACTATGCCGCCTATGTGCTTTACGACCAGATGGCGCAGACACCGGACGCGGTGGAAAAATTCATCGGCCAGCTTGTCCCGCCCACCCGTGGCAAGGCGGCCGAGGAAGCCAAGCTGATCCAGCAGGCCATCGACAAGGACGGTCCGCATTTCGACCTGAAGCCGTGGGACTGGCAGCGTTATTCCGAGAAAGTGCGCAAGGCGCGCTACGACCTGGATGAGGCCGCGCTCAAGCCTTATTTCGAACTCAACAAGGTGCTGAAGGATGGCGTCTTCTATGCCGCCAACAGACTTTACGGCATCACCTTCAAGCAGCGCCGCGACATTCCGGTCTATCAGCCCGACGTGATGGTGTTCGAGGTCTTCGACCAGGACGGCAAGAGTCTGGGCCTGATGTATTTCGACTATTTCAAGCGCGACAACAAATCCGGCGGCGCCTGGATGAGCAATTTCGTCGGCCAGTCGAAGCTCCTGGGCACCAAGCCCGTGATCTACAATGTGGCGAACTTCACCAAGCCGGCGGCCGGCCAGCCTGCGTTGATCAGCTTCGACGACGTTGGCACCATGTTCCATGAATTCGGCCATGCGCTGCATGGCCTCTTCGCCAACCAGACCTATCCCTTGGTCTCAGGCACCAATGTGGCGCGCGACTTTGTCGAATTTCCTTCCCAGTTCAACGAGAATTGGGCGCTCTATCCCGATGTGCTCAAGCATTATGCGGTGAACTACAAAACAGGCGCGCCCATCCCGCAGAGCCTGGTCGACAGGATCAAGGCGGCCGACAAATGGGGCCAGGGCTATGCCCTGGGTGAGCTGCTGGCGGCGTCGCAGCTGGACATGAAGTGGCACATGCTTGCCGCCGGCTCGCCAAAGCAGGATGTGGATGCCTTCGAAACCAAGGCCCTGAAGGATACCGGCACCGATTTTCCCAATGTGCCGCCGCGCTACCGCTCCAGCTACTTCCTGCACATCTGGGCCAATGGCTATGCCTCCGGCTACTACGCCTATCAGTGGACCGTGATGCTGGCGGACGATTCCTATGCCTGGTTCACCGCTCATGGCGGCCTTACGCGCGCCAATGGCCAACGCTTCCGTGACCTGATCCTGTCGCGGGGCCATACCCTGGATTACGGGCCCATGTTCCGGGCTTTTTACGGCAAAGACCCGGACATCGCGCCGATGCTGGCCCACCGCGGCCTGCCGCATTAAACCCTTGTATACAGTGGAACTTTTATAAGAGTCCCGCGTTGTGGCCCGAAAGCCGGCTTTTGGGGGACTTCATTCATGCATTGGGGGAAAGCGGCTGGCGCGGGCCTGACAGGCCTGGTGCTGCTGGCATCACCGGCTTGGGCACAACAAGTGGCCGCCGCTGACGATGTTGAGGACCTCAGCATCGAGCAGCTCGCCAATGTCGAGATCACTTCGGTTTCCAAAGCGCCGCAATCGCTCTCCACCGCGGCGGCCGCGGTCTATGTCATCAACCATGATGATGTGGTGCGTTCGGGCGCCATCAGCCTACCGGAAATGCTCAGGCTCGCGCCGAATCTGGAGGTGATGCAGACCAGCCCGTCGCGCTATCAAATCGCGGCGAGGGGTTTCAACGGCAACGATGCCGACCAGAATTTTCCCAACAAGCTGCTGGTGCTGATCGATGGCCGCAGCGTCTATACCCCGCTCTACTCTGGCGTCTATTGGGACATGCAGGATGTGCTGGCCGACGATGTGGAGCGCATCGAAGTGGTCAGCGGGCCCGGCGGCACCCTGTGGGGCGCCAATGCTGTCAATGGCGTGGTCAATATCATCACCCGCAAGGCCTCTGATACGTCAGGCGGTGTGGCGATCCTGCAGCCGGGTGATCAGTACAGCAGCGTCGCGTTGCAATATGGCGGCGCGCTCACCGACACGATCGACTATCGCGTCTATTTCAAGGATTTCTACCAGCGCTCCTTCAATACCGCTGCCGGAGTATCGGCCCATGACGGCTGGTCGCGGCCGCAAGCCGGCTTCCGGCTGGACTGGAATGGCGGCCCTGATTTGCTGACCCTGTCCGGCGATGTCTATGGCGGCGCCGAAGGCCAGCCCACCGGACCTGACGAGGTGATCGGCGGCGGCAATCTCACACTCAACTGGCAGCGGCAGCTGGCGGAGGGTTCCTCGCTGCAGGTGCTGGCCTATTACGATGAGACGCGCCGCAATACCCTGGGCGCAGGCGGGTTCAATCTCGACATCTACAATCTGGAGCTGCAGCACAATTTCCGGCTGGCGGACTGGAACAGCATCGTCTGGGGCATCGGCGACCGCATCGAGCAGTATCAGATCGCAAACCGCATCGGCACTGACAACTCCCTCACCTGGGAGCCGGGCACGCGCACCCTGAATCTCGCAAATATCTTTGCCGAGGATCGCATCCGTCTCAGCGACTCGGTAGAAGCCACCATCGGTCTGAAGGCGGAAAATGATCCCTATTCGGGCATCGCCCTGATGCCCAGCGGCAAGCTTTCCTGGCAAGCCTCTTCCACCGATCTTTTCTGGGGGGCTATCTCCCGCAGCGTTCGCTCGCCCACGCCCTTCGACACCGATGTGGTGGAACTGGCCGGCACGACCCGTTTTCTGGTCGGCGATCCCAACTTCAAGCCGGAGCAGGTCACGGCTTATGAGGCAGGCTATCGCGGCCAATGGTTCGGCAAGTTCACGCTTTCCATCAACGCCTTCGAGAATGTCTATGACGATCTGAAAAGTATCGAGCCCACGCCCGCCGCCTTCCTTCCGCTGCATTGGGCCAACACCATCCGAGGCGATGTGCATGGCGTCGAGGTTTGGGGCAGCCTGCAGGCGACCGACTGGTGGCAGCTCTCCGCTGGCGTCACCGCCCAGCATCTGGACCTGGAATTCGAGCCCGGCGCCAGCAAGATCCTGCCCTTGTCCCAGACGGGCGATGATCCCCATCATCAGGCTTCGCTGCGTTCTTCGATGAATCTGGGCGATGACGTCAATTTCGACGCGGACTTCCGCTATGTCGGCGCGCTGCCCGATCCCAAGGTTCCGGAATATGTCGAACTGAATGCGCGCCTGGGCTGGAAAGTCTCCGACACGATTTCGCTGGCGCTGTCCGGCTACAATCTTTTGCACGGCCAGCATCTGGAATATGCCGGCGGCGCCGAGATCCGCCGTGGTGTCTATCTCGAAACCAGGCTGCGCTTCTGATGAAGCGCCGCGGTCTTCTTCTGGCCTTGTTGCTGGGCCTGCTGCCGGGATCGCTCAAAGCCGCTCCGTCTTTGGAGTATGCGGTCAAGGCTGCTTATTTGCCGAAATTCATTCCCTTCATCACCTGGCCGGACGGCGCCTTTGCGGGTGCTGACGCGCCATTCACCATCTGCCTTCTGGGCCAGGACCGTTTCGGAGGCAAACTGGACCAGGCCGCAGCAGGTCTGCATGCCGGCGATCACGCGGTGCAGGTTCGGCACTTGGCCGGGCCCGATCCTGCAGCCAATTGCCAGCTGATCTTCCTGCCGGCGGGAAGCGACCCGGCACTTGTGCGCGGAACGCTGGACGCCATGCGGGGACGCCCCGTGGTGACCGTGACCGATTCCGGTCTCTCCGTTCATGGCATGATCAGCTTCGTGATCGAGAGCAATCACGTCCGCTTCGACATCGACGACGCCATGGCTGGCGAAGCAGGCCTTGCCATCAGCTCCAAGCTTCTGGGCCTGGCGCATGCGGTGAAGATGCGAGGCCAGCCATGAGGCCTGCACTCATGGACGGCAGCAAGCGGAACTGGAGCCCGATGGTCGTGGGCGCGCTCACTGCGGCGGCAGTGTTGCTGGCGGCCGGCGTGCTGATGGCGGTCTATCAGGAGCAGCTTTACAGCGCCCAGCAGGCCAAGAGCGTGCGCGAGCAAGCCCAGATCCTGGCGGCCAGCGTCACCGCCGCGGTCGTGTTTGCCGATCAGAAGGCGGCGCAAGAATATGTCGATGCGACGCGCGTCAATCCGGAGCTGCAAGCCGCCGCCGTCTATGGCGGCGATGGCCATATGATTGCCGGTTTTACCCGTGACACGCGCTTGCCCGCGATCGTCAAAGAAGTCAGCGCGTCGACAGGCGCCGGCTATATCGATATCGCCGTGCCGGTGAGCCAGGACGGTGCCCAAGTCGGCATCGTGCTGATGAGGGGCCTGACCGAGCCGGAGGAGCGGCGCATCGCCCGCTATGCCGGCGTGATTCTGCTGCTCACCATGGGCGCCCTGGTGATCGCGGTGCTGAGCTTCTCCCAGGCGGCCCTGTCGCGCCGCGCGCAGCAGTTGGCCCGGGTCAATGCCCGGCTGCATGAAGAGATGGAGGAACGGCGCAAGACCGAAGAGGCGCTGCGCCAGAGCCACAAGATGGAAGCGGTGGGCCAGCTTTCCGGCGGCATCGCCCATGACTTCAACAATCTGATCATGATCGTGAAAGGAAATCTGCGGCTGCTCAGGCGCAAGCTGGGTGCTCAGACCGAGGGCACCCCAGTCGGAACCTACATCGAGTCGGCGGACGAGGCGCTGGACCGAGCCGCGCATCTCACCCAGCGCATTCTGGCCTTTTCGCGCCGCCAGCCGCTGACGCCGCAGCGGGTCAATCTCAGTACCCTGGCGCAAGGACTGACCGAGCTGGTCCGCCATTCGGTGGGCGAGAAGGTCGAGATGATCATGCGCCTGAACGGCACCTGGTCCACGCTGTGTGACGTCAACCAGATGGAGAATGTGATCCTCAACCTGGCGATCAATGCGCGGGACGCCATGCCCGAAGGCGGCCGCCTGGTGCTGGAGACGCGGGATGTCACCCTGGATGCGCCGCCGGCGGAGTTGGAAGGCGAAAACTTCACGCCCGGCGATTATGCGGCGCTGGCGGTGACCGATACCGGCGTCGGCATGCCGGACGAGGTACGCCGCCGGGCGGTGGATCCTTTCTTCACCACCAAGCCGCAAGGCAAGGGCACGGGCCTGGGACTTTCCATGACCTTCGGCTTTGTCCGCCAGTCCGGCGGCTATCTGGTGATCGAAAGCAAAGTGGGGCGCGGCACCACCATCACCATCCTGATGCCGCGCGACCGGGAGGGGCCATGAGCGACAAACCGGTTCTGCTTCTGGCGGAAGATGAAGTCATGCTCCGTGTGCTGGCGACCGAGATGCTTGAGGAAGCTGGTTTTCATGTGTTCGAGGCGGCGGATGGCGTTGAGGGGCTGGAACTGCTGAAGAGCCATCCGGAAATCTCTCTGCTGGTGTCGGATATCAAGATGCCGCGCATGGACGGCTATGCCCTGGCGGAAGCGGGCCTCGCCCTGAAACCGGATCTGAAAATCCTGCTGATGACCGGTTATTCCCACTCCCCACCGCCAGCTTTGTTGAAGCAGGCGGAAGTCCAGATTCTGCACAAGCCCTTCAATCTGGAGCGGCTTTGCGCCTTGGCGGCAGAACTAACGCAGTCCTAGGCGGGTTCCGGCTGGAACGTGCTCTTTCTTCGCGTGTTGCCACCATATTGAAGTGGAGTTCCGCCATGATGGTGACCCTGTCCCGGCTTTTTCCCGATGCTGCCTGCGCCCGAGCGGTGGTGGATGAACTCAAAGCCGCGGGTCTTCCCGAAGACGATATCGGCGTCATAGCGCCGTCACGCGCCCTCGCCATGGAAAATGCCGATATGGAAAATACGGGCGACGTAATCGACCGGGACGGGAACGGCCGGGATGATCGCGGCCAGATGGTAAACAAAAGCGCCGGCATCGGCGCCGCCCTGGGCGGCGCGGCCGGGTTGCTGGCGGGTCTTGGTGCTTTTGTGCTGCCGGGCATCGGCACCGTGATTGCCGCGGGATGGCTGGCCAGCACCCTGGCCGGCGTGGTGGCGGGCGGTGCGGCTGGCGGGGTTGTCGGCGCGCTGATCGAAGCCGGCATCAGCGAAAATGACGCCGCCGGCTATGCCGAAGGCGTGCGACGCGGCGGCACTTTGGTGACCATCCGGGTGGTGGGCCAGGACCGCGACTTCTATGAAGACGTGCTCACCCAGCGCGAAAGGCGCCGCGCGCGGGGCCTGGATCCCGCCGGGATCGCGGTCCATCCCAACGAGCTCAACATGCCGCGGGGTCACTCACCGACCCATGGCCAAAAGTAAGCGCAAGCAGGTCCCGCAGAAGGCCAGGGCCGAGTTGCGCCCTGCTGTTCGACAAGGCTTGATCCTCTCTGTAAGAAGCGCCCATGAGCAGGGCAGCGTTCATCGCGGGCGACTGGGGCACCAGCCGGTTGCGGCTTTATCTGTGTGACGAGGACGGCCATGTGCTGGCGCGCACCGAAGGCGAGGGCGCCTCGGTGCCCGATTGCGCCGGCCGTTTCGCTGCTGCGGCGGCGCCATGGGACAATGCGCATGGGCAATTGCCGGCGCTGCTCAGCGGCATGGTGGGCTCGACCATCGGCTGGCGCGAAGTACCCTACCTGAAATGCCCGGCAAAGCCGGCCGCCATCGCCGCCGCGGCGTCGCGCTTTGAAGTGGACGGGCGGGCTATCGCCATCCTTCCGGGGCTTTCCTGCACCGGCAAGACCGGCGCGCCGGACGTGATGCGGGGCGAAGAGACGCAGATCCTGGGCGCGCTCCGGCTCCATCCCGAATTGGGCCGGGGCCGGCATGTCATCTGCCTGCCGGGCACGCATGCCAAATGGGTGGCGCTCGAGGACGGCGCGGTCGTCGCGTTTCAGACCGCTTTGTCGGGCGAATTGTTCGAGCTGCTGCGGCGTCACAGCGTGCTGGCGCGTGACGGCGGGGACGTGGCCGTCAACGATGCCTTCCTGCGCGGGCTTGCGTTTGCGAAAGCCAACCGCGAGGCGGATCTGCTCTATCTGGTGTTCAGCACCCGGGCGCGGGTGGTGACCGGCGAAATGCCCAAGAGCGATGCCGCCTCCTATTTGTCGGGCCTGATCGTGGGCAAGGACGTGGCGACCGCGGCGGCTTTGTTCGACCTGGGCGCCAAGGTGCCGCTGGTTTGCGCCCCCGCGCTGACCGCGCTTTATGCCAAGGCGCTTGCCGCTTATGATGTTGAAGCCACGGCCATTGACGGCGATCAGGCGTCGCTGTCAGGCCTCATTCTTGCCCACGCGGAAATCTTCTCATGACTGCTGATGCACTTCTGGCCGAAATGCCTCTGGTCGCCATCCTGCGCGGCGTCACGCCCTCGCGGGTCGAAGCCATCGCGGCGGAGTTGTTCGAGGCCGGCTTCCGCGCCATCGAAGTGCCGCTCAATTCGCCTGAGCCGCTGAAAAGCATCGCGCTGCTGGCCAGACAATTCGGCGACACGTGCCTGACCGGCGCCGGCACCGTCCTGACCCCCGAAGATGTTGACCGGGTCGCCGATGCCGGCGGCAAATTGCTGGTGACGCCCAATACCAATCCCGCCGTGATCGCGCGCGGTGTTGAAAAGGGCCTTACCGCTATGCCCGGTTTCTATACGCCGAGCGAAGGCTTTGCCGCGGTGGCGGCGGGCGCGCGCTATCTGAAACTGTTTCCCGCCTCCAGCGGCGGTATCAGCCATCTGCAGGCGATGCTGGCGGTACTGCCCAAAACAATTCCGGTCTATGCCGTGGGCGGCGTGGGGGCGGGGAACATGTCGGAATGGCGAAAGGCCGGCGCCGCGGGTTTCGGCCTGGGCTCGGACCTGTTCAAACCGGACTTCAGCGATGCGGACATTGCCGCGCGCGCACGCAAGTGCGTCGCGGCGTTTAAGGCGGCCGGCTAAGCGTCCTCAGGCTTCAACATGCTCAGCATGAGGACTACGCCTCACCCTGGTCGCACTACGCTGTCGCTAGCGACTGTCGAAGGGTGAGGTATCACCAGTTCGTGTAGCTGCCATCCGGCCTGCGATTAATCTGGATCGGCGCGTAATGCTCGCTCCAGTCGCCGACCTGCTGCAGCTTGCTGGTATCCAAGGTGACGCCAAGGCCCGGCCGGTCGTTCGACCACAGCTTGCCGTTATGGAAGTCATAGGCCTGTGGCAGATAGGGCCAGGGCTTGCGGCCGGCGCTGGTCATTTCCATCAGCGCGATCACGGACGTGGCGGTCAGGCAGTGCACCAGCGCGGTCTCGCCGATCGGGCCGGTGAAATGCGGGATCAGGCCGCAATAGTGCGTCTCGCACAGCGCGGCGATCTTCATGTATTCGGTGATGCCGCCAACATTGGGCACGGTGCAGCGGGCGAAATCGATCAGCTGCTTCTCGATCAGATTGTTGATCTCCCATTTGACGCCATAGATCTCGCCGACCGCGACCGGAACGCGCAGGCGCGGACGCATGACCTTGTAAACCTCGGTATTCTCGCCGCGCACCAGGTCTTCGCAGAAGAAGGGGTGCAGCGGTTCCAGCTCGGTGGCGAGCGTGATGGCGTCTTCCGGGTCCATGGTGCCGTGGAAGTCGATCGCCCAGGCGCCGTCCTTGCCGACGCCGCGGCGGATGGCCTGGCAATCTTCGACAGTCTGGCGCACGGCTTCGAAGCGGTCGAACACCTTGTTCTCGCGCACGCCGGTGCGATAGGCGCGGAACCCTTCGGCGACGCAGGCGCGTGCCGCATCTTCCAGGGTGCCGCCGGCCGGGGTGGGATAAGAGGTCGCATAGCATTCCACATAGTCGCGGCTCTTGCCGCCCAGAAGCTGCCAGACCGGCACGCCCAGCGCCTTGCCTTTGAGGTCCCACAGCGCCACGTCCAGCGCGCCCAGCGAGTGGGTCTTTTCGCGGCCTGAGGGATAGAAATAGGCGCGCTCCATCACCTGCCACAGGTCCTGGATGCGGAACGGGTCTTCGCCGATCAGAAGCCCGGCGCATTGTTCCATGGTGGAGGGCTCGCCGCCTTCACCCACGCCGATCAACCCACCTTGGGTTTCTATGACCACAATGTTGGTGGATTGGTTGAAGGTCGGTTGATGAATATTGGGCCGGCCCGCCGCGTCCGTCGGGGTCTTGTAGTAGCGAATGCGCTTGATCTTGTCCTTGGGCAGGCCCAAAGCGTAGGCATCCGGCGGCGCCCATAGCGCTGCGGTTGTACCCAGAAGCGCTTTCATCACATTGCGGCGATCCATTTTTCCCCTCCGGAATTTTGCTGGGCGCGACGTTAGCTTCTTTACCCTTTGGCGCAAGATTTTCGCATTCATGATGGCCGCGGCATTTGTCATTCGCTGTCATCTGACATAGTCTCTTCTGCAAGCGGCCCCGCTAAAAGGGAGTCGCGTCAGTGAAGGCGGCGAAAGACCGCCGACTGGGGTCGAGGAAACAACAAGAATCAACACGTTATCGGCGCAAGATCGCAAAACGCGCGCACTTTGTTTGTGTGCGATTGGGACGGGATAAGGCGGGATCAACCCGCGCTGGGCGCCGCCCTTTCGAAAGAAAGGGCGGCCTCTTTCTTTCCGCCGCATTCCTTCATTCATGCCGCAGTGCAGCGAAGCGCTTTTGCTGTTTTTTTTCCGTGCCCTGTGCCGTAAAGAACTTCCACATAATGAGCCGTTGTCAGGGGAGTTTTGAAATGCGGGTTGTGAAATTTGGTGCGGCTGTCGCAGCGCTTGTGGCCGCGAGCGCGCCGGCCCTGGCTGAATCCACGGTGCTGCGGAACGTCACGGTGATTGACGGTACCGGTGCGGCGGCCAAACCCAATTCCGCGATTGTGATGACGGACGGCAAGATCGCCTATGTCGGTCCCATGTCGGGACTGAAGGCCCCCGCCGGCGCCAAGACCGTGGATCTGTCCGGCAAGTTCGTGATGCCCGGCATCATCGACAGCCATGTCCATCTCGGCATGATGCATGACGTCACCCAGGACGAGAAATACGAGACGCCTGAAAACGTTCAGGCCGATCTGAAGCAGTACGCCGCTTACGGTGTCACCACAGTACAGGTGCTGGGCACCGACAAGGATTTCGTTCTCGACATGCGCAACAAGCAGCGCAAGAGCCGCCCGACCATGGCGCGGATCTTCAGCGCCGGTCAGGGCGCTGTCATGAAAGGCGGCTATGGCGGCCTTGTGGGCGTGACCAACCCGATCTCCACGCCGGAGGAGGCGCGCAAGCTCGTCGACGAGCAGGCGGCCAAGGGCGTGGACTTCATCAAGCTCTGGATGGATGACGAGCGCAAGACCATTCCGGTCAAGATGACCTATGAGGTCTCCCGGGCCATCATTGATGAAGCGCACAAGAAACATCTGCGCGCCGTGGCGCATGTCTTCTATTTGGCCGACGCCAAGGAGCTGCTGAAAGAAGGCATTGACGGTTTCGGCCATATGGTCCGCGATCAGCCGGTCGACCAGGAATTCCTGAACCTGATGAAGAGCAAGGGCGCCTGGCAGGTCTCCCCCACCCTCAGCCGCGAAATGGCCTATAGCCTGGCGATCATGCCGTGGCTGAACGATCCGTTCTTCACGCGCGGTGTCACGCCCGGCACCTTGAAGGCGCTCAAGAGTATGGACCGCGAAAAGGCGGTCGTGCTGGGCTTCACCAAGTTCCCCGGCCTGCCGTATCAGAAGAAGGTTTTCGCGGACATGGACCGCACCTTGTTCCAGGCGCTGGAGAATTACGCCGCCATGGTGAAGGCGGGCGTCAATACCGGCATGGGCACCGACTCCGGTCCCAATGGCCGCTACCCCGGCTTTAATGCCCATGAGGAAATGCAGCTGGAAGTGCTGGCGGGCCGTTCGCCCATGGACGCCATCAAGTCCGCCACCAGCGACAATGCCCGCTGGCTGGGTGACAAGACCATCGGCAGCATCGAGAACGGCAAGTGGGCCGATCTTCTGGTGCTGGACAAGAATCCCGTTGCGGACATCCACAATACCGAGACCATCAATTCGGTCTATATCGCGGGCAATTCCGTTCCGACACTCTGGCAGACCTGCCGCGACCGGCCGGTAAACCAGAGTGTCGGAACGCCGGCCGACTTGCCGAGCATGCCTTACTAAGCCGGCATTTTCCGGAATCTGTTGAAGGGATCAGCCATGTCCAACCCGGCAGCCGCGATGAAGCCGACGCATGTGCGGCACACGGTGCTGTTGCTGGCGGTGCTGGTCTACATGATCACCTATATCGATCGCACCTTCATCTCGACGGCCATTCCGGCGGCTCAGAAGGATCTGATGTTCAGCGATGTGGTCATGGGCTCGATCCTGGCCGCGCATCAGCTTGCCTACGGCCTGTTCCAGATTCCCGCCGGCTGGCTGGCGGACAAGTACGGTCCGCGCTGGGTGCTGGCGTCGCTGGTGCTGTGGTGGTGCGGCTTCATGGTGGTGACATCTTTCGCCGATTCCGTCATCGCGCTGCAGGCGGGCCTGTTCCTCTTTGGCGCCGGCGAAGCGGGTGCCTTCCCGGTTGCCAACCGCGCTCTGTCACGCTGGCTGCTCCCGTCGGAGCGCGCCTTCGCGCAAGGCGCCACCCATGCGGGCTCGCGGCTGGGCGGCGCGATCACGCCGATCTTCGTTGTCGCCGTCATCAAGATCTATGGCTGGCGCGCGCCCTTCTGGATGCTGGCGTTGCTGGGCCTGTTCTGGGTGGTAGTCTGGTTGTGGTATTACCGGGACAGCCCGGCCGAGCACAAAAGCGTCAATCAGGCGGAGCGCGAGCGTATCGAGGCGGCGCTCGGCACCGCGCCGGCGCGCGCCCGGGTTATTCCCTGGGGCAAGATATTGAGCAGCGGCAACATGTGGACCCTGGCGCTGATGTATGCCTGCTACAGTGTGATCCTCATCATCTTTCTTACCTGGTTCCCCAAATACCTGATCTCAGCACGTGGGGCGGACCTCAAGCTCGCGGGACAGCTCACCAGCATTACGCTCGCGGCGGGCATGGTCGGCGACCTTCTGGGTGGCGTGGTCTCGGATTATCTGGTGCATCGCACTGGCCGCGTGACTTTCTCACGCCGGGTCGTGGCGATGTTCGGCTTCCTGCTGACCTCGGCCCTCATTCCGGTGGCCGTGCTGTCGCAAGACATGACCACGAGTATTATCTGTTTCGGCATCGCGATATTCGGGCTGGAACTCACCGTGTCCAATAGCTGGGCGGTCACCCTGGACATCGGTGGTCCCTTCGCGGGTTCCTGTTCGGCGGTGATGAACAGTTTTGGCAATCTGTGCGCGGCGATATTCACCTCGCGGGTCGGCGCGTTCGAAAGCGCCTATGGCTGGGATGCGGTGTTCTTCACCGTCGCGGGCGCGGGCGTGGTAGCGGCGCTGCTGTTCTCGCGCATCAAGGCGCATGAGCCCCTGGCGGTCGCCTAAACCCGTCTTTTTTGTCGCAAATTCAGAGGGAAAGCCTGGGGTTCACTTTTTGGCGGGATCGGCTATGGTCCCGGCCCCATGGAACCTTTCAAGACGCTCGAAGGGGTGGCTGCGCCCCTCAACATGATCAATGTCGACACCGACATGATCATCCCCAAACAATATCTGAAGACTATCCATCGCACCGGCCTGGGCAAGGCGCTGTTCGATGAGATGCGCTACAACACCGACGGCAGCGAGAAGCCGGATTTCGTGCTCAACAAGCCGGCCTACCGCAACGCCAAAATCCTGGTGGCGGGCGAGAATTTCGGCTGCGGCTCCTCGCGCGAGCACGCGCCCTGGGCGTTGCTGGATTTCGGCATCCGCTGCGTCATCGCCCCCAGCTTTGCCGACATCTTCTATGGCAACTGTTTCAAGAACGGCATCTTGCCGATCAAGCTGCCCCAGTCCGAGATCGACAAGCTGATGGACGATGCCGAGCGCGGCTCCAATGCCATCATCTCGATTGACCTGGAGAAACAGGAAATCCGCGGTCCCGACGGCGGCATGATCAAGTTCGAGGTGGACGAATTCCGCAAGCAGTGCCTGCTCAATGGCTGGGACGATATTGGCCTGACCATGCGCACCGAAGACAAGATTGCGTCGTTCGAGCAGCAGCAGCACATCCGGCAGCCCTGGATCTAGTCGCGTAGGCGCGAGCCGGAGCGACAAGCAAAAAGGAGCGAAGGCGAAAGCCGGAGCGACCAACAAAAAGCGAAGAGAAGAATCTGATGAACGAGTACAAGCTGCTCCTGGTGCCAGGTGACGGTATCGGTCCCGAAGTGATGGACGCCACCATGCGGGTGGTGGGTTGGTTTGGTCAGAAGGGCCTCGCCTACAAGACCGATGAGGCGCTGCTGGGCGGTGTCGCCATCGATGCCGTCGGCCGGCCCGATCCGGATGAGACCTTCGTCAAGGCCAATGCCGCCGATGCGGTGTTGATGGGCTCGGTGGGCGGGCCCAAGTGGGATGGCCTGCCGTTCGAGAAGCGCGCCGAACGCGGTCTGCTGCGCATCCGCAAGGACATGAGCGTTTATGCCAACCTGCGGCCGGCGCTGTGCTTCGACGCGTTGAAGGATGCGTCCACCCTGAAGCCCGAAATCGTGTCGGGCCTGGACATCCTGATCGTGCGCGAACTGATGGGCGGGGTCTATTTCGGCGAGCCCAAGCAGACCACGACTCTGGCCGACGGCCAGAAGCGCGCCGTCGATACCGGCGTCTATACGACCAGCGAGATCCAGCGCGTCTGCCGCGTCGCCTTCGACATGGCGCGCCTGCGCGGCAACAAGGTGCATAGCGCCGAGAAGTCCAATGTGATGGTCACGGGCGTCTTGTGGAAGGAAGTGATCACCGAGCTGCACAAGCGCGAATATGCGGACGTGGAACTGCATCACATCCTGGCCGACAATGCCGCCATGCAGCTGGTGCGCAATCCCAAGCAGTTCGACGTGCTGGTGACCGACAATCTGTTCGGCGACGTGCTGTCGGATGAAGCGGCACAGCTCACCGGCTCCATCGGCATGCTGCCGTCGGCGTCCTTGGGCGACAAAAAGGCCAACGGCCTGCCGTCGGCGCTGTATGAACCGATCCACGGTTCGGCGCCCGACATCGCGGGCAAGGGCCTGGCCAATCCCATCGCCTCCATCCTCTCCTTTGCCATGTGCCTGCGCTATTCCTTCGGCCTGAAGGACGAAGCGGCGCGGCTGGAGAAGGCCGTGGATAAGGTGCTGGCGGAAGGCTATCGCACCGGCGACATCATGCAGCCCGGCATGAACAAGGTCGGCACGGCGGGCATGACGGATGCGATCCTAAAGGCGCTCGACAAATCGAAGTAATAAAAAAGGCCCCGAAAGGGGCCTTCTTCTTTTGCCTGCCTCGCGTCGCGCTTGGGCGCGCGCCGCTGCGGCGTTCGGGCGGGCGAAAGGTCCACCGGACCTTTCGCTATTCCGCCCTCACCCCTTCAGCTCTCTTCGCGCCTGGTGCAGCAGGGGTTCAGTATAACCGGACGGCTGCTCCTTGCCCTTGAACACCAGGTCGCAGGCGGCCTTGAAGGCGATGCCGTCATAGGCCGGCGCCATCGGTTGATAGAGCGGATCGCCCGCATTCTGCTGGTCCACCACCTTGGCCATGCGCTTCAGGGTTTCCACCACCTGATCCTGCTTGCAGATGCCATGCTCCAGCCAGTTGGCAATATGCTGGCTTGAGATGCGCAAGGTAGCGCGGTCTTCCATCAGCCCGACATTGTGGATGTCCGGCACCTTGGAGCAGCCGACGCCCTGGTCCACCCAGCGCACGACATAGCCCAGGATGCCCTGCGCGTTGTTGTCCAGCTCCTGCTGTACTTCCTCGCCGCTCCAGTTGGGCCGGTCGGCCAAGGGAATGGTGAGAATGTCGGACAGCTTGGCGCGGGGCCGCGATTTCAGCTCGTCCTGCCGCGCCTTCACGCTGACCTGATGATAGTGCAGCGCGTGCAGGGTCGCCGCGGTGGGCGACGGCACCCAGGCGCAGGAGGCACCCGCCATGGGATGGCCGATTTTGGCCTTCAGCATATCGGCCATCCTGTCGGGCATGGCCCACATACCCTTGCCGATCTGGGCCTTGCCCTGGAAGCCGCAAGCCAGGCCGATATCCACATTCTGGTCTTCATAGGCCGCCAGCCATTTGCTGGTCTTCATCTCGCCCTTGCGCACCATGGCGCCGGCATACATGGAGGTGTGCATCTCATCGCCGGTGCGGTCCAGAAAGCCGGTATTGATGAAGACGACGCGATCCTTGGCGGCGCGGATGCATTCCTTCAGGTTGACGCTGGTGCGGCGCTCCTCGTCCATGATGCCCATTTTGATGGTGTTGCGGGCAAGGCCCAGAATGTCTTCCACGCCATCGAAGATCGCGCTGGTGAAGGCGACTTCCTTGGGCCCGTGCATCTTGGGCTTGACGATATAGATGCTGCCGGCGCGGCTGTTGCGGCGCTTGCCCTTGATGTCATGCAGGGCGATCAGGCTGGTGATCACGCCATCCATCAGGCCTTCGCCGATCTCGCTGTTATCCGGCAGCAGGATCGCATCGCTGGTCATCAGATGGCCGACGTCGCGAATGAACAGCAGGCTGCGGCCCGGCAATGTCACCTTGCCGCCGCTTGGCGCTGTATAGTCGCGATCGGGATTGGCGGCGCGCTCCATCACCTTGCCGCCCTTCTCGAACTTGGCGGTGAGGCTGCCATTGAGCAGGCCCAGCCAGTTGCGATAGGCGCCGACCTTGTCCTCGGCATCCACCGCGGCGATGGAATCCTCGCAGTCCATGATGGTGGTGATGGCCGATTCCAGCACCACATCGCTGATGCCGGCCTTGTCAGTCTTGCCGATGGGGTGGTTGCGGTCGACATGCACTTCGAGGTGCAGGCCGTTATGGCCCAGCAGGATCGCCGATGGCGACCCTGCATCGCCGACATAGCCCTTGAACTGGGCCGGGTTCTTTAGCGCCGGCTTCAGCGCGCCGCCTTCCACCGAAACGCCGGAGATGTCCTTCCACGAGCCGCTTGCCAGCGGGGCGGCCTGATCCAGCACATCGCGTGCGAAGGCGATAACCTTCTCGCCGCGCTTCTGATTGTAGCCCTTGCCGGCCGCCAGCTCGCCATCCTGCGAAATGGCGTCGGTGCCATAGAGCGCGTCATACAGGCTGCCCCAGCGCGCATTCAGCGCATTCAGGGCAAAGCGGGCATTGGTCAGCGGCACCACCAGCTGCGGGCCGGCGATGGTGGCGATCTCAGGGTCCACATTTGCGGTGCCGATCGCGAAGTCGGCGCCTTCCGGCACCAGATAGCCGATCTCTTTCAGAAAGGTGGTGTAGGCGGCCTGGTCGATGGGGCGTGCGGGGTGGGCCTTGTGCCAGGCATCGACCGCAGCCTGCAGCTGGTCACGCTCTGCCAGCAGGTTCCGGTTCTGGGGCATCAGTTTGACCGCCAGGGCGGCAAAGCCAGACCAGAACTTATCGGCTTCGATACCCGTGTCCGGCAGGGCTTCCTTGTTCACAAAGTCGTAGAGGCTGCGCGCGACTTGCAGGCCATGAACCGTAACTCTTTCCACCATGACGCTCTTCTTTTTGAGGGAGAAATAGGAGCCTAAAGCCCCGGAACCAAAGGGTCAAAATAAAAGGCCGGGCGTTGGCCCGGCCTTTGTCATTTGAAAGCGCGTACTGTCACAGGCCTTGTCACATCCCGGGCAAGGTCGGCACCGACCAGGGAAAGACATAGGCCTGCAGCATCACAAAAATGCCGACCATGACGCCCCAGAACACGGCATAGGGGAAGACGAAGCGCAGGATTTTGCCTTCGCTGCCCTGCCAGCCGGTGGCGGCCACCGCAATGACGATGGAGGCGATCGCGATGATCTTGCCCATGCAGCCGCCGGTGGAGTTGGCGGCGGCCATCAGCACCGGATTGAAGCCCGCCTGGTGGGCGGCGACCACCTGAAGACCGCCGAAGAGCACATTGGCCGAGGTGTCAGAGCCTGTTGCCGCCACGCCCAGCCAACCCAGCACCGCGCTGAAGAAGGGAAAGAGCGCACCGGTAGCAGCGAAGGCCAGGCCCAAGGTTGCCTGCATGCCCGAAGACCCCGTCAGGGTGGCCAGCGAAAGCATCAGGGTGATGGTGATCAGGGCGAAACGCACCGCGTACCAGGTCTTGAACCACCGGGTCACCAGCGCTACGGGCGAAAAGCCCATCAGCAGCCCGGCGATGATGCCGGAAACCAGCACCCCGGTCCCGGAGTAGGACAGGAACGTGAAGGCGAAGACGCCTGCCTGGGCGGTGGGCACGCGCACCACCGGCGGCACGGCCATGATCATCTTGTCCAGGCCGGGAATTGGGAATTTCGGCGCGAACAGAACGCCAGCCAGATGCTTCCAATAATCCGATGCCCAGAAGGCCAGGACGAGGCAGAGTATCACCCAAGGCAACCAGGCATCGAACACCTGTTTGCCGCTGGGCAGCGCCTGCAGCGGCGCCGGCGGTTTCATGTCGCTATGGCTGTTGTCGGCATAGCGGGCGGTCGGATCGGTCATGATCTCCGCCGGCTTCCAGACACGCAGGAACAGAACCATGCAGGCCAGCGAAATGCCGCCCGCGGCCACGTCCACGATGAAGGGGCTCACGTAATAGGAGAAAATGAACTGTGGGATGGCGAAGGACAAAGCCGCCACCAGGACGGCGGGTGTCACGGCGAAGGTCTTTTTCCAGCCGCAGAACACCCACAACATGAAGAAAGGCATCAGGAACGAGAAGGGCACCGACTGGATGCCGATTGCCTTGCCCAAGGTCGCGGTGTCGATGCCGGAGGAGGCGGACAGGCCGATGATCGGTGCGCCGATGGCGCCGAAGGCGACCGTGGCGGTATTGGCGAACAGCGCCATGGCCGCCGAAGTCAGGGGCGAAAAGCCCAGGCCCATCATCATGGCGGTACAGACGGCGACCGGGGTGCCAAAACCGGCGGCGCCTTCAAAGAAGGCGCCGAAGCAAAAGCAGATCAACAGGATCTGCAGCCGCCGGTCGGCGGTAATGCGGCCCAGCGAATGCTGGAAGACGGCGAACAGTCCCTTTTCGACCGTCAGGCGATAGAGGAACAGGACGTTCAGGATGATCCAGCCGATCTTGCAGAACCCGTCCACCGCGCCCAGGCCCGCGGATTTAAGCGCCATGCCCATCGGCATGGTGAAGACGAAACTCGCCACCAGGATGGTCAGAACCAGGGCAATCGCCGCCGCCCAATAGGTCTTGACCTTGTTGGAGGCGATCATCCCCAGCAGCAGCACGATCGGCAGCGCCGCGACCGCCGTAGACAGGAACTTGTTGTTCAGCGGGTCGTAGACCTGGTTCCAGATTTCCATGCGCAAATACCCCTCATGGGCCCCGTGGGGGCCCAGTTTCCCCGTGATTATGGCCGGACCTTAGAGCAGGCAAACGCCTGCTGTCATGCGGGCACTGGCGTTTTTATGAAGAAAGTCGGGCGGTTAGCTGTTGCAGTGCAACAATCTTTCCGATCCTGGCATAACACCTTCCACACCGGCGCAAAGTGTGTGGCGTCACACGTTCCAGGTCGAGGCGACGTGTTTGGGGTCGTCTTGCGAATTCCGCTCATGCATCAGGAAGCTGTAATAGCCGCAGCCGCCCCCCGGATACTCCCGGCAAATGGTGGGGCGGGCTTTATAGATGGTGCAGCGGCGCTCCTTGGTGTCGAAGAACTGGCAGATCTTGCCGAAGTACGGGTCGGCCTTTCGCCGCATGGCATACTTGGCATCGGGATCGGCCTTGGTGAATTTGCTGCGCGCGGTTTCGAAGTCCAGATCGAAATGGCGGGCCAGCCGTTCCACATCCCGCTTGGTCAGCTGGATCAGCGGATAAGAGCAGCAATAGCCCGGGCATTTGGCGCAGTTATAGGACGGCATGTGATAACCAGTCTGAAGACGGCAGGACTCACGACTTAGCATGAACGTCTGACGTCACCATGCGGGTCCAGCCCAGAGCGACGCGATGACGCGCCGCGAGACGTGGGGGCTGTTCCTGTCCTAGAATTGCCATTGTCAGCGCGCTATCAAAAAGCCAATGACCAACCATCCCATCTTCTTCGATGCGTCCGGGCGAAGGGCCGCCCGGATCAAGGTCGTGGCCTGGGGTGTGGGCATCGCGGTCCTGGTGATCCTGATCGGCTTTGCCACCAGCCTGGCTTTGGCGCCGCCGACGACAGGCCTGAACCTGCCGGGCGCACGCGCGATCGCCGCCCCGAATTTGGTTAAGCGCGCCCAAAAGCCGGGCTTGTTGCTTCGCGCCGAAAGGCTTGCCGCCGCGGCTCGCAAACGCCGGTTTGATGATATCGCCAAGTTGCACCCCGCCCAGGGGGCGCTGCCCAGCCGGGTGCTGCCCGCCATCCTCAAGCCGCAGGCGGGACGGCCGCTGGCGATCGGTTTTTACACCAACTACAGCAAGGACGATCCGAGCTGGCCGTCGCTGAAACGCTCGCTAAAGAACCTGGACTGGGTGGTGCCGCTTTGGGTCACCCTGGATGGGCCCGACCTCAAATTCCACACCTGGGTCGACAAGCGCGGGCTGGATTTCATGCATGCCAACAAGCCCGGCGTGGCGATCCTGCCCATGGTCCAGAATGCCACCGGCGGCAAGTTTGACGGCCTGGGACTGGCGAAACTTCTGGCTGACCGTGCCCGCAGCGATCAGCTTCTGGATCAGATCACCCGCTTTGTCGCGGCCGGCAAGTTCCAGGGCGTGACCATCGACTTCGAGGAAGTGCCGCCCACCGCGCACAAGGATCTGCAGGATTTTCTGTCGCGGCTATCGGCGGCTTTCGCCCCGCATGACTGGATCATCACCCAGTCCGTCGCCTTTGACGACGATGACTGGCCCTACCGGACCTATGCGGACATCGTCGATTACACGATCCTGATGGCTTACGACCAGCATGAGGATCAAAGCGACCCGGGCGCGGTTGCGGGCCAGGACTGGTACGAGCGGGTTCTCGACAAGCGGATGAAGCAGCTGCCGGCGGATTCCACCATCATCGCCATCGGCTCATACGGCTATAACTGGGTGAAGGGCGGCACCACCCTGGTCGACAGCTTCGAAGACGCCATGACCCAGGCGCGCGACAACAACGCCCAGGTGCAATTCGACTCCGCCACCAACAATCCGCATTTCACTTATGAGGACAATGACGGCACCCACCAGGTCTGGTTCCTGGACGCGGTCACGGTCTTCAACCAGATGCACGCCGCCGATCCCTACCGGCCGGCCGGTTATGCGCTGTGGAAGCTGGGCTTTGAAGATCCTTCGCTCATGCCCCTGATGGGCCGGCCGTATAATTCGCCGGCGCCGGACAGCCTGAAGCATATCGCCAACAATGTTGAGAATGTGGACTATGACGGCGCGGGAGAGTTTCTGCGGGTGGAAGGCGATCCTGCGCTGGGCGCCCGCTCGCTGACGGTTGAATCGGGCACCGGTGACATCATCGATGAAAGCTATGACAGCCTGCCCACCAGCTACATCATTCGCGCCGGCGGCGCGGTCAAGGGCAAGCTGGCGCTGACCTTCGACGACGGACCGGATCCGGACTGGACGCCCACGATCCTGGACATACTCAAGGAAAAGCACGTTCCAGCGGCCTTCTTCATGATCGGCTCCAACATGGAGGCCCATCCTGGCCTGGTTCAGCGGGTATTGGCCGACGGCCATGAGGTGGGCAATCACACCTACACCCATCCCAATCTGGCGGAGACGCCGGGTGCCGCGACGCGGCTGGAGTTGAATGCGGCCCAGCGGTTGTTCCAGGCTTTGACGGGCCGCTCGCTCCGGCTGTTCCGATCGCCCTATCTGAGCGATTCCCATCCTTCCGACGCCGACGAGATCGAGCCGATCAAGCAGGCCCAGGCGCTGGGCTATATCGAGGTCACCTCCAATCTCGATACCCTGGATTGGGAACCGCTGACCGTGCCGCAGATGATGGGAAATGTGTACCGGGCGCTGGACAATCCCAATCGTGACCTGCGCGGCAATGTCGTGCTGATGCACGATTCCGGGGGCGATCGCAGCAAGACGTTGCTGCTGTTGCCACAGCTGATCGATTCCCTGCGCGCCAAAGGCTATCAGTTCGTGCCGCTATCGGAGCTGGTGGGCAAGACCCGCGACGATGTGATGCCGCGGCTGCCCCTGACCATGTCGCTCTACGCCGACCGGGCGGTGTTCCTCACCATCAGCTATGTGGCGCTGTTCCTTTATTACTGCTTCCTGGGCGCGATCGTGCTGGGCGTGGCGCGGCTTTTGGCGTTGGCGGGGCTGGCGGTTTGGAAGCGGGCAAAGGGTTTGGGCGTGCCGCCGCCATCGGATGGGCCTCCTCCCATTGTGACCGTGCTGATCCCCGCCTTCAACGAAGAGAAGGTCATTGTCGCGACCGTCGAGCGCATTCTGGGCAGCGACTATCCGAACCTCGACGTGCTGGTGATTGACGACGGCTCCAAGGACCACACCGCCTATATCACCCGCTCGCACTTCATGAACGAGAAACGCGTAAGCGTGATCTCCATTCCCAACGGCGGCAAGGCCAATGCGCTGAATGTGGGGCTGGCCAACGCGCAGGGCGAAGTCGTGGTGGCGCTGGATGCCGACACCCAGTTCGAGCGCACCACCATCTCCCGGCTGGTGCGCTGGTTCAGCGATCCGGAGGTCGGCGCGGTGGCGGGCAACGCCAAGGTGGGCAATCGCATCAACATGATCACCCGCTGGCAGGCGCTGGAATATATCGTTGCGCAGAATCTGGAGCGCCGGGCCCTGTCGGCGCTGGATACGCTGACAGTGGTTCCGGGCGCGGTCGGAGCGTGGCGGCGGGATGTGCTGCGCGAGCTGGGCGGCTTTCCGGCCGATACCTTGGCAGAAGATCAGGATCTCACCATCGCCATTCAGACACGCGGCTATCGTGTCCAGTTCGATCCCACCGCCGTCGCCTGGACCGAGGCGCCGGCCACGGTGAGGGGCCTGGCCAAGCAGCGTTTCCGCTGGGCCTATGGCACACTGCAATGTTTGTGGAAGTACCGCCGCATTACCTTCAATGCCGACTATGGCGAACTAGGCCTGGTAGCGCTGCCGCAGGTCTGGCTGTTTCAGATTGTGCTGACCACCCTGGCGCCGGTGGCCGACCTGCTTCTGGTCTGGCAGCTGATCGCCGAATATATCAACTACGCCCAGCATGTCGGCACTTATACCGGCGACAATCTCAGGATCGTCGGCATCTATTATGTGGTGTTCATCGTGGTGGATCTGCTCGCGGCCATGGCGGGCTTTGTCCTGGAAAAGAGTGAGGACTGGCGCCTGCTCTGGTGGCTGCCGCTGCAGCGCTTCGGTTATCGCCAGATCATGTATTACGTGGTGGTGCGCTCGCTGTGGACGGCGTTGCGCGGTCCCTTTGTCGGCTGGGGCAAGCTGGAGCGCCACGGCACGGTGCGCGCCCGCGCATAAAGCGCAATCAGGCGAAGCGGATACCGCTTCGCCGCCGATTGCGCGAAAGTCAAATCAGTTTGGAATCAGGAAAGCGCCGTTGTCGTCGCGGTGATGGACGCGGTAATGCGCCGTGATGGCGGCGCGGGCCTGCGGTCCCAGCGCGTCCAGATCGTTCAGTTGCAGGGTGGCGAAGTGGCGCGCGGCGATCATCTGCGTAAGCACTTTGGGATCGCGGGCACCGGTCTTGATCGCTTCGCCGACATTGAAGACGTCCACCTCGGCCTGCTTGCCGGCCCACAGGCAGAGCGAAAGCTGATCGCACAGGGCAGGCCCCGGACGCGCCTTTAGAAAAGCGATATCGGCCGGGACTTGCTGGCGGAAGGCACCGGTGAAGAAGAAGTTGTTGTCGTGGAAGGTGACGCCTAGAAACAGGATCAACGGCACGGCGGAGGCCGCCGCCAGTTCGGGCCAGCGGCCGCGATCCATCGCCAGGCCCAGGGTCAGCGCCAGCGCGATGCCCAGATCGAAGAAGACATTGGCATCAACGCCATCGCCACCGGCAAAGCCCAGCCCCAGCAGCAACGCGATGGCGCCATAAAGGCCGCAGAGAAGGCTGGCACGATCGGGCCAGATGCCTGTGGCGGCAGCCAGGGGTAGCAGTATCCACCATAGGCGTGTGCCGGCGGCGACGATGTTGGAGAGGCTCCACAGCCGCGGCGAGGCGAGCTCGTCCAGCAGGCTGAGGCCGAAATGAAGCTGGAAGGCGATGAGCAGCGCCAGCACCACCGCAGCCATCCAGAGCAGGAAGGAAAAGCCGGTGCGATAGTCCTGCCAGATGACCCATGCGGCGCTTGCCAATGGTAGGGCAAGCAAATTGTGTTTGATGCCAAGGCTGATGGCGAAGAGAAGCGCTGAAAGGATCAACTTCTCGCGCAGCAAAAGCAGCAGCGCGGCCATCTGAAGAGCGTGACCCAGCAACTGGGGATCATTGATGCCGGCATAGTCGCTGGTGATCAGCACGACGCCTGCGAAGAACAGGCCTCCGAAGGCGGCCGCGGTCCAGTGGCAACGCATGAGACGAAGCGCCAGGCCGATGCTCGCGCTGGTGGCGACAAAGGACAGCATGGACAGCCAGCGCCCCATGACGATCACGTCATGGCCGTGACGGGTCAGCGCCGCCATCAGATAGAAAGACAGCGGCGGATAGTTGTTGGTCATCAAGCTCTGGGACGGCGGATAAAGCGCCTGTCCCGCCATCACGGCGAGCGTGTGGGCCGCATTCCAGCCCTCGTTGGGATCGAGCGGCGCAATGACGGGAATGGCGAGCAGGTTGCGGACAAAAAGCGGCAGCACTGCCAGCAGCAGTACAGCCAGGGCGGCCTCACTGATGGAGAGCGACGGCTTCACCGGCAACTCCTGTCGGGCAGAATGTCATACAAGGAAATGAAACTGCCGGCATGGCGCAATTTCAGCATGGGCGGTACGGGGGTGCGCTTGCCATCCAAATGCACCAGCACCGCGAGGTCGAAGTAACACTGGAAGTGGTTAAGATACGGTACATTTTGCCTCATCTGCGTATCGGCATCCAGCTCGCCGCGCGCCAGGAAGGAAAGCTCGTCCACATCGGGCGGAGAGCCCTGTTCGGCGGTGGCAGCGGCGTAGCGCGCATAAGGGGGTTTCAATTGCACCACATGCTGGCCGCGAGTGGTGAAGAGCAAAGGGGTAAAGACGCCGCGCTCGGGGATGGCGAATTCGGCGATGTGCCAATAGGGCTGGTCTGAGCGGTCGCCGATGGCGTTGCCGTCCAGCACGGTGAGGATGCGGCTGCCATGCGGTATCTCCTCCAGCGCCGACTGGAATTCGAGATACTGTTTGTCATAACCCAGCCAGCTTTGCGTCAGCCGCAAGCTGTTCCAGCCGATCAGACCCACGGCAATGAATGCCAGCACGGGGCGCACCCTGTGGCCCATCGGCAGTTCGGCGGAGGCAAACAGCATGGCGCCGAACACGGCAGGCAGCCTGAGATGCACCGCCCAGCCGCCCAGTGCCCATTCCGGCGCCAGCAACGCGCCCAGCAGAAGCAGGCCCAAGGTGATGCGCATGGCCGGATGAATGCGGGCCTTGCGCAGCACCAGCGCGACGCCAAGGCCGCAGAACAGAAGCGCGGGCAACAGATAGGCGCTTTGGTCGAAGGCGTATTGGATCAGGCTTTCGTAGCGATCCTGCATCGTCTCCAAGAGGTTGAACTGCAGCCCGACATCTTCACTGGCGGGAGGCTTGAGCAGGAAAAAGGCTAGCGCTGCCGGCAGGTAGAGGAGAGCGACGCGGGCGGCGCGCGCCGCCAGAAGCCGCGCATTGGCGTTTTCCAGGCGCAGATTCTGATCCAGCTCAAAGCCTGCCAGCATCAGCAGCAGGCAGGCGGCGGCAAAGAGATGACAGAAATACAGGATGGTGACCGCAACCGTGAAGCCGGCCAGCCGCCAGGCCTGCGCGCGGCGCTCGGTAGCGATCCAGCCGGCCAGGATGGCGAAGCTCAATCCGGCGGCGAAGTAGTAGTTGAAGAAGCCCCAGACGAAGTTGGCGTTATAGGCAAAGAAGGCACCGAACAGAGGGGCGATGCCGGTGCGGCCGTAAAGGGCGCGGTGGATCGCACCTGGTCCCATCACCCAGAGAAAGATCGCGGTTGTCAGGAACAGTTTGGTGGCCGCAACCAGGCCGACAAGCTGTGCCAGCAGCGGCACCAGCACTTCCGACGCCAGATTGGGCACAAAGGCCCAGTGCAGGTGATAGATCTTGCCGTCAGCGGCGCCGGAGGCGCCGTGGTGAAAACTGACCTGATCGATCAGGGCAAAGCTGGCCAGATGAGCTGGATAGTCGGGCATGGCCGGGGCCCACACCGACCAGAGCGGGACGGCCATGACCAGGGTCGCCGCCAGCAAGGTGATGCCGGTCAGGTGGCTTTCCCGCCAATGCCGCGGCGTCCAAATCGGCTCCCCCGCCATCGGCGCCAGAATCTCCCTTGTACGGCGCAAGCATAAGGGAAGCGCGGAATCTTCCGCTAATGGAAATCCCGAGACGGGGGCAGAATACGCACATCGCGGGGATGGCGATGTACGGGCCGAACTGTAGACAGGGTCTCGCCGGAGAGAAGTCTGAGGTCCCCGCTGCGGTCGATCAGCCGTTCGGCCATCAGATGAATTATTCCTTCGGGGCTTCTCTGCACCTTGCCTTCCGCCAAGAGCAGGCGCGCACCCATGATTTCCTTGCGGAAGCGGTCAAAGATGCGCTCCCACACCACCACATTGCAGATGCCGGTCTCGTCGCTCAGGGTGATGAAACAGGTGGTGCCTTCGCCGGGACGCTGGCGCACCAGCACCACCCCGGCGCAGCGGACGGACGCGCCGTCTTTCAGCGCGCCGACACCCTTGCAACTTGTAATACTCTCGGCGTCGAAACGGGGCCGCAGGAACTGGGTGGGATAGGCTTTCAGCGACAGGCGCATGGTTTGGTAATCGGCCAGCACATGTTCGCTCAGCGGCATCCGTGGCAGGGGTGCGATCTGTTCGGCGCCCTGTTCCGGCGCCGCGCGTGGCGCGAACAAGGGCAGCGGATCGTCATCGGGCAGGCGCCGCACCGCCCACAGGCCTTCGCGGCGGTCCAGGCCAAAGCCACGGAAGGCATCGGCTTCCGCCAGGGTCACCAGGGCGCGCTTGGCAAGGGATGTGCGGCGCACGAAATCGGCGAAGTCGCGATAACCATACCCGCGTTCGTTGGCGATGGTGTGGGCATCGTCCTCGCGGAAGCCGTCGATCTGGCGCAGACCCAGCCGCAGACATAGTTCGCCTTTGGTGTCGCGTTCCAGAGTGCAATCCCAATGGCTGAAGGCGGCATCCGGCGCCAGCACCGTCACCTTGCCGTTCTCCCGCGCACAACGCACGATCTCGGCTGGCGCATAAAAGCCCATGGGTTGGGAATTCAGCAGCGCCGCGGCAAAGGCGGCGGGAAACCGTTTTTTGATCCAGGCCGAGATATAGACCAGCAGCGCAAAGCTGGCGGCATGGCTTTCCGGAAAACCGTAGCTGCCGAAGCCCTTGATCTGTTCGAAGCAGGATTCCGCGAATGCCTGGTCGTATCCGCGTTCCACCATGCGATCGATGAATTTGCGTTCGAAGGTGCCGATGGTGCCGACATGGCGGAAGGTGGCCATGGCGCGGCGCAGGCCATTGGCTTCGTCGGCGCTGAATTTGGCGGCGACGATGGCCAGCTTCATCGCCTGTTCCTGGAACAAGGGGATGCCCAGCGTCTTGTGCAGAACTTCTTTGAGTTCGTCCTGGCGATGTTCGGGACCCGGTTTGGGATAATCGAACACCATCTTCGGATTGTCGCGCTGCAGCTTGCGGCGCTTGAGATAGGGATGAACCATGCCGCCCTGGATGGGGCCGGGGCGCACGATCGCCACTTCCACCACCAGGTCATAGAATTTTTCGGGCCTGAGGCGGGGCAGCATGCTCATCTGCGCGCGGCTTTCCACCTGGAACACACCGATGGTGTCGGCGCGTTGCAACATCTCGTAGACATAGGCCCGTTCCTTGGGAACGGTGGCCAGGGTGTATTTCGGCTTGGCGCCGCGCGCGTAAGCGTGGATCAAGTCGAAGGCCTTGCGGATGCAGGTCAGCATCCCCAGCGCCAGCACATCCACCTTCATGATGCGCAAGGTGTCCAGATCGTCCTTGTCCCATTCGATGAAGCTGCGATCATCCATGGCGGCGGGACCGATGGGCACGACAGTGTCCAGAAAATCTTCGGTCAGCACAAAGCCGCCGACATGCTGGGACAGATGGCGTGGAAAACTGGAAATCTTGCCCGCAAAGTGAACAGCGCGTTCGACTGCACTGTTGGCGAGATCATAGCCGCTCTCCTCCACCTGGTGTTCTTTCAGCTTGCCACCATGATGGCCCCACACCGTATCGGCCAGCTTGCCGGTGACATCCTCGGTCAAGCCGAACACCTTGCCCACTTCGCGGATGGCGCTGCGCGAGCGATAGCAGATCACGGTTGCCGTCAAGGCGGCGCGGCGGCGGCCATAACGCTGGTAGATATACTGAATGACCTCTTCGCGGCGCTCGTGCTCGAAATCCACGTCAATGTCGGGCGGTTCCTTGCGTTCGGCGCTGAGGAAGCGCTCGAACAGCACGTCGAAAGTGTTGGGATCCACGGCGGTGACCCCCAGCACGTAACAAACGGCGGAATTGGCGGCCGAACCGCGACCCTGGCAGAGGATGCCGCGGCCTTCGGCGTATTTCACGATGTCATGCACGGTGAGGAAATAGTGCGCGATTGCCTGCTCGGCGATGAAACGCAGCTCCTTCACCGCCAGCCGCGCCACCTTGAAGGGTGTGCCTTGGGGATAGCGACGTTTGAGACCCGCTTTGGTCAGATCGCGCAAATGACCATCGGCGGTCTTGCCCGGAGGCACCGGCTCGTGCGGGTAATTCTGCTTGAGCATGTCCAGGGTGAAATCAATGCGGGCGGCAAAGCGCAGGCTTTCCTCTACGGCCTGTGGGCAGTCGCGGAAAAGCCGCACCATCTCGTCCACCGGCTTGAGGTGGCGTTCGGCATTGGCTTCCAGCCTTTTGCCCGCTTCGTTCAGGATGACGTGCTCGCGGATACAGGTGACGATATCTTGCAATTCCCGCTGATCGGGATGGTGATAAAGCGCGTCGTTGACGGCGATCAGTGGCGCCCGCGCTGCGCGCGCGATGCGCTGGAGATCGCGTAACCGGCGGCGGTCTTCGCTGGTGTAAAGCATGGAGGCTGCCAGCCAGGTGTTTGGCCCCAGCCGGGCGAGAAGCGTTTTGAGGCTTGCCGGATTTTCTTGCGGCATCACGATCAGCAACAGGCCTTCGCGATACTGAGGGTCGAGAAGATCGGCCAGGGAAAGAAAACATTCGCCCTTAGGCGCGCGCGACTTGCCCAGACTGAGAAGTCGGCAGAGACGGCCATAGGCGCCACGATCCCTGGGGTAGACGAGAATGTCGGGCGTGCCGTCATTGAAAGCCAGGCGTGCACCAATCAGAAGGCGTGGGCGGGCTGTGCAATCCTGCTTGCTCCATTCCTCATAAGCCCGCACCACACCGGCCAGGGTGTTGCGATCGGCGATGCCGATGGCGGGATAACCCAGGCTTGCCGCCTGGATAACGAAGTCACCCGGGTGCGAAGCACCACGTAGGAAGGAGTAGTTGGTGGTGACGGCCAGTTCCGCATAGCTCATGCAAAGATGCCTTGCAGATACCAGCGCGGCGCGCCGATCTGATGGAACAGGCCGTCGCGGTAAAGCCAGAAGCGCTGGCCGTCTTTGGTCTCGACGCGAAAATAGTCTCGTGTCAGCCCTTCTTTCTTCCACCATTCCATGGCGATGCGTTCCGGCCCTTCGGCGCGGGCCACTTCATGCCGGCATTGCCGCCAGCGAAAGCGGTTGGGTGGACCATCCGGCACCGAGGCGACCACGGCTGAGACTTCTTCCGGTTTTTCCAGAAGCCGCAGCGGCCGCCGGGGCGGATCGCCAGCCTGGCGCCTCAAAACCCATGCCGCATCGCTGGTGAATTCGCGGTCCTGCGCCGGCACGGCGACGGCACCGGCTTCGGGAATATGGGTCGCCTGCGGCACAAAACGCTGGACCTGTGCATCGCCGAAACGGGCCGCCAGCCGGTCCACCATGAAGGCAATCTGGCGGCGAGCATTCTCGTTGCTGTCGAAGCTGACGGTGACGGGATTGGTTTCTTCCGCCAGCAAGGCCTCCAGCCGGATCAGGTCGAAGCCGAAGCCTGGGTCCAGCGGATCGGCCAGCGCATCCAGTCTCTGCCGCAACAGCCTCAGCATGATCTTGGGATCGCGCAGCGGCGCCCCGCTGCGGATGGCAATACGCTCGATCTTGCCGTCGGCGCGGAAGAAGGCAGCTTCCAGCAGGCGCGCGCCCTTGCCTTCGCGCTCCATGATGCCGCTTAAAGATTGCGCCAGGCTCAGCAAGGAGGCGGCGATACTGTCTTCGCTGACAATGGGTTCGGCAAAGCGCTGTTCCGCCATCAGGTCGGGCAGGGGGCGGCGCGGCTGCAAGGGCTGTTCTTCCGCGCCCAACAGTACTTTCAATCGCGCGATGAAATTCTTGCCCAGCCGTTCCGCCAGCTCGCTCTGCCGGCGCTGCGCCACCATGCCGATGGTCTTCAAGCCCGCATGACGCAGGGCGCGCAATGCCTTGTCGCCTGGGTCCAGAGCCGTGATAGAAAGCGGCGTGATCATCTCGGCATCTCTGCCAGGCAAGGTGATCGTGCCGGGTGCATAATGCGCCAGGGCGTGCGCGGCCAGTGAGGTGCCGGCGATGGCGCCCGTCACGGTGAAGCCCTGTCGCGCGATCAGGCCGGTGACGGTGGCCAGCATCTGCGTCTCGCCGCCGAACAGGTGAGAGGCACCGGTGATGTCCAGCAAAAGCCCGTCCGGCGGGTCCAAGGTCACCAGGGGCGTGAAGCGGTCGCACCAGTCGGCGATATGTTCCAGCAGCGCGGCATCGGCTTTTTCATCCGCTGGCACGATGGCAAGCGGCTGCACCATGGCGCGGGCATTGGCCAAAGGCTGGCCTTTATAAAGACCCAGCTTCTGCGCCGGCCTGTTCAGGCCATAGACATAGAGCGCGTTGTTGGCCTTATGGCTGACAACCAACGGGGCTTCAGACCGCGACGGCGCGCGTCGTATGAGCCGGTCGGTGGGAAGGCGTGGCAGCCACAGCGCCAGGATGCGCCGATGTTGCAGCATGGCTCAGGCGCTCCTTCCCCTCATGCGAAGCATTTGAGGGGGAGGGTGGCGCAGCGAGGTGTCGGCGTATGCCGACCCGAGCTGCGACGAGACGGGGTCAACAAACATCGAAATTTCGGGGTTCCAGGTGAGAAGAAAACGGCCCAGTCCGCCGGTGCGATGGCGGATGAGCTGGGCGTCGAAAACCGGATTGCCCCAGTCATCGTCGAAAGATGCGGACGGCGCGCTCGCCACTTGCCAGCGGGTCAGTGCGGCGCTGGGTTCACTTTCCGCGCCGTTGCGCAGCAGGATCGGAGTGGCGCCGCTTTCTGACGCCGCGAAAGCCAACCGCCGGCTGGCCACCAGATCCAGGCATTTGGGCGTGCCATGGATCTCCAGCAACAGCGCCCCGACATGGGGGCAGGCCAGAATGTCCGCCGCGGCCGACAGGGACTCGGCGGGATTGCGGGTTCGCACCATGAACAACTGACGGGGATCGCCGCCCAGCTCCGCCAGGCCATTGGGGGAAAGGGCGCCATATTCCAGCGCCTCATAACCGGACCGCACCCAGAAGAAGGGTTTGGAGCCCGCCGCCAGGAACGCCAAAGTCACGGCGAAGCCGCCGGCGCTCCAGCCTTTGGCCAGCACCTCATGGAGCGCGCCGGGTTTCAGCCCACCGCCCAACACGGCGTCGGCTGACGGCTCTCCCAACGGGATCGGGGTCCGCTCGGGGGGCAGGCCATAGCGCGCCATAAAATGGCGCAGTTCCGCCAGTTTTGCGCTTTTGTTCATGATATGTTCTATAATGCGCAGCGCCTGGGAAGAGTCAACTGCCATGCTCCGCAAGTTCCTATTTGTGAATCATTCCGCGAGCGCATAGACACTCATTAAATCTGCGCGTATCTGGCATGTTGCGCCGCAACTGGTGGCGTGATCACATGACGAGTAGCTTCTAAGAAACGGGCATTTCCCGGGCTTTCCCTCTTAATTCAGGGGAGGGCGGGAGAGGTGCGCCCGGTTTGTATCGTGGTTGGGGTTTGGTTTTGATGGGTTTGCCTCCGAAACAGGGTCTTTATGACCCGCGCAATGAGCATGACGCTTGCGGTGTTGGCTTTGTCGCCAACATCAAGGGCGCCAAGTCCCATGAAATCATCGGGCTTGGCTTGCAGCTCCTCATCAATCTGGACCATCGTGGCGCGGTGGGCGCCGATCCGCTGGTCGGCGATGGCGCCGGCATCCTGATTCAGATTCCCGATCCCTTGTTCCGCGAATGGGCCAAGGAAACCGGCGTCAAGCTGCCGCCGCCGGGCCAGTATGCCGTGGCCATGTGTTTCCTGCCGCGCGAAGCCAAGGCGCGCGAGATCGTCGTCAAGCAGTTCGAGCATTTCATCAAGGTCGAAGGCCAGAAGCTTCTAGGCTGGCGCGATGTGCCGACCGATCCGGCGGGCTTAGGGAAAACCGTGCTCGACGGCATGCCGCTGATCCGCCAAGCGATCATCGTCGCCGGCAATGGCATCAAGGACCAGGATCATTTCGAGCGTAAGCTGCTGGCCATCCGCAAGCAGACGCAAAATCCCCTGGCGGACCTCGCCCGCAAGCACAAGCAGCCGGCGATCCAGCATCTCTACATGCCGTCACTGTCGACGCGCACGGTCGTCTATAAGGGCCTGCTGTTGGCGCACGATGTCGGTCGCTTCTATCGCGACCTTCAGAATCCGCTGACCGTGTCCGCGGTGGCGCTGGTGCATCAGCGTTTCTCCACCAACACCTTCCCGTCCTGGAAGCTTGCGCATCCCTATCGCTTCATCGCCCACAACGGCGAGATCAACACGGTGCGCGGCAACGTCAACTGGATGAATGCCCGCCGTCGCGGCATGGAATCCGAACTGCTGGGTCCGGATCTCGACAAGATGTGGCCGCTGATCCCGCATGGTCAGTCCGACACGGCGTGCCTGGACAATGCGCTGGAATTGCTGGTCGCCGGCGGCTATCCGCTGGCCCATGCGGTGATGATGCTGATCCCGGAGGCCTGGGCCGGCAACAAGAGCATGGATGCCAAGCGCCGGGCTTTCTACGAATATCATGCCGCGCTGATGGAGCCGTGGGACGGCCCCGCGGCCATCGCCTTCACCGACGGCCGCCAGATCGGCGCCACGCTCGACCGCAACGGCCTGCGCCCCGCGCGCTATATCGTCACCGAAGACGACATGGTGATCCTGGCTTCGGAATCAGGCGTGATCCCGGTGCCGGAGGACAAGATCAAGCGCAAATGGCGCCTGCAGCCGGGCAAGATGCTGCTGATCGATTTCGAGGAAGGCCGCATCGTCGAGGACGAGGAGATCAAGCAAAAGTTCTCCGCGGCTGAGCCGTATGAGGAATGGCTGAAGGCCGCCCAGTTCAAGCTGGAAGACCTGCCCGACCTACCGGAAGACCATCGCGCCAAGGCGAACGATCCCTCGCTGCTGCTCGATCAGCAGCAGGCTTTTGGCTACACCCAGGAAGACCTGCAATTCTTCCTGGAGCCGATGGCGACCGCGGGCGATGACCCGATCGGCTCCATGGGTTCGGACACACCGATCGCGGTGCTCTCCAAGAAGCCCAAGCTGCTCTACAATTATTTCAAGCAGAATTTCGCCCAGGTCACCAATCCGCCGATCGATCCGATCCGCGAAGAGCTGGTGATGAGCCTGGTCTCGATGATCGGTCCGCGCCCCAACCTGCTCGGCCGCGACGCCGGCGCGCATAAGCGGCTGGAAGTCGTGCAGCCGGTGTTGACCAATGCCGATGTGGAGAAGATCCGCTCCATCTCCGAACTGGTGGACGGCGCCTTCCGCACCGCCACCATCGATTGCACCTGGCCGGCCAGCGAAGGCCCGGAAGGCCTATCCAACGCCGTTCAGCGCATCTGTCTCAACGCCACCGATGCGGTGCTGGCGGACAACAACATCCTGATCCTGTCGGATCGTGCCGTCGGCGCCGACCGCATTCCGGTGCCGGCGCTGCTGGCCACCGCCGCTGTGCATCATCATCTGGTGCGCCAGGGCCTGCGCATGCAGACCGGTCTGGTGGTGGAAACCGGCGAAGCCCGCGAAGTGCATCATTTCTGCGTGCTGGCCGGCTATGGCGCCGAAGCCATCAATCCGTATCTGGCCTTTGAGACGTTGGAGCAGATCCGCGTCCGCCAGGGTCTGTCGCTCAAGCCCTACGAAGTCCAGAAGAACTACATCAAGGCGATCGGCAAGGGCGTGCTGAAAGTGATGTCCAAGATGGGCATCTCGACCTATCAGTCCTATTGCGGCGCGCAGATATTCGACGCCGTCGGCCTGTCGAGCGACTTCATCCATAAATACTTCACCGGCACCGCCTCCACCATCGAGGGCGTCGGCATGAAGGAGATCGCCGAAGAGTGCGCGCGCCGTCATCGCGACGCCTATGGCGACAATCCCATCTATCGCAACATGCTGGATGTCGGCGGCGACTATGCTTTCCGCCTGCGCGGCGAGGATCACGCCTGGACGCCGGAGTCAGTGTCGCGCCTGCAACATGCGGTGCGCGGCAACAATCCGGCCGAGTATCAGTTGTTCGCCCAGCAGATCAACGACCAGAACCAGCGCCTGCTGACTCTGCGCGGGTTGATGGCCTTCAAGACCGACGGCCCCGGCGTGCCGCTGGACCAGGTCGAGGCCGCGTCGGAGATCGTCAAGCGCTTCTCCACCGGCGCCATGAGCTTCGGCTCCATCAGCCGCGAGGCTCACACCAACCTCGCCATCGCCATGAATCGCATCGGAGGGCGTTCCAATACCGGAGAGGGAGGCGAGGAGCCGGACCGCTTCAAGCCGCTGCCCAATGGCGATTCCATGCGTTCGGCGATCAAGCAGGTGGCCTCGGGCCGCTTCGGCGTCACCGCCGAGTACCTGGTTAATGCCGACGACATCCAGATCAAGATGGCGCAGGGCGCCAAGCCCGGCGAGGGCGGCCAGCTTCCCGGCCACAAGGTCGATGCCAATATCGCCAAGGTGCGCCATTCCACGCCCGGCGTCGGCCTGATCTCGCCGCCGCCGCATCACGACATCTATTCCATTGAAGACCTGGCGCAGCTGATCCGCGACCTGAAGAGCGTCAACCACAAGGCGCGCATCTCGGTGAAGCTGGTGTCGGAAGTGGGCGTGGGCACCGTCGCCGCCGGCGTCGCCAAGTGCCGCGCCGACCATGTGACCATTTCCGGCTTCGAGGGCGGCACCGGCGCCTCGCCGCTGACGTCTCTGACCCATGCGGGCTCGCCCTGGGAAATCGGCCTGGCCGAAACCCAGCAGACTTTGGTGCTGAATGGCCTCCGCGGCCGTATCGCCGTGCAGGTGGACGGCGGCATCCGCACCGGCCGCGACGTCGCCATCGGCGCGATCCTGGGCGCCGACGAATTCGGTTTTGCCACCGCACCGCTGATCGCCAGCGGTTGCATCATGATGCGCAAGTGCCATCTCAATACCTGCCCGGTGGGTGTCGCCACCCAGGACCCGGTGCTGCGCAAGCGCTTCACCGGCCAGCCCGAGCATGTGATCAATTACTTCTTCTTCGTGGCCGAAGAGCTGCGCGAGATCATGGCCAGCCTGGGCTTCCGCACCGTCAACGAAATGATCGGGCGGGTCGACAAGCTCAACATGACCAAGGCCGTCTCTCACTGGAAGGCCAAGGGCGTGGACCTGTCGCGCATTCTCTACAGCGTGGCACCCAAGCCCGGCGTCGCCATTCATCACCGCGAAAAGCAGAATCATGGCCTTGAGTCCGCGCTGGATCATGACCTGATCGCCGCCGCCAAACCCTCGATCGAGAACGGCCAGGCGGTGCGGCTGGAGCGGACCATCCGCAATGTGGACCGCACCGTTGGCGCCATGCTGTCGGGTGAGGTGGCCAAGCGGCACGGCCATGCCGGCCTGCCGGAAGACACGATCAGCGTGAAGTTCACCGGCAATGCCGGCCAGAGCTTCGGCGCCTTCCTGGCGCGTGGCGTCAGCCTCGAACTGACCGGCGATGCCAATGACTATGTCGGCAAGGGCCTTTCGGGCGGGCGCATTGTGGTGAAGCCGCCGGCCGGCGTGCCGCGCGACCCGACCGAGAACATCATCGTCGGCAACACCGTGCTTTACGGCGCCATCGCCGGCGAGGCCTATTTCCAGGGTGTGGCGGGCGAGCGTTTCGCCGTGCGCAACTCCGGCGCCGTCGCCGTGGTGGAAGGTACCGGCGATCATGGCTGCGAATATATGACCGGCGGCGTGGTGCTGGTGCTGGGCAAGACCGGACGCAACTTCGCCGCCGGCATGTCGGGCGGCGTCGCCTATGTCTTCGATCCGGAGGGCGATTTCGACCGGCGCTGCAACCTTGCCATGGTCAAGCTGGAGAAGGTCGCTGCCGGCGACGGCGCCGACCATCCCGAGCTGCCGCAGCAGCGCTCGATCAGCGTCTCCGATCCGGGCATGGGCGATCTGTTGCGTTTCGATGCCGAGCGCATCCGCATCCTGGTGGAGCGCCACCTGCTGCGCACCGGCAGCCCGCGCGCGCGCCAGATCATGGACAATTGGGATGCCAGCCTGACGAAATTCGTCAAGGTGATGCCGACCGACTATGCCAAGGCGCTGACCGACCTTCGGGCGCGCGCCGCCATCGCTGCCGAGTAAGACAATGGGAAAGATCACAGGTTTTCTGGAAATCGAGCGCCAGGACCGGCCGTACGAAAAACCGGAAGAGCGCATCTATAACTACCGGGAGTTCGTCCATAACCTGCCGGCACCCCAGGTCAGCCAGCAGGCGGCGCGCTGCATGGATTGCGGCATTCCCTTCTGTCACCAGGGTTGCCCGGTCAATAACCTGATTCCGGACTGGAACAATCTGGTCTATCGCGATCAGTGGCGCACCGCGTCCGAGACCTTGCATTCCACCAATAATTTCCCGGAATTCACCGGCCGCATCTGTCCCGCGCCCTGCGAGGCCAGCTGCACCCTCAACATCATCGATAATCCAGTCACCATCAAAACCATCGAATGCCAGATCGTGGACCGCGCCTGGGAAGAGGGCTGGGTCCAGCCCGTCATCGCGGCCAAGAAGACCGGCAAGACCGTGGCGGTGGTGGGCTCCGGCCCCGCCGGCATGGCGGCGGCCCAGCAGCTGGCGCGCGCCGGCCACAGCGTCACCCTGTTCGAGAAGTCCGACCGTATCGGCGGGCTGCTGCGCTATGGCATTCCCGACTTCAAGATGGAAAAGCATCATATCGACCGCCGCATGCGCCAGATGGAGGCCGAAGGCGTGGTGTTCCGCACCAATGTCGAGGTTGGCGTCACCGTCTCCATGGACATGCTGCTGGCCGATTATGACGCGGTGGTGCTGTCGGGCGGCGCGGAAGCCCCGCGCGATCTGCCCATTCCCGGCCGCGAACTCGACGGCATCCATTTCGCCATGGATTTTCTCACCCAGCAGAACAAGCGGGTGGCCGGCGATCCGGAAGCCAAGGCCGCGCCCAACGGCACCCTTAGCGCCAAGGGCAAGCATGTGGTGGTGATCGGCGGCGGCGATACCGGTTCGGACTGCATCGGCACTTCCAACCGCCATGGCGCCGCGTCGGTGACCCAGTTCGAGATCATGCCGCAGCCGCCGGTGAAGGAAAACAAGATGCTGGTGTGGCCGGATTGGCCGCTCAAGATGCGCACCTCTTCCTCGCACCAGGAAGGCTGCGAGCGCGACTGGTCGGTGCAGACCAAGCGCGCCATCGGCGACCTGAATGATGGTAAGGGGGGCAAAATCACCGCCCTGGAATGCGTGCGGGTGGACTGGCAGCTTGGCGAGGGCGGCCAGATGAAGCTGGTGGAAGTGCCGGGCAGCGAATTCACCCTCAAGGCCGATCTGGTGCTGCTGGCCATGGGCTTTGTCGGTCCGCGCAAGCAGGGTCTGGTGGAGCAGGCGGGCGTGGAGCTGGATGCGCGCGGCAACGTCAAGGCGCCGCTGACCAACTACCAGACCAGCAAGACCAAGATCTTCTCCTGCGGCGATATGCGCCGCGGGCAGTCACTGGTGGTCTGGGCGATCCGCGAAGGCCGGCAGTGCGCCAGAGGTGTTGACGAGTTTCTCATGGGAAGCTCGGAGCTACCCCGTTAATTTTATGGTCGCGCCGCGAGGCCCGTCGCTACGCTGTCGCTAGCGACCGCTCGGGCTCGCTGTCGCTCCGGGCGTCGACGAGTTCCTGATGGGTTCGTCGGAGCTGCCGCGGTAATACTCTGGTTGTCATTCCCGGCCGAGCATTGCGGAAGCAATGCGAGGGGAAGGGAACCTAGATGGAGAGAACGGGCTTGGTCTGACCACCTGGGTCCCCTTCCCTCGCGCAAGCCGGTGGCTTGCGCTCGCCGGGGATGACACCGGCATCAAGCTTATTTCGTGATGACGATACCCATCGGCGCGGCTTGCGCTTCTTCCAGCGCGCGCGAGGCGTTGGCGATCAGGGGGCTGTGCAGATTCTGGCGGCGGCAGACCATTACCGTGACATCGGCCATCCGCGCGATCACGGCGGCATCGGGACCGGCAACCAGCGAGCCGCAATCCATCACGATGAAATCGGCGCCTTCGCGCAACACCGAAACCAGCCTGGCCATGGACGCTGAGGAAAACATGGTGAGGCTGTTGCGCGGCCGTTCAGGCGTGGCCAGCAGATAAGTCTCGCCGCGCGGATCCCGGACCAGGGCCGCATTCAACGGCACCTTGCCGGTCAGCACGTCATAAAGGCCGCGCTTCACCTTCGCCCTGATCGCCTTGGAGGCGAAGCGCTGCGGTGCGCAATCCACGATGATGGCTTTCTTGCCCATGCGGGAGGCGGCGCGGGCCAGCGACACGGCGACGGCGCTGCGGCTCTCGCCATTGTCGGCCGAGGTCAGCGCGATGACGGCGCCGCCGCCACCGGCATTGGGCCGGGCTTCCAGTTCGCGCACCAGCCCCGCCATGGCGTGGGAATATTTGCTGGCCGGATAGTCGAGTACGAAATCGGCGGCGCGCAATTGAGCTGGATCGTTGATCTCGCCCAGGATCGGGGGGCCGTTCCATACCGTCATGGCCCGGGGCGCCGAACCTTTTGCGGGCGGGACGAGGGCAGCGCGTGGCGCCCCATTGACCCGGACCGGCATCAGGGGACCAAGCTTTTCCACCAGCAGCGCGGCCAGGATGCCCAGCAACAGACCCAGCGGCATGGCCGCGCCCACGATCAGCATGCGGCTCGGGCCGGTGGGATAAAGCGGCACGGCGGCGCTGGAAATGATGCGGCTTTCCGGCGTCTGCACGTCATCCAGATTCTGGCTCTGGCGCAGACGCTGAACAAAAGCCTCGTACATGGTCTTTGTCGAGGTGGCGTTGGATTCCATCGCCTGAAGCTGCACCCGCGCCATATTTTGTTCATGCGCCGTGCTTTCCGTGCCGCCCAGGCTGCCTTGCAGCGAATTCAGATGGGCCCGGGCCACCATCACGTCATTGGCGGCGCTGGCGGCAAGGCGCCCGACTTCCTGGGCGATCTTGGCGTCCAGGTCGCGCTTCTGTTCTTCGGTGGCCTGCATCTTGGGATGCAGCGGGCCGTATTTGCTGTTGAGGTCGGCCTGCTGCGCCAGCAGGGTCGCTTGCTGGGTCCTGAGCTGCACGATCAGGGGCGAGGAGACGATCTGGGCGACATCGGCGGGATTGCCCGTGGCCACAAGCTGGCTGATGCGGTCGGCGACGGCCTGCTTCTCCGCAAGCTCCGAGCGGGCCTGCACCACCTGGGTGCTGATGCCCACCATCTGCTGATCCACGATCGAAGCGCCCGGCGCGGAATCATTCAGATTGTGGCTGGCCTTGTAGCGCTGGATGGCGGCCTGCTGGATCTCAAGCTGCTGCGCCAGGTCCGAAAGCCGCCGGTTCAGCCAGCCGGTGGTGGCGTTGGTGGCGTCCACCTTGTTGGCGATCTGCCCCTTCACATAACCATCGGATACCGCATTGGCGATCGTCGCGGCTTTCACCGCATCGCGCGAGCTGGCGGCGATCGTGATGGTGGTGGAAAGCCCCTGCGCATCGGCCCAGACATGGCGGCGCAGATTGTCGATCACCCGCTCACGTTGCAGCGCAGGGGTTGCCGGCTTGCGGCTGGCGAACCAATTCCGTGGGTTGAGTCCGGCCAGAACATCGCCCAGCCCCAGCGGGGCGATGGCGGGATTGAATTCGGGATCGCGGGTCAGCTTCAACCGGTCCACCACCGTGGCCGCCAGGTCGCGCGAGGTAATGATCTGAATCTGGTTCTGCACCGCGGCCGGATCGGCGGTGAGCGGCGAGATCACGGCGGAAAGGTCGGTGATGTTGTTCTTGCGCGGATCCAGCAGCACGGTGGCCGAGCTGGAATAGAGGGTGGGCAGGGCCAGCGCCACGAGCAGGGCGCACAACACGACGCCGGCCATCACCTTCAGGATCAGGCCGCGGCGGGCATCCACGATGCGGATGAAGTCGGCCAGCTGAAAACCGCGCGCCGCATAGGCCGGTGTTACCGGGCTGTTGGCCGCATAGCTGGTGAGGGACCGGTAGGCAGACATATCGGTTACGCTTAGCCTTCCAGCCAAGTGGGCGCCGGGGCCGCCGATCTGAAGCTCCCCAAGCCGCAATTCTTACGGCCGCCCTCCCTGCTGAATGGTTAACGAGCAGACCCCGCAAGACGAGTTAGCCGCCGAAAATGGGCTTTTCTGTCGTTAAGGCAGTCTCGCCACTGGGCTGCAGCCGGGCGCGCGCCTCCGCCGAACTAGCCTGCACGCAGGCGCGGAACACCTCCGGGTCGTCCCAGGGTACGTCATGGTACGCACGGGTGAGCCAGGGGCTGGCCGGATCGCGCATCCATTCGCGGGGAAAAAGCGCGATCAGCTTCTTGTCAGTGACGGGAGGACGGAAAGAGGCGGCAAAGCCGGCGGCCCTCAGCAGGCTCGCGGTCAGATCCTGCTCCAGCGCCAGGTGCATGGTCGGGGTGGCCCGCCGGTTCATCTCCACGAGATGAACCTGGCCGCTGGCGTCACGAATGTAATCCAGCCCGAACAGGCCCGAGAGATTGAATGCTCGCGCCACGGCTTCGGCGGCCGCCGCCATCTGTTTGCAATCGCTGACCGCGATCACGCTTGCGGGGCTGGTGGGCGTGGTGGAGACGCGGACATCGAAATGATGGCTGGCCACCACTTTGCCCCGCCAGCAAGCGACCGAGCTGGTGGCCGCCGTGCCGCCGATGAAATGCTGGGCGCTGGTGCGCGCGCAAACCGGGTAAAGCGCCTGGGTCAGGAAATGCGTACCGCGCCCCCGCAGCGCCCGAAAAATATTCCGGAAACGCGACTGGCGACCGAGCCGGCGGAACGCCTTGACGGCTTCCTGGCGGCTTTCGGCAATCATCACGCCTTCACCGCCCCAGCTATGATCGAGCTTGAGCACCAGCGGCAGGCCCAGCTTTGCGATCGCCGCCTCGAGATGTTTTTCTTCGCTGATCTCCTCAGAGGCGGCAACCGGCGCACCTGCCTCGGCGGCGCGCTTAAGAAAATCCAGCCGTCCCAGCAAAGGCTCGCCCTGGGCCTGCGATACCAGCCGGGCCGCCAGATCGTCACACGGCACGATCAGATCGGGCTTCGCGGCCGCGATGGCTTGCGTCAGACAGTCCATCGGCGCAAGCGAAGAATAGAGATGATGGCGCAAAGGGTAGCGGGAGTGCGCCAGCATCGAGCTGGCCGGCGCCAAGGTCTGAACCTGCGCGCCCGTCCCCACGAAAGCGCCGGCAAGCTGGGACGGGAACGGCCAGCCCATGGTTGTGACGAGAAGGATGGTGGCGGGCACGCTCGCGTCCTTTTGGCGGCGCCAGAATAGTGAGCGGCTGTCAACCATCGGTGAACATTGCGCTGTTACTCTGTCCTGGCCACGGAACCGCCAGTCCCAATTCGGGACAGATTGGAAGAGGGCCGGGCGGGGGAAAAATGGTGGAAACAGCGATTATCGGCGCGGGGCCATATGGCCTATCGGTGGCCGCGCATCTGGCCGCGGCGGGACGTGAATTCCGTATCTTTGGATCGCCCTTGGCAAGCTGGCGTGCGCACATGCCCAGGGACATGCATCTGAAGTCGGACGGCTTTGCCTCCAATATTTCCTCACCCGATCCGCGTTCCACCCTGAAATACTGGTGCGCGCAGCGCCGCGTTCCCTACGACGACAATCATCTGCCGGTCGCGCTCTCCACCTTTCTGGATTATTCCGCCTGGTTTCAGGAACATTATGTGCCGATGCTGGAGGACAGCCAGGTCGTCTCCCTGGCACGCAGCGGAGATGGCTTCACCCTGTGGCTGGAAGACGGCGAGATGGTCAAGGCGCAGCGCGTGGTGCTGGCCGTGGGCATCACCTGGTTCAAGCACAGCCCCAAGGCGCTGGCCGATCTGCCGCCGGAGCTGGCGTCTCACACTTACGATCATCACGATCTGTCACGCTTTGCCGGCAAGAAGCTGCTGGTGCTTGGCGCCGGTTCTTCGGCCGTGGATACCGCGGTGCTGGCCGGCGAAGCCGGCGCCGATGTGACCTTGCTCGCGCGTGCGCCGACCATCGAATATCACACCATGCCCGATCCCGATGCGGTGTCGTGGCTCAAGGCCATCGCTCATCCGTCCAGCGGCATCGGGCCGGGCTGGCGTTCCTTCATGTGCTCCAACGCGCCGCGCCTGTTCCGCCGCATGCCGGCACCCCTGCGCCTGCGTGCCACGCGCCGGCATCTGGGGCCGGCGCCCGGCTGGTTCATGCGTGGCAAGCTCACCGCCGCCACCCATCTCAGCCAGACCATCGAAGGCGCGAAAAGCTATGGCAATGGTGTGCTGCTGACCTCGCGCGGCGATGATGGCCGGGTGGTGCAGGTGGTGGCCGATCATGTCGTGGCCGGTACCGGCTTTCGCCCGGACCTGCGGCGCCTGCCGTTCCTGGAGTCGAGCCTGCGCGAGGAGATCGCCCAGATCGAGCATACCCCGCATCTGACCGATCATTTCGAGACCTCGGTGCCGGGCCTTTACGTGACCGGTCCCCTGGCGGCCAATGCCTTCGGCCCGCTGATGCGTTTCATGGTGGGCGCCGAATATGCCGCGCCGCGGCTGGCGGCGCATCTGTCGCGCGCGAGAATGAAAGCCGTCGCCTAGGAGTGCTAAGCCCGCCGGGCGGCAAAGCTTTGCGCCAGGGCCTGCCACAAGGGCTTCTTGCGCATCGCCGCGTCATAGGGCGTCTTGCGAAAGCGCCAGCCCATCAGCTTCAGCTTCCATTCGTCGGGCGGATCGACATAGCGGTCCGACAGACTCCAGGTCAGCACCGCCTTCGTGGCGGACGAAGACAGCGCCACGTCCAGAAAGCGCCGCGCCTCGTCGGCCACCGCGCGGTCACGCACGCCGATGTCGGAAGGCCCGCCGGTATCGTCCACATCCAGCTCGGTGATCAAAATACGAAGGCCCCGCGCCTCGATCTCGCGCAGGAAGGCGGCCAGCTTGCGCTGATCAACCCGGTTGCCGAAGGCGGAAAGGTGCCCCTGGATGCCCAGCGCATCCACCGGCACGCGCCGCTTCAACAAGCCATCGAGCAGGCGCAAGGTGCGGGCGCGAAAACGGTCATTCTCGGCCGCGCCCTGTTCAAAGCCCCAGTCGTTGTAAACCAGGCGAACTTTTGGATCGGCCGCCCGCGCCGCATGAAATGCCAGATCGATATAGCCGGGTCCGAAAGCATCCAGCCAGGGCGAGGGCCGAAAGCCGTCGGCGCGTACTTCTTCGCCGGGCGGGGCCAGCGCTTCATTGACCACATCCACCGACGCCATCGGATAGCGCTTCAGCACGGTCTGGATATGACCGGTCAGAAGCTTTTCATCCCGGCGCGCCGCCAGCATCGGCGGCAGCCAGCGCGGATTGGCGTAGTACCAGACCAGGGTATGGCCACGCACCGAAAGCCCGTGGCTGCCGGCAAAGGCGAACAGCCGGTCCATGTCCGCGAAGTCATAGCGGCCAGGCTCGGGCTGAAGCACATCGCGTTTCATTTCATATTCGGGCACCAGCTGGGCGGCATCGCGCGTCAGGGCAGCAACAAAATCGCCGTCTTTCAGTTCATAGCTTGCAGCCGCGCTGCCGAAAATCAGCCCGCGGGCGGCGGCGAGGTCGCGCAAGGAGGCCGTTTCCGCCTTTGCCGGAAGCGCCAGCGTCGCAGCTGTCCCCGTCACGAAATGACGACGGCTGATCACGCCCGTTCCAGCTTGCGCAGCGGCGTTGGCTTGGTCTGGCGTTCGCGCTGGCCGGCCCGAAACCAGACGATGGCGATGTTGGCCAGGCGCCGATAAGCGGCGTTGCCTAGGAAAATCTGCAGGAAAACGATCAAGGCCAGCGAAGGCCGATAGCAGCCGCGCAGCACCGCGTTGAGATAAAGGCCCAGGGCGGCCAGCGGCTTATCCGGCGCGATCTGCTTGGCATAGGCCCAGCCACGTCCGCCATAATAGGCCTTGGCGGCTATGACCGGCTTCAGAATCTCCAGCCAGAGGCGCAGATCTTCGGCGCCCTTGGCCGAAGACTGGCGCTTGGGATCAGCCTTGTCGTTCCAGATCGCGCCGGGCTCTTCCAGCATGCGGAAACGATAACCGGCGAGCGCCAGGCGGATGGCGAAATCGGTATCCTCGGCGGCGCGCAATTTTTCGTGGAAGCGGACTTTGCGGGCGATATCGCGCGGCGCCACCATCGTGATCATTGGGGTAAAGCCGCGGTCACAGAGCAGATAGGTCGCCATATCCTCGCGCGGGGCGCAGCCGCGTGGTGGTTTCAGGAAGAGACGGCCGTTGCCGCGATCCACCCGCACCCGGGCATAACCGATGAAATTCCGGGTGCCCGCCAGCAGCGCGTGCATGCTCGCCAGATGATGCGGCAGGAAAACATCGTCGGAATCCAGAAAGGCCACCAGCTCGCCGCGCGCTTCGTCAAGACCGCGATTGCGCGCCGCGCCGCCGCCGGCATTGGGCTGGTGCCAATAATGGATGCGGCTGTCGGCGAAACTCTCCACCACCGCACGCGGATTGTCGGTCGAGCCGTCATCCACCACCACGATCTCGAAATCCTGGAAGGTCTGGGCGCGCACGGACTCGATCGCCTGCCGCAAGGGCTCCGCGCGATTGAATACAGGAATCACGACGCTGAAAAACGGCGCGGCCATGACGTTATTCTTAGACATCGCGGCTTATCGTCTCGTTAAGATTTTGGTTTCCCGAGCCCTGGCCATGGCACTCAGGGCCGCGATCACCAGCAGCATGGCGCACCAGGTGACACCGTCACCTTCCAGGAAGTCCGACTCCATGAAATTATGCAGCAAGGCAAAAACGAAGACAGCCATCAGCATCGGCTTGAAGCCATCGCCACGCAGGTTCAGCGCCCAAAGCCGCCGCACCGGCGCCGCCACCAGCGCCAGCATTGCCAGCACAAAGCCGATGCCGCCTATGGTCACCAGGACCTGCAAATAGCCGTTATGGCCGTGGCTGACGGCGTCCACCCAACTGCCGCTGACGTAATTGTGCAGTGGCGACTGTGCTTTGGTGTCAGTGAAGGTGCCAAAGCCGGCGCCCAGCAAGGGATGATCGCCGATATAGCGCAGCTCGGCCGCCCAGATTTCTCCCCGGCCGGTAAATTCGGCAGGATCTTCCAGGGCGCGCGCGATGGCGGCGGCATTCAGCACTGCAAACAGGGCCACGCTGCCGGCCAGGATCGCGCCGCAGAGAACCAGGATGGCGCGATTCAGGCCATCCCGCCAGGCAAGCCGGTAGAGCAGGCCGCATACCCCCGCGATAACCAGAAAGCCGGCCGAGGATTTGGAATGGGTCATGGCCAGGAACAGGCTGGCTGCCAGCGCGATCAGAATTCCGATCCAGTTGCGCTGGCCATTGCGGGAGAAAAGAAAGACCAGGGCGGTGAGGGCACAGACTGCGCCGGCCATGTTCTTGTGGCCGTAAAGACCGCGCCAATCGCCCACCAGCCCCGGATCGATCTCGCTGGCGCCATGGCGGGCCGCGGCGATGAAGGGAATGGAAAGAAAATTGACCAGCAGAATGGCCGCCAGCAGCCAGCGCCAGATCAGGAAGGCGCGCTCTGCTCCGAGAAGCTCCACGCCCAGGAACAGCGAAACCACCACCACCACTTCCAGACCGGCGCGGCGCAGCACGATGGTTGTTTCCGGGGCCCATAGCGCGCTCGCCACGCACCAGGCCAGAAGCACGATCATGCTGAACGGCAAGATGCGGACGGCGTCGAAGCTGTAGCGCTGCAGCGCCGTCATGCCGATCAACACCGCCACGGTGAGATAGCAGATCTGGCGCAGTACATCGCCATGGCTGGCTTCGGGCACACCGCC
>Ga0268266_10000387_pt1 | contig 67080 bp, 58 predicted proteins | sample KBSS13metaG_FD_190356 | JGI IMG/M metagenome (GOLD analysis project Ga0268266, IMG submission 190356) | Switchgrass rhizosphere microbial communities from Kellogg Biological Station, Michigan, USA - KBS S1-3 metaG (SPAdes) (version 2) | ecosystem: Host-associated > Plants > Roots > Rhizosphere...
CCGCATGGGCGATCCTCTGGTGCGGATGCGCAGTGCTGTTCTTTGTCGTGCAATTCATCACGGGCGATCAACCCAGATAGGCATCCAGCCCGCCCCGAATTTGTCCACGCCGCCTAGGGAACTCGGCGGGGGCCGGTTTCGAGTCGGGCCAGCAGATGCGCCGGTCAATTTGGGGATGCAGGTCGGTTTTTGCAGCTTCGCCTCACCCGATGCGGCATTGCTTGTCTCACTCCTTCCGGCGAGCGTCGTCGTCCGCGGCGAGCCGAGGCTGGCGCAACTGCTTGCTCTGGTTGGCGGCGAGACCCGCGCTGCGCGGCCCGGGCGCGAGCTGGTCCTGGAGCGGCTGCTGGAAGTGCTGTTGATCGAGGCGCTGCGCTGCGGAAGCGATTCCGCTTCGCTGCCCAGTGTTGCGCGCGGCCTGTCCGACGACCGTCTGGTTGGGGCATTGCGTGCGATGCATGGGCAGCCGGCGCATGGCTGGACCGTGGCCGATCTGGCGGCCGAAGCAGCAATGTCGCGCTCGGCCTTCTTCGCGCGTTTCAACCGTATCGTCGGGTTGCCGCCGATGGAATATCTCCTGACCTGGCGCATGGCGCTCGCAAAGCGCATGCTGCGCACGCGCGAACTCGCGATCGAGCAAGTTGCGGCGGGGATCGGCTATAGCTCGGCCAGTACATTCAGCACCGCCTTCACGCGCCACGTCGGGATGCCGCCGTTGCGTTATGCACGATCGGTCGTCGCGATGTGACAAGTAGACCAACGATCAGGAAGGTTTCAAAGGCTGCAAAAGAATGGCACCAAGGCTACCCCTTTCGGTGGGACGTGGCCATTCGGGGCGACTGCGCCATGAAGAGCAAACGGCGGGTTGTAGGATAGCGATTTCGACCGCTGAACGGCCGCGCTGTCGGCGGAGAGTGGCGTTAGGACTGACCGGTCGTCCGACCTGTCAGCCGCTACCAGTTGCCGTGCGCGAACGCCGTCTTTCCAACCTCGTCGAGCCCGCACTCAGCGAGGAAGCGGAGCGCATCCCCGCCGGGGCGATACTGGTAAGGGTAGTCTGTCGAGAATAGCAACCGACCTGTCCCTACGATCACCGCCGCTCGTTGCAGATAGTGGAGCAGAAAACATCCCACTGGCGTTGACGTACAGATTTGTGGTGAACGTAATGCGCAATCGGGTGCAACAAACCCGCGACGCGGTCCAATCGCCGATGCTCCACATTATCGCGCTGGGATGATTGGCCGCTTGGCGAACCCATGCCGACAGCCCGGCAGACTATCAGGCGCTGTGCCGTCAGGTCAGCTTTTTCCCATTCCACCACAGCTTGGCGAACCGAGCCTATCGGCATGCTGCACGTGTGCTGGCCCAATCGGTTGCGGCCTCGAGCAGCGTCACGTACTCGGCTCGGCTGTAGGTTTCAGGCAGATGCCCGATCGCCGAATAGAACATGCGCCCCAGCTTGCGGTGCTTCGACCCGACGCAATTCGTCCAGGCCAGTGGATGATCACCCATCCGAAGATCGCGCCCGCGTCCGTCCACCGGCTTGTAGGTGCTCTCATCCAAGGCCAGGAGAACCTGTGCCCCCATGCTGCGAGGGTTGGTGGAAAACGAATACCATTCGTCGCTCATTCGCCACTCCGCAGGCAGCGCCTTGGCCAGCGGATGCACCTTGTTCGCCACAATTCTGGCCTCTTGGAACTGCGGGTTCATGGGATGGCCGTCGAACCTGGCGCCGATCAGGTTATCCGCATACCAGTCCCAAAAGTAGGCTGGATCACCGGCCGAACCATGCACCGCCACGAACCCGCCGCCTTTGCTCAGGTAGTCGCGCAGCGCCCGGCGCTGGCCCAAAGTCAGCACGTCGCCGCTGATGTTATTCCAGATCACCGCATCGAACCGCTTCAGCGTTCCTGGGTTGATCGCGCCGCCCTTGGCGGTCGTTACGATTTGCCAACCCTTACGTCGCGCAATCTCGACGAAGGCCCTGTGCGCCGCATTGACCGAAGGCACGTCTTTGAAACCGTTGATCTTCTCGAAGAGGAGCAGGTGCCGCTTGCCTGGTGTGAGCGTGAACGATGGCACCTCATTGTCGTAACGCGCGCAGCGCGCCACCTTGTCCGCAGCGCTGACCGGCAGGGCCCGTAACTGCGTGTCGATCTCCGCCATCGCCGTATCCTTGATCCCCGTCAGCATCCCGGCGTCGCGCAAGGTGAGGATCGCAGCGAAGGTCGGCGGGGTCGCAGACATGAACATGGAAGGCAACTTGGACGGCGGACGCCCGCCATGCGCGACGAGAACAGCCGTGGCCGCAGGGCTCAGCCAAACGTCGATAAGCGGCGAATTCGCGGAGAACGGCATCTCGCGCAACGGACAATCCGTCACGGGTTGCGCCGCTGCAGCCTCCCCGACCAGCATGATGCCGAGCAGCGCGGCCGCAGCCAAAAGGCCCCGTCGTATCAACCGCATCCAAGCACTCCTTTCCCTGTTTTTACCTAGGTCGTGAAGTCATAAAACTGCGCCTATCGAAGAACGCTTAGATGCTTCGGACGTCCGCGCGTTCACTAATCGGCTACAGCCTTGTCGAAGCGGGGGGTGAGCTTCAGGAACTCGTCGCCCCAACCGCTTTCGATGCTGACCTCTTGAAGCGAGCTTGTCGGGCCGAAAAGAACCTGTAACGGCAGAAGTTTGATCGTTTCGGCGGCGTTGATGCGTCGTAAAATGTCGTCGATCTCCGCGACCGCCTCATTGCTGTTTGCCCAGCGTGACCCAGAGAAGTCGTTATCCTCTCGAGCGAGCAACGTGCGCGTGTCTTCCAGGACATCTACGAGGGCCTCACAGATCATTTTCTGCTCCCACAATTGCACGATGTTATTCGCTCATCACGCAACCGCAAGTGCCAAGCTCTAATCCGTGCCGCGCCCGTTGTTGTGAACCGCGGCGCCAAACCTGCACCGGGTTGACGTGGTGCCGTCTCGGTGCAAGTTGGTTGCTAATGCGAATCACTCGCATCTTGTCGAAAAGGGGATATGGATGGGGGCTCCAGCACTTTCAGCGCGATCCGGAAGCAAGGGCTGCTTTCAATCGCAAAGGCCGATGGCCGTGGAATCATGGCGCCATGCCCGTCCGGCTTGCGCCTCCTTGGCGCTCGCCATCGCCATGCTCGCCACCTCGGCGCAGGCGCAGGACAACGATGGCTATTTCTGGCTCGATCGCCTGAACCGGATCGTCGTGACGGCAACGCGGACGCCAGTAAAGATCCAGGACGTGCCGGTTAGCATAACGGTCAAGACCGACGAGCAGATCGCCGACGAGATGGTCTCCGATATCAAGGATCTCGTGCGGTCCGAACCCGGCGTGAGCGTGCGGCAGGCGCCCAGCCGCTTCGGCGCCGCGCTGGGCGTCACCGGGCGCGACGGCGCATCCAGCTTCAACATCCGCGGGCTTGAAGGCAACCGCGTGCTGATCCAGGTGGATGGCGTGCGGGTGCCGGACGGGTTTGAATTCGGCGCCCAGGCGGCAGGACGCGGCAATTACGTCGATCTCGGCCTGGTCAAATCGGTTGAAATCCTGCGTGGTCCGGCTTCGGCGCTCTACGGCAGTGACGGCCTTGCCGGTGCGATCAGCTTCGTCACCAGCGATCCCGCCGACCTGCTCAAGGGCGAGGCGAAGATCGGCGGGCGATCGCGCGCAAGCTATGACTCGGCCGACAACGAGTTCAGCGAAACCGCGATCCTCGCGGCACGCAGTGGCGGGCTCTCAGGCATGGTCGCCTATACCCGCCGCGATGGTCATGAACTCGAAAACCAAGGCACCAACGATGCCCCCAATTCAACGCGGACCACGCCGAACCCTCAGGACACGCGGTCCGATGCCCTGCTTGGCAAGCTGGCACTGGAAACCGGACCATCGAGCCGCCTCCGGCTGACCGGCGAGTACCTGAAAGGGATCGTCGATACGAACGTTCTGAGCGGCGTCGCCCCGGTCGCCTCCGCCCCGACCAGCGTGCTGGCCCTGAACGCGCATGACTCCACTTCGCGCAAGCGCCTTGCGATCGACTGGAAGCAAGAGGCCGAAGGCGCGATCGATTTCGTCCAGCTCACCGCCTATTGGCAGCAAGGCGAAAACCGCCAGTTCACCGCGGAGGATCGCAATACCGCGCTCGACCGCACCCGCCTCAACGTCTTCAAGAACCGGGTCTTCGGCGGCGCGGCGGACTTCCGCTCGGACTATCTGACGGGCGATATCCGCCACCAGCTTGCCTGGGGTATCGATGCCTCGATAACCCGCCAGGAGGGTCTGCGCGACGGCACCGTGCCGACAGCCCCGGACGTGTTCCCAACCCGGGCATTCCCTGTCACCGACTTCATCTTGGCAGGAGGCTATCTGTCCGACCGGATCGAAATCGCCGACGGCAGGCTCCTGCTCTATCCCGCCATCCGCTACGACCATTTCAGCCTCGATCCCAAGGACGATCCGCTGCTGCCGACATTCGTGGCGGCAAAGCAGAGCGGCTCGCACCTCTCGCCCAAGATCGGTGTGGTCGCGAAGCTGACGCGAACGATCAGCGTTGTCGCCAACTACGCCCACGGATTCAAGGCGCCCGCCCCCAGCCAAGTCAATCAGTTCTTTGAGAATCCTACCTCGCCGTTCGGGGCCTATCGAACGATCCCCAATCCCGATCTGAAGCCGGAGACCAGCAGGACGATCGAGGGCGGCGTACGCTTGACCAGCAATCATGTGATTGCCAGCGTCACTGGCTTTTCCGGACGGTTCCGCAACTTCATCAGCCAGGAAATGATTGCGGGGACCGGCAGTGTCGCCGATCCCATCATCTACCAGTACATCAATCTGGCTCGGGTGAAGATCAAGGGCATCGAAGGCAAGCTCGATCTTGCTGCCGGGAACGGGCTGACCGGGCAACTCGCCATCTCCTATGCCACGGGTGACAGTTCGCGCAACGGCATCTCCACGCCGCTCGTCACGATCGATCCCCTGAAGCTTGTGGTGGGCATAGGCTATCGCGACCGTGCCGATCGGTTCGGCGGCCAGGTCACGCTGACCCATTCGGATCGCAAGGAAGAGAGCCGCGCCGCAACCGGTGCATACCGGCCTGATGCCTTCACGATCCTCGATGCAACCGGCTTCGCCAAACTCATCGAAGGGCTGACGCTGCGCGCCGGCATCTTCAACATCCTGGATAAAAAATATGCCTGGTGGAGCGACGTGCGCGGCCTCGCGGCCACCTCGACCGTCACCGACGCTTACACTCAGCCGGGCCGTAACGCGAGCATCTCGCTCAGCTATAGTTTCTGATCAACAGGGAGGAAAAACCATGACACGCCTCAAGACCATGATTGGCGCAAGCCTGCTCGCGGTCGCCCTCGCTGGGACCGCAGCGCTTGCCCATCCGCCGATCGCCGCCGAACAGGCAACCGCCAGCTTCGAACAGGACCGCGCCGATATTCTCGCCATGGCCGGCAACTACAAGGTCCGCTTCGACATGCAGGAATCTACCCGCTGGGACCCGGCCTACACCCCGCTCGACCGCAAGATTTCCGGCGGCAACGAGGTCGTCCGCGTTGTCGCAGACACGGGTCGCAAGATCATTCTCCAGCATCTGCTCGTCGTCCAGAACGAGGGCAAGGACATGGTGATCAAGCACTGGCGGCAGGATTGGGAATACGAGCCCGCGCGCGTGCTGGTCTATTCGGACACCAACACGTGGAAGTGGGAAGACGTCCCGGAAAAGATGCGTACAGGGCGCTGGTCGCAGACAGTCTGGCAGGTCGATGACAGTCCGCGCTACGGTGGCTGGGGGCAATTCGAAACCCAGGGCGGGCTCCGGCGTTGGCGCTCGAACTGGACCTGGCGGCCGCTCGCGCGCCGCGATGCCGTGCGTCACCCAGTCTATAATCGCTACCTGTCGATCAACCGCCACCAGAACACGACCGATGGCTGGATCCACTGGCAGGACAACACCAAGATGGGAACCAAGGACGGAAAGCTTGTACCTATCGTCCAGGAATATGTTCTCAACACCTACACGAAGTTCGACGGCTACAACGTGAAAGTCGCAGATGATTATTGGGCCGCGACCAAGGACTACTGGGCCGCGGTACGCACCGAGTGGGACCGCATCGCAACAGAAAAGGGCGGCATCGGCATCGAGGAGGAAGCCGAGACGGGAACGGTCATCAGCGCCCGGCTCATGGAGCTGGCAAACGAGGTTCAGGCCAAGACGACGACCACCGCCAAGGCTGCGGCCGAAGCACGCAAGCTGATCGGCGAGAATACCCGCCGTCTTTGATGTTCGACAACGAGAGGAGCCCGTCATGTACGACTTTCTGGACCGTCCCGTCACCAGTCTCGACCACGGCGGCCGTTTCCTCGTCTGGTCCACGCGAAGCTGGGTCGGGGCCCTATCCGAGAGAAAGTGCCCGGCCGGCGCGATTGCCGCAGGTTTCGAGCAATGGAACATGCTGAAAGGGCTTCAGCCATTCCTGCGGATGATGGCGCTGTTCAACCGGCACGGGCTCGAAAACTTCCAGTTCTGCGCCCTGCAGTGCAACCACGTGTCCGAACACGAAGCGATCATCATCAGTCTCGTCTGCGCCCTTCGCGACGAGGCCTCCTGTGTGGCGCTGCGCCAGACGCTTGATCTGCTCGTTGAAGCGGAAGCGGTCGGCGATGTGATCCTCTCGCTGGCCGATCTAGGAAACGCGATGGCAGCAGCCGGCATCCATCCTGTCCGACCTATTCCGGACCATTCCCCGCGCGCCAATGGCACGAAAGCCTCCGGCGCATAGTCCGGCAGTCGGCCGTATGGAACCCCTGTCTCTCCCCCAAAATCGAGGCGTACAATGATGAGCGATCGCCACGCCATGCGGGCTGCCCTGCCCCCATCGGCCATCTCGACAATCGAAACCGTCCAGGCTGTTCGCCACTGGAACGATCACCTGTTCAGCTTCGAGATCTCGCGGCCACGCAGCTTCCGGTTCCGATCCGGTGAGTTCGTCATGATCGGCCTGGCCGGTTTCAGAAAGCCGGTGATGCGCGCCTATTCGATCGCCAGTCCGGCCTATGCCGAGACGCTCGAATTCCTCTCGATCAAGGTCCCGATGGGACCGCTCACCTCGCGATTGCAGGGCATAATGCCCGGCGATCCGCTGTATTTGGGCCGCAAGGCGACAGGCACGTTGGTGGCCGACGCCTTACGGCCTGGAAAGCGGCTATTCCTGTTGTCCACGGGAACTGGCCTTGCCCCCTTTCTGTCCATCATCCGGGATCCCGATATCTATGAGCGCTTTGGCCAGGTCATCGTCGTTCATTGCGTGCGCCACGTCAGCGATCTTGCCTTTCGCGCGGAACTGGAAAGCCATCTGGCCGATGACCCGCTGGTCCAGGACCAGGCGCTACTGCAACTAACGTATGTGCCAACCGTGACGCGCGAGCCATTCCACACATCCGGACGCATTGGCGATCTGGTCGATTCCGGCCGGCTTTTTCGTGGCGTTGGCGGTCCGACTGCCTTTGATCCCGCCACCGATCGGATCATGCTGTGCGGCAGCATGGCCATGATCCGCGACTTCGCCCGCCGCCTTGAGCTTGCAGGGTTCGACGAAGGCTCGAACGCCGCCCCCGGAGCCTTCGTCATCGAGCGGGCATTCGTCGGGTGACCGTTGCCGTTTGCCCAAGGTGCAGGTGTCTCGAAAAGAAGCCGTCGAAGCCGCGTGGGCGGCTACCCGCTCGCGGGACCATTGCGTGCGTTCTTCCAGCGCGTGGCAGCGAAGAGAGGCAAGTCGATCGCCGCAGTTGCCACAGCGCGAAAGCTTACGAGGATTATCTGGCATATGATTTAACCTCAGCGCAAAGGGAAACCTAACGCGCGCAGGGCCGACTTCAGGCGTTCGCGCCCGTTCAGCGAAGCAGCGGAGCTTCCACGCTTCAAGAGGAGCGCGCGCCAGCCAACCACATCCTGCCCTTGGCCACGTTGGAATTCGCGCGACACTTCGTCGTATGCCGCGATAGGCTCGCGCTGCGCCTCCAGCCGGTAAACTTCGTGATGAAGCACTGCGGACTGCGGCAACCGCGGCTTGATCGCTGCCGGAGCCGCCTCGTCCGGCCAACCGACCACCAGCCCGAAAGCAACCACGGCACGCGGCGGAAGCTCGACCAACGCCGCCACGTCTTCCGGATGATTGCGCAAGGCACCGATATAGACGGTTCCCAGGCCAAGCGATTCCGCCGCGATTACAGCGTTCTGCGAAGCCAGTGCAGCATCGAGCGCGGCGACGGTAAAGCTCTCCAAGAACTCGAAGCCTTCCGCCATTGCGCCGGCATCATCCGCCACCAGCTTGGCGCGGGCCAGGTCTGCGATCCACAGCAGGATCAACGGCGCCTGGGCGATGTGTTTCTGCCCCCCGGCGAGCTCCGCCAATTTGCTTCGCTTGTCCGCGTCGGTGACCGCGACCACGCTCCAAAGTTGCAAGTTCGATGAACTCGCCGACGATTGGGCCGCGGCGACCAACGTCTCGATAAGGTTGTCGGGTAGCGGTTCGGAGTTGTAGGCCCGCACTGTCCGGTGCGCCAGCAACCTGGAGATCGTATCGTTCCAAAGGATGCTGTTGGGGCGACTCGCCCCGTAGCGAGCAGCCAATGCGAGATCGACCGGCCTGTTCTGCGGATCGTCAAGAGCCATGGGGTATTCCTTGCTGAGGTGCAGGAAAGCGTACGAAGACGCTCCGGCACGCTCAAACCAGATGATCCAATAGATCTATGAACAGCGATCAAGCGTGACTGGAAGGCCCTGGCCGAGACCGCGCGCGTCACGCTTACCCTGCTTCGCAGCTGTGGCTGCGAGGTGAGAGCCTGCTTGCCTCGGGAACGTGCAGCCCACAGCGAGCAATTCGAAACCTTCAATAGCGCTATCAGCACCTCTCGTTTCGTGAGGCCTCCCCTTGCGCCTAAGGTCAAAAGGCAAAGGAGTTCGTTTTGAAGCGATCACACACATGAGCGACAGGACACGGCACACCGATGTCCTCGTCATCGGCGGAGGCATGGCCGCGACATGGGCTGCCATCGCCGCGGCGGAGACCGGGGCACGCGTCATCCTCGTCGACAAGGGCTTCGTCGGAACGAGCGGAGTGACCGCGACCGGCGGCCCCAATCACTGGTGGGTGTCGCCAGACCCCGTCCTCCGGCGAGAGGCGATCGAGAAACGACTGCGGCTTTCGGAAGGCCTGGGAGACGGCGAATGGATGGCGAGAATTCTCGACCTGACCTGGCGCTACCTGCCCAGCTTGGCCAAGCACTATCCTTTCGGCTCGGACGGCAAGGGTGGCATCTATTACTCGGGCGTACGTGGCTCCGAATATATGCGAGCGCTGCGGGCGGCGGCGCTTGAAGCGGGCGCAACGATCCTCGACCACCATCCCGCACTCGAACTGCTCAGCGATAGCGAAGGCCGCGTCACGGGCGCTCGCGGCCATGCCCCCCGCCTCGACGCGGACTGGCGGATCGAAGCGGGCGCGGTGATCCTTGCGACCGGTGGCTGCGCGTTTCGCTCCGGCCTCATCGGCAGTCACTGCAACACGGGCGACGGCTACCTGATGGGCGTCGAAGCGGGAGCCGAGCTTTCCGGGATGGAGTTCTCCATCGCCTACACGCTGTCGCCCGCCTGGGCCTCGACCCGCACCCTCCCCTACTTCGCCGCGCGCTTTTACGACGGGGCAGGCCAGGAGTTGGACATTCCCCCTGGTCGCGCCGGCCATGTCCACGAGCAAGCTCTCGGTCGCGCCCTGATGCAAGGGCCGGTGCTGGCCGATCTCTCCGAAGCGCCACTGGCGCTGCGGCCGATCCTCCACCGGATTCAACCGTTCACGCCCGCGCCCTTCGCGCGCCGGGGTATCGACTTGTTCAAGGAGCGGTTTCCGGTGTGGCTGTTCGGCGAAGGCACGATCCGAGGCACCGGTGGTCTGCGCATCGCCGACCACGATTGCAGAACCACGGTCGCGGGCCTCTTCGCCGCCGGAGATGCTGCCACGCGCGAACTCGTCACCGGCGCGGCGAGCGGCGGCGGCTCGGTGAATTCGGCCTGGGCGCTGTCCTCCGGCCGAATTGCCGGCGCAGCGGCAGCACGCGAAGCGCTCGAACGCGGCGGCAAGGCAAAAGCACCATCACGCGGACTTGGCCAGATCGGCCTTGCGCCATCATCGGAACACCGCGACCTGGACCTCAAAGGGATCGATCGCACGATCGGCGGGGAAATGCACGATTACGACAAGGCGCTCTGGCGCAACCGCGACAGCCTGACCGCATCACTCTTGAAGCTCGACGGAATCTGGACCGACATCGCGCGCCACGGACATGCCAAAGGCCGAAAAGGCATCGCGCTACGCGAGACGGCAGCCTTGGCCGCAAGCGCGCGCTGGTGCACGGCGGCCGCCCTTGCCCGCTCCGAGACGCGCGGCATCCAGGTGCGGATCGACCGGCCCGAAGCCGATCCCGCCCAAGCCCACCGCCTGCTGACCGGCGGGCTGGACCGGGTCTGGACGCGCTTCGAACACTCCAGCCTCGTGGAGGCCGCGGCATGATCGCGCTGATCCTGGAAGACCGCTGCGATGGCTGCAATGCTTGTGTCGCGACGTGCCCGACGGATGTATTCGACGCCACCGAGACGGCGCCGATCATCGCCCGCATCGATGCGTGCCAGACCTGCTACATGTGCGAACTCTATTGCGCGAAGGATGCGATCTACGTCGCTCCGGACCAGAACGCAGCCGAAACGGTCGAGTACGAAGCCGTGCTCGCCTCAGGCCAGCTCGGGCAAATCCGCCGCGACCACGGCTGGGACCGGCCGAGCGAGCCCGGCCATCTCGACCCTTACCGCCTGCTCGGTCCGCTGCTGAACGAAGGAGCGGAAACCGCCGTCCGGCGCTGGTCGGTCCAGCATGGCGGCGCGTAAGCTCGGGTGCCGCCATGGCGATGCGAGATCGCCATGGCGGCTACCCTAGAGCGATGAACCTTGTATCAGAACGACACCCCGACCCGCGCGTAATAGAACCCGCCCGACAAGCCGAAGGGGGCGAAGTTTCCGTAGAGACCAAGGCCGGTGTTGGCCTGGACCACGCCGATCGGGTCGGGATAGACGTCGAACAGATTGTTGGCGCCGACGGCAAGGTTGATCGTCTGGTTCACTTGAACGGAAACGTCCAGATCGGTCACCCATTTCGCCCCGAAAGTGCGGTCGTCGACAGTCGAGGTGTTGCTCGTCCCCGCCTCCCTATACTTGCCGAAGCGCGTTACGCGCAGGGCCGTGCGGACAGGGCCGATCGTCCAGTCGCTGTTGAGCACCAGCTTGTCCCGAGGATTGGCGCTCGTCAGATCGCTGCGGGCCTGACGGCCGAACAACACGGTGTTGGTCAAGTTCGCCGGATTGGGCGCGACGCGCAGGATCTTCGTCTTGTTGTAGCTGTAGGCCGCACCGAAGTGGAAGGTGCCGAGGTCGGCAGTCCGCAAGTTGTATTCGGCTACGAGGTCGATGCCGCGCGTGCGTGTGTCGACACCATTGATGAAGAATTGCCCGCTGCTAAATCCGGGCACTCCCCGCTCGGCGAGGATCGCGGCCACGGCCGGGCTGGTCAGGATGCGCGTGGCTTCCGCGCTGTTGAGGATCTCCGTCTTCACGATGCGATCCTTGATGCGGATTTGATAGGCATCGACGGTCAGGCGGAAGGGGCCGCTTTCGTACGTGGCGCCCCCGGTGAAGTTCAACGACTTCTCCGGCGTCAGCGGCTTGGCGCCTAGGAACCCGGCAATCGGATCGTTGGGCGCGAGGAACTTGACGAGTTGCGGCACGCGGTCGCCGCCGATCGTGATCGAGGTGTTCTGCGAAGTCGAGAAACCCTGCTGGGCCAGCGACGGCGCGCGGAAGCCGGTGTTGACCCCGCCACGCAAGGCGAACCCCTTGAACACTTCGTAGCGCGTGGAGAACTTGCCACTCACCGTGTCGCCCGAGCTGTCCGAGTAGTGCTCGGCGCGTCCCGCCAGGCCGACGTACCAGCGATCGGTAACATCGGCGCCGATGTCGATATAGCCGGCGATGTTGTTGCGTGTCAGCACGAAGGCATCCGCGGGGGTCGTGCCCGTGAACGACACGAGGCTGGCCGCAGGGCGCTGGCCGCCGAACTGGAGCTGAAACGGGGTCGTGCCCTTCGGGATGACGTAGCCGCCGTCGCGATAGCTGTCCGGTTCACCGGCGATGTTCTGGAAACGCTCCCAACGGTGTTCGACGCCGAAGGCCAGCGTCAGCGGTCTAGCCAGGCCCACATCGAAGGTCCGGCTGAAGTCGAGGTTGTTGACCCACAGCGTCGAGATCTGCTTGCCCATGTAGAAACTGGTCTTGCTGGTAGGCCCCAGCGAAGGGTTCAACGTGTCCTCGGCACCGAGCTTCACATGATCGCGGCCGTAGCTTGAACTCAGATCGACATCGAGGCCCAGCACGCGTGTCTGCAGACCAAGCGTTGCCTGGAAATCATCCTCCCAGATGCGCCGCTTGGCCAGGAAGCCATCGGGATAGATCTGGGGCAGCGAGTTGATGTTGTTGGCGTTGAACTGGCCGCGACCATCCTTGATGTTGCGATGACTGTAGGTTCCGAAGCTGTAGAGCCTGGTGTCCTCACCCAGCGGGATTTCGGAATTGTAGGACGTATTGACGATGTAGTCGCGATTGGTCCGGCCATAGTTGCCGGCGCGATTGCGATCGATCGTTGCCTCGCGCGGATCGCGCGCGCCGCCGGCAAGTCGCGGATAGAGATCGACCGAATCCGCGACGATCGCACCCGATGGCTTGGCGCGATCATGGTACTTGGCTTCGGCCGAAAAGCGGATGAAGCCGCCGTCGCTGCCGATCCGGGTGCCGTAGCTTGCGGTCTGCTGCACCAGCAAGGCGCCCTTGGAATACTGCTGGCCCACCGTGCTGGTCAGGCTCCCACCTTCCGCCGCATCGTCGAGGATCAGGTTGATCACGCCGGAAATGGCATCGGAGCCGTACTGCGCCGCCGCGCCATCGCGCAGAACCTCGACCCTGCCAATCGCGGGCGTGGCGATGAGGTCGATGTCGACCGGCGTCGATCCACCCGAGACGCGGCTGAGGTTATTGATCAGGGAGGTCGTGTGGCGACGCTTGCCGTTGACGAGGACCAGCACGTAATCGCCGCTGAGCCCGCGGATCGAGATCGGCTTCGCGCTCGAAGACGTGCCGCCGCCGCCCAGCGCCGGCATCGACAGCGAGGGGATGATATTGCTCAGGATGTCCTTCAGGCCGGTGCGGCCCGTCGCCTTGAGTTCGGCGCCCGAGATGACGTCGATCGGCACCGGGCTGTCGGCAACGGTGCGCGGCGCACTGCCACGTACGCCGGTGACCACGATCGCGCTACCCTCAGCGGCATCGGCGAAAGCATCCGCTTCAGCAGCACCGGCCTCCGCCCAGGCAGTGCTGGCTGCGCCTAGCGCAAGAGCAGCACTGCCAGCCAGAAATACGGCCCGGAGGGGCTTCGCGATCATTAGTCTACCTTCCTTATTGAAATTTAGCTGGCGAATAGCCGGGTGCCCGAGGCGATCCAGCGAGCTTTGCCGCCGCCCGTATGAGGATTCGCAATAAGTCCCTCTCAGGGCGTGATGGTGTTCGCCAACCCTGGCAGGAACGCCTGCGAAAGCGGTCGCCGCGGCTGAACTTCGCCTCCGTGGGCGAAGGTATCGAGCACGACCCGCTGCTCCCGGATCAATTCGCCATCGATTGGCACGGCAAGGCGCGCATTCTTCTCGACAGAGATGCGCGCGATCTCAGGCGACAAACCCGTTTCCTGCGCGAGCACCTTGGCGTAGTCGTCCAAGTGGCTTGCAGCCCAGGACAGTGCCTTGGCCTCGCGCGCCAGGAAATCCGAAAGGATCGCGCGCTTGTGGTCGATCGCCGCGACGTTCGCGACCTCGAACGCATAGCCGAGCACGTAATCCTTGCCATCGACGACCACTCGCCCGCCTTGTGCCAGCGCCAGCGGCACGTACGGGACCCAAGTGGACCATGCCGCGACCGATCCTGCCGCCAGCGCGGCCGATGCGTCGCTCGGCGACAGGAAGACCAGCTTTACGTCACTCGGCTGCCACCCGGCGCGATCGAGTACGCGCAGGACCAGGTAATGGCCGATGCTGCCGCGGCCAGTCGCGATCGATTTGCCGCGCAAGTCTGTCAGGGTGTGGATCGCAGACTTGGCGGATGTCACGATCGCCAGGGCTCCGCTGGGCCGCTGGTCGACCCGTTGCGCGCTCACCGCCTGGATCGGGCTGCCATTCTGGTAGGCGAACTGGAACGGCGCATCGCCCACCAGTCCCACGTCCACGGCATTGCTGCCCAAGGCTTCCAGCAGGTTCTGCGCGGCGGGAAATTCGGCCCACTCGACCTTGTAGTCGACGCCATCGAGCGCGCCTGCGGCGAGCATCAGCGACTTGGTGCTCCCTTTCTGACTACCGACGCGCAACAAGCGCTCGTCGCCACTCCGACCGCACCCGGCCAGGATGAGCGACGCGCCCGCACTCGCGATGAGCGTTCGACGATTGAGCATCAGAGCTCCACGTACAGCGGCTGGTCCGCGATCAATACGCGGTGCAGCGTGCGAGTGGCCATGAGGGTCCGCAAGGCTCAGCTGTCATATCCGGGCAGCTCACGCTGGACGCGGCGCAGGACCGCTTCCCAGAAGAGCTGGCTGTGCGGCTTGTCGCCTTCGCGCGCGACAGCGCCGATTGGCCGAACTTGTTGCTGGCGGCGAACTTCCTCTTGGGCAGCCGCGGGCGCGATCAGCACGTGATCCCGGCCACCGGCAAGTGCGCGAACCTGGACCGAACAGGCGGACTCGAGCTGATAGATGCCGCTCCACGCCTCGCCCGGCGTGGCGCCGAGCGCCAACGTGCCGTGATTGCGAAGGAGCATCTGCTTGGTATCGCCAAGGTCGCGCACCAGCCGCTCGCGCTCCTCGAGATTCAGCGCGACGCCTTCGTATTCGTGGTAAGACAGCTTGGGAATGATGCCCAGAGCGCGCTGGCTGATCGGCAGAAGTCCGCCCTTGTGCGCCGACGCGCCCATGCCATCGGCCGTGTGGAAATGGGCGATGTAATGCGCGTCCTCCCGAGCGGCATGTATCGCCGAATGGATCACGAACCCCGCGTATTGATCCCGTACTCGCTATCGGACAGGATATTGCCGTCGATGTCGATCTTCACCAGGCTCGACGCGGTGATCTCCTCGAAGGTCAGGCCGAATGGGTTGATCAGGAAATGATGGTCCGGCCCGGGCACGCGCGCCGAGATATGGGTGTAGAGGAAATCGTCGAACTTGTGGATCGCGGCAATGCGGTAGAAAGCCGCAAGGTCCACCCGGACCCGCCACTCGGCTTCGGTGATCTCCCGCGAATCCGGCTTGAACGCGGTCGCCATGGCGCCTCTCCTCAACTCGCCAGCGCGACCGGGCGACCGGTGCGTTCCGCCACTTTGGCCCGGACCAGAGGGATCAGCTCGCGACCGTAGTCGATCGCATCCTTCAGCGGCTCGAAGCCGCGGATCAGGAAATGATCGATACCGATGTCGAAGTAATCGAGCAGCCCTTCGGCCACCTGCTCGGGCGTACCGACCAGGCCGGTGCTGTTCCCGGCAGCGCCCGTGAGTGCGGCAACGCCGGTCCACAGTCGCTTGTCGCGGCGCAGGCCCTGAGCGGTCTCCAGCAGGCGGAGCGATCCGGCGTTGGCAGGACGATGGCCGCTGGTCGGCAGGCCGGCCGCCTCGCGATTGGCGCGTACCTGTTCCACGATGTCGTCGGCCTTCTTCCAGGCGGCCTCCTCGGTGTCGGCGATCACCGGGCGCAGCGAAAGCGAGAAGCCCGGCTCACGGCCGTAGCGCGCAGCCGAACGGCGTACTTGGCGCACCGCGTCACCCACCTGCTCCAGCGTCTCACCCCAGAGCGCGTAGACGTCGGCATGGCGGCCGGCGACCTCGATCGCTTCTGGCGAGGAACCGCCGAAGAACACCGGCAGGTTCTGCGGCTTGATCGCGCTGTACGCGCCGCGCGCTTCGTACCACGTGCCCTTGTGATCGAAAGGCTGCAGCGCCGTCCACTCCTGGCGCAGAATTTCCAGGTATTCGTCGGTACGCGCATAGCGCTGCTCCTTGGTCGTGCCGACATCACCATCGCGCGCCATTTCGGTGTCCGCCCCGCCGGTGATGATGTGCACCGCGACCCGGCCGCCAGAGAGTTGATCGAGCGTGGCGAGCTGCCGCGCCGCCAAGGTCGGCTGAGTGAAGCCGGGCCGGTGCGCGACGAGGAAGCCCAGCTTGCTGGTGATCGCGGCCGCATGGGCAGCGACGATCTGGCTCTCGGGCGAATTGGAGCCGAAGGGAATCAGGACGCGGTCGAAGCCGCCTTCCTCCTGCGCCCGCGCCGCCGCATCGACATAGTCCCTGTCGAGGATCCGTTCGCGCACACCGCTGTGCAGCTCAGAAGTGTCGTTGAAGCCGATATAGCCGATGAACTTGACGGACATAGCTGCCCTCCTTGAGGTAAAGATCAGATGACGAAAAAGCCGTGGGTGCCGTCGCGCTCGAGCTGCGCGACGAGCCCGTATTCCCAATCGAGGTAGGCCTGCATGGCCGCCTCGGCATTGTCGGTACCCTCGTAAGGGCGCTTGTAGCGCCCCTCCGGGCCACGCGGCGTCGGCGCGCCGTCCGTGCCGGTCGCGAGTTCTTCCGAGAAGGCACCGTCCAGCACGAACACGTCCCAGCCGAGCTGGGCGAGCCAGGAAGCGGTTATGTCGGCGCGGGAGCCGAGATCGTCCGCAAGCACGAGCCGCGCGCCGCGTACCGACGCGTAGTGGTCGGTCTCCTGTACGAGCTGCCCGCCCGGAGCATTGCGGAATCCGGGGATATGGCCCGCCGCAAACTCGGCCGGCTGGCGCACGTCGAACTGGTAGAGGGTTCGCTGCTTGTCCTGCTTCAGGAACGCGAATTCCGCTGCGGAAATCCGGCGCACGCCGGCACGGTAGGCGACATCTCGTGCACGATCGCGCGCGATCGCGATGTCCGCTTCGGAAAATCCGACGCTTTGCTGCTGACCGGTCGCCAGCGCCTGGCCGGCCAGGGTCCAGCCGATCGTGCCATTGCGCAAGGCATGGACCTTGTTCGGCAACCCGGCATTGATCAGCGACTGCGTGCCGATGATCGAGCGCGTCCGGCCCGCGCAATTGACGATGATCGTCGTGTCGGGATCGGGCGCGGCGGCCGGCGCGCGCAACACAAGCTCTGCACCTGGGACGCTGCGGCCCGTCGGGATGCTCATCGTCGCATACTCGTCGAAGCGCCGGGCATCGAGGATGGCGATATCGGCGTTCTCGTCGATCAGGGCTTGCACGTCCGGGGCTGGCAGCGACGGCGTGTGGCGGCGGTGCTCGACCAACTCGCCGAAAGCCTTCGAGTAGGAATTCACGTCCTCGAAGAGCTCAAATCCGGCATCGCGCCAGCCGGCGAGGCCGCCAGCCAACTCGGCGACTTGCGTGAAGCCGAGATCGCGCAGTTCCGTCACCGCCTGCGCCGCGAGCCCCTCGCCATTGTCGTAGACCACAATCGGCGTCTCGGCGCGGGGGATGCGCCACTGGGCTTCCTCGGCGATGCGGCGCAAGGGGATCTGCGCGGCGAACAGCGGATGGCCGCGCGCGAACTCCGCCTCCTCGCGGACATCGATCAAGGCGATCTCCTGCCGAGCGAGCAGCAGGTTGCGTATATCGGAGGGGGAAAGGCTCATGCGCTGACCGACCGATCCCACAGGTTGGGCAGCACGCAGTTCGCATAGCCCGAGATGAAGCGCCTGGCGCTGCCGTCGGGCTGATATGTCGCCCGTTCGACTGCGCCGATGTTCCCGCCGTAAACGTGGATCGAGACCGATGGCGCGTCAGGCAAGGCGTTGGAGACGCGGTGAATGTCGCCCCGTGTGGGGCTGATCGCCTCCACCTCGCACTCGTAGAGGCTCGTGGCCGGGCCGACCTGCTCCAGCGCGCCATCATCACGCCGCCGGAATTGCTCGACCTTCTCGGCGCCGCGCAGCACGCCGACGAGGCCCCAGACGCGATGATCGTGGATCGGCGTGGCCTGACCCGGTCCCCAGACGAAGGAAACCACGCTGAAGCGCTCGCGGCTGTCGCAGTGGAGCAAGTATTGCTGATAGCGCTCGGGACTTGGCCGGGCAAACGCGTCGGGAAGCCAGTCGTCGTGGGAGACGAGCCGGGCCAGCAAGGCTCCGCCGGCTTCCAGCAACTCGTCCTCGTCGCCGTTTAGGGAGACAAGGTCGGCCAGGCCGGTCACGAAGTCGCGCAGCCGGGCCAGGTTGGGAGCAACCGAGATCGCCGTGGCAACGTTCACGCGACCGGCTCGGGGGTGAAGTGGCCCTGCGGGAAGGGGATAACTCCCGCCTTCTCGTCGTGCTCGGAATGGCCGCCAAGCACCGAAAGGAGCCGCTGGCGAAGTCCGCGCGACACCTCGGCGCGTTCGCCGCGTGGGGCCTGGATACGCTCCTGCGCGACGATGCGACCCTTGTCGAGGACGAGCACGCGGTCTGCAAGCGCGATCGCTTCGTCGACGTCATGCGTCACCATCAGCACGGCCGGACAGTGCGCGGCCCACAAGGCCAGGACGAGATCATGCATCTTGAGGCGGGTCAGCGCGTCGAGCGCCGCGAAAGGCTCGTCGAGCAAAAGCAGCTTGGGTTCACGCACCAGCGCGCGGGCCAGCGCGACGCGCTGTGCCTCCCCGCCGGACAAAGTCAGCGGCCAGGCTTCCAGGCGATGGCCGAGGCCCACTTCCTCCAGCGCCTTCTCTGCCTTGACGCGCACGCGCCCAACCAAGCCTTTCAGTCCCAGCGCGACATTGCGCCAGACTTTTTTCCAGGGCAGCAGCCGTGCGTCCTGGAAGACGACCGCGCGCGATGTCGGCACCTGCACGTCCTGACCGCTCACGTCGTCGAGCCCCGCAAGCGTGCGCAGCAGAGTCGTCTTGCCCGAGCCCGACCGTCCCAGCAGCGCGACGAATTCACCTTCGGCAATGTCGAGGTCGAGATTGGAGATGATGGTGTTCGCGCCGAAGCTGCGGGTGAATCCGCGCAGCTTGACCAGCGGCCGTGCCTGCGGCTCCGGATGCGGCGATCGAGACAGTACGTGCTCGGAAAGGAATGACAGTCGCGCGTCCATGTTGGATCCTTTGCGAAGAAAAATCATTGGCCGACGATGCTCGGGCGCCACACGAGCGCGCGCCGCTCGACGAGCCGGACCAGCCAGTCGGCCAGGAGCCCGAGCCCGGCGTAGACGATCAGGCAGACGACGATGATGTCGGTCCGCATGAAGTCGCGCGCGTTGTTGATGAGATAGCCCAGGCCCGCCGAGGCATTGATCTGTTCGGCCACGACCAGCACCAGGATCGAGACCGACAGCGAATAGCGCAAGCCGACGAGCAGCGACGGCAGCGCGCCAGGCAGGATCACATGCCAGATCAGCTCGGACTGGCTGAGCCCGAAGCTTCGCGCGCCTTCGATCAAGCGCACGTCGACGCCTCGGATGCCGCTGTAGAGGTTGAGGTAGATGGGGAAGATCGACGCAAAGGCGATCAGTGCCACTTTGGGAAGCTCGCCGATCCCGAACCACACGATGAACAGCGGCGTCAGCGCCAGCGTCGGGATCGTCCGCTTGATCTGCATGAGGGGATCGACCGCCGCCTCGCCGGTACGGGAAAGCCCCGCCACGAGCGCCAGGACGATCCCGACCGAAATGCCGATCGCAAGACCGGTGAGCACGCGCAGGCTCGACACCAGCAGATTGCTGGGCAACTCACCAGTCAGGATCATGCCGAACAGCGTGGAGAGTACCGCGGAAGGCGCGGCGAGGGTCCGTTCCGGTATCAGGCCGCTGCGCGAGCCAAGCTCCCAGAGGAGCAGAAACACCAAGGGCGAGACCCAGCGGGAATTGCCGACGCCGATGGCGAGGCTCTTGATCGTGGTCCTGGTGAGAGTCGTTGACATAGCGCCACGGAATCAACACCCCAATCTCTACTCAATCAATTGAGGTTTTCGTTGGCCGCTTATCAGCAATGCTTATAATGGGGCAAATCCGCCGCTTCTGGCCGCTAAAACGTGCGGAAAACCGGGTGAAGCCCGTCCCCTGCGGCTCCACAAAAGAATTGCTTCGCCACCCCTAAACTCTACTATTTTGATTGAATATATCAGCGCCGCCAATAGGTGCTCACCGGACCACCGCCTCCCCACAGCCGAAAGTCGAAGCGATGCCCGTCAACCTGCCCACCAATCTCCTGCGCAGCTTCGTCGCAATCGTCGACACGGGCTCGATGCTCAATGCGTCGGAGAGAGTGTTCGTCACGCAATCCGCCCTCAGCCTGCAGATCAAGCGGCTGGAAGAGCTGCTGCAGCAGACCCTGTTCCACCGCGAGGGGCGCCGCCTGTCGCTGACCCCCGCCGGCGAGCTGATGCTCGACTATTCCCGCAAGGTCCTGTCTCTTCACGACGAGGCGGTGGCGGCGGTCACCGCGGGCCAGTTCGCCGGACCGGCCCGCATCGGCATGGTCCAGGATTTCGCCGAGATGCTGCTGTCCGGCCTCCTGGCGCGGTTCGCCGAACTGCACCCCGAAGCGCTGATCTACTCGCGCATCGCGGGCACGGCCGAGTTGCTGTCGTTGCTTGAATCGCGGCAGCTCGACATCGTGCTCGGGTTCGCGGCCAACAACGATCCCCATGCGATCGCCAACGCGCCGATGGCCTGGTTCGGAAAGCCGGAGTTGCTCCGCAACGACACGGTCCCACTCGCCGTGCTTGAACCGCCCTGCCGTTTCCGCGAGGCGGCGATCCGCGCCCTGGAAGATGCCGGCCGGCCCTATCGCATCACGGTCGAGACGCCCAATCTCACCACCTTGCGCGCAGCGGTCTCCGCCGGTCTCGGGGTGACCTGCCGGACCAGGCTGTTCCTTGGAGACGAACCGCTCGATCCCGAGATCCTGCCGGCTCTACCGCGCGTGTCGTGCATCATTCAAACGGCGCCCGCGCTGGCCGATGCGACGCAACGACTGGCCGAACTCGCCCGGGAGACCGTCGCCGCGCTTTGACGACATCTATTGCAAAGATTCATCGTTCCCTCTCGGCTTCTCATTGTCGGGAGCAAGTCCGCTCGTCCTAGGCTTGCAAACGCCGAAGCAGGAAAGGACGACGATGACTCAACCATCCTTGGGAGAGAGGTATGCCGAGCTACAAGCGGAGCGTGAGCGCACCTGGAAACCCGAACAACTTGCACGCAATGCCGGACAGCGCCGCGTCCTGGTAGAGCGGCACGCGAGCAAGAGTTATCCCAAGCCTGGCGACACGGTCGCGCCGTTCGCCGTGATCGACCAGGACGGCAATGCGATCACGCGCGACAGCCTCACGGCCGAGGGGCCGGCAGTCCTGATCTTCTTTCGCTTCGCCGGTTGCCCCGCCTGCAACCTGGCCCTGCCCTACTACAACGAGACGCTCTGGCCGCAGCTTCAGCGCGCGGGCATCCCGCTCGTGGCGATATCCGCCCAAAATCCCGTCGATCGCGGCATCATCGATCGCCATGGACTGAACTTCCCGGTCGCCGGAGATCCCGGTTACGCCTTGGGGCGTGCGCTCGGCATCACGTTCCTTCCCGAGGAACAGCCGAAAGTCGAAACCGGCCAAAGCTGGATCGGCGCGACGCTGGGCACCAACAGCTACGAGATCGACCAGCCCGCCGTCCTGATCCTGGACCGCGGCGGTGCGGTGCGTTGGCTGGATGTCAGCCCGGACTGGCTCGATCGCACCGAGAGCGATGCCATCCTTGCCCAGCTTCCGGAAGTTCAGGTCGAGGCGGCGGCGTAAGCCAAAACACCACGCGATCAACCGCGATCGAGCGATCCGACTCCCCGGCGGATCGCTCGATTTCCTCGGCGATTCAATAACCGCGAGCGGGATCAACCACGTCCGAGGGCACCTCGCCCCGCGCAAAGCGCGTCAGGCTCACACCGTCAGCCCCGCCTTGCCGGCCGCAACCAGCACGGTATCGGCCTGAGGCGAGTGGATGCGGCTGCACAGCACGTCGCGGTAATGCCGCTCGAGCGGATTGTTGCGGCTGATGCCAGGATTGCCGGTCAGCTCCAGCCCGATCGCCACCGCCTGGATCGAATTCGTGTTCGCCGTGTGCTTGATCAGGTTGCTCTCGACCGCCGACGGCACCTCGCCGCGATCGGCCGCGCGAGCGGCGCTATCGATCAGCACGCGGTTGACCTGGAGCAGCGCCTCGATTTCCCCGAACTTCTCCTGCACGCGCGGAAGGGTCGCCAGCGACGCACCGAGGTTCGTCGGAACACGCTCGTTGAGATACCGCGCCAGCCAATCGCGCGCGGCCCGCGCCACGCCATCATAGATCGTCGCGATCGCCAGCGCGTTCCACAGGCTCTGGCCGTTGGCCTCACCCGGCTTGGGCGCCCATTCCTCCGGACGCCGGAGATCGACCGCGTAGGCGAGCGGGGTCAGCACATCGTCGAAGACGACCTTGTGGCTCACCGTGGCGCGCATGCCGAGGTGGTCCCATTCGGGCACGATGGTGATCCCGGGACTGGCGGGATCGACGAGCAGGATGCCAAGCAGTGGCTCGGGATCATCGGTCCTGGCCCAGACCGCGAACCAGTCGAGCCCCGTCGAGCCGGTCGAGTAGATCTTCTCACCGCTGATACGCCATCCTTCGGGGGTGCGCCTCGCCGTCGTTTTCGGCAGGCCGCCGCGCACTGGCGTTCCCAGCTCGGGCTCGACGCGGAACGTGCCGATCAAGCCTTTGCCCGCCACCGCCTCGCGCGCCAGCTTCTCGTAGAGCGGCAGGGGCCAACGGCCCTTCCTTTCGGGCGCGGCGTGGAAGGCGTACGTCATGAACAGGATGAGCGCGGTCGACGGCTCACCCTTGGCCACGGCGCCCAGCACGCGCACCGTATCGGCGTAACCCGCGCCCCAGCCGCCCAGCCGCGGCTCGACGGTCAAACCGAGCAACCCCTCGCGCGCGAGGAAATCGAAGTTGGCGCGCGGAAACTCGCCTGAACGGTCATAGCTCTCGGCCGTCTCGGCCAGTCGAGCCGTGATCGCCGCGAGCTGCGCCTCGGTCGGCAGGGCGGATCGCGGCGGAATCGGTTGGGTGGCCATTCAAGCCTCCTTGATGATGAACGGATTGAAGCGGTCGTCCAAAGCGGACGAACATCGACGTGCCGCGGCAAGAGTCCGGCACTGGCGAAGACGTCCGCGACCTGCTGCTGCGACCGGGCAACACGCCGGCCATGAGCATCGCGACGCCGCCGGCGAGCACGCCGCACCGACCGGCACGAGGGAAGCTGAAGTCCGGGCTCGACACAATGTCAATTGAATTAGTAGAGTGCCTCATTCAGGCAAAACGAAAATCACTGCCCACGTATGAGGAATGCGAAACTCTCACGACGCAATTATCGCTCCTCTGCTGAACCTTCGCGGCTAAGGAGCAGGTGAAAACTAGGAGTAGCTTGCATGGAGTATAGGCCGCTCGGTCGCACCGGCATCACGGTGAGTTCGGTATGCCTCGGCACGATGACGTGGGGCTCGCAGAACAGCGAGGCGCAAGCCCACGCGCAAATCGCACGGGCGCTGGATCGCGGCATTACCTTCCTGGATACGGCGGAAGGCTATCCGGTGACGCCTTCCACGCCCGAAAACCGCGGGAGCACGGAGGAATACATCGGCAATTGGATCCGGCGCAGCGGCGGCCGCGATCGGATCGTACTGGCCACGAAGGTCGCTGGACCGCCACGCGCGCCAGGCATGTTCGGGAACCGGCTCGATCGCCGCAGCATCGAGGCCGCGCTGGACAAGAGCCTAGAGCGGCTCGGCACCGATTACGTCGATCTCTACCAGCTGCACTGGCCCGATCGCAAAGTGCCCAGCTTTGGTGGACGCGGGCTGCAAGCGGTGGAGGATCACCCTGAGGCGGTCCCCATCGCCGAGACCCTGGGCGCCCTCAGCGATCTGGTGACCGCCGGCAAGATCCGGGCCTTCGGCGTTTCCAACGAGACGCCATGGGGCGTCAGCGAATACCTGCGCCTCTCACGCGAAGAGGGCCTGCCCCGCGTCGCCTCGATCCAGAACGCGTACAGCCTGCTGAATCGCACCTTCGAGATCGGCCTGTCCGAGTTCGCGCTGCGCGAGGACGTGGGCCTGCTCGCCTATTCTCCGCTCGCGGCCGGGCATCTCTCGGGCAAGTACCTGGGCGGAACCACACCGCCGGGATCGCGGCTGGACGTGGCCAAGCAGTTCACCCGCTACAACGTGCCGCAACAGGCCGATGCCACGGCGCGGTATCACGCGCTGGCACGCGCCTTCGGCATCGATCCGCTGGAGTTGGCACTGGGTTTCGTCCACGGACGAAGCTTCGTCACGTCCTCGATCATCGGCGCGACCTCTGTCGAACAACTTGACGCGGACATTTCCGCGAGCCTGGTCAAGCTTCCGCAAGACGTTCTAGAGGCGATCGAGGGTATCCAGCGGCTTTATCCGGACCCCTGCCCGTAAAGCTCACAAGCCCTCGCCGCCGACCCAGTGCGCGCTGCTCAGGTAGCGCGCCAGATCCCAGACCTGGCGGCGAATATCGGGCACGGCCACGATCTCCCAAGCCTCTCCCTTGGTCAGCGGCCCGACCGCGAACAGGTTGGCCTGAGGCTCGCCCGCGGCATTGCGCAAGCTGCACGACTGCTCGACATCGAGGCCCAGGCGATGCGCATCGGGTCTCGCCAGACCTTGGGCCAGCAGGTTGTCGAGCAAGCGGTGACCGGCACGGGTCACATCGCCCTCCGGTCCAATGCAGGAAATGACACGCTGGGCCGTGAAGCTTTCTTCCGCGTCGGTGCCGCGGGGACGCCAGCGCAACCGAACCGACCCACCCTCGATCTCGGAGCCGCAAAGCTTGCCGGCACGAAACTTGAGCCTTCCCTCCTGCTCGAGCGCGTCCAGCCGCGCAGCGACCGTGGGAGCAAGGCGGTGCCGGTGGACATCCCAGTAAGATCGCAGATGGCGCAGGAACCGCCGCTGCGCCGCCGTGTCGTGTCGGCGCCAGAGGTTCTGGGTGTGCGGCCGCAACTCGTCGACCGCCTCGCGCCAACTCGACGCCTGTGCCCGCTGGCGCACGGCACGCACCAGCCATGATCCGCGAGACTCAGGCTCGGACACGGGTTTTGCCACCGGACCCACGTCGGCATGGCTGCGCGGCTTGAGGCCACGCCGCGACAAGGCGGTTATGCGTCCCTTGTAACCACAGCTGTCGAGCGAAATGATTGCATCGGCCGCGGTCAGGCCGCTGCCGAGCAGAACGACGTGTTCGATATCCCCGAGATCATCCAGCGCCCCCGGCATCCAGGCATCGGCGAAGTGGATTCCGGTCGGCAAGGACGCCAACGCCGGCAGAGACACGGGCGGGAAATTGCCGAGCGCCAGGACTAGCGCCCGGCAGTCGATCTCCTGCCCATCGGCGAGCGAGAGCGTGACCACCTTGCCCGCCACGCGAGCCGCGACGGCATCGGCCTGGCGGATTTCGGCCCTGGCTGGTGCCGCGCCAAGGGCATCGATCAGCAGTTCGCGCAAGTAGTGCCCGTAAGCCAGGCGCGGCACGAAACGATTGGCCTGGTCGTCCGCCGAGAAGCCCATCCAGCGCAGGAAGTGGCCAAGATCGTCGGGAAAGGCGCTCATGTTCGAAGCGCGAACGTTCAGGAGATGCTCCGGCCGACGCGTGCCGAAGGCCAGCCCCTTGGCCAGTTGCGCCTCATCGCGCTCGACGAGCACGACGTTGACGCCATGCCGCAACAGGTTTGTTGCCAGCAAAGTGCCGCTGAACCCGCCTCCGACGATCGCGACCGGCAGCTCGGATTGTGTTTGCTTGGCCATCTGATCGATCCTTGAACGACAACGACACCCCTCAACGCGCTCATAACTCCGAGCGACAAAAACTCAACTCATCGAGTAGATATTAAGCGATCGGTCCGGTGATATTGCCGTCGACCTGGGCTCGACCCGGGTCCGCGCTCGGTCCCGGAGCAAGTCCGGGACGACGATAACGCTTGACATTTAGTGCCAATTCGGTTATACGCTCCAGCACACGGCGGGTGTGGAGGCGGCGAAGACGTTCTCGCTACCAACCCCGCACCATGCGGCCGGCGGCTCCGACGGGACCACCACACCGTAGCGATGAGTCTAGAAAAGTCCGGCGGCAAGCTGCGAGCCCGTCCCGCCGGGTGCTCATCGTGACAGGGCCGATCCGAGCGACGCTTATGCTGTCCTGCGCCCGGACGTTCGCAAACCGTGGAAGGCCAGCCAAGCCTGTCGTGCCCAGGCAACACCGGCCGCTAAACGCCGTGTTCTCCACTCTTGGCGTAAACCCGCACTCGCCAGCGGGCGATAAGGCGTGTGCATTTGCACACCCCCTCCCCTAACCACTATCGCGCCGTCGCCCCCGCCGCATTGAACGAAGGGTCGAAGGCACCGGCGAGGTTCGGCACGCTCGATATCACTCCCGCCCGCCGATAACGATCCAGGATCGCGGTTTGCTCGGCGCGCAGGCTGTCGTCGATGGCGATGGGGCGGGTGAGGTTTTGCGCAACCGTGAAGCGCGCCACGTCGAGAGGAATGCCGGTCTCCTGGGCGAGGACCTTGGCATAGTCCTCCTGGTGGCTCAGCGCCCACACGCGCGCACGCGCCGCGCGCTGGAGAAAGTCCGTAAGCTGCGCGCGCTTGTCGGCGATCGCCTTGTTGCTGGCCGCATAGAAGCCGGCCTCGGCCGGGAGAGCGGTGCCATCGCCGATCGCCCGGTCGCCGTCCTTGAGCAAGGCAATCCCGGCATAGCTGCCCCAGGTCGACCACGCATCGATCGATCCCGCCTCCAGCGCGGCCTTCGCCTCGCCGTTGTTGAGGTAGACCCACTTGACCTCGTTGAAGCCGATGCCTTGCTGCTCGAGCAGGCGCAGCACCAGGTTCTGCCCCGCCGAACCACGCACGGTCGCGACGCGCTTGCCGCGCAAGTCGGCGAACGTGCGCAGCGGCGAATTGCGGGGCACGATGATCGCCGAACCTTTCCCGCCGTGGCCGCCGATCTGCCGCGTCGCGAATACGGCCTTGATCGGCGCTCCGCCTGCATAGGCGAAGGCGAATGGCGCGCTGCCCACTCCACCCAGGTCGATCGCCTCAGACCCCAGGGCTTCCAGGAGCGGCGAGGCGGCGGGGAACAGTGCCCAGTCGATCTTGTAGGGCACGTCGTCCAGTTCACCGGCCGCCCTGAGCAGCGCCTGGATCCCCCCGCGCTGGTCGCCCACCACGAGCGGGGCGGACGACCCGCCGGCGGCTTGATGCTGGGGCGCGCGCCACCAAACGAACGCACCCGCCACGATCAGAAGCGCCAACGCGATCAGCAGCAGCTTTCCGTATCCTGCGCTGCCTTCGGCCACGCCATCCTGCCCGGTCATCGTTCAGTCCTTCTCATCGCGCGAAAGGCGATAGCCTTGGGTCTGTCCTGTTTAAGCAGCACCGGCCCGCTTCCGCTTCAAGCGGACAGACCCTAGACCAAGCGCACTCCGGCCGGGTGTTAAGAATTCTCAGGAGTTGATTTGCACTCGGCATAGCTCGGCTTGCGCTGCCTTCCCTACCTGTGCGTTACTGAACAGAGGAGTAGGCGATGGATCTGCAACTGAGTGGAAAACGGGCGATCGTGACCGGCGGCAGCCGGGGCATCGGCAAGGCGATCGCCAAAGCGCTGCTGAATGAAGGCGTGCGCGTCGTGATCTCGGGCCGCGACGGGCAAGTGGCCGAGGCCGCTGCCGCCGAGTTGGCCCAAGCGAGCGGCGGCGATGTTCGCGCCCTTGTCGCCGACACGCGCAGCGACGGCGAGGTCGAGGCGCTGATCGCACGGACGGTCGAATTGCTCGGCGGGCTCGACATCGTGATCAACAACGCCGCGCGCCCGGGAGCCGCGCCGCACGTTCCCGGGATCGCCGGGGTGGCTTCGGACTACCTCCTCGATGAGCTGAACACCAAGCTCGTCGGTTACGTTCGCGTCGCCCGCGCCGCCGCGCCGCATCTCGTCGCGGGCGGTTGGGGCCGGATCATCAACATCAGCGGCCTTGCCGCCCGCTCGGCCGGATCGATTCCCGGATCGACCCGCAACGTTGCCGTGGCGGCCCTGACCAAGAACCTCGCCGATGAGCTCGGGCCCAAGGGCATCAACGTGACCGTCGTCCATCCCGGCGCGACGCGCACCGAGCGGACCGCGGAAACCGTCGCCAAGAAAGCCGCCGCCGAAGGGCTCTCAACGGCCGAGGCGGAGAAGGCGCTCTTCGGCCACTCGCTAATCGGGCGCATCGTCGAGGCGGAGGAAGTCGCCGCCGTCGTCACCTTCCTCGCCTCGCCGCTCAGTGTCGCGATCAACGGCGATGCGATCGCTGCGGGCGGTGGAACCGCCAGAGTGATCCACTACTAGGCCGGGTCGTCGAAGGAAGCCTGGCCGCGGGCACAGAGGCGAGCGTAGAGGCCGCCTGCGGCGACCAGTTCGTCATGCCGGCCTTGCTCGACGAGGCGCCCGGCATCCAGCACGAAGATCCGATCGGCATCGCGCACCGTCGCCAGGCGGTGCGCGATGATCAGGCTGGTGCGCCCACGAAGCAAACGGCGCAACGCGGCCTGGATCCGCTGCTCGGTGAAGCTGTCCACGTTGGCCGTCGCCTCGTCCAGGATCAGCACCGCCGGATCGGCCACCAGCGCCCGCGCGAAGCCCAGCAGCTGCCGCTGGCCCTGCGACAAGTTCTGCCCGCGCTGGTCGAGCATGGTGTCGTATCCGCGCGGGAGCGAGACGATGAAGTCGTGCGCGTCCACAGCCTGGGCGGCGGCAATCACGGCCTCGCGCGGGGCGCCGCTGTTGAGCCGCAGGTTCTCGATCACCGAGCCGGTGAAAAGGAATGGCTCCTGCAGGACCATGCCAACGGTCCGGCCAAGCGACTCCTGCGTCACGCTGCGCAAGTCCAGGCCGCCGACGCGCACGGCACCGGCCCAGGGCTCGTGGAAGCGCTTGACGAGGCCGGCGATGCTGGTCTTCCCCGAACCGGTCGGTCCGACGAGCGCCGCCACTTCGCCCTCGCCGATCCGCAGCGAGACATCGTGCAGGACCGGCAGGCCCGGCCGATAGCCGAACGTCACGCGATCCAGCTCCACGGCGGCCCCCCTGACGGTCAGCGGCGCGGCATCGGGCGCATCGGCGATATGGATGGGCACTTCGAGCACCTCGCAAATGCGCTGCAGGCCCGCCATGGCGCGCTGCATCACCGTGTATTGCTGCGACAGCGTGCGGATCGGGTCGAAGAAGCGCTGGACGTAGAAGATGAAGGCCACCATCACGCCGATCTCGATCTTGCCGGTGGCGACGCCATAGCCCCCGACCACGACGATGACCGCCTGTGCCGCGCCGGTCAGGACTTCCACCGTGGGCACCATGATCTGCGCCGCCCAGGCGGCGGAGGTCTGGGCATCGCGATTGGCGGCGACCATCCGCTCGAACGAGGCTGCATTCAGCCCCTCGCGCCGCGAGGCGATCACCGTGCGGATGCCGTTGATGTTCTCGGCAAGCGCCGAATTGACGATCGACGACGCGTCCTTCGCGCGGCGGAACGTGTCGCGCACGCGCGGCAGCCAGAAGGCGCGGATCGCCAGCAGCGCGGGCAGGACCAGCAAGGTCAACAGGCTCAGCCGCCAGTCGAGCCACAGCAGGACCGCGATGATGCCGATCAGCAGGAAGAAGTCACCGATCGCCGAGACGGAGGTCTCGAGAAACTCCTGCAGCGAATTCACGTCCCCCTGGAGCCGCGACATGATCCGCCCGACGTGAGTCTGGTCGATCACGGCGAGCGACACCGACTGGAGGTGCGCGAACATCGCGGCGCGCAAGTCGAAGATGACCTGCTGCGCCAGGCGCGCGGCGAGGAGCTCCTGCAGAAAGCTGCCGACCGCATTGACCAGCAGCACGCCGCCCAGCAGCGCGACGATCCCGCCGATGCCTTTCCCGCCTGCGACGGCCGCGTCGACACCCGCCTTGATCGCCAGCGGGATCGCCACCTGGCTCGCGACGAAGAGCGCGACCGCCAGCAGGGCGCCGAGCAGCCGAGCCCGATAAGGGCGCACGAAGTCCCAGAAGATGGCGAGCAGCCGGCCATCGAATTCGGCGTGAGCGGTGTCGTCGTCCTGGAGATAGCGTGCGTCGAGCGCTTGCGAAGTGACCGTCACAGTACCGCCTCCCGCCGATCCTGGCCCTCGGCCAAGCCGCCGCTTTGCAGCGACCAGAGCGCGGCATAGTGGCCGCCCAGCGCCAGCAGGAACGCGTGCGTGCCGCGCTCGACGATCCGGCCGCGATCGAGAACGATGATCTCGTCGGCGTCCGCCAGCGCGCTCAGGCGATGGGCGATGACGATCGTCGCGCCCCCGCCTCGACCCTCGCGACGCCTTTCGCGCAGGGCGGCCCGCAGCTGCGCCTCGGTCGCGGTGTCCACGGCCGAGAGCGAATCGTCGAGCACCAGGACCGCCGGCTCGAGCGCGAGGCCGCGCGCGATCGTCATGCGCTGGCGCTGCCCGCCCGACAAGCTGACCCCGCGCTCGCCCACCCGGGTGGCATAGCCTTCGGGCAAGCCGGTGAGATGGTCGTGAATGCGCGCCGCTGCGGCGGCAGCCACCACGTGCTCCTCGGCAAGATCGGGCACGGCGTAGGCGATGTTGGCCGCGGCCGGCTGATCGAACAGGAACACGTCCTGCGCCACGATGGCGACCGCCTCTCGAAGCGAGGACAGGGTTAGCGCGCGCACGTCGTGTCCGTCGATCATGATGCGTCCAGCCGACACATCGTAGAAGCGCGGGATCAGGTGCGCGAGGGTCGACTTGCCCGATCCCGGCGCGCCGACGATGCCCAGCAGTCGACCGGGCGCGACTTCGAAGCTGATGTCTTGGAGCACCGGCCGCTCGTCGCCCGGATAGCGGAACGAGACGGCCTCGAAGCGCAGATGCCCGCCGCCGGTGGGCAGCGGCAGGGCATCGGGACCATCGGCCAGGCGCGGCACGCGGTCGAGCACCGCGAAGAGGCGCTGTGCCGAGGATGTCGCCCGCGCTCCCGAGTTCACGATCATGATGATCTGGCGCACCGGCTGCTGGAGGATGGTCATGAAAGTCAGGAACTGCGTCAGTTCGCCGACCGTCATGCGCCCGGCGCTCACGCGGTGCGCCCCGGCCCACAGGACGAGGCCCATGACGGCGTAGAACGCGGTCTGCATCAGGGTCACGCCACGCGCGCGGATCGGAATGCGGAAGTTCGCGAGGCGCAGCGCCTGGGCGGAAGCGTGTAGGAAGCGCTCGCGCTCGTACCGCGTCGCCGCGAAAGCCCGCACGACCCGGATGCCTTGGAGGTTCTCCTCCATGATGCGGGTGAGCTGCGCCATCCGCTCCTGCAGTCGCGACCAGACCACGCGCATGCCGAAACCGGTTCGCGCGGCGATCAAGGCGACGGGCGGGACGAAACTGAGCGCGAGCAGGGTCATGACCGGATCGACCAGGGCCATCAGTGTCGCGCCGACGACCAGCAGCATGACCAGCAGCACGAGCTTCTGCAGCCCCTGCTCGATGAAACCGCGCACACCTTCGAGGTCGAGCATGCCACGCGTGATCAGCTCTCCGGTATGGACCCGGTCGTGGAAGTCGAACCCGAGGATCTGCAGCCGCTCGAAGAAGGCGAGGCGCAAGTCATAGCCCACTTGCTGCCCCGCCTTCTCACCGAGATAGCCGGAGGCCATGAGCAGCAGGCCTCTGAGCGCGGCGAGGATCAGCACGCCGGCCGCGGTCGACCCCAGAGCGGTCCACGCGCCCGAGGTGCCTCCGGCTTCGGCCGATCCTCTTGCCTGGTCGACCGCGCGTCCCAGCATGCGCGGCAAGGCCAGGCTCGCCACGGCCGCGGCCAGAGTAGCCAGCGTCGCCACGCCGAGCATGCGGCGATAGGGCCACATCAGCGCCAGGATGCGCCGGAGCATCGCGGGCATTGCCGCCAGATCGATCACCTCGCGTGGGTTCAGTGCGGCGAGCGTCAGCCGCTCGGGCAGATCCGGAGGCGAGCCCCATTCGCGCCGCCCCCCGCGTTCTTGGTCGATATCGCGAACGGCGTCCATGTGGTGGTGACTCCCTGATCCCGATGGCACGTCGCCGCTGCCGTCTCATGCGTAGCGCGACAAACGAGGATTGCTGACCGGCGCATTATGCAATCTCATCGGTCCGGCTCGGACGAACCGGCTAGAACCCAGAATTTGTAGAATTCATGTGATCTCGCACCAATCCGCAATTTTTCATAGCGCGGCAAGGGCTATGCGGAACGCAGGACACGACGACAGGAAGATCGACCATGCAGCTCTACGCCAGCGCTCCTTCGCCCTACGCCCGCAAGGTCAGAGTCGCCCTGATCGAGCTGGGCCTGTCGGATCGTGTACGGATACGCCCCACGAACTCAATCGAAGACGCGGGCTTTCGCGAGATCAACCCGCTGGGGAAGATCCCTGCGCTGCGGCTCGACGATGGTACGGTGATCTACGACAGCCTGGTCATCGTCGACTGGCTGGATCAGGCTGTGGGCGGCGGCCAGCTCATCCCGCTGGAGGCGAAGGCGCGCAATGCCGAACTGCGGCGGCACGCATTGGCCAACGGAGTGATCGACGCCGCCTATAACATCGTCTCGGAACTGCGGCGCCCCCAGGAAACCCGCTCCGACACGTGGATCGCCCGCTGGAGCGCTGCGATCGGCGCCGGGGCCTCGGTGCTGGCGCGGGAACTGCCCGACACGCTGACGCTCAGCGCCATCACCGGTGTCGTCGCGCTCGACTATGTTGCTTTTCGATTGGCCGATCTCGACCTCGATACCAGCGACCTTGCCGCCTGGCGCGCGCAGTTCGGCGCTCGGCCCAGTCTGCAAACCACCTTGCCCCGGATCGAGCTGACCTGAGCTTATCAGCAATAGTCAGCAGCATATCGGACATTCTCGCGAGACCGGCCTCTCCGGTGGTCGCATGATCGCGGTTCCATCGGATCGAGGATGAAAGGCCGACCATGAGCACCGCAACCGCACTAAGCGACAATACAAATACCTCGCCAATCGAGGTCCGCCCGCTCCAGCCAACGATCGGCGCCGAGATCCACGGCGTCGACATCAGCAAGCCGCTGACCACCGACCAGCGCGACGCGATCAAGGCGGCGATCCTGCAATACAAGGTCGTGTTCTTCAGGGACCAGAACCTCGACAAGCAGAGCCATGCCGCGTTCGCCGCTCAGTTCGGACCGCTCTACGATTATCCTAGCGCGACCAGCGACGCGAACATCGTCCCGATCCACAAGATCTCGGCCGTCGAAGCCAAGCAGCGCTTCCGCGAGCTTGAGCATCCCGACTTCCTGAAGGGCGTGATCGGCCCGGGCGACTACTACCATTCCGACACGAGCTGGCGCCTCGTGCCCGCCTGGGGCGCGGTCCTGCGCGCCGTGGACCTCCCTCCGATCGGCGGCGACACGATCTGGGTGGATGCCAACCTTGCCTATGAAGGGCTTTCGGACGAGCTCAAGGAGAAGCTCGAGAGCCTCCATGTCGTCCACAACTTCCAGGATTCGATCAAGCGGCTTGGCCACGAATACCCGATCGTCGCCCATCCGGCGGTCCGAACCCACCGCGAGACCGGCAAAAAGATCCTGTGGGTCAACTTTTCGCAGAATCCCCAGTTCCTGGGCATCGAACTGGCCGAGAGCAACGCGCTGCTGCTCGAAGTGCTGCGGCAGTACAAGCGCCCCGAATTCCAGGTGCGCTTCTCCTGGCACCCGGGCTCCGTGGCCTTCTGGGACAACCGCGCCGCCGTCCACTACGCCGTCCGCAACTACGGCGACTATCCACGCCTGCTCGAGCGCATCCTGATCTCCGACGAGCGCCTCTACGCCGACCTCTGACATGAGGTAACATCTGCTGCGAGCGGCGCGGATCCACAGGGTCCGCGCCGTTGTCATGCGTACCTATTGGCAGACATCATCGACCTATTGAACATCTGCGTTCGCTCGTTGCCGGGGCCGGGTTCTAAATCAGGATCATTCCTCCTGACGGGATTCACGATCATGACCAAGGCACGCAAGATCAAGCTGGGCTTCATCCTCCACGGCGTCGGCCGCACTTGGAACGACTGGCGCCACCCGGACCGCGACGTGAACGCCAGCACGAGCTTCGCGTATTACAAGCGCCAGGCGCAACTCGCCGAGAAGGGCAAGTTCGACTTCCTCTTCGTTGCCGACAGCCTCTCGATCACCGAGAAGTCTAGCCCGCACTACCTCAACCGGTTCGAACCCATCACCATCCTTTCGGCACTGGCCGGCGCGACATCGCACATCGGGCTCGTCGGAACCTTGACGGTCTCCTATTCGGAGCCGTTCAATGTCGCTCGCCAGTTCGCCTCGCTCGACCACATCAGCGGCGGCCGGGCGGGCTGGAACGTGGTGACATCCTGGCTCGGCGATACCGCCGCGAATTTCTCGAAGAACGAGCATCCGGCGCACGACGTGCGCTATCGCATCGCCGCCGAATACCTCGATGTGGTCCAGGGACTTTGGGACAGCTGGGAGGACGATGCCCACGTCGCCGACAAAGACCGCGGGCTCTTCGTCCATGCCGAGAAGCTCCACCGCCTCGACCACAAGGGCGAATACTTCCAGGTGCGCGGACCGCTGAACATCAAGCGCGGCCCTCAGGGTCAGCCGGTGATCTTCCAGGCCGGGGCATCGGACGATGGCCGCAACTTCGCCGCCAAGCGTGCCGACGCGATCTTCGCCCCGGCGCCCACCTACAAGGACGCCTTGTCCTACTATGCCGATGTCAAGGCGCGCGCCAAGGGCTTCGGCCGCGATCCCGAGCGGCTCCTCGTGCTACCCGGCATCTCGCCGATCGTCGGCGCCACGGATGAAGAGGCGGAAGCCAAGTACCGCGAGCTCGCGGCGCTGGAATCGCTGGAGACCGGCCTCGGCTTCCTCTCGCGCAGCTTCAACGATCACGACTTCCGCCAGTATGATCTCGACGCACCGTTCCCCGATGTCGAGCACATCGGCCTCAACAGTCAGCAAAGCGCGACGAAGAGGATCCTTGCCGAGGTTCGCGCCGAAAACCTGACCTTGCGCCAGGTCGTCGAACGCCTCGCCGCGCCGCGCGGCACCTTCGTCGGCTCGCCCGAAACCGTCGCCAACGAGCTGCAACGCTGGTTCGATGACGGCGCGGCCGATGGTTTCGTCGTGTTCGAGCCCCTGCCGGGCCAGCTCGAGCTCTTCGTCGAGCAGGTCGTCCCGATCCTCCAGGCACGGGGGCTGTTCCGCGAGGACTACGAAGGCACGACCTTCCGCGACAGCCTGGGCCTCGACGTGCCCGTCAACCGCTACACGGCGGCGCGGGAAGACCGCACCGCCGCCTGATCAGTCGTCTCAGCGAGCTGCCTTGGCGGCCGTCGCCTCGATCTCCACGAGGAAGGCGGGACTGGCCAGGGCGGCCACCTGAACGACCGAGCGCGCGACCTTGTTAGGCTGCTGCGCCGTGACAGGCATCCTCTCCCTGACTCTAGGCCGGCTCCTTCGGGGGCCGGCCTTCTTTTGTCGGCTCAGGATGTCGGAAAGAAGCGATTGGCGGGTCGGGCGAGGCCGAGATGGTCGCGTAACGTCGTGCCTTCGTATTCCTTGCGGAACAGGCCCCGTCGCTGCAGCTCGGGCACGACCTTGTCGGTGAAGTCCTCCAGCCCGCCTGGCACCCACGGGAACATCACGTTGAACCCGTCGGAGCCTCGGTCTTCGAGCCACGCTTCCATGCCGTCGGCGATCGTCTGCGGCGTGCCGACGAACGCGAGCCCGGCATAGGACCCAGCCTTGGCGGCAAGCTGCCGGATGGTCTTGCCCTTGGCCGCCTCGACCATGCGATCGCGGCTCGACTTGCTCGCGTTGCTTTCGGGAATGTCGGGCAGCGGCCCGTCGGGATCGAACCCGGACACGTCGTATCCGAGCGCGATCGACAGCGAACGGATGCCGCTGTCGTAATGCACGAGACTGTCGAGGTGCGCACGTTTCGCCCGCGCGTCCTCGTCGCTCTCCCCCACGACCACGAAAGCCGCCGGCAGGATCTTCAAGCTATGGGGATCGCGACCGAACGCCTGCATTCGACCCTTCACATCGGCATAGAAGGCCTTGCCCCGATCCAGCGAGTCCGCCGATCCGAAGATCACCTCGGCCGTCTCCGCCGCCAGCTGGCGACCCGGTTCGGAGGCGCCCGCCTGCACGATCACGGGCCAGCCCTGCACCGGCCGAGCGATGTTCAGCGGCCCGCGAACGGACAGGAACTCACCCTTGTGGTCGAGCACGTGCAGCTTGTCGGGATCGAAAAAGACGCCGCTCTCGACATCGCGAACGAAGGCATCGTCCGCCCAGCTGTCCCATAGGCCCGTGACGACCTGATGGAATTCGCGCGCGCGGGCATAGCGGGTCTCGTGCGCCAGATGCACGTCGCTGCCGAAGTTATGCGAAGTCTCCGGATTGCCGGTCGTGACCACGTTCCACCCCGCGCGCCCACCGCTCAGATGGTCGAGCGAAGCGAAGCGGCGGGCGATGTGGTACGGCTCGTCGTAAGTGGTGGAAGCCGTCGCGACGAGACCGATGCGCTCGGTCTCCATTGCCAGAGCCGACAGCAAGGTGAAGGGCTCGAACGACGTCGCTGTGTGGCTGCGCTTGAGCGCGTCGATCGGCATGTTGAGGACGGCGAGATGGTCGGCCATGAAGAAGGCGTCGAACTTCGCCGCCTCCAGCTTCTGCGCGAGCCGCCGGATCAGCGGAAAGTTGAAGTTCGCGTCGGGCGCAGCCCCTGGATAGCGCCAGGCGCCGGTATGGATCGAGATCGGCCGCATGAAGGCGCCGAGATGAAGCTGGCGAGTCATCAGAAGCTCTCCACCCAGGGTCGCAACTCCACTTCCCAAGACCATGCGCTGCGCGGCTGCGCAAGCACGCTGAGGTAGGTGTGAGCGATGGCGTCCGGATCGAGCGTACTGTCCGGCGCGCCCTCCGGATCGGGCCGGCTGGCACTGCGCACGCCCCCGTCGATGACGAAATGGGCAACGTGAATGCCTTGCGGCGAGAGTTCTCGTGCCGCGCTCTGCGCCAGGCCGCGCAGCCCGAACTTGCCGATGGCGAATGCGGACGAACCGGCGAAGCCCTTGACGCTGGCGGTCGCGCCGGTGAGCAGGATTGCGCCTGAACGCCGTGGCAGGAGCCGCTTGGCCGCCTCCTGCACGACCAGAAAACCCCCGAAGGCCGAGACCTCGATCGCTCGGCGCACCGCTTCGGGATCGAGATCGACGATCGGTCCGCGCACGCGCCCGCTCGCATTGTAGAGCACGATCTCGGGTACGCCGATCCGCGCCTCGGTCTGAACGAAGAGATCGCGCACGGCCACGGGATCGCTCGCGTCGGCCGGGAGCGCCAACGCCCCGACCTCGCTGGCCAGCGTCTGCAGCCTGTCAGGGTCGCGCGCCGAGACGGCAACCTTGATGCCACGGCTGGCACGCGCGCGCGCGAACGAAGCGCTGATGCCCGGCCCGGCGCCAACGATCAGCGCGGTCTTGTACGGAATTTCGGAAAAAGCCGTCACGTCTCAGTCCTTTCCTGCACCACGCTGGCCGTCTGCCCCAAGAGGATGCGCTTGGCGTCCTCGCTTCTTGGCGCGCCCGCAGTGGGATTGATCTGGGCGACCAGATCATAGGCACGCTTCGTCGCAGGGCGGGCCGCGATCGTCTCGAACCAGCGCTTGAGGTTGGGAAACTCGTCCAGCGATTGTCCCTGCCGCTCCCAGGGCACGACCCAGGGATAGGAAGCGATGTCGGCGATCGAATACTCCTCCCCCGCAAGAAAGGACCGGTCTGCCAGGCGCTTGTCGAGCACGCCGAACAGCCGATTGGTCTCGTCCGTGTAGCGCTTCACGGCATAGGGGATCGGCTCCGGCGCGGCGTAGCGAAAATGGTTGTTCTGGCCGGCCATGGGCCCGAGCCCGCCCATTTGCCAGAACAGCCATTGCAGGGCCTCGTTGCGTCCGCGCAAGTCGGAGGGCAGAAGCTTGCCCGTCTTCTCGGCCAGGTAGAGCAGGATCGCGCCGGACTCGAAGATCGAGATCGGCGCCCCACCATCGGCCGGCTCGTCATCGACGATCGCAGGTATGCGGTTGTTGGGCGCGATCGCCAGGAAATAGGGCAGGAACTGTTCGCCCTTGCCGATGTCCACGGGCGTGATGTGATAGGGCAGGTCTGTCTCTTCGAGGAAGAGGGTGATCTTGTGACCATTGGGCGTGGTCCAGTAATACAGATCGATCATGGCAGTCTCCATGCTCGGAGCGCGTGACGGCGGACGCCGTTCTTCGGGCGCGAACCTTGCGGGCAGAGGTTATCGATCCCTGGCGCTGTCGCCTCTGGCATCGCTTGAAGAAGCGTCGACATCCGGCATTGTCGGGACGCCGCCCGGCTTCCCGGACAGGCTGCCTGATTGCTCGACGGCAGGATTTGCTAGCTATGCAGGCAGGAGCCGAAATCAATCTCTAATTTTGCTTCGCGCGCCAAAAGCGGCCATTTGCAGATCGCCGCCTATCGTCAGTTTCAATCGCGTTATGAGCAGCGCTCGTTTCCATCAGCCGCTTGCCTTGCCCTAATGCGGATGCCTTTCACCAAACGTCGCCGCGACCGGGCAAAGGAAACTTCGGATGATCAGCCAAGGCGTGTTGGATCGCAGGACGATGCTTGCGCTGCTGGGCGGCGCCGCCATCGCTGGCTGCGGCTCAGGCGGTCTGCGAGCCGGAGACCAGTCCGGCAAACTGTTCGCCGGCGATCAACGGGGCGGCTCTCGCATCGTGATGGAGGGCGCCGGCAAGCTGTCCGGCACGCCCTATCAAATCGTCTGGTCGGAGTTCCCGAACGCCGCCCCCTTGCTCGAAGCGCTGAACGCTGGCGCAATCGACACCGGGATCGGCGGCGATTCCGCATTCATCTTCGCGATCGGATCGGGCGCCACGATCAAAGCGATCGGAGCCCTGCAGTCGAAAGGCCTGGGGCCTGTCATCCTCGTCCGCGGAAATTCGCCGATCAAGGATCTCGGCGGCCTTGCGGGCAAGACAATCGCAACGCCGCGCGGGTCGATCAGCCACAACTACATCCTAGCGGTGCTCGAGGCTTACGGACTGCCCTACGATGCCGTGCGTTTCGCGTTCCTCTCGCCATCGGACGGCCGCGCTGCCCTGCAGAGCGAAGCCGTGGATGCGTGGGGGATCTGGGATCCGAATGCCGCCATGGCCGAAAAGGAGGGCGCGCGGATTCTCAAGGGCAAGCAGGATCTGGTCCCGGGCTACAGCTTTCTGTTCGCACGCGACGGAGCGATCGCCGAGAAGCGCGCCTTGCTCAAGGACTACCATGACCGGCTCTATGCGGGATGGACCTGGGCGCATGACAACGATGCCGAGTACCGTCGGCTCATGCATCGCGATACCGGGCTGCCGCTCGACATCCTGAAGGTCACCTCCAGCCGCTCGGATCGAAGGCCGGTCCCCATTGACGAGGCCGTGATCGCGGCCCAACAGCAAACCGCGGACCGGTATCTGCACGCGGGCGTCCTGAGCAGACGCGTCGATGTGAAGTCCGGCTTCGATCGGAGCTTCGCATGAGTGAGGTGCGCTACAACGCTGCGCATTGGGGCGTCTACGAGGTCACGCCGGCCACGGATGACGGCGCGCCTCGCCTGGCGCCGCTTTCCTCGGACCCCGATCCCAATCCGATCGGGCTCGACCAGTTCGATCCCTCCGTGACGCGGCTGCGGATTCGGCGGCCGGCCGTGCGGCGCGGATGGCTAGAGCATGGGCGGGATCGCGGCGAGGGGCGCGGCGAGGAACCCTTCGTCGAGGTGGATTGGGACACGGCGCTGGACCTCGCCTCGGCCGAAATCGCGCGCGTGCGCGACAATCACGGCAACGATGCGATCTTCGGCGGTTCCTATGGCTGGGCCAGCGCCGGCCGCTTCCATCATTCGGTGGGTCAACTGCACCGATTCTACAATCACCTGGGCGGCTATGTGCGCAGCGTCGACAGCTACAGTCTGGGCGCGGGCCGTGTGCTAATGCCGCACATCGTCGCCAGCATGGACGAAAGCAACGTGTCCCACACCAGCTGGGACGTTCTGGAGGAGCATACCGAGCTCTTCGTCTGCTTCGGCGGCGTCCCGCTCAAGAATACGCGGGTATCCTCGAGCGGTGCCGGACGGCATCGCGCCCGCGACAGCCTGCGCCGCCTGCGCGAAGCGGGGGCAAGGATCATCAACGTCGGCCCTGTCGGCGACAATCTCGGCGATGGCGATGCGGGTGAATGGATCCCGATCCGGCCCAACACCGACACGGCGATGATGCTCGCACTGGCCTGGGTCGTGCTGCACGATCCCCGCTTCGATCGCGGTTTTCTCGACACGCACACGGTCGGGTTCGAGCGCTTCTGCGCCTATCTCGTCGGCGAAGCGGACGGTGTGGCCAAGACGCCCGAGTGGGCGCAAAGCATCACCACAGTACCGGCCGAGCGCATCGCGACGCTCGGGCGCGATCTGCTGTCGCATCGCACGATGCTGAACGCCGCCTGGGCGCTGCAACGGGCGGCGCACGGGGAGCAGCCGTTCTGGGCCCTCGTCGCGCTCGCGGCGATGGTCGGGCAGATCGGGCTTCCGGGCGGCGGCTACGGCATCGGCTACGGCGCGATGAATGTCATGGGCAGCAGCCATCCGCGCCTGCCCGGGCCGGTGATGCCACAGGGAAACAATCCGGTGCGGGCCTTCATCCCGTGCGCACGCCTGGTAGACATGCTGCTCCACCCCGGCGAGAGCTTCCGCTATAACGGCGCGGTCCACACCTACCCCGACATCCGCCTGGTCCACTGGGCCGGGGGCAACCCCTTCCATCACCACCAGGACCTGCACCGCTTGCGCAAGGCGTGGGCAAAGCCGGACACCATCATCGTCCACGAGCAGTACTGGAACCCGCTGGCGCGGCACGCCGATATCGTCCTGCCCGCGACGACGAGCCTCGAGCGCGACGATATCGGCTTCGCCACGCGCGAAGGCCTGTACATAGCCATGCGTCAGGCAACCGCGCCGATCGGGGAGGCGCGCGACGATTTCGCCATCTTCGCCGAGCTCGCGCGGCGCCTCGGAGTCAACGAGGACTTCACAGAGGGGCTCGACCAACGCGGCTGGCTCGAACGCATCTACGAGGAAAGCCGGGGCAAGGTGGAAGCGCAGGGGATCGACCTGCCCGATTTCGCCACCTTCTGGGCCGATGGCCTGATCGACCTTTCGCCGCATGACGCTCCGCATGTGATGCATGCCGATTTCCGCCGCGATCCCCTCGCCCACCCGCTCGCCACGCCATCGGGCAAGATCGAGATCTTCTCCGAACGCATTGCGTCTTGGCAACTCCCCGACTGTCCGGGCCATCCGGTGTGGCTCGAACCCTACGAATGGCTCGGCCACGACCTTGCCGAGCGTTTTCCGTTCCATCTGCTTTCCGACCAACCCGAACGGCGCCTGCACGGCCAGTTGGACCCGACGCCTTACAGCCGGGCCGGAAAAGTCGCCGGACGCGAGCCGGTCTACTTGAATCCTGGAGATGCCGCGAAGCTGGGGATCGCCGATGGCGACGTGGTGGAACTGTTCAACGACCGCGGCCGGTGCCTGGCCGGGGTTCGCCTGAGCGAGGCGATCATGCCGGGCGTCGCTCGACTGGCGACCGGCGCCTGGTTCGATCCGGAGGACGATCTCGATCGGCACGGCAACCCCAATACGCTGACGCTCGACCGCGCGGCGTCGAGCCTGTCGCAAGGTTGCGCGGCCCAGACCTGCCTTGTCGGCATCAGACGCTACCAAGGAACGCCGCCACCCGTGCGGGCCTTCGACTTACCGAGCCTGACAAAGAAAAAGGACAAAGCAACCCATTCTTGAAACATAAGCGTTTGAAGAACTGCTAACGCTATGAGAGCAACTCGATTGTTCATGGCAACGTCACCGCTGAATGGTGTGGCCCTCGGGCACTTTCACCATGGACGCAATCATGACCTTTACGCGATTTCACGCGCGATCTCTGCAATTTCTAGTATCCTCGATTGCTCTTTCGGCAGCCATGGCGGGCCACGGCGCTTTCGCCGCCGAAGCTGACGCTGAAGAGGCAGCGGCGGACAACGCGCCCGTGAGCGATATCGTTGTCACCGCGCGCTTTCGCAACGAAAGTGCCCAGCGCGTGCCCATCGCCATCACCGCCCTGCCCGGCGAGCGGCTCTCGCAGCAGGGCGCCTTCAACCTCAAGCAAGTGGTCCAGCAACTCCCCAGCCTCAACATCCAAGGCTACAGCGGTCGCAACCAGACGGTCACCATCCGCGGCATTGGCACGAATTCGGGCAGCACCAACGATGGCCTGGAGCAAGGCGTGGGCATCTACGTGGACGGGGTCTACCGGCCCCGCACCGGCTCGGTCATCACCGACCTTGTCGACATCGAGAGCATCCAGCTCCTGCGCGGACCGCAGGGCACGCTGTTCGGAAAGAACACCGTTGCCGGCGCGATCGACATCCGCACGCGCGAGCCGCTCTTCGCCAGCGAAATTCGTGGCGAAGCAAGCTACGGCAACTACGACTATTTCCGCGGCAGTGTGAGCCTGAACGCGGCGCTTGGCGATCACCTCGCCTTCCGCGCGACTTATCTCAGGACATCGCGATCGGGCCTCATCCGCAATACCAAGTACAACCAGGATTGGGACAACCTCGACAACAACTCGGCGCGCTTCGATCTTCTGTGGAAGCCTAGCGAAGACTTCAAGCTGCGTTTCATCGCAGACTACAGTATTCAGAAGGGCGATATCGGCTTCCAGTCGGTTGGCGGCGTGTTGCCCACCGTGCTCGCCAACGGCACCGAAGTGCGTGGCTTCTACCGCCGCGCCGCCGACGTCGGCTACACCCCCGGATCGATCAATCCTTTCGACCGCCAGACCGACATAGACTCCTCGCAATACGACAAGATGCCGAGCTACGGCTTCCAGGCGCGTGCGGATTGGAACGTAGGGCCGCTCACGCTGACATCGATAACCGCCTATCGTAACTGGAAGTGGATACCCAACTTCGACGGCGACCAGTTCGGTGCCAACGTCATCGTGAACAGCGTCGTCGAGACCGACCAGCAGCAGTTCAGCCAGGAGCTAAGGCTCGCGTCCCCAGGCGGTCAGGCCATCGACTATACCGCGGGCCTCTACTATTTCTGGCAGGAGGCGGACGACGCCTCGCGCCAGGTGTTCGGGAGAGATGCGGTCGGGTGGCTGGTCACCGGCAACACGCCGTCTTCCATCCCCAACCGGATCCCCAGCGGCGTGGGCGCGGGCCTGACGCTGCCGGCGGCCGCGTTGACGGGGTTGGAGGCCTACGCTCATGTCGTGCCAGCGACGAAGAGCTACGCGGCGTATGGACAGGCGACCTGGAATGTCTCGCCCTCGTTCCGCGTCACCGGCGGGCTCCGTTACACCTATGAGAGCAAAACGGGCCTTTACGACGCAAGTCAGAGGGGCACGGCCGCGCCGATCGCCAGCTTCGCTCCAGCGTTGCAGGCGGCGATCGCCGCGAGGCGGGACTCCCTGGCACCGACATCGAGCTACACCGCCAAGCGTGATGTCGACAATATCTCGGGCACTTTGGTGCTCGCTTACGACGTGGGCCAGAATGTCCACACTTATGCCAGCTACTCGCGTGGCTACAAGTCGCCGGGCATCAACCTGGTCCGGCAATTGCCGGGGGTCGACATCTTCGTGCGCCCGGAAAAGGTCGATGCTTATGAAGTCGGCCTGAAGAGCCGCCTGCTCAATGGCGCCGCCGAGTTCAATCTCGCGCTGTTCTGGACCGACGTCGCCAATTATCAGGCCAACTTCGTCAATCGCAGCGTGACCCCCAACGTCGCCTATATCGCCAGCGTGGGCGGCCTGCGCTCGCGCGGCGTAGAGGTCGACGCGCGCGCGACGCCGGTGCAAGGCTTGACTCTCAGCCTCGCGGGCACATTCAACGACGCCAAGTACCGCAACTACACGAACGCCCCCGCCCAACACCTGAATTCCTACCTTGGCGTGATCGACCTTTCCGGGCAGCGCGCGGCGGGGACTCCCAAGTGGTCGCTTACCGGCACGGCGGAATTCGTCCAGCCGGTCGGTCCGTCGGAAGTCTATCTCGGAGCCGACGCGAGTTACCGCTCGAACTTCAACGCATCCGTAAACCTTGACCCGTTCGCCGAGGTTCCAGGCTACGCCCTGTTCGGCGCGCATGTGGGCTTGCGTGATCCCGACGGACGATGGGACCTGTCGGTCTGGGCCCGCAACCTGTTCAACAAGGACTACCTGAACACCGCTTCGGTCAGCTCGCAATACGGTATCACTCTCGTCTCCTTGGGCGAACCCAGGCTGTTCGGGGTGACGCTACGCACACGTCTCGGAAATGAAACGCAGTGACCAGTCGGCGCGACCGCAGAGACCGATAGGAGGCTCGCACTGAGCTGCGGTCATTCTCATAAGACGGTCGCGCAATACTCACTGAACCGACTGCGCCACCCGAGGTAAGAGGACCAGATCACTTGTCTGCGCACGGTTCGGCGCACGTCAAGCCATAGGAGTATCAGCATGACACTGAGGCTGTTCGACACGGTCCCCAACTTCACCCAGGACTCGACCGAGGGTCCGCTCGACTTCTATGCGTGGGCTGGCGACAGTTGGGTCATCCTGTTCTCGCATCCCAAGGATTTCACGCCGGTCTGCACAACGGAACTCGGAACGGTGGCCAAGCTGAAGCCCAAGTTCGATCGGCGCGGAGTCAAGGTCCTGGGCCTCTCGGTCGACCCGGTCGACAGCCATGCTGCGTGGGCGGGCGATATCGAGGAAACGCAGGGCGCGGCGCTGAACTTCCCCTTGATCGCGGATCACGATCGCGCCGTGTCGAAACTGCTCGACTTGATCCATCCCAACGCATCGGACACGACCACCGTGCGAACGGTCCTGGTGATCGATCCCGCCAAGAAGCTGCGGCTGACGCTCACTTATCCCGCTTCGACGGGGCGGAACTTCCAGGAATTGCTGCGCACGATCGACAGCCTCCAGCTGACCGACCGCCACAAGGTCGCCACGCCCGCCGATTGGCGCCAGGGTGACGACGTGATCATCGTCCCCAGCGTCGACAACGAAACCGCCCGAACGCTGTTTCCCGGCGGCTGGACCGAGCACAAGCCCTATCTTCGCACGGTGCCGCAGCCGGTCGTCCAGGACTGACCGCTTCGGATCCTTGCCGCCGGTTCATCACGCGGACGCGTAGCCTCAAAGAGCCAGCTCGGAGAGCTCGACCGTGCGCTTCTCTCGTGCGCTGATCTCCGCCGCCGTACCGATCGCCACCGCCATGAGGCCGTCGCAAGCGGTGACTGCGACGGGCCCCTCGTTGCGAACGGCGGCGATGAAAGCCTGGTGCTGGTAGAACGTCGCGCCCTCGTGACTGCCCGCGGTGCGCGCGGCGGGATCGACGGAGATCGTCTCGCGCTCGACCCGTTTTTCCGCCCGGAAGCCGACCCGGGGGCTGAACACCAGCACGCTCTGCGGGATCAGCACGTCGAGGCGCGCGCGATCGCCCACCGCGGTCATCTCCTCCTGGTTCTCGGCGCCGTCCGCGAACATGCACAAGTCCAGCATCGCCCGCACGCCATTGGCGAAATCGACCACGGTGTAGCTGTTGTCGATGATGTCCGGCATCTGCCCGTCGTAGCGCTCATCGAGGTGGTTCACGTCCATCGCGCCCGAGCAATAGACGCGCACCGCCTCGGCCCCGACGATGTGGCGCATGAGGTCGAAGAAGTGGCAGCACTTCTCGACCATGGTGCCTCCCGTGTTGCGGCTGAAGCGGTTCCAGTCGCCCACTTTGGGGAGGAACGGGAAGCGATGCTCGCGGATCGAAAGCATCTGCAGGCGACCGACGCGTCCGGCATGGACTTGCGCGATGAAAGCTGCGGCGGCGGGCATGAAGCGGTACTCCATGCCCGTCCAGAACGGGCGCGGCGACTGCTCGGCACGTTCCACGATCCAGCGCGCGTCCTCCAGCGTGGTGGCGAGCGGCTTCTCGCACAGGATCGCCAGCCCTGCATCGAACAGCGGCTGGAGCACCGCTCGGTGCGTATGGTTCGGGCTCGCGACGACCACCGCGTCGACCAGCCCGCTCTTCGCCAAAGCCGCCGCGTCGGCAAAGGCGTGGACTTCGCCCGCGCGATCGCCCATCGCGGCGCGCGCCCAGCCAAGCGAGGTTTCGACCGGATCGGCGATCGCGGTCACCCTCGCCCCGGGTGTGATCGCCAGGTTGTTGAGGTGCTCGACACCCATCATGCCGGTGCCGATCACCCCGTACCGTACTTGCTCGACCAATGCTCTTGACCCTATGAATGACAACGATGTCGCAATTAAGCCCCGTTACCGCCAGTGTTCCCCTCGGCAAATCTGGAATCGTGGTTGGACCCGTCGCGTGGGGCATGTGGCGGTTCGGTCAGTCGTCCGTCGCTGAAGCACGGGCTCTGATCGAGGCTGCGCTGGATGCCGGCGTCAGCCTGTTCGACACCGCCGATATCTACGGTTTCGGTGACGCAGGCGGCTTTGGCGCGGCCGAGGCTTTGCTCGGACGGGTCTTCGCCGAAACGCCCAGCCTGCGCGTGCGCATGGTGCTGGCGACCAAGGGCGGGATCACGCCTCCCGTCCCTTATGATTCGAGCCCGACTTATCTGCGTAAGGCACTCGACGCGTCGCTCGCGCGGCTAGGAGTCGAGCAGGTAGACCTTTACCAGATCCACCGACCCGACATCCTTGCCCATCCGCAGGAGGTCGCCCGGTTCCTGGAGGACGCGCAGCGCAGCGGCAAAGTGCGCGCCGTCGGCGTCTCCAACTACACCGCGGCGCAAACGCAGGCGCTCGCCACCCTGATCGATTTGCCGCTGGCCTCACACCAGCCCGAGTTCTCGCCCTTGCACCTGGCGCCGATCGAAGACGGCTTGCTCGACCTGGCGATGCAACAGGACATGGCCATCCTCGCTTGGTCTCCGCTGGGCGGAGGACGCATCGGCGAGCCTACCGACGAGCGCTCGAGGCGCGTCGCCGCGGCGCTTGACGTGCAGGCGAAGGAAGCCGGCGTCAGCCGCGCGGTCGCTGCGTATAGCTGGATCGCGGCGCATCCGGCGCGGCCGATCCCGATCGTGGGCACGCAGACACCGAAGCGGATCGCCGAGATCGCGCAAGTTCCCTTGGTCACCTGGACGCGGCAAGAGTGGTACGAGGTTCTGGTGGCAGCGCGAGGTGAGCCGCTCCCGTGATGCAGCATCGTCTGGCGGCGAAGCCGGGGGCGACCGGCCCCGGCTGCGCATTCGTCCTGCCGATGCGCCAAGCCGAGCCTTCGGCATTCGCGCTGCCCCATCCGCACGCAGTTCCCGGAGCCATGCGATGAACCCTCCCTGCGAAGTCAGCTGGTTCTCGGCATTATGCGACGACGACTACGAGTTCCTCGGGGTGCCCGACCCACGGCTGCAATCGAGCTGGGAGCACTGCCGCGACATCGTGCTGCAAGCCGAGAGCGGCGGGTTCGACAACATCCTGCTGCCGAGCGGCTATGCCCTTGGCATCGATACTACCGCCTTTGCCGCAGCAATCGCGCCGATGCTGAAGCGCCTCGCATTGCTGATGGCGGTGAGGATCGGCGAAAGCTGGCCGCCACAACTCGCCAGGCAGATCGCGACGATCGACCAGATGCTGGGCGGGCGGCTGCGGATCAACATCATCTCGTCCGAAATGCCGGGCGAGACGCTATCGTCCGCTGCGCGCTATGCCCGCACGGCGGAGGCGATGACGATCCTGCGCACGCTGCTGTCGGGCGATCCGCTCGACCACCGGGGAGAGTTCTGGAAGCTGCGGCTCGATCCGCCGCGGGTCGCCACCGTCTCCGGCAAGGCGCCACTGTTTTACTTCGGGGGTCTCTCGCCGGACGCGCGCGAGACGGCCGCGCAGGGTTGCGATGTCTACCTCATGTGGCCGGACACGCGCGAAGCGGTCGCAGCGACGATCGCGGACTTGCGCGAGCGGGCGGCTCGGCACGGACGTCGCTTGCGCTTCGGTTATCGCGTCCACGTAGTGGTACGCGAAACCGAGACAGAGGCGCGCGCGGCAGCCGACAGGCTGCTGTCTCGGCTCGATCTGGCGCAAGGCGCGGCAATCCGCGCCAAGTCGCTCGATTCCGCCTCGGTCGGAGTACGCGCCCAGGCCGAACTGCGAGAGCGTTCGCGCGACGGCTATGCGGAAGACAATCTGTGGACCGGAATAGGTCAAGCCCGCTCCGGCTGCGGCGCCGCGATCGTCGGCGATCCCGATCAGGTCCTCGCCAAGCTGAACGGGTATCGAGCAATGGGCATCGAGGCCTTCATTCTCTCAGGCTATCCCCATGCTGCGGAAGCGGACCTCTTCGCACGCCACGTTCTCCCCCGCCTGGATCACGCCCCGCTCGCCTGAAACCTGGGCTCAAGCCGCAGCGATGGACAGCGGTTCGACGCTCCGGATCACAGGCAGCAGCAGGTGGATCCAGCCTAGCGCGATCAGATACGAGACGCTGGCGAACAGGAACAACGGCAGGTAGCCAAGCCCGGCGGTGAGCGCGAGGCCGGCCAGCTTGGTGATCGCCACGCCCCCCATGTTGCCCGCGAACGCGCCAAAGCTGGTGACGCGCCCGACTCTGGTCGCTGGGGTCACGTCCGCAATCACGCCGAACAGCGTCGACGAGAAGCCTTGATGCCCGGCAAGCGTCAACGCCATGATCAGCGTCGCGACCCAGAGATTGTCGGTGTAGAGCGCCAACGGCACCGGCACCACGCACAGCGCGGAAAGCAGCATCGCCACCTTGCGCACCCGATCAAGCGGTTGCCCTTTCACGAGGAAGCGGCTGGCCAGGGTTCCAGCCAGGAGCGAGCCGATCGCCGCGCCGGTATACGCCAGCGCCAACGGGCGCCCAAGTTGCGTTCCCTCCAGCCCGAACTGCTTGTTGAAGAAATCCGGCATCCAGAACAGCATCAGCCACCAAGTGGCATCGGAGAAGATCTTGGCCACCGCGATTGCCCAAGTCCTGCGCTCGCGCAGGATCGGCCCGTACTCAGGCGCATGCCCCGGCGCGGCTCCGGCAAGCGGGCGATCGTCGAAGCGGATGCCGCGCGTCGCGACCAGCCACAGCACTGCCCACAGAACGCCGAACAGTCCGGCGATGACGAAGGCCGCTCGCCACCCGTAAAGCGAGGCCAAAAGCGGTATCGCGAGCGGCGCCAGGATCGCCCCGAGACTGCCAAGAGCGTTCGACAACCCGAACCCCGTCGAGCGCAGATGCGGCGGAAAGATCGTCGCGATCGTCTTGATGCCGCTAGGCGTTCCCATCGCCTCGGTCGCGCCGAGCGCCGCGCGCACGAAGATGAACTGCCCCATGGTCCAGGCCCACGCATGGCCGATGGCAGCGAGGCTCCAAGACAAGACCCCGAGCGGATTGGCCCACTTCACGCCTGCGCGGTCGGCGATCCAGCCGGTGAACAGGAACGCCACGGCCGCCGATCCCTGGAACCAGGCGGCCAGCGTCCCATAGTCGTTGTCGCTCCAGCCCAGGTCCGCGGCGATCGTAGGCTTGAGCACCGCGATGATCTGGCGATCGAGCAGGTTCAGGATCGTCGCAGACAGGGCGAGCGCGAAAAGCACCCAGCGGCGACGGGGAGAAAGGATCATGCGAACGTCACCTGCCGACCACCTTGGAGTAGGGGAATGGCATTGCGGCGCAGCTGACGCGTGCCGGGGTTGAGGATCACCTCGGGCGTATACTGCGCAAGGTACACGCGCCGCGCTCGGTCGCTGCGGTTGGCGCCGGTCGCATGCAGCGTGAGGCTGGAAAACGCGACCACGCTGCCCGCGGGCACCTCGATGGCGATCTCCTTCGCCACATGGACGGTGACGGCGAGATCGTTGCTGCCGGCCTGGCGTTGGTGAGGCACCAGCCCTTGCCGATGACTCCCCGGCACCAGACGCACCGTACCATTCTCGAGCGTGGCATCGTCGAGCGTGCACCAGCAGGTGAGATAGGGAGTGTGATCCGGCGGACCGCCGTTACCCACGACATAGCCGGAATCCTGGTGCCAACTGAAGGGCATGCCCTGCTCCGGTCCCTTCACCACGAACTGATCGAAGAAGAAGTATGCGGTGTCGCCCAGCGTGGCTCTGCAGATCTGCGCCATGCGCTCGTCGAAGAGCACGCGCCGCAACTCAGGGCGCTCGCGTTGGCATTCATTCGCGAAGTAGCGCCGCCCGCGATGGCTGATACCCAGGGTGTCAGTGCCGGCGGCGTCCATCCGGTCGTCCTCGCGCGCCACAAAGGCCGCGCAGGCGCCGCGCAGCAACTCCAGAAACTCGCCGGAAAAGACGCGCTCGAACACGGCGTAGCCATCGCGAGCGAAGGCCTCGCGCTGATGGTCGAACATATGTGTCTCACCTGTCATCTTGAACCCGAACCGGTCCTGCGGACTCGCGCACGATCATGGCGTAGGGCACCTCGCGCTGTCCTCTCTCCTCAGGGTCGGAGAGGAGGATATCGGCGGCTGCGAAACCCAGTTCCCGGGTGGGCTGGCGCACGGTGGTGAGCGCGGGCCAGACGAAGCTCGCCACCGCATCGTCGCCAAAGCCGGCGACCGACAGGCTCTCGGGAACCTTGACCCCGCGTTGGTGCGCAACACTCAGGACGCCTGCCGCCATCTCGTCGTTCGATGCGAAGATGGCCGTGGGCGGCGAGGGCAAGGCGAACAGGAGTTCGGCCGCCTTGGCTCCGCTGGCAAAAGCGTAATCGCCGTCACGCACCAGGTCCGGAGCGGCATCGAGACCTGCCTCCAGGATCGCGGAGCGATAGCCGTCGAGGCGCTCGATACTGGCGGTGTAGCTGGGGTGGCCGGTGATGAAGCCGATCCGCCGGTGACCCAGCGCCAGCAAGTGGCGCGTCAACTCGGCGGCCGCGCGTCGGTTGTCGAGGAACACGGCGGCCGAGCGATCGATCTCGGTCGCGGGCGAAACCCTGACGAACGGTGCACCTCGCCGCGCAAGCAGGTCGAGTACGTCTGCCCGGTCGGAGACCGGCGGGGTCAGGATCACGCCATCAATGCCGGTAACGTCGATCAGGCCTTCGATCTCGTCGAGCAGTCCCGCATCACGGTGATCGTAAGGCTGGGCGATCATCCGAACCCCGTCCTCGCGGCATCGCTCACGGATGCCGAGCTGCATCTCGTAGACGTAGAACGGACTGGGATTGTCGCAGACAAGAGCAATCTGGAAGCTACGCTTGCCCACAAGACTGCGGGCGGCGGCGCAGGGCCGGTATTGCAGCTGTTCGGCTACCTCGAGCACACGCCGCCGCGTCCCGTCCGCCACGCGCGCCTCCTTGTTGAGCACGCGCGAGACCGTCTTGATCGAGACACCCGCGAGCCGGGACACATCCTTAATCGTCGATCGCAAGCCGCCTCGATCCCTTCAGAGCCATCCCGGGCGAGTGCGCATCGGGCAACAAAAAGATTGTCTATCGTAAAGGTAGTAATTGCATTAGGCGCCCATGTCTATCGTTGTCACCACACGGAGTCGCTGCCCCATGGACACCAATCGCAGAAGCGTTCTGCTCGCCGGCGGCGGGGCCGCCTTCGGCCTCTATTCCTGGAGCAGCGCCGCCACGCCCGCGAAGGCCGGTCCCAAGCAGTTGAAGCTGGTCCGCAAGCCCCGAGCAACTCCGCGCAACATCCTGGTGATCCTGACGGACGACCACCGCTACGACGCGATGGGCTTCATGAAGGCGCAGAGCTTTGGCGACACCCCGGCCCTGGATCGCCTTGCGCGCGAAGGTGTGCATTTCCGCAATGCCTTCGTCACCACCGCGCTATGCTCGCCTTCGCGCGCGTCGATCCTGACGGGTCTCTATGCCCATCAGCATCGGGTCGTGGACAACAATCATCCGGTCGATCCGAACCTCGTTTTCTTCCCGGAATACCTGCAAGCCGCCGGGTACCAGACCGCGTTTATCGGTAAGTGGCACATGGGCGATGTGGGGGACGACCCGCAGCCCGGCTTCGACCACTGGATCAGCTTCAAGGGGCAAGGCAGCTACCTGCCGGAGGAGAACGGCCTCAACATCAACGGCAAGCGGGTGCCGCAGAGGGGCTACATCACCGATGAGCTGACCGAGTATGCGCTCGACTGGATCAAGGAGCGGCCGAAGGACAAACCCTGGCTGTGCTACCTCAGCCACAAGGCGGTGCACTCCGAATTCATTCCCGCCGAACGCCATGCCGGCAAGTACGAGAAGGAGACCTTCCGCTACCCCGCATCGATGGCCAAGGACGGTCCCACCGCGCAAGGGCGACCCCGCTGGGTACAGGACCAGCGCAACAGCTGGCACGGCGTCGACTATGCCTACCACTCGCACCTCGACATCGCGAGCTACTACAAGCGCTACATGGAGACGCTGCTCGCGGTCGACGAAGGCATCGAGAAGATCATGGCCGAACTGAAGGCGCGAGGCGAGCTGGACGACACGCTCATCCTCTACCTGGGCGACAACGGCTTCATGTTCGGCGAGCACGGGCTGATCGACAAGCGGACCGCCTACGAGGAATCGATGCGCATCCCGATGCTGGCGCGTTGCCCGGCGCTGTTCGGTTCGGGGCGTGATCGCAAGGTCGAGCAGGTCGTCGCCAACATCGACATCGCACCCACCTTGCTGGCTGCCGCCGGGTTGGAAGCGCCGGCGCACATGGAGGGCAAGGACATGCTACCTCTCGTCCGCGGCGAACCCGTGCCGTGGCGGACTGAATTGCTTTACGAGTACTATTGGGAACGCAACTTCCCCCAGACTCCGACCGTCCACGCGCTTCGCGGGGATCGCTACAAGTACGTCCACTTCCACGGAATCTGGGATATCGACGAACTCTACGACATCCAGTCGGACCCCGCGGAGACCAACAATCTGCTGGCCGCGCCCGGTCACGAGGACCTGGCCCAGCGCATGAGTGCCAAGCTATTCGACCTGCTTGAGCGCACCCGGGGAATGCAGATCCCGCTGGCGCGTGATGCCGGGCAACGCAACGCGCTACGCGACCCGAAGGGCCCGGCGAATGCGCCGTTCCCGCCCAGCCTGCTGCTGCCGCGGGAAAAGCCCATCTCCTGACCGGCATCGGAAAACTATTCTTCTCTACTTGAATTATAGACATTATTCGTCACGCACGAATCAGGGAGTAGCATCGTGAAAACCACTAGCTTGACCTCCGCGTTGCTCGCGGGAACCGCAGTCGTGCTCAGTTTCGGAGGTGCCGCAACGGCTCGCGCGCAAGACACCAGCGCTCAGGAAGAGGCCGTTCCAGACGCTGCGAGTTCATCTTCGGGCGAGGGTGACATCGTTGTCACCGCCCGGTTCCGGAACGAGAGCCTGAAGGACGTGCCCGTCGCCGTCTCGGTGGTGAACGGCGATGTGGCCGCCTCGCGCAACCTCAACAACATCCAGGATATCGCCGCGACGGTCCCGACGCTCGACTTCCGCAACGGCGCCTCGAACAAGGACCGCAACATCTTCATCCGCGGCGTGGGCACGATAACTACCTCGCCGGGCGTCGAGTCCTCGGTCTCGACCGTGGTGGACGGCGTGGTCCTGGTGCGGCCGGGCCAGGCAACGCTCGACTTGATCGACCTGGAGCGCCTTGAAGTGCTGCGCGGCCCGCAGGGCACGCTGTTCGGCAAGAACGCGTCGGCCGGCGTCGTCAATGTCGTCACCAAGTCTCCGACACAGACGCAGACGGGCGCCATCGACGTGGGCTACTACGAAGGCGACGAGTATCGCGTGCGCGGCCTGCTCTCAGGCCCCATCGGCGAGAAGCTGGGCTATTCGATCAGCGGTATTTACGGCAAGTTCAAGGGCAACGTCCGCAACATCGGCACCGACAACTGGGTCAACGGCTACGAGCGCTACGGTGTTCGCGGCAAGCTGCAGGCCAAGCCGACCGACGATCTCACGCTGACGCTCGCGGGTGATTACACCCATAACAAGGACACCACGCCCAACGGTGTCTACTCCAGCACCGCGCGGATCGCCTATCCCAGCAATGTGCGCACCGACAGCCCCGCCCTCGCCTCCGTCCTGGCACGTGAAGGCATCGTCGCCAGTCCCGACAACAAGACCGTCAACACCACGTTCGACACCCACGTGAACGACAGGAACTACGGCGGCTCGCTCACCGCCGAGTGGCGCCCCGGCGACTACACGGTCACTTCGATCACCGCCTATCGCGAATGGCGCAACCATCAGGTGCCCGACTGGGATCAGCGCTCGCTCCAGACCGACACCTTTCCGCAGGGCAGCGACGACGGCCGGGTGAAGTTCAACCAGTTCAGCCAGGAACTGCGTCTCGCCTCGCCCCAGGGCAACCTGATCGATTACGTCGTCGGCGCTTATTACCTGAAGGCTGACACCGACGAACGCTACCAGCGCACCGTGATCCTCTCGTCGGGGCCGATAAGCCGCACGAACGTCGGCGTTGCCAGCTACGGCACGCGCGCCGAGAACGCGGCCCTGTTCGGCGAGGCCAACTTGCATGCCAGCGACAGCCTGACGTTCATCCTGGGCGGCCGGCTGATCTACGACAAGCTGTCCTACTATCACAGCCGCAACTCGCTGCTTCCGTCCGAGGCGACGCCCGGCGCCGGCGTTACCGCCATCCGTTCCTCGATTGGCCTGCGCACCGGCAAGACCGACCGCTGGGACTGGAGTGGCCGCGCCGGCGTGCAATACAAATTCACGCCGCAGGTGACCGGCTACGCCACGTACTCGCGCGGCTACAAGGGACCGGCCTACAACGTCTTCTTCAACATGCAGGCGTTCGACGACAAGGCGCTGGCGCCCGAGACCTCCAACAGCTACGAAGTCGGCCTCAAGTCGAGCCTGCTGAACGGCCGAGTGACCGCCGCGGTGGCCCTCTACCGCACCGACTACTCGGGCTATCAGGCCAACTTCCAGGATACCTTCCTGGGTGCGCCTGTCACGCGGCTGATCAACGCGGGCGCCGTGCGCACGCAGGGCGTGGAACTCGATTTCGCGGCTCGTCCGACCGACCGCTTCACCGTCAACCTATCGGCCGTTTACAATCATGCCCGCGTTCGCGACTTCAAGTGTCCGGTCAACGTCGCCAGTTGCGTCTCGATCAACGGGGAGCCTCTGCCGTTCGCGCCCGACTGGAAACTAGCTGGCGGCGGCGCTTGGCGCCTTCCGGTGGGTGGCGGCAACAACGTCGAGTTGCAGACCGACTGGACCTACCGCAGCGACACGCAGTTCGCCCTTACCCAGACGCCCAGCACGATCCAGCCTGCCTACGGCATCTGGAATGCGAGCATCGCGCTGCTGCGCGAAGGAGATTGGGAGGTTCGCGGGCTGGTCAAGAACATCCTCGACCAGCATTACTCGAACCTGCTCGGCAATGGCACCACGGCCGGCACGGTCCGCTTCGTGCCGCGCGACAACGATCGCTACTTCGGCGTAAACGCGCGCAAGAGCTTCTGACCTCAGCGAAGGGCGGGGCACCCAATCCCGGGCGCTCGCCCTTCGCTGCCATGCTGATGTCGGGACGATGGTCTGAGCTCCGCAAATATCTCCCGAATTAAGTAGAATCGGCCCCGGCGACGCAGTCGGACTCGCGCGAGCGCCGGCGGCCGTGGCCTCGGCAGCCTGATCCGGTGGGGGCTGAGCACCATCTGGCTCTCGTGGCCGACGCTTATGCGTCCGTACGGGCGGCCGGCGTCGCGCGCCCCTTCGACGGTGCCGTTCATGGTCTGGAAGCGTGGAACCGGCTTCGGCCAAACTGGTCCATGCCGATCCTGAAAGCCTCTATCGCGAACGCCCGAACAATTTCCGGGGAACGGGAGAAGCCGACGCGGGTTCGTCCGCAAACAATCGAGGATCTCTTCATGACAGGTAGCAACGATACGCCGGTGGGCGCAGAGCCCACCAATCTCCTGCTCGCCTCCAACAAGGTCGACGGCACCAAGGTCGCCACGCGCGACGGCGATGCTCTGGGCTCGGTCTACAGCTTCATGATCAACAAGCGCACTGGCGGCGCGACGTTCGCAGTGTTGAGCCTCGGTGGGTTTCTCGGCATCGGAAAGAGCTATTACCCGCTGCCGTTCGAGCTTCTCTCCTACGATCATGTTGCTGACGGCTATGTCGTCGCGATCGACCGCCGCCTGCTCGAGGGTGGCCCAAGCTGGTCGAACAACGCGCCGGATTTCAACCAGGCGTACGCCGATCGCGTTTCGAGCTACTACGGGGTCAACCCCGTCGACCTGTCGGTCGTGTGAGGCGAGAGGCAATGGCGAACGATGTGCTGGGCATCCTGATTGGCGCCGAGATCGACCTTGAGTCCGCTCGCCGCCAGCGCCCTCTCGGTGCGCCGGTCCCATTCGCTGACCTGGTCGATTTGGAAAATGGGCGACGCCGCGTTCTCTATCGCGGTGTAGATGATGCGGCTCACGCTTGCGTTCCGTGCGGCTTCGAGCGCGATCGCGGGCAGCTCCGCTACGCAGGCTAGACCGGTCCGGTTATCCCGTTTTACGATCGTAATGAGAATGCATCAGCCGTCTCAATGACCGCCTCAATGGGATTGCCCCCCTCGCCTCGCTGACCGTTCATTTTCGGGAAGATCGATTAACGCTCACTCGACAGGGCGCGGCCTCAGCGGCCATACTGCCGACAGCATGGAGTATCCGCATGGGTGACATGGTGATCGCCCCGCGCCGCCGAGCTGCGCGATCAGGTCCATGCGCTCGCGCGCGACGTGCGGACGGTGCTCAGCCCGCACGCGGAGTATCTGGACGTAGCCGCGCTCGAACGCACCTTCACCATCCGCGCCAACGAAGGGTTCATCGAACGCTATTCCGCTCCCCTCGTGGCCAGGATTACCGAGGCCGCGCCGCGAGCCCGGATCCGGTTTACGCCCAAGCCGCAGAAGGATCCAGGTCCGTTGCGAGAGGGGCTGATCGATCTCGAGATCGGCGTGCTTGGTAGGTCTGCGCCCGAGATCCGCACGCAGGCGCTCTTCCGCGACGATTTTGTCGGAGCGGTCCGCGCTGGGCATCCGCTCCTCGCAAAACCCGTCACGCCCCAGCGATACGCCGCTGGCAAGCATGTGGTGGCATCGCGTCGCGGTACCTTCAAAGGGCCGGTCGACGTCGCGCTCGAGACGCTCGGATTGACCCGCGACGTGGTCGTCGTCGTTCCCGCCTTCTCGGACGCGCTCCGGATCGCGGCTCAGTCGGACCTGGTCGCACTGGTGCCGCGTTCCTGCGTTACCGGCAGCAGCGCCGGCTCTGCGCAAGCAATGGAGGGCATCGCCATGTTCGAACTGCCCGTCGCCACGACCGGCATCGCGATATCGGCACTGTGGCATCCGCGCATGGATGCCGACGCGGGCCATCGCTGGTTGCGCGGGCTGGTCCTGGAGGTTTGCAGGAAAAGCAGCTGACACCAAAGTCGTCGCCGGACAGAAGGCAGCTTTTACAGGAAGCGGACATTTACTCTCCTACTGCTCTATGGCCGACATCGTGAAGGCGAAAGCCTCCAGGGCAGGAACCCGCGGGCCTCACGCGCGGGTTTCTGGGTAAATAAGCTTTGGGATGGTTCTGGTGGGTAAGCGGCGGCGCTTCCTCGCCGTGGAAATAGGCCACGTCCGCTACCTTGCGCCCCTGTTCGAGCAGCAACGAGGAGCGCGCGATTAGTCCACCCACGGCTTGGCCAGCTCGGCCCAGCTCTCGTTGCGGTTGAAGTACTGGCCGAAGATGAACAGCGAGAGGCCGGGCTGCTTGTCGTCTACCGGCACATGAACAGACGTGTGGATCACCGGCCGGTTCACCCCGTCACCAGTTCGAGATCGATGAACCGCTTGAGGTCCTTGGGGGCGAAGGCCCAGGGCGCCATCGAGGCGGTCATCGATTCCGCGACTACGAGGTTCTGGCCGTACAGGTGTGCGACGGACGCGACACCCTTCATGTCGCCGATCAGGGGCTGGCGGGGGCCTTCGGCACGACCGAAGGTCCACAGCGCGGCGATCGGCATGTCCGTCGCGTTGCGCATGGTCATGCCATCGCCCAGCATCGGGCGGTGGTCCTTCAGCGCCTGGCGGTAGAGGATGAGCGCGTTTTCATGCGCCACCTTGGCGATGATGCCATAGTGCTCGCTTGCAAGCAGGTCGGCGAGCGTCCGCCGGAAGTCGTAGAGGAACCGGTCCAGCGTGGGTAACCAGGGCGTCGGGTCATAGCCGCGCAACCGGCGGAACTGCTCGATCATGCGCGGCGTCCAGTTGGCCTCGCCCCCCTCAATCGAGTCGGTCGGCAATGCCCGCACACACGCTGGCCGATGAGTTCCGCTCCGGCCGCATCCTTGTACATGCCAAGGTAGTGCTCGAGGTAAGCGCGCACCGCCGGGCCGTCGTACTTGTCGACTTCCGGGCCCGTCGCTTCGGCAGTCATGGGGTGATTGGTGGTGCCGAGCAGCGACCATCCCAAACGCAGTACGCGCCAGACCTTCCCCTTGGGCAGCCGCGGTGCGATCCAGTCAAGCGTGCCATCCGAGCGTAACCTAGACGAGAGATCGATCACACTGCCGACCGGCACGACGGCTACGCTGTCTTCCGGTTCGGCAGGGCATAATAGTCAGGGCTCATGACGAAGCCCGCCTTGGTCTCGAAATGGTCGACCAGCGGATCGGCTGACAGCGCGAACGTGCCGACCACCACTGGCCGCGTCGCCCGCCGACTTGAACGCCGGTCCCGCTACCCCGGGCGCCGGAGCGCCCAAGCCGCCTTTCAAAGTGGTCTTTCGTCGAGAGGACATGCCGATCATTGGCGATCAAGTCAGGCCGGTTCGAGCCCGGCATGAGATAGGTTCGCCAAAAATCGGTGGTCAAACGGGTGACGGCATCGACGATATGCGCGTTGGGACTCGTTCCAGGCATCCGCATCGACTGGCCGCCCAGCATCATGTGATTGGCGCCGTCGAGGACGAGAAGATACTTGTGCCCCGCCGGCATGGCCGCGAACGGGCGGGTGCGGTCCTGGGGCGTTACCTTGTTCAGGAACGGCAATTCGTCGCGCGTGCCGGTGATCGAGAAGAAGGGAACGGTGATCCTGCCGAACGCCGTGCGGTCGTCCTGACCCTGAGCCGGCTGCGGGCTGAGCGCGATCGCCGCCTTTATCCGCGGATCGCGCATGATCGCCGCACCGCCGTAGCGCGCGCCCGAGACGGCCAGCGTAGTCTGCGCGCCAAAGCTATGCCCGGCCATGCCGACGCGGCCCATATCGACGCGCCCGAGATCGCAAGCCCCCTCACGCCCGCCCTTCTCCAGCCGGTCGAGCACGAAATGGACGTCACCGGCGCGGGCTTCCAGCTGTGCGCCGTTCATGGCCGCGCGCAGACCCTGCATGGGCCGCATCCTGCCCTTCCAGATCGCCGTATCGCTGCCGGCGTGCTGGATATTGACCGTCATAAAGCCAGCTTCGCTCCAGGCCGTCACCCAGTCGGCGCCGGCATCGAGGCCGCCGCCCAGCCCATGACTGAAGAGGATGACGGGCGCCGGGCCATGGCCCTGCGGCATCCGTATCCGCACCGGCACGGCCCGGCCGCCTCGTGCGGCATCGGTCCACAGGGCATTGCAGACAACCGGCGCGGCGACGGCGGGAGCGGACAGCGTGGCCACCATGATTGCCACGGTCGCCGCAGCGGAAAGCGGGTTCACGATGCCACCTCCCGGGTCTTCCGAGGCCGCGGGACGGCAACCCCCGGCGCAGAGAGCGCAATGCGCAGGGCGTGGCGCGGTCCCTGAGCCTCGGTCATGTCCTGCAACAGGGCGCGCCATTCGCGAAAGGCCAGGCGAAGCGGATTGGGCTCGGGCGCACGGCCTTTGAGCCCGAACTCGACGGGTTTGTCGGCGCGTTCGGGGCGGAAGGTTCCGAATATCCGGTCGAAGACGATGACGACGCCGCCATAATTGCAATCGAGATAGGCCTCGTTGCGGCCATGGTGCGCGCGGTGGTGCGATGGCGTGTTGAGCAGCCATTCGAGCGGTCCAAAAGACAGCTTCGCCTCGGTATGCAGAAAGAACTGGTAACGCAGGTCGAGCGCCAGCAGCAAGACGACGAGACGAGGATCGAACCCGACCAACACCAGCGGCACGTAGAGAAGCCAGCCCCCGGAAAGCAGGTTGGTCCAGCCCAGCCGCAACGACGACAGCAGGGTCATCTCCTCGGGGGAATGATGAACCGCGTGCGTCGCCCACAGCCAGCGAACGCGATGGCTGGCACGGTGGAACCAGTAATACGCGAACTCGACCGCGACGAACCCGGCGACCCATGTCTTCCAGTCGCCGAGCGGCAGATGGACAGGCGCGATCTTCCACGCGGCGGCGAATGTCGCGCCGATGATAAAGCCGTTGAACAGGGCTGCGGGAACGTTGCCCGCTGCGAGGCCGAGCGTGGTCAGCGCGTTGCGTCGGTCATAGCCGCGTCCGCTGCGCACACGCCAGGCCACCTCGACGAGCACCAGCCCGACCACGATCGCCAGCCATGCAGGCGAGCGGGCAAGGAGCGCTTCCATGTCACCGCCCTCCCCGCGTCTTTGCATTGGCCCGGAACGCCGCCAGCTCGGACTGGTCCACGAACTCGTCCTGATTGGTGTCGGCCATGTCGAACATCGTGGTCGGCGCGTTCGCCAGTTCCTCGCGCGTCACCCTGCCGTCGCGATTGGCGTCTGCGCCAGTGATGAGCGCGTCCATCTTGGGCTTCGCGGCGGCGAAAGCGGCCAGACGAGGAAAATCGGCGGCACTGATCACACCGTCGCGGTTGCGATCGAGTTCGCCGAACCTGGCATTGCGTGCCGCGAGGAATTCGGCGCGGCTGATGCGGCCGTCGTGGTTGCTGTCCGCGCCCGTGAACATGTCGGCCAGGCGACCGCCCGTTCGCGCATGGGCTGCGCCTGTGGTGGTCAAGATGGCCACCGCGGCGATGACGAGGGACTTTTTCATGGTACTTTCCTTGTCGAAGATCGGCCCGGCCATCCGGAGAAGAAGGATGGCCGGGCCGCGTGGCGGGGTGAGCTCAGTTCTGGGGGGGAGTGGTGCTCACGGTTCCCGACACGGAGCCGGTGCGGCCCCTGGGGCCGGTGGCGGTGGAGGAGAAGCTGCCTGTTCCGTTGCCGTTGGCGGCCACGCTGGTCGAACGGCCCCAGGTCGTACCGTTGTTGGTGGTGTGGGTGGCACCGCCCGAATAGGTGCCGTTGGCCCAACTGCCGCCGCGCGTCGTCGTCGCGCCCCTGCCGGAATTGGTCTGAATGCCGCGGCTCACGCTGGTGCTGCCCGGTTGACGATCGACGCTACGGGACAAGGTGCCGCCACGACCGCCCGAACCCTGGATCGAGATCGATCCGGCACGGTGCCGCGCCTCGGCGGGAACGGCGGCAAGGCTGGCGGCGACGGTGGCGCCGGCAATTAGAGCAATAGCGAATTTCTTCATGTCAGATCTCCAAAAATGCGGGTCGGGCGGCAGTCGTCCGATGCCCGCAATCTGGAACGGTGGTGTAAGCCCAGTGCGAGCGGCGCATGAGCGGCTGTGAAGAAATGTAATCGCGTCGATCGTCGCTTTTCCCTGCGGCTTCGCGCACGCATGAGGAGCATATGGATAGCCAGACCATCATCGCTGTTGTCGAGGATGATCCCGAGATCGGACCGCTCGTCACCGGTCTCCTGCGCCGCGAGGGGTTCGAAGCGGAATTGTGCCCGACCGGCGAGGCATTCGACCGGCTGCGTGCGCGGCGGCGTGTCGATCTGGCCGTGCTCGATATCATGTTGCCGGGCGAGGACGGCCTCTCGATTTGCCGCCGGCTCCAGGCGGAAGGCGAAGTGCCGGTGCTGATGGTCACCGCCCGCGGCGACGATATCGACCGCATCGTCGGGCTGGAGATCGGCGCCGACGACTATCTGCCCAAGCCGTTCAATCCACGCGAGCTGGTGGCCAGGGTGCGCGCGATCCTGCGCCGCACGCGCGACAGGCATCGTGTCGCACCGGCGCCGATCGCCGAGGAGCGATGGCGCTTCGAAGGGTTCGTTCTCGACCTGGTTCGAAGGACGCTGGTCGATCCCGGCGATGCGGCAATCGAACTAACCGGGGGTGAGTTCGATCTGCTTACGGCCTTCGTGCGCCATCCGCGCCGGGTGCTGTCCCGCGACCAGTTGCTCGACTGGACGCGCGGGCGCGACGCGCAGCCCTTCGACCGCGCGATCGACGTGCAGGTGGGCAAGCTGCGCCGCAAGCTCGAGAGCCATCCCGCGGGGGAAGGCCTGATCAAGACAGTGCGCGGCGGAGGCTATTGCCTCGCCGCGAACGTCGAGCGCGGTTGACCGCCATGCAGCGCGGCACGCTTGCCTTTCGGGCCACGGTGATCCTGGTCGGCAGCTTCGTTCTGCTACAGCTCGCGGTGTTCGCGCTGACCAGCCAGGCGGGACGGGACCAGCCCTCGGGAGGCGGCGGCCTGCCCAGCGTCGCACAGGTGCGCGCGATGGTCGATCTGATCGAGGCGATGCCCCCGCCCCGACGCGCCGCCGCGGCAGCGGCGTTCGATGGCGCGCTCTATCACGTGCTGGTCGAAGGCGGTCCGCTTCCGCCGTCGGCGGAAAGCGCACAGGCCATGGACATCGGCCGCATCTACAGCAGCGGATTGCCCGGACACCGCCTTTCCGTCACCGGGCGCGCCGTGCGGTTTCGCAGGCTGGCGCGGCTGAACCCTTGGCCGGGATGGATTTCCGATCCGCTCGCCATCCACGTCGCGGTCGCTGGCGAGACGCCCACCATGTTGACGATCGAGAGCCAGCCATCGCAGCCGGTGCGTGCCTTGCTCCGCCAGCGCGCGGCGCTGCTGGGGCTTGGCGGGATCGCCGCGCTGGTGGCGCTCGCCTTCGCGGTACGCGCGACTACCCGGCCGATCGTGCGGCTTGCCCGCGATATCCGTACTTACCGCGGCGAGCCGGACTCGCCCGATCTCGCCGTTGCCGGTTCGCCTGAACTGCGTGATCTGGCGCAAGCCTATAACGAGATGAAGGGCCGTATCGCCGAATTGATCGCCGAACGGACCCGTCTCCTCGCCGCCATCGCGCACGACATGCGCACGTATATCACCCGTATCCGACTGCGCACCGAGTTCATCGACGATGCCGGGCAGCGCGAACGTGCCGCGCGCGACCTCGACGAGATGGCGGCGCTGCTCGACGATACGCTGCTGCTTGCCCGCGCCGAGGCCCGCGGCACCGATATGCGACGCCCCCTTGATCTTGTCGCCGAGTTGCGCCGTGCGGCGGAAATCTTCCGCGAGTTGGGGGATGCCGTCACCTTGTCGCTTTCGGTCGAGCAGGCGCCCGTCGTCGTCGCACCGCTTGCGGTTCGCCGGACGTTGACCAACTTGATCGACAACGCGCTGCGCCACGGTACGTGTGTTGGCCTATCGCTTGCGGAGGACCGGGGGCGGTGGCGGATTGACGTCAGCGACGACGGGCCAGGCGTGCCATCCGACAAGCTTCGTGGATTGGGTCAGCCGTTCGGTAGGATCGATCCCTCTCGCAATCGGAGTGCCGGAGGCGGAGCCGGGCTCGGGCTGGCGATTGTCCGTGCGCTGATTAGCGCTCAAGGCGGCGAGATTGCCTTCGCCAATCGCGACGAAGGGGGCTTTCTGGTCAGCATCTGGCTTCCGGTCAGTACGTAACCTTCCTGCTGCACGCCCCCCCCCTCGCGGCTCATTGTGTCTAGCGGCAGAGCCTGTCCCGTCTATCGACTGAGGTTCAATATCCGAGAGTCAGGGCGCAGATAGGCCGAGTCGATGTCAGGAAAAGCTCTCTCGGCGTGACCCTCGCCATCGTCGGGCTCCGGCCGATCAAGCCGATATACGGCCTGTGGGAGTCGAGCAGATTCCTCGCAAGTTGGCGCTTTGAAAAGCTGCGCCGTAGCAGTCCGATCTAAAAACCGTTTCGAGCGACGATAGCCTCAAACGCCGCATTCAATGGAAATCAGATCGGGAAGTGCCCGGGCTGGGTCTCGACCGTGATCCAGCGTGTTTCGGTGAAACTGTCGATGCCTTGACGCCCGCCGAAGCGTCCATAGCCGGAGGCGCCGACCCCGCCGAAGGGCATCTGCGCCTCATCGTGCACAGTGGGTCCGTTGACATGGCAGATGCCCGAGCGGATCTGGCGCGCCACGCTCAATCCGCGCGCGGTGTCGCGGGTGAACACCGCGGCCGAAAGGCCGTATTCGCTGTCGTTCGCCAATTCGATGGCATGGGCTTCGTCGCGTGCGCGGATCACCGCCACGACGGGGCCGAAGCTCTCTTCGCCGTACAACTTCATGTCGGACGTGACCCCGGCCACCACCGTAGCACCCATCAGGACGCTGTCGGCCTTGCCTCCGGCTGCGACGGTCGCCCCCTTGGCCACGGCATCGTCGATCAAGCCATTGACGTGGTCCACGGTCTTGCGGTCGATCACCGCGCCCAGCGGGGTCGTGCCCTCGCGCGGGTCGCCGGCGGGCATGCTGCCGGCCTTCGCCGCAAACTTCTCGACGAAGGCGTCGGCCACGGCCTCGACCACGATGATCCGCTCCGTGCTCATGCAGATCTGGCCCTGGTTCATGAACGCACCAAAGGCCGCGGCTTTCACCGCCTCGTCCAAGTCGGCATCTTCGAGCACCAACAGAGGTGCCTTGCCGCCCAGTTCGAGCAGGCAGGGCTTCAAATGCTCGGCCGCGCGCTTCGCGATGATGCGGCCGATATTGGTTGACCCGGTGAAGTTGATCCGCTTCACCTGCGGCGCGTCGATCAGCGCACCGACCACCTCGGCCGCGTCCTCAGGAGCGTTCGTCACGACGTTGACTACGCCTTCCGGGAAGCCGGCTTCGGCAAATGCCGCGATGATGAGCGCGTGGGTGCGCGGGCACAATTCGCTGGCCTTGAGGATCACGCTGTTGCCGCAGGCGAGGGGCACGGCGATCGCTCGCACACCCAGGATGATCGGGGCGTTCCAGGGGGCGATGCCCAGAATGACGCCGACCGGCTCCTTCAGTGCCATGGCGAGGCAGCCCGGCTTGTCGCTGGGGATCACCTCGCCCGCGATCTGCGTGGTCAGGGCGGCCGCCTCGCGCACCATGCCGGCCGCGAGCGTCAGGTTGAACATGGCCCATCCCGCGGTCGAGCCGGTCTCCGCCATCATCGCCGCGACGAAATCGTCCTTGCGCGCCGCTAGCGCGTCGGCCGCCTTCATCAACACGGCACGCCTCGCATTGGGACCTTGAGCAGCCCACGCGGGAAACGCTGCCGCCGCGCGCGCCGCGATCGCCGGTACGTCGCCAGCCTTTAGCGCGGGCGCCGAAGAGGCCAACTCGCCGGTGATCGGATTGATGCGGGTGAATTCCATGACGCTCTCCAGGATCAACAATGGACGGGGCGGAAGTGATCGATCGGGGTGGGCGGTCTCATTATGTCGCCCGGCGTTTACCTTCGTTCAGCCTCGCACGATCAGCGCGTCCAACGCGGTCACGCCCTGGCCGGCAGGGCCAAGTATGACGGGGTTGAGATCGAGCTCGCGCAGATCGGGCTCAGCCAGCAGGACCGCACTGACCGTGCGGATGAGCCGCGCCAACGCCGGCACATCGAGCGCAGGACCGCCCCGATAGCCGCTGAGCAGCGCCGCACTTTTGAGCTGCATGAGCTCACGCTCGATCTCCGCTTCGGACAGATCGGGGGTGATGAGCCGCACGTCCTGCAGGATTTCGGCGGTGACGCCACCGAACCCGGCCAGGACAACCGGTCCCCAGTCGGGATCGTTACGCCCTCCGACGATCATCTCGACCCCGGGTTGGCCCATGGCCTCGATCAGAACGCCGTCAAGCACGATCGAGCTGTCGTAGGCCGCGACGGCATCGTGCATCTTCGCCCAGGCCGCGCGCACGGCAGCGGCGTCTGCCAGGTTGAGGGCGACCCCTCCGGCATCGCTCTTGTGGCTGAGCGCGGCGGCCTGCGCCTTCATCGCGACGGGAAAGCCGAGCGCCTCGGCCGCGCTTGCCGCCCCGTCGGCATCGGCTGCGAACTGTCCGCGAGGGAAGGGAACGCCCACCGAGGCCAGCAGGGACTTGGCGCGATACTCGGCAATGACGCCGTGATAAGCGTCGAGCCCGGCCACGGGCGTGGGCGTTGGACTGTGATCGACCTCGCTTCGCGCAACTTGCCGCCCCAGCCTGGCGAGCGCGCGGAACGCGCGTTCGTTCGACGGGAACCACGCAATGCCGCGAGCGCGCAGGTCGGCGACGAACTCGGAGGGAATAGCCGCGCCCTCGTCCAGCCCGGCGAAGACCAGCGGCTTCGTCAGCCTGTCGCCATCCAGCGACGCCAGGATCGCCGGCACTTTGATCCCGCTGGTCACCGGATCGCCCTGGATGATCCCGCACACGATGCCGCCGACGCGCGGGTCGTCGAACAATGCCGACAAGGCGCGGGTGTAGATCGCGGGTTCGCTGAGGCCCTGAGCGGTTATGTCGAGCGGATTGCTGACCGGCACGAAGGGGGGCAGTGCGGCGCGTAGCGCGGGACTGTCGTCATCGCCCAGCGAAGCGAGCGGCAAGCCGAGCTCCTCGGCGAGGTCGAGCGTCAGCGCCTTGAA
>Ga0268266_10000392_pt1 | contig 66301 bp, 56 predicted proteins | sample KBSS13metaG_FD_190356 | JGI IMG/M metagenome (GOLD analysis project Ga0268266, IMG submission 190356) | Switchgrass rhizosphere microbial communities from Kellogg Biological Station, Michigan, USA - KBS S1-3 metaG (SPAdes) (version 2) | ecosystem: Host-associated > Plants > Roots > Rhizosphere...
CCTCTACACGGGTGGCCGCCGTGCGCTCACCACGAAGTAGACGTGTGGCGGCACACGGTCGGTCACCTGAACGGCCGAGGGAGCACCCGGAAGTGATTGTGTCGTGTTACTGATGGATCACATTGTCCGGGATGACTGCCCTGGCGTATATAGGAAGCCCAAGGTCACAACGGCGTTTGCCCTACATAGATGAGGCCGCATGCCCGAAAAAACTTCAATGAACAACCCGCTCCGCGACGCTCGCAATCTCGAGCTCATCCGACTGCTGCAGCAGGACCCGCGCGCGAGCATTTCAGAGTTGGCCCGGCGCATCACCATGTCCGCTCCCGCTGTCAAGGAGCGCCTGACGCGGCTCGAGGAGGCTGGCGTGATTCGTGGCTACACACTGGACCTCGATCCCGGCGCACTCGGCTGGCCCATCACGGCCTACGTCCGCATACGCCCCATGCCAGGCCAACTGCTGAAGATCGCAGAGCTCGCGGCCTCGATTCCCCAGGTGGCCGAGTGCCATCGCATCAGCGGCGAGGACTGCTTCATTCTCAAGGTCTACCTGGCCTCGATCGAGAGCATGGACGGCATCCTCGACCGCTTCCTGACATACGGCCAGACAACCACCTCCCTCGTGCAGTCCACCCCGGTCCCGTTGCGACAGCCTCCGCTTCCGGAGAATGTATGAACCCGGCACCTTCGTAGCCCATAGCGCTGCCTCACATTCGGCGGCCAGCATCTCCCCTGCTCGGCCGGAACCATTCTCCTGACGCTGCCCGAAGTCTTGCAAAACCGCCTGGTCACTGCTTGCACCCGGCAAGACCCACTCTCCTGCTGGGACGGAACATTCTCCAGACGCTGTCTGGAGAATTGCAAAATCGCCCTCTCTGCCACGGATCGCTCGATCAAAGCGTCGCCGTAGGTAACCCGATCCGCTTCCGCCTGCTTGAACTCTGCGATCCGCCGACCGATCTCCCAGTACGCGTGGCGGTCATAGCCTTGTAGTGTTCGCGTGCAGACTCGCGCGGCAGCGCACCGTGCAACAACACCGTGAGATTTCACGACGTCACTTTGAACGCCAATAGCTGCGTGACATACCGACGTCCCAAGATGCCGAGGGGCAATACAGATAACGAACACTCAACCAGATCAGAACTGACGAACTGCCAAATGACCCACGTTGAAATAGTTTACCAACTATATCGATCCACTATAATCAGCCCGCTTCGGAATACGCTCAAATGACAACATCGGCTCATCGACGAGAGGAAAACATTTACGAGTGAAGTCACGCCTCTGTTGGTCGGTAAAAAGGAAGCTGCTGTGTATCTAGAATGCGCCGTAGAGGAGCTGGTGAACTGGGTGATGCCAGACCGGGTGGTAACAGAAGACCCTCGACGACGGGGGATGCGGCTCTGGAGCGGTGTAACTCTTGATGCCGTGAAATCCAGCATTGCATCGTGGCGAGAAAGGGATAAGCGCGAATCAGACAGATTGCGCCAGCAAGCTGAAGCCGCCCACGCAGCAGCGGTCGCACGTCGGAAAGGCATGCGCAAAGCTGGAGCGCTGCTCGCCGGCAAAGTGTGCGCAATCCTCAACTGCACTAAGACGGAATTGAACCGATGGGCCAACGATGGGCGTATGCCGGCCGACGGGGCGATTCACTTGTGCACGCCCAAGAGTCTCGACGCGCGCGCATGGTTGCCGGCCACTGTTGAGGACGCGAAAGGGCGCATCGCTGAATGGCGCAGAAATGACACGATCGTCAAAACAGCGCGACGGAGAAAACTCAGGATCGTCCGCGGGATCGAGTGCGCTACAAGATCGTAGTAAACATGCTCTCGCGTCTGGTTGCACGCGCCGAGCGTTGCGAGTGGATTACCATCGCCGTTTGTGGCAAGAGTATTCGGAGTAATGGTCATGAGAATCGATGAGGGCAAACTGCCTCGGCTGACGAGCGTCAAGGTTGCAGGAGACCAAGCGGTTACGGTGCGCCTTGAGAGCGGCAAGACCTTCACCGTTGATCTGGGCGAAATCGTGCGGGGCTCGAAGGGGCTCAAGAGGCTACGTGATGCGGAAGTCTTCGCGCGCGTAGCGCTCGGAGAAGGCGGGCATAGCATCGAGTGGCCGGGCAATCTCGACATCGGCGCGGATACCCTTTGGGAGCTTGCCCTGCGCCAGAACGGGCGCGCCGATGCGGCCGAGTTCATCCGGTGGCGCTGGAAGAATTCCCTCAGCCTGACCAAGGCTGCCGAAGCGCTCGGTCTATCGCGCCGGCAGGTGGCTTGTTACGTGAGTGGTGAGCACGAGGTCCCGCGCACTGTCCTGCTCGCCTGCAAGGGGTGGGAAGTAGAGCAGCAGGCTGCGGCTTGAGAGTGCCAGCCCAGTTCGGATACGCGGCCGATGAGCGAAGAACCTTCGATCAAGCAACCATCAAGCAACCATGCGGTCCAAAACTCGCGGGATTTCAGAGTCTTAGATGGCACGCGGTGAAAGCGATTCTCCCGAGTTCCCCGGGCCATCAAGCAATCTTTTCCCGCCTCTGCGAAGCCGCCCAGAACGGAACGTATCTACGAACTCTTGTACCAACCTCGGGGTCTTCCAAAACGATCTGGCCTGATTCGACGGCCTCATTGAGCAATCGCGAGGCGATCGAAGCATTCCTCTCCGCGATACCGAATCGGTGCCGAACCGAGGCATTGGTCATGGGTTGGCGGGTCACGTAGCGCAGGCACGCATGGAGGTAACACGCTCGGACACGCTCCGCCTTATCCATCGCTGTTAGCGGCTTGCGGGCGAAAAGGACTACCCGCGTGAATCCCTCCGGCTGCTCGAACAACGGCGCTGGTAACTGGAATATTTCCACCTGGGAAACAACTTTGTCGATACCGCTACCGCGCTCCTCGCAAATCCGGACGCGCCGCATTAGTGACGCAAGCATCTCGTTTCGTGATCTCGGCGGTGTATCCACAAAGCGCTGCGGATCAACCAGCGGCACGCCCGGGTTCGTGATCTCGATCCGGTCATCGAACACCTCGACCATAGGGCCCGCGCCGACTACGAAGAAATCCTGATGGATGAGAGCATTCGCCGTCAATTCTCGCAAGGCCAGCTCTGGGAATATAGGTACGCTTTTGCGCAGCCCCTGCTCCACCACCTCGTTGGACGGCAACAGGCCGCTGATATACCCAAGCAAACTTTCGAACCCACAGGCGTACCCCTTGGACCCGACGTGCTCCTTCAGAGGTCGTGTTCGCCCTAGGCCGCAATAATGGACCACTCGCGCCGACTTCCGGCGAAGCGCGCGAAACGCATCCAAGCGTTTGGCGAAAAGGACCGCGCCGAGGCAAGTAATATCCCATCCGCCGGCATCACTGCGTCGTATGAGTTGATCCTCCGCTAGCGCGGAAAGGATTCCCTCTCGATTCGCTGGAAGTGGCTGCTCAAGCAGATCAAAGTACGCAGGGTAATCGAGGAGTCGCAGGACGTCCTCGGCACTGGCCCGCTCAGTGGCGGTGATCTCCTCGAATGGTGTGCGGTCGAAGATACGCCATAACATTCGCTCCTTCTCAGGGAAATCTTTTAGCTTCTTCTTGTAGCTTCCGACGCGAATAAACTCCTGCCCCTGGAAACGCACCGGATGACGCGCGGCCCGGGCGATCTCGAGTAAAACCACCACGCGACCATCCAGTATCACTTGAGAAAAGTGGAAATCGATCTTGGGCTCGAGCAAGCGCAGAAGCCAACTCTCCAGCTCCTCATTCCCGACGCGCATCGCGCGAGGATCGAACGTGGTACCAACCAGTACGTGATCCCGATCTCGCACACCCCACAAAACATATGCGAAGGCCTTACCAACGAGCGCTGCCGTGTTGGCCAATGCCGAAATGTACTCACCGATCGCCTGCACCTCAGCATTGTCGACTTTGAACTCGACCCATTCCGTTTCGCCGGGTAGACCGCACAGCTCCCGAACGAGGCTGACAAGATAACCTACGGGTCTGTCATAGCGGCCGCCATCACCCATCATTGGAAATTCGTCCGGCACTCCGGGGATCACTCGTGAGTATTGGGGGAGCAGGGAGTGAACTCCCCCGACCCACCTCCAGGTTGTAAGCCTAGCGCGCCGCTACTGCGCCACTCTGCCAACATAACTGTCGGCAACAATCTAACATTTCGCATTTATCAATCCAAGATTTCTCTCTGCCTTTTTAACATCAATTCTTTCCTGGCATGCTCCATCCCCGACGCAGACCCGCGTGCAATTGACCACGCCTAAACCTGCGTCACAGAGTCCAGGCGTACTCGCGTTAACCTCACGACGTTGTTTCGAACGTCGAGAATGACGTAGCACATTGGTGTGCGGTTAAGCGGATGAGACGTCCGTTCCGCGCCACGCAGGCATGCGCAAGGCTGGAGCGCTGCTCGCTGGCAAAGTGCGCGAGATCCCCCGCGATATCGACGAGGCGCTGGAGTGGGCCAAGGGCGCCGCAAACCGTGAAATATCGCACCGTCTGTGACAAGAGTATTCGGCCGCCGGGACGAACTACGCGAAAACGGGGATGGGTCCGTCACGAGCTGCTTCGAACCGCCTCGCCCGAGCGCTATCCTCAGCGTTACCACGGGGGCACGCCCCGCCGTTGACTTACGGTACGGCTCCCGCAAAACCGACCAGGGAACATCATCGATGAATGCACCACGATCGCTGGCGATCCTCGTTTTGGCGTTGTCCTCGACACACCTGTCCCGGGCCGGAGATCTCCCCGCAACTCAGATGCGGGCCGCCGCTATTGATCATGCGGGTGACTCGAGCGCGCTCACGTTGCACACCCTGCCGGTACCCAAACCTGACGCGGGCGAGGTACTCATCTCTCTCGACACGGCAGGAGTCGGGATCTGGGATATCGGTATCCGTCGCCACCCGGACGAGATTCAACATTCCAGCTTTCCACTCGTGCTCGGAACCGATGGTGCCGGGACCATCGCCGCGGTCGGATCAGCGGTGCACGACTTCAAACCCGGCGACCGCGTCTACGCCTATAGCTGGGATAACCCCAAAGGCGGGTTCTACGCCGAATATGTGGCGGTGCCGGCTGGGCGGGTAGGCCATCTCCCCAACGGGCTGACGCTCGCGCAGGCCGGCGCGTTGGGAACCACCGCATTGACCGCCCTGCAAGGAATTGACGACGCGTTACACCTGAAGCCGGGAGAGACCGTCATCATTCATGGAGCATCGGGTGGAGTGGGAAGTCTCGCGATCCAATTCGCGAAGCTGCGCGGTGCACGCGTGTTCGCCACTGTCTCCGGCGAAGATGGCGCAACCTTCGTCAAGCGACTGGGCGCCGATCTCGTGGTGGATGGTCGGACCGGGGATATTGCGGCGGCCGCTCGCACTTTCTCCCCCAAAGGGATCGACGCGGTGTTAGGACTTGCCGGTGGAGAGTCTTTCGAGCGTTGCATCGATACGCTCCGGCCCGGGGGCCGGGTGGCATTTCCCAATGGCGTCAAGCCTCCGAAAGCCCGACCGGGCGTTCCCGCCATTGCATACGATGCGATTGCGGGCCCACGGGAGTATGAGCGTCTGAATCGAGCCATCGAGCAGGCACACCTTCAAGTTCCGATCGCGGCGGAATACGCGCTCGCCGATGCGGCGCAAGCCCAGCAGCGCATGGAGGCCGGACACATCCTTGGCAAGGTCGTCCTGCGTATCCACTGACCTGGGGCGATGGCTCTCCTCGCTTCCAGCAGTTAGATCGCTTCGCAGCTTCTGCAGAGGGATAGCGACGGCGCTCCCCATCTGGTAGCATCGCCGGCCCGGTTCGGAGAGGTGGCAGAGCGGTTGAATGCACCGGTCTTGAAAACCGGCGTCCCCGCAAGGGGACCGTGGGTTCGAATCCCACCCTCTCCGCCAAGAACCCAGACAACGCAAGCGCACCCGCGCTGCTGGCACCTAGCCCACCATCACGACCATCTTGCCGCGGGCCTCACGCGCCCGCCTCGCGACTCAGCAACGCTTTCATGGCTGCCGCTTCGCCATGTCGTGCGGACTCACACCGGCCGTAGCCGCCATTTCGCGCTCCTGCAACTCGCGCCACATGATTTTGCCGGAACCCGACTTCGGCAGCGCCTCCACGAACTCAACCGCGGTCGGCACCTTGTAAGCCGCCATGTTCCTCCGACACCAGTCGATGAGCTCCTGCGGCTGCAGCCCACCCTGCCACTCGGGACGGGGCACAATGACGGCCTTCACTGATTCGCCACGATAGGCATCCTGTGTAGCGATCACACAGACTTCGACGACCGCGGGATGTTGGTAAATCTGTGCCTCCACGTCGCTGGGCCAGACCTTGAACCCGGAAGCGTTGATCATCCGCTTGAGGCGATCGACGATGAAAAAGTAGCCCTCGGCATCGACGCGGCCGAGATCCCCGCTGCGGAAGAAACTCTTCCCATCCAACTCGACGAACGCACGCGCGGTGTCCTCCGGCTTGTTCCAGTAACCGCGGAAGATCTGGGGGCCCCGCATGACGATCTCACCCGTCTCCCCCGGGCGCACCTCGCGCAGGGTTTCCGGATCGATGACGCGCGACTCCACGTCGAATATCGGGATCCCCAGGCAACCCTTCTTGATGCGCTCGGCGGGATTGATGTGCGTGGGCGCCATCGTTTCAGTGAGGCCGTAGCCTTCGATGTAACTGACGCCGCGCGCCTCGAGTCGCTCGGCTACGGCCGGCGGCATCGGCGCGCCGCCCCCACTGAGTCGGCGAATCGACGTCAGGTCGTACTTGGCGATGTTGGGGTTGAGAAAGAAATCCTGCACCAGTGTCGGCACGGCCGACCAGGTCGCAACTCCATAACGCTCTACGCACTGTGCTGCGACGTCCCGATCCCAGCGTGTCAAGATAACCACGGTATTGCCGTTGTAGAGAGGCGCGTTCATCCCTCCCTGCATACCAGTCACGTGAAAGAAGGGAGCCACCCCGAGCAACGTCATCTCAGGCGCCGTCAAATGCCATCGCATAATTGCCACAGCGGTGTACATGGTGCTGCTGTGGGTATGCATGCATCCCTTCGGCACCCCTGTGCTCCCCGAGGTGTAGGGCATGACGGCCAGATCGTCAGCACCTTGAGTGAGCGGCCCCGGCGCGAGATCTTGCGCGAGGGCATCACTCCACAACGTAACGCCGGCCTTGGACACCGCCATTCGTGGCGCGCTGACGCATTCCGGCATTGCCAACGTGGTCGGCATTTCCAGGTAATCCGAATACGCCGCCACGATCGCGTGCTCGAGCCCGGGGGACCCAAGGGACACCCTCTCCTTTCCCAAGATGGGCTCGATCCGGGAATAAAGCTCCTGCGCGAGGATAACCGTGCTCGCTCCGGCATCCTGCACGTGACGCGCGAGCTCGGCGGTCAGGTTCATCGGATTGATCGGCACGACTATCGCGTTGGCCCGCAGAATCGCGTAGTAGGCGATCACGAATTGCGGGCTGTTCTGCATCAGCAGCAACACCCTGTCGCCCTGGCGCACGGCGCAGCGCTGTTGCAAAAATCCGGCGAGGCGCTGCGTCTCCTCGAGAATGCGGGCGAAGCTGATCGGGGTGTCGTAGAAAATCAGGAAGGGCTTGCGCGGGAAGCGTCGGGCGGCGACCTCGACGTTGTAGTAGAGGTTGGTTTCAGGTACGAGCAACTTGCTCGGCTTCATGGCTCACCCGCTCGGCCTCAGGTACTTGAACGTGCCCATGGCACGTGCCAGCAATCGGTCCGCCTCGTCCCGGATTTCCGCTTCGCAAAACGCCATGGTAGTCGATTTGTGCACGCAGGTTCCGGTAGCGAACATCCGGCCCTTGGGCGGACCGGCCTGCATGAAGCTGCACTTCATTTCGACAGTCACCACACCGTCGCCCTCGGGCTCGAGCGAGCGTGCGGCGATCGCCATCGCAACGTCCAACACCGTCATGGTGACACCACCGTGTACGGCACCCCAACCGTTCAGATGGCGCGCCTCGACGCTGAGCTCCAGTCGGCCGGCGCCGGGTCGCACCTCGGTCACCTCGATCCCCAGGTCTTTGACGAACGGGATGCGATCGCGAAGGTCGGCAAGGTGGCTCATGGCTTTAGTCGGCCGTGCCGACTGACTTTTCCAGGCTGTTGACCAGGGCGATGAGCCTTGGCCGCGCTTCATCCAGCAGAAACTGTGGCGTGGCCGAATAGGCCGGCCCCCCACAACTGATTACCATCGGCGGCAGATTGTTGCCGGGGCGAACGGGCACGGCGATCGCGTTGATTTCCTTCTGCCACTCGCCGAAGGAGCAACACACCCCGAGGGTCCGGAAATCGACCAAGGCCTTGGCCACGCCCCGTTGCAGGAGCGGCCAACGGCTCGCATCAGCCACCTTCTGCACTGCCTCCATGATCTCCTCGCGGTGCTCCTCCGACACCGCCGCCAGGTAGGCGCGCCCGGCAGCCGTGTTGGCGATCTGGATCCGTGCCCCGGTATCGAGACTCAATGTCACCGCCGTTTCCGAGCTGCGTGCCACCTCCACGTACACCATCGACAGGCGGTCACGACTGCACAGACTGATGAGACACCGACTGAACTCGGCCAGGTCCTGCATCAACGGCTGCGCCAGCTTGCGGATATCCAGCCGCCCCAACATCGCGCTTGCGAGGCTCAACGTCGCCGAGCCCAGCGAATACTTGCCCGCCTCCTCGACGTGAGTCAGGTAGCCGAGCTTGGTAAGGGTGTACGTCAGGCGTGAGACAGTGGATTTTGCAAGCCCGCAACGGCGCGCGAGCTCCTGGTTGCCCAACAGGCCGTCCTTCTGCCTGAAGCAGGCGAGCAGCTCCAGCCCGCGTGCGAGCGCCTCCACGAAATGGCGATCCTTGACCGAGTCCGACCGGCCCGCCGCGCTGCCGCTGCGACGGGACGTTCTATTTACCGTGCGCCTACCCATCGCGGGCTACTATACAACAGAACAAGATTCCGCTGTGCAGAACCCAGGAGCACGGACGTACAATATCCGCCATGGAGAAAGACGTATTGTTCGTTGGTTCAGGCCCACCGAGACCACAGGAGGATGTGCCGTGGCTACGAACCCGTCTGCCGATGCAACGACGACTCCCGCACCCGTTGGTGAGGTCGTGCGCCGCCACCGCGGACTGTTTCTTTTTGAAGGGATTCTGCTGACGTGCCTGGGCATCATCGCCATGCTGGTGCCGGCCCTCGCCTCGTTCGCCGCGACCATTTTTTTCGGCTGGATTCTTCTGATCAGCGGCGTCGCCGGCCTCTTCACGACGTTCCGTGGCCGTCACATGCCAGGCTTCGGTTGGTCATTGCTCTCGGCGATCGTGGGCATCGCGGCCGGCATACTGATCCTCGCCTGGCCGGCGCAGGGCGTCGTTTCCCTGACGTCGGTCCTCATCGCGTTCCTCCTGGTGGAAGGCGCGGTCACCATTTTCTACGCCCTGGAGCATCGCTCGGGACCCACGCGCTGGGGCTTCATGCTGGCCAGCGGCATCATTGACGTCGTCCTCGGTTTGATGCTCTTTGCGGGCCTGCCCGGTACCGCCCTGTGGGCGCTCGGACTGATCATCGGGATCAACATGTTCTTCGGCGGTTGGGCCCTGATATTGATGGTGCTCTCCGCACCTGAAAGTAGCGGCACGCCGACTGGCACGGGCGCAACCACGTGACACGCCTGCGCCCGCATGGCCGCCGTCCTTGGCGGCGATGTCCGGCTCTCAGGACCTCACCCTTTCACGCTCCAGCAGGGTCCGTTTGCGCCCAACTCCCCAGCGATAGCCCGACAGGTCGCCGTCATTCCGCACGACCCGATGACAAGGAATGGCGACAGCGATCGAGTTGGCTCCGCACGCCCGGGCAACCGCACGAGCTGACTTTGGCGCCCCGATCCGCCGGGCGATGTCGGTATAACTCACCGTCTCTCCGGCCGGAATCGCCACCAGGGCCTTCCAGACACGCCGTTGGAACTGCGTCCCGTGTGCATCCAGCGGGAGCTCGAGCCCCTTTTCCGGCGCCTCGATGAGACTCGAGACCTTCACCAAAAGACGCTCGACGTCTGCCCCACCCGCGACGAGCACTGCCCTGGGGAAACGCGACCGCAAGTCTTGCGCCAGTGCCTCGAGATCGTCACCCAACAGAATCGCGCAGACGCCCTTGTCAGTTTGCGCCACCAGGACGCCACCAAGGGAGCTCTGCCCGACAGCGAAGTGGATCGTTGCGCCCTGATCCAGCTTACGCGCAGCCCTTGCGTCCCGACGCGAGTCCGTTGCGACTGGCCCCGCGCCACGGTTACGGCTGATAGAATCATTCGTCACTTTCATCGCACTCATCCTTCGCTACGGAGCTTGAAATTGGCGCCATTTTCCCTGCGAGCCGCCGGGAGCCGCATTCCGATTCTTGCGAAGCTGGCGGCCGGCGCTTTGACCAGTTGGTACGCCACGCCTGCAGCCGCCCTCCCCGCCGACCTGGTCTTGAGCGGGGGGAAGATCTACACGGCCAACGACGCCCGTTCGGTCGCTGCAGCGATTGCCGTAAGGGACGGCAAAATCGTATTCGTCGGCAGTAACGCGGCAGCCAGGTCGTGGATCGGGGCCGGTACCCATACCGAGCAACTCGGCGGGCACCTCGTACTACCTGGCCTGATCGACAGTCACATTCATCCGCTCGACATTCTCGACCTGGACGTCTGCGACCTCGGTAGCCGGGAGCTGACCTTGAAGGACCTGTCGGCGGCGGTCGGGAAATGCCTGGCGCACTACAAGACCGCGCCGGGGCAACGCTTGGTCGTGCACCACTGGAACTACACGGCCGGCAACCAACCCGACCCTCAACTTCCAACACTGCGCGCCGCACTCGATGCCGTCTCCACCCAGGTACAGATCCAGCTACTGGGCAATGACTATCACCACGGCGCATTCAACAGCCTGGCTCTCTCCGAGGCGAAAAGCGCGCGTGGACAGACCATCGGAATATCGAAAGCAACGCTCGCCGGAGAGCTCGCCGCCTACAAAGCCTTTGTGGGAATCGACAGCTCCGGAGAACCCAATGGTGCCGTCAACGAGGATGCTCGCTACCTCATCAATCCACGCAGCATGATGTACACGGATCTGGAGGCAGTCGCGGCGGCCCCGGAACGGGTTCCGCAGAAACTCAACAGTTCCGGCATCACGGGTTTCCTCGACGCGATGATGGCTCCAGCGGCGGTCCCTGTATACGACAAACTCTTCGCCAGCGGCAAGCTGACCGCTCGCGCCGTCCTGGCACAGTTCTACGATCCCTCCCACACGCTGGCCGGGGACGGCAAAGTTGATTATGACGGCCTGGTTGCCCAGGCCAAGGCCATTCGCGCCAGGTACGCAGGCAACCCGCTCATTCAGGCAGACTTCGTCAAGCTGTTTGCCGACGGGGTTCTCGAAGGCAACCCGTTCTCGGTACCTCCGACGCTGCCCGACGCGGCAGCCCTGAAGCCTTTCTTACAGCCGATCTTTGGAGTCGACACAAAGGGACATGCGACGGTGACCGGTTACGTCGACACCGCATCGGCAACCTGCCACGAGGTCCGGGCGCATCCCGATGCGTACACCTCTGACGCGGCAAGCGCCACCTTCACCAAAGCCCATGGATATCACCCGGCCCAGTGCGCCATTTCCAGCGGCCAACTGCAACACAGCCGCGAGATCATCCTCGAGTACGTGAAGCGGATGCATCTCGCCGGTTTCAACATCCACATCCATGGGATCAGCGATCGCTCGGTGCGCACGGCCATCGATGCCATCGAGGCGGCACGTGCCGCCGACAACAATTCAACGACTCGCGACAGCCTCGCCCACCTGCAACTCGTCGCCCCTGACGATGTCGCGCGCATTGGCCGGGACCACCTTTACGTTGCTTTCACCTTCGCGTGGATGGATACGGACCCTGACTACGATGTGACGGTCGTGCCGTTCATCCAGAAGGTGATGGGCAACAGCTACCAGGCACTGCACCCTGCCGACGGCTACTACGAATCGAATACCTACCCCGTCAAAGCCATCCAAGCGGCGGGCGGCATCCTCACCGCCGGCTCCGACGCGCCCGTCGAGACCGGCGATCCGCGCCCCTTCGTCAATATTTCGCAAGCGATCACCCGCGCGGTGCCCGGTGAGCCGCCCCTGAGCCCGAAACAAAGCATCACCGTCCGCGATGCCATCCAGGCCTACACCCTCAACGGCGCCCGCATGTTGAATCTGCAGGCGCAAGCCGGCTCGATCGAAGTCGGCAAATCCGCCGACTTCATTGTCGTCGACCAGGACATTCTCGCCCTGGCCGACAACGGCCACCCCGAACAGATCGCCACGACCCACGTCCTGGCCACCTGGTTCCAAGGAAAGAAGGTCTACACCGCTGCCACCGCAGATTGATAAACCTAAGCCGATAGGTTATCATGCTCCATGAGCCGGGTATTCACATCCGAAAGCACTGGCGCAGTGATTTACGTCTTTTCGGATGACCACTGCCCACCGCACGTCCACGCACGCCATCGTGGAGAAGGCTGGATTGCGCGCGCGAGCTTCTCCTATCTGAGGAGCTCAGTAGAGCTGCTGAGTATCGAACCGATTAGAAATACTCCATTGCAGCGCGCAGTCAACAGACTGTTGGATGACGTGGAAAATCGACTGCCGGATTGTCGCCGCTCCTGGTGGTTGATCCGACGTACGACATGTCTCGGGAATCAATGGGCGCGAGTACCAGCTCCCGGAAAGGTCGTTCTGGCGGATCCCGTTCCAGGTGCGAGGCAGATTTCTGATGCCGAATATGATGCCGACACGGAGGAGCTTCGCGTGAGCTTTCGCGATGGAGGCGTCGAAGAAGTGAGACTCCGACCATGAGCCCCCACCAGATCACCAACGCCGAATACGCAGCAGCAATTGCAGCGGGACTGACGCAAGCCGAAGCTGAAATCCGAGCCAAAGGTGTGCGCTACGTGCCCGAGCGCGACGCTATCGAGGTCATAACGAACCGCAACGCGGGTTTTCTGATTCCTCGACAGTGGATCGACGCGCTGCAGGATGTGCCAATACAGGAACTGAGCAAACTCGACGTCTGGCCGGACGGCTCGGCGATCGAGATCGAGGATCGGGATATCCACGTCAGCGTGCACGGATTGTTGGCCGCCGTACTTCCTGCCATGCTACCTGCGCAAGCGGTGGCGGCTATCTTTGCCAGGCGAGGTGGTCAGGCAACTTCCGATGCCAAGAGAGCCAGCTCGCAGGCCAACGGCCGCAAAGGCGGCCGACCGAGAAAACGCGCGCGGCAAGCCCCTTAGTTAAGTTAGTCGCCCTCGCGAGAAACAATGAGTAACTCGCGAGGGCGTAAGCGGCTTCAGGCCCCCGCCTTCTTCGCGACACCCTTCTCGGCAGCGAGGTGCTGCACTTCCTCGAGCGCCTTGGTGACATTGTCCGCAGGCGAAACGCCGCCGATGGTGGCGGCAATCTTGCCGTCGGAAGTCACAATGAACGTAGTGCGCTCCGCGAAGCCGTGGTCGATCTCGACACCGCGGGTGTCCTTGATACCGGGCTTACCCTCGGCCACCTTGAGGTCGTACGACTTCGAGATCGCGCCGTCGGCATCGGAAGCGGTCGGGAACTTGCCGGCGCAGTATTGCGGATCGGCCGAGAAGTCATTCAGCCGCTTGATGCTATCCAATGAGACGCCGATGATCGTCGCGCCAGCTGCAGCGAACTTGTCGCTGTTGACCGCGAACGTGTGCGCCTGGATGTTGCAACCGCCCGTGTAGGCCGACGGGTAGAAATACACCACGACCGGGCCCTTCTTCAGGGCATCCTTCAACGAAAACGTGAAGGACTTGCCCGCGAGCGAGGCCTGCGTCTTGAAGTCGGGCGCCTTGTCGCCTTCCTTCAGAGCAGCCATGGCCGGCAGCGCGATCACACTCGACAACACGACACTCAACAGTACCCTTTTGCGAGGCCCCATCCCTGCGCCTCGCCCTCCGGGCCGGCAGTCGCCGGCCAAAATCGTTCCAGACGATTTAGTCATAACACCACCTTCCCGGGAGAAAACCGGCCGACATCATGGCACGCGTGACCCGGCGCGCGCGAGCACACCGCCCGGAGCGTCCAGAATCGGCACGGGAACGCCAGTCACTTCGCGTCGTGAAATATCACGCCCAGCGTATGCCGATGCCCGCTGCGCACCGTACTGACGCCATGCCGCAGGTTGACGCGATAAACCCCGCGCGTTCCCTGCACCGGCCGGTGGTGGACCGCAAAAACTACCCCATCCCCCAGCCCGAGCGGCACGACCTCCGGCCGTGACTGCATCCGTGGCCGCTGCTCGGTCATGACAAACTCGCCGCCGGTGAAGTCCACGCCGGGTTGCGACAGCAAAATCGCCACCTGCAAGGGAAAGACGTGCTCGCCGTACAGGTCCTGGTGCAGGCAGTTGTAGTCCCCCGCCTGGTACTGCAGCAGCAGCGGCGTAGGTCGGTCCTGGCCGGCCTCGCGGCAACGGGCCAGGAACGTGGCGTGGTCCGCAGGGTAGCTCACCTCCACGCCCATCCGCTCATTCCAGCGATTGGCGACCGGGACGAGATGCGGATAGAACGCCCCCCGCAGCTCCGCGACGATCGCCGGCAGAGGATAGGCGAAATACTTGTACTCGCCCTTGCCGTAACCATGCCGCCCCATGATCACCCGGCTACGAAACGAGTTTTCCGCGTTGTAGAAGCCCGCCAGAGCCGCGCACTCCACCGGCGTCAGGAGCTTCTCAGCGACGGCGTTACCACTGGCGTCCAAGTCCCGTGTCAGTCGCTCCCAATCGAGCCGTCGTACCCGCTCGCTCACTGCGAGCACCTCGCGACCGACTCTCGGCTGGCCCATGGGTCTTCCGGGCAAAGCTCTTGGCTCGGCGTTCATCACTGAAGGACCTCTGTCGTCATTCTAAACGACCGTAGAGTGCACCCCCAGCCGCGTCCGGACATTCCGATCCTTGCTTACTTCGCACCCGCAAAGTTAGCGAAGTAGTCCTGGAGCGAGGCGACACCCAGGCGCTTCGCTTCGAACAGGCTCTCCAGGTGCTCGCGGGAATTGACGAGCCCACGAGCTCGCAGCACGCCCGCTTCGTCGAGCAGTGCCGCGAATGGCAGACGGCTCACCTGGTACGTCATGCCCAACGGCGCGGACACCACGTAAGGCACGTTACTCAAGCCGTTGGCACGAACGTATTCGCGATGCTCGTCCAGATTACCGTCGCTCGCCAGAATGATGTCGAGCCAGTTGCGCTCATCCTTACCACTGGACTTCACGATGGGCAGAAGGGATTTACACACAGGACAGGTCGGCGAGACGAACAACAGCAACGTGCTCTTGCCGTCACTTCGCGGCGAGCCGACGCTGAGATTCACCCCAGCCAGGTCCTGGACCTCAACCGGCGGAGCTCGCTCCCCGACCGTCAGTCCTTTATTCAACATCAGTGCGCCCACCGGAGTGATGCGTTCGTGGAGGACCCCGAGTTGCCGCGTCAGTGCCAGCACCACGACCAGCAGCGCCAGCACCACGACCCAAAGTACAATGTTGGAAATCGCCAGCGCAGTCATCGCGGTCATCGCGAGCCCCTGAGCTGCGCCATCCGCTGCAGATATCCCATCAGTTGATCCACACAAAGATAGAGGAGCGCCAATGTCGCCAGACCGAACGCGACAGTCACACCGTCCGTGAAGTCAAAGGCTCGCGGCGTCCATGGCGCGAACGTACTGACCAGCGCCACCGCAAGCAGGACGTTGCGCCACACCATCCAGCGGGCAATCGGCCGGCGCTCGTCGGGTCCGCCGCAACCGCACGCCAGGTCACGACGTCCGCGCTTGAGATTGATGCCGATAGCGGTGGCATACATCAGTAACAGAACGATACCCACCGCCGCGGCATAAGGCCGGAAATCATCGAAGAGCAACCCGAAGGCCACGCCCAACTCCGCAACGGGGATACCCCACGACACATGCCAGTGCGCGAGTCCCGGCAGCAGGCCGTACGCGGCGAAGACTTCGTCGAACCGCCGCAAGTCCCGCAATTTGTGCAGACTGGCGCTGACGAATAAAAGTGCGAGGGCCGCGACGAGCAACAGGGCGATGGCAGGATCCAGCGTCATGGATACCATCATAGCGTATCAATGCGGCGGAGCGAGCCGCTGCCGGAGGCGCGCGAGGCCATCCAGCGTTCGCAGGTACTGAACGGCCACCCGCGCACCGAGTTGATTGAACGCATGCAGCGGCAACGGATCGACCGGCGTGACCGGAAAGCCCAACTCCGCGGCGGACTGCCCGGAGGCCCACCGAGCGAGCAGCGCCCCCATCACTGTCGCCATAGCGACGCCACGGCCGTTGTAGCCGAACCCGGCGAGCAGCCCGGGGGCGATCTCCTGCAAGCGTGGCAGGTGATCACGCGTGACGGCGACGAGGCCGCCCCAGTGACACTCGTAGGAAATGCCGTCGAGCTGCGGATAAATCTCCCGGACCGCGCGATACTGGTGACGAGCCTGTGCGGCGACCGGCGCATCACCGAACACACCGCGCGAGCCCATGAGCAGACGCCCGCTCGCATCGAGTCGGAAGTAACGCAGGAGGTGCCACGTGTCGGAGGCCGACTGTCGCTCCGGAAGAAGGGTCCGCAGCAGATCAGGAGGTAACGGTACCGTGGCAACCTGAAATGACGGCACAGTCACCACGGTGCGCCGCACGACATCGACTACCCGGTCGGTGTACGCATCGGTCGCAAGAATGACCGTCGGACTCGTGACGCTTCCCGCGGGAGTATCAACTCGCCACTCGCCGCCGGTGCGCGTGAGCCTCGCGGCGGGGGTGTGGCAAAATATCCGGCTACCTTCCTTCCGGGCAGCAACCGCAAGGCCGCGCACATACGACAGCGGCTGCACAGTTCCACCGCGCCTGTCTATCCAGCCACCGCAGTACCGGGACGAGCCGGTCAATCGCGCAGTCTGCGCCGAGGTCAGCAACTCGACGAGAGCCCCCCGCCGCCGCCATTGCTCGACTCGCACACGCAGCCTGCTCAAAGCCGCTTCGGACGTCGCCGGTTGGATCCAACCCGTCCGCACCGGATCGCAAGCCATCCCGTACTTGCGGATCAGCTCGAAAACCAGGTCCGGGCCCCGCGCTACCGTGTCGACGAGCCGCGCCCCCCGCTCGGGGCCAAACATCTCCTCCAGCTCGTCGGGATCGTACTTGACACCTGGGATGACCTGGCCGCCGTTGAGCCCGGACGCCCGCTCGCCCACGTCCGCGGCCTCCAGAACCACGGCGTCGCGCCCGGCTTGCGCAAGATGCAGCGCGGCCGACAAACCGGTGTATCCGCCGCCGATGATGACCACCTGCGCCCGCAGATCGCCGGACAAACTCGGCAGATCCGGCCCAGGCACGGCCGTCGCCGCCCATAGAGACCGACTCGCAGTCACGGGGTTCAGGTCGCGACTGCCGCTCGACCTAGGCATCCACGGGACCCTTTGATATGAAGAATGCGATAATCGATACGACGTTATCGCGTTGCGCGGCACTCTAAGGCAGCCCCGACGACAGGTCAAACACCGGCGCATGCACTGGCTCACGCACCTTCGCCGCTCCTTATGGGCCCGCCGCCTGCTCGGCGCCCTCGGGCTGGGCACCGCCGTCGCGCTGTGTCCGCTGCCGGCTTCGGGCGGTGTCCTGTGGGATATAGGAGTGGGGGTCGGCTATGCGGCACTGGTGGGCGCCGCCACGTTGTACCTCTATCCGTTGCGAGGCGATGGTCTACCCCACCGCCGCCTCGCCACGCTCTCGCAACACCGCCTCACCGGCTGGATAGCCCTGGCGCTCGGGGCGTTGCACACGGCGCTTCTCCTGGTCGCGGAGCCCTTGAGCAGTCGGTACTTGCTGCCTTCCGCGCCGCTCTACATGCTGTCAGGCATCGCAGCGCTCGTCGCACTGGCGATTCTCGTACCGACCGGGCTCTCGTCCAGGACCGCGCTACGCCGCCAGCCCACGGCAAAAGCCCCGGCGACCACGGCAGCGGCACCGGCTGCGCCATCAAGCGCGCCCAGGGCGCCGCCACTCAGCGCCATCACCCATGCCTGCCTGGCCGCACTGGTCCTCGCCTTCATCGCCGCCCACATCGCAGGCAGCCATCAACTCATCGACTCCCGCGTCAAGACACTGACGTTCTGCCTGCTCCTGGCCATCCCCCTGGCCTGGACGGCCCTCCGCGGCCTGAGCCCGAATCGCACCAGTCGCACCCCAACGCGCGCAACCCGCCTCCTGACAACAACGGCCCCCTGTTACGCGGCGATCGCTCTACTCGCCCTGCTGCCATTCCCAGCCGCGACCCCGCGACTCCTGGAGCCCGTCACGCCGCCGCCGATCCTGCCGACCCAGTTCCCTCACGATAAACACACGACCGTCAACTGCGTCACCTGCCATCACAACTTCGTCGACCGAACCGGTATGGGCAGTTGCCTCGATTGTCACCGTCACCCGCGCCCCGACTTGACGCAGTCGGCCGAAGCCACCTTCCACACGTTCTGCCGCGACTGCCACACCCAACTCGCAGCGACCGCAGCCAGACATGGGCCCACCCGGTCCTGCGCGGCCTGTCACCTCAAACCGGCAGCCACCGGCTGACAGGCAACGTCCGGATCCTCTTTCCCGTGGCCGCATAAATCGCATTGCACAGAGCCGCCGCCGCGCAGGCCGTCCCCGTCTCCCCCACGCCGCCGGGACTTTCCTTGCTATCGACCAGGTAGGTCTCGACACGCGGCGCCTCGGTAATGCGCATGGAGCGAAAGTCGTCGAAGTTACCCTGCTGCACCCGGCCCGCGGCGAAAGTGATCTCGTTGAACAGCGCCGCGCTCAGCCCGAACATCACTCCGCCCTGCATCTGCGCGTGGACGATGTCCGGATTCACGACCTGGCCGCAGTCCAAAGCGCACACCACCTTCTCGACCCGCAGCTTGCCGCCTGTGCCGATGCTGACCTCGGTGATCTGCGTCATGTAGCTCCCGAAAGCAAACTGCACGGCGACGCCACGCCCGTGCCCTTCGGCAAGCGGCTTGCCCCAACCTGCCTTCTGCGCCGCAAGCTCCAACACCGCTTTCAAGCGTGCGTCCTTCAACAGCCCGCGCCTATACGCCACCGGATCCTGCTTCGCCGCCGCCGCCAGCTCGTCCATGAAGCTTTCGACGACAAACACACTACGCGTGGGTCCCACGCCGCGCCACCATGAGGTCGGCACACCAGTGGGCTCCTGCCGGACGAATCGAACTTCGAAGTTTTGCAATGCGTAAACAGGGTCCGCAGCCGACTCGACCGCATCATCGTCGACGTCGTTCTTCAGAGGCTCGCCCGAATACAAGGCCGTTACCGCGGACCCCGCGATCGTATGCTTCCAGGCGACCGGCTGGCCGTGGGAATCCAACCCGGCGGCGATGCGGTCGACGTAATAAGGCCGGTACAGATCGTGCCGGATATCTTCCTCCCGATCCCACAAGACCTTCACCGGTCCATCCACGTGCCGCGCGATCCGCGCCGCAACGACGATCCCATCCACCTCCAGGCGCCGGCCGAAGCCGCCGCCGATGAGCTGGTTGTAGATCCGGATCTGTCCGGGCTCGAGCCCCAGGTCCGCGAGCTTCGCCACTGCGCGATCCGGCGCCTGCGTGCCCACCCAGATTTCGCAGAGGTCCTTGCGCCAATGCACCGTGCAGTTCATCGGCTCCATGGTGGCGTGAGCAAGGAACGGCTGGTGGTATACGACCTCCACTCGCGAAGCCGCGCGATCCAGCGCCGAGACGGCGTTACCGGCATGCCCGGCGAGAGCGCCGGACCGCAGCGCCGCCGCCTCCAGATCAGCGACCAACTGCCCTTGCTGAACAGCAGCATTGGGACCGTCATGCCACCGCAACTCCAACGCCTTGAGGCCCTTCATAGCAGACCAGGTGTCATCCGCTACGACAGCCACCAGGTCGCGCTCATTCACAACCTGGCGTACGCCGCGAACCGCAAGTGCTGCCTCGACCGATAGTGGCTCGACAACGGTGCCACCTTCGACGGGAGAGCGCGCCACCATCGCTACGCGTAAACCGGCCAGCTGCACGTCGATGCCAAAAATCGCGCGGCCCGTCGTCTTGTCCAACGTATCGCGACGAGGTGTCGAGCGTCCGATGACTTTGAAGTCCCGGGCGGCTTTGAGAGGCGGGTCAGCCGGAACCGCAACGGCCGTTGCGGCGGCTGCCAATGCGCCGTACCCCAACCTTCGCCCGGAGGGGTCATGAACGACACTGCCGCGCTCAGTCCGACAAGCAGCCGGCGACACCGTCCACTTCTTCGCCGCAGCTGCGACCAACATCATGCGAGCCGCGGCGCCCGCCTTGCGCAACGGCAGGTAACACAGTCGGATCGTCGTCGATCCGCCCGTTGACTGATCGCCATCAAACCCATAGACGGCCGGGTCCGGCGGGGCGGCTTCGATGTCGATCGTATCGAGCCCGACCTCCATCTCTTCCGCCACGAGCATCGGCAAGGACGTGTACGTACCCTGCCCCATTTCAACTTTGGGCATCACGACGCAGATGCGACCGGTCGCATCGACCCGTACGTACGCATTCAGCACTGCCGGTCCCGAGCCGGTACGCGCCCGGGTGGGTATCGCGACACTGAGCACGAGCCCACCACCAACGACAGTGGCAAGCTGCACGAAGCGCCGTCGACTCAGATCAACAGTCGCCATAAACAACCACCTCTCACGCGCGTAACAACTCGGTGACCGCTCGGTCCGCCTGGTCTATCGCGACATCCGTGTAAGCCCCACCCCCAGCGTCCGAGTTCGCGATGGTAATTCGCCCTGACGGGACGCGCCCGCGCACCCACTCACGCTGCGATTCCGGAATGTCGGGGTCGAACAGCGGGTTATATTCAGGAGCGTACCCGTGTGGCCAACGGTTCACCGTAATCGCTTCGATATCACGGGCGGGATCGAACCCGCCGCCGCCGAGCGCCCGCGCGAGTTGCTCCCGGATGCTGCGCTCGAATGTGGTGAACGGGGTGGCCAACAACTCCGCCCGCCCCGCCTTATGTTGCTCCGACTCGGTCAGCCCAGCCCGGCACGGCGTCCGCAGCATATGCAGAAGAATCGGCTCCGACGGCGACTCCGGACTACGGTAGTTGCCGATGTCGACCTTCCAGTTGAGACGGAAGTCTGAATGATAGCCCCCCGGCGCATACACCCGGTTGACCCCCAGCTTCTGAAACGGCTCCCAGTTGCGGAGCGCAACACTCGTATAAACCAGGGGCGTCTTGACCAGGCTGTGCAGCGCATCTTTCTGCGCCGCGGGTAATTCCGGACACAGATAAGGGATCATCACGTTGTAGCACGCGAGCACGCAATGCCGTGCGCGCACCTTGTAGGCCCGTCCCGACCGCACGTAGGTGACCTGCACCCCTGCGCCAACATTACCCGCATGCACCACAGTACTGTTCAGTCGCAGCCGGATCGGCGAGCCAGCCCGGTCCAACCTGTCGTAAGCCACCCGCGCCGTCACAATATCCTCGGCAGTGTGCCCGCTCACCGCTTCCGGGATGAGATTGCGCACGAGAAGACGCGCAACGGAGGCATTCCCATCGGGGAAATGAAACGTCTTCGATCCGCCGGTGTCGGCGAATCCCGCTGGCGTGAACCCCATCCGCGCAATCGAGCCGGGTGGCAGATTCATGCCTTTGAAGCCAGGAAGATCCACCCCCCAACAGTCGAGCGCAGACACGGCATCGATACCCACACCCCACAGCGCGTGCGTCAGCACCTGGTAAAAAGTCAGGGTCGTTGCATCAACCTGCACCACGTCGCGCAGAAAATCCCGATAGCTCAGCTTCGACAGGCGCAGCTTCTTGTCCGCCGCCGGGACGCCCGGCATGAAATCAACCGCGCCGGTCTCGAAGCGCAGAATATCCTCCCGCACCCGCGGCGGGACCGGATAAGCCGCGACGACCGCCGGATCGGAGCGCTTCCCGGCGACCAGCTTGTCGGTTCCAAAGGTCTCGCGGTCGAAGAACACCCCTTCCCGCAGGCCCATCTGGCTATAGAACTGCGGGTGCGCGGCGTTCCGCGCCAAGCTCTCCACATCGACGCCCAGATCCCGGATGAGCCCCGCCGCAACCGGGCTGTACGGCCGCGGACTTTCAATCATCATGGTGCCGCCGTTGAGCAGTTGCAGCCGCCCACCGAGTTGGAACTCATTGCGCTTGGCGTGGCCGCCGAAGTCGTCGTGATTGTCGAGCAGTAAAATTCGCGCCTTCGACGAGGTCCGTGCACGATAGAACTGCGCCGCCGCGAGGCCGCTGATGCCAGCACCCACTACTACGAGGTCGTACGACTCGCTCGTATCGATGAGATCGCGCGGCGGGCCCGCGCCGTCGCGCAAGGCGTGCGCCGCCTCGAAAGCTCCGGGATGGCTCCCCCGCATCCCCGTCAGCGCCGGAGGGTAATACCCTGCCTGATCCTGCGCGGCCCCTGCAGCGGCGCCCGTGGCATCCCCCGCACCGGTCGCGCCGACCGCATGCGTGGCGCCGGGGTCACCCGCCGCACCTGCATACGCCCGAAGCAGTGGGCCCCCGAGCGCCGTCGCGCTCGCAACCAGCGCCCCCTGCAAAAAGTCGCGCCGAGGAATCGACCGATGCTCACCGAGCTCACGATCCCTGCTGGACCCGGACATGCGTACCCCCAACCGGCCTAAGAGGCCGGCGACCTGACCGTCGCCGCGCGGCCGGCCCGAACCAACAGATACGCCACACACGCCACGACCAGCGTCCCCAGGCTCGCATACAGCTCTCCGGCCTGGGCACTGAGCGCCATGGCGATGAGCACTGCGAACATTCCGGCGATAGCCGCGTAGCTCGCCCAGGGGAACAGCCACATCTGCACCGCGGGAACCGGCTCACCCGCGCGCTCGCGCTCCCGCCGCAACCGGATCTGCGCGAAAGTCACCATCATGTAGACAAACACCATGAGACCGCCCGAAGCGTTCACGAGGAAGGCAAAGACCGTATCCGGATACTGAGTGTTCGCGAGCAGGCCCAGCAGACCCGCCAGGGCACTCATCCAGACGGACCGCACCGGTACGCGGCGGGCATTGAGCTTCACCAGCCCCTGGGGCGCATCACCCCGCTCCGCCAGAATGAACAGGACGCGCGAGCAGACGTAAAAGGCCGAGTTCAAACAGGACAACACGGCGGTCAGGATGATGACCGACATCGCAGTGCTCGCCCAGCCGAATCCCATGGTCGTCAAGGCATAGGCGAACGGCGAATCGCCGACCTTGACCGTGTTCCACGGCACCACGGCGACGATCAGCAGAATCGACAACACGTAGAAAGTCAGAATGCGCACAATGACGGAAGTCGACATCTTCGCCGCCGCGCGCGCCGGCTCAGCCGATTCAGCCGCGGCAATGGTGGTGATTTCGGCCCCGGTGAGAGCGAAAAACACTGTCACAGCTCCGGCGAGCACTGCCCCTACGCCCTGGGGCATGAAGCCGCCATGGCTCGTCAGATTCCCAAAAGTGGGACCGTGCGGTGAAGTCAGTCCGAATGCATAGGCCGCCGTGAGCGCAATGAATACGATGATCGCGGCGACCTTGATGGAGGAGAACCAGAACTCGAACTCGCCGTACGAGCGGGCCGACATGAGATTCACCGCGGTCATGATTGCCATGAGCACGACACCCAGCTCGAGCAGCGTGAACTGCGGCAACCACTGGTGGAGGATCCGAGCCCCGGCAATGGCTTCGACCGGCACGACAATGATCCAGAAATACCAGTAAAGCCACCCCGCCACGAACCCGGCCCACGGCCCGAGCCCCGCGCGGGCAAACTCCGTGAACGACCGCACCTGCGGCAGGCTCACCGCCATCTCCGCCAACATGCGCATCACGAGCAGAACCAGCGTACCGGTAATGAGGTAGCTGACCACGATCCCTGGGCCCGCCGCCGCAATGGCCGCGCTGCTGCCCACGAACAACCCCGCGCCGATGATCCCCCCGATGGAAATCATGGCAATGTGGCGCGGCTGCAGCGAGCGACTCAACTCGGTTGACATCATTGACCTCTGTGGAGATGGGCGGTGCTGCGCGAAGCCGCGCGGGCGGTCTCGAGCAGTACCGAGGAAAACTTGGCACGCAACTCATCGAGCGTCCAACGGCTCGTCGGCGCGGAAATATTGACCGCCGCGACCGGAGTCCCGTCCGCGGCGAGCACCGGGGCGGCGATCGTCAGATCGCCACGATAATACTCCTGTGCCGTCCACGCATAACCCGCATCGCGCGCCGCATCGATCTGCCGCAGGATCTGCCTGGAGTCGGTCAGGGTCAGCGGCGTGTAGGCCCGCAGATTCGAGTGCTGCAGGATTTTCCGGGCGTCCTGGCGCGGCAGTGTTGCAAGATACGCGCGACCGGCTCCCGAGCAATACATCGGCAGGCGCCGCCCCACCGGCATGTGGATGAGGAACCGCTTGTGACTCGGAAACCGTGCGATGTACACCATGTCGGTACCGTCCGGCTCCGACAAGCTGACCGCCTCGCCGCATACCTGGTTGAGATCGATGAGATGAGTGGTCGCTTGCTCGAGCAACTCGTGTCCGGTCAGGTAGGCGTGGGCGATGCCGAGCGCGCGGGGTGTCAGAACCCAGCGCTTCATCGTTGGATCGCGCCGCAGATAACCCAGGCACTCCAGCGTGTGAGTGCAGCGCTGCGCGGCGCTCTTCGTCATGCCGACGGCCAGACCGATCTCTGCAAGGTTGAGCGCGGCCTTTTCACCGCCGAAGGCTTCGAGAATGGCCAACGCTTTCTGAACGGTCTGGTTGAAGAGCGGATCGCCGTCGAGCGCCTTGCGAGGGCCGCCAAGACTGCGGCTGGTCTTATGTGGTGCGCGCACGCGCAGTAGGATAAAGCGACGTGTGGCCGACAGTCCACGGCGGCGCCACCGGCACGCACTCGAGCTGAAGAACATGAATCCAGCCATTGTTTGGTTTCGCGACGACCTGCGCACTGATGCTCCCGCTATGCACACGTAGTCGAGTTCCGAACGGCCGTTGGGCTGTGTCTACATCCATGACGAAAAAACGCGTGGCATCCGTTGCCTGGGATGTCAGGTCGCTGGCGTAGCGATCCCACCCACGCGGCCGCGAAGCGCCGAACGCAACATCGACAGCGCGGCATACGTTACGACCACGATCACGAGCCAGCGCAAGGCCACCAGTGAGAGCTTTTGCACGAAGAAGAGGATTGCGACGAGCACCCCAACGATGCCGCCGAACGTGAGCCCCAGGGCCGGACCGAATGCAAAGCGCCCCGTCTTGAAGAAGCGCAGGCTCGCGGCCGGCTGCACGAGCCCGCACGTGCCCATCATGATGGGAAAAGCCCCCAGTGGGTGCAAACCCAACAGAGCGAGCAACACCATGCTGGGCGCGTAAGCCCCGATCCCCACGCTCATCAGGGCTCCCAGCACGAAATTCACGCTCACCGCCAAGCCGAAGCGCCAGCCCGTCAGGCTCATCGCCTCGCCACCCCCAGGGAAGGCGCCGAGGTTCGCCATCAGAAAGAAGCAAGCCGCCGCCAGCAGCGCGACTCCCATGAAGACCTGAATGGCGCGCAGCGGCAGTCGACTCACTATGCCCGCACCCAACCACGCCCCGACCGTAGCGCTACCTACCATCGCCGCAAGAAGTATTGGATCGACTGCCACGACGGTCACGAAGACTGCGGTCTCTACGAAGGCGGCGGCGTTGTGTCCGACGTTCAAAGTGCCAGGAATCAGATCGTCCGCGGGTTTGCCACGGAACTTGAACAACGCCGTGGTCGGCGCGAACGAGCCGATCCCGAGCGCGTCCAGGAAGTCGGTGCCGAACCCGATGGCCATGTCGGCAAGAGTCGGCGCTTCCCGCACCGGCCGTCGCCGCGCGTCGCGCACCCAGGCTAGAACAAATGCGACATTCACCCCGACCAGGGCAGCGAGCAGGCCGAGCTTCGCCGGATTCATGCGCCGCTCCAATCGATAATCGATATGAACATATCGTTGCCCCCGGGAGCACGGTACGCCGCGCGTCGCGGCTATACAAGTGCCCGCGCAGACTTTCGCGCCCGTGCACAATATGCCAGACTGCTCGCAGCGCCATATCATTAGTCGTGCAATCACGATTGCCAATCAACATGCGCACCGCTCTGCTAGCTTTCGCCCTCGCAACCTGCCCGCCCTTGCTCGCTGCGCCGCCGCTCAGCTCCGAGCATCTCACCGTCACCACGCTTCCGCCGAACACTCCGCACCGGATCTACGTGCTGGACGAAGCGTTCAACAACGAGATCGACGCACGGATCAACGTTTTCGACGGCGACACCTACCGGCGACTCGGTCAGATCGACGCGGGCTTCAACCCTGGATTCAACCTGGCGCCCGACGGAAAGACCACGGTCGTCGGCACCACCTACTTCGCACGAGGCAGCCGCGGCACGCGTACGGACGTCGTCGAATTCACTGACAACTCAACATTGGCGGTCACGCACGAGATTGTCTTGCCGACGAAGCGTGCCATGACACTGCCGACCTACTTCAATCTCGGCTACAGCTCCGACAGCCACTTTCTCTACGTCGCCTATATCACCCCGGCCGCATCGTTCGGCGTCCTGGATCCCGCCAAGGGCACGGCCCTGGAAGAGATCGATACGGCCGGCTGCGTTCTCGTCATCCCGTCCGGACCCAACAGGGTGTCCTCCGTCTGTGAAAGCGGCCGTCTCCTGACGGTCACCCTGGACGCGCAAGGGCACGAAGCCTCGCGTGCGATGTCGGATGCATTCTTCGATCCCGACAAGGACCCGGTTTTCGTGCAGGGAGTCCCCAACGCCGACGGCTTTGTCTTCCTGTCCTTCCTCGGCGAGGTGCACGAGGTGGACTTGTCGGGCGCACAGCCGGTGTTTCGGGCTTCCTGGTCACTGCTCAACGCCGCGGACAAGGCCCAGAGTTGGCGGCCCGGCGGGACCCAGGTCGGCGCGATCCACCGCAAGTCGGGCAAGCTGTTCGTGCCCATGCACCGCGGTGGCGAAGGCACTCACAAAAACGGCGGCACCGAGATCTGGGTGTTTGACCTGAAAACGCACCAGCGCATGGCTCGCTGGCCGCTCGCTCCGCAGAAACTCGCTCCAGCCGTTGCGGTCCAGGTCTCCCAGGACGACGCGCCCGTGATGTTCGTGGCCACCGAAAAAGCGGATGTCGCCGTCTTCGATGCCCTCACCGGGCAGCTCCGTCATGTCGAGAAGCAGCTGGGACAGACGCCCTGGCTGTTGCTGAATCCTTAGAGCTGATAGACACGCCATGCGCTCGATCGACCGACTCTTCGAACACTCATCGCGCCGCCTGGCGCGGCACACCTCCCGGCGCAGCCTGCTCGCGACGCTCGGGCAAATCCTGACGGGCGCCGCTCTCGTGCCGCTGCTCCCGATAGACCGTTCTTCGCGCGCTGCAGCCGCCGAAGGCGGCACGAGCGGCGCACGCAAGCCGGAGAAGGACGCGACCGGCAACAAGAAGGCCAGCGACGATCCACTGAGCTGTGACTACTGGAAGTACTGCGCGGTGGACGGCTTCCTCTGCTCCTGCTGCGGCGGCTCATCCAACTCCTGCCCGCCCGGGACAGCCCCCTCGCCCATCACCTGGATCGGGACCTGTCACAACCCCACCGACGGGCGGGACTACATCGTTTCCTACAACGACTGCTGCGGCAAGACGAGCTGCGGCAACTGCGAATGCAACCGCAACGAGCGCGAGAAACCGATGTACCGCCCGTCGCGGAACAACGATCTCAACTGGTGCATGGCGAACGCCGACTCGAACTATCACTGCTCGGTATCGGTCATCCTGGGAGTCGCGGAACGATGAGCCACGCCACCTGGCTCGTGGCGCTCCTGGCCGGCATCGGTGCCGGCGCTCCCCCTCTTGCCGCGGCGGCTGACCCCGAGCCCGTGCACTATCCCGCCGGCAACACCACTTTCCAAGCCAACTGCGCCGTCTGCCATGGGGCCAAGGGAGCCGGAACACCCTCCCTGGCACCGCCGGTCACGTCCTATCCGGCGCGCTACGCCACTACCGAGGAAGGGCGTAAACAGCTTGCAATGACGGTGTTGAACGGAATGTTCGGTGGCATCGACGTCGAGCAGAAACATTTCGACTTCAAGATGCCCGACTTCGTGCATCTCGACGACGCCACCCTCGCCGCGGTGCTGAACTTCGTGGTCTTCGATCTGGGACACGCGCCGCAGGAGACCAAGCCACTCACACCGGAAGAAATTGCCGCAGTGCGCAGCCACCCCATCGATGGCACCGCCGTGCGTGAACATCGCACCAAGTTGCTCGCGGCGCTGGGTCTCTGATTCACATGAACCGCGCGTCAGCCAGGAGCCTGGTTACCGCGATGAGCCTTCTCGCGGTGGCCTTCTGCACCGGCGGCGTAGCAAAAGCCAGCCCGCAGCAGGATTACGTTCTTTACTGTATGGGTTGCCACGGAGCACAGGCCGAAGGCGTTCCGGGAAAGGTCCCTCCACTGGCGCATGCGCTGGGACGCTACATGCGTACACCCGCCGGTAGGAACTACGTCCTCCGCGTGCCGGGCGCCGCAAACTCGGTGCTTTCGGATTCGCAGCTCGCGGGTGTCTTGAACTGGCTCGCGCAAACGTTCGACGGCGATGAGCTCGTACGGAACAACGTACTGCCGTTCAGCACAGCAGAGGTCACGGGACAGCGACGCTCGCCATTGCCATCGGTCCTGGCCACGCGCAGCGCAGTCGTGCGCGATCTCGCTGCCACCGGACTTGCACCGCCAGCGAGCTATTGAGGACGCCCTGTGCCACATCAAGGTGCTGGCCCATGGCGTCTTCCGGGGCATCGTCGGTAAGTTGTTGCGCGGGCACGTCAAATGGTCCAAAAGGCGTTTGACGTGCGGCTGCCACGTGTCTTACAGTCGATTCAACAAGTCGATATCTGCCTATCGATAATCGATGACAAAGCGCGGCGCGTTACCGACGGCGCGCGGGGATGGGAGTAAACATGCATTCGTCGCTCAAACAAACATTGGCTGGCTGCGTGGTCACAGCAGCGCTCGCGCCCGGTGTCACACTTGCGTCTGATGCCGACGAAGCGATTCAGCCGCCGCAGATGCAGGAAGTGACCGTCACCGCCAACCGCCGTGAGGAGTCACTGAGCAAGGTGCCCATCAGCGTGAGTGCCTACACGCAGGACACGATGGACATCAAGGGCATCAAGGACATCGACGACATCGCCCGTTATACCCCCGGCGTGCGCGTCGACGAGAGCCAGTCGAACTCGATCTCCATCCGCGGTATTGCCGCGACCGGCGGCTCGGGCACGACCGGCATCTACATCGATGACGTGCCCATCCAGGTGCGCGAGCTCGGCTTCAACGCCGACGATGCGCTCGTGAAAATCTTCGACCTCGATCGCGTCGAGGTGCTGCGCGGGCCGCAGGGCACACTGTTCGGTGCGGGCTCGGAAGGCGGCACGATCCGCTACATCACGACCCAACCGAGCCTCACCAAGTCCAGTATCTACGCCAAGGCCGAGACCGCCTTCACCCAAGGCGGCGCGATGAGCTACGAGGCCGGTCTTGCCGCCGGCACCCCGGTCATCGATGGGGTCCTCGGCGTCCGTGCGAGCGCCTGGTACCGACGGGACGGCGGTTGGATCGATCGCATCGACCCGACCACGCTGGCGACTGTGGACTCGAACGCGAACCATGACGACACCACCGTGTTGCGGGTCGCGGCCTTGTGGCAACCCGTCGAATCGCTGCGCATCACGCCCAGCATTTTCTATCAACACCGGGCGCGCAACGACGTCACCATCTACTGGCCCGAATACTCGGACCCCAACTCGAACAAGTTCGTGAGCGCGAATCCGACCGCGCGCCAGGAGCCCGACAAGTTTTATCTCCCGTCGATCAACGTGGAGGCTGACTTCGGGCCGGTCCGCCTGATCTCGACGACCGCCTACTTCCACCGCGACGAGACCAGCGGCTATGACGGCACACTCTACAATCTCGGCTACTACCAGACGCTGATCACGGACCAGCCCTACTACCCTCTTCTGGACGGGACGGGCATTCACCTGCCACCGGAGCTCGCGAACTACCGCTCGCCTGCGAGTGTGACCAACCAGCAGCGTAACTTCTCGCAGGAAATCCGGCTGCAGTCCACCGATCCCAACGCACGCGTGCTATGGACAGTGGGCGCGTTCTATTCGCAGAACCGCCAGTTCAGCCTCGAGGAAATCCACGATCCGATGGCGGATGACTTCTTCAACTTCTTCCTCGGCGAGCCGATCGCCTCCTTCTTCGGCACGGATCTGAACCCTGATGGGACCTCCGTACTGCCCATGGGAGATTCATATTACAACCGCCTCGTGAGCCACGACCGGCAGATCTCCGGTTTCGGCGAGCTGACGTTCGGCCTGACGGATACGCTGAAGTTGACTGCTGGCGTGCGAGTCTCGAAAACGACCTTCTCGATCCAAAGCATCTCGGGTGGTCCGCAGAACAGCGGCGTGCGAATCGGCGCGGCCGAGAACACCCAGACACCGGTCACGCCCAAGGCGGGCCTGCAGTGGCAGGCCACGCCGAATGACATGTTCTACTTCACCTACGCCAAGGGCTTCCGCATGGGTGGGGGCAACCCCTCGATTCCGTACGATCCGACCTTCCAGGATCCGACGATCGGCTGTACCCAGGATTTCCTGAATTTCGGCATCCCGCACAACCCGGAAACCTACAAGTCCGACACGGTCCAAAGCTTCGAGGTCGGCGCCAAGAACAACATCAACAACGTGGTGCGGCTCTCCAGCAGCATCTACTACATCAAGTGGAACAACATCCAGGGCAACGTGGTGCCCCCGATCTGCCAGATCCAGTGGACCGACAACCTGGGCGATGCCGTCTCGAAGGGCTTCGACATCCAGGCCAACATACAGGCGACGGAGCACCTCGGGATCGACGCCACGTTCGGCTACACGGATGCGCGATACACCAAGAACGGCTTCCCGACGGGCGCCATCACTACCGGTCCGAACGCGCCGCTGCCCTTGGTTGCCGACGGCGATGCCATCGCCGGCCCCAATGGAATTGGTACCGGGTACTCGATACCGCCGTGGACCGCCACCCTCGGCGCAGAGTACCGGTTCAACGTGATGGAGCACCAATCCTTCATCCGGCTGGACTACGAGTACCAGGCAGCGGACAAGTGGACGCACGCCGCACTCGATCCGAATACTTCGCAATACGATCCGACCGGTATGGCGACAGCGCGCCAGAGCTTCGCGTCACTACGAGTGGGCACGAGCCTGCGCGACTGGGTGGTTTCCTTCTTCGTGGACAACCTGACCGACAGTCACACGATCATCAACTACAACCACCAGACCAACGGCTACGACGACAATGGCAACCTGACGGCGAGCCCGGCGTTCCGCTACATCACCTACAGGCCGCGGACGTTCGGTATCACCGCGACCTACCGGCACTGAGCGCCCGCGCCGTCTCCATCAGCACCGACGAGAACTTCGCCCGGAGGTCCACCAGGGACCAGCGACTCGTCGGTGCCGAGATGTTGACCGCAGCGACGGGCAAACCATTGTCGCCGAACACCGGCGCGGCAATGGTGACGTCGGTGCGGTAATACTCCTGGTCCGCCCACGCGTATCCCGCCTCGCGAGCCAACTCGATCTGCTCCAGGATTTCGGCCGGGTCCGTCAGGGTATTCGGCGAGTAGGCCTTCAAGGTGGAGCGGCGCAGGATTTTCTGGGCCTCCGCCACCGGCAACCCCGACAACCACGCACGGCCCGAGGCCGTGCAGAACATCGGCAGCCGGCGACCCACCGGCATGTGAATGAGAAAGCGCTTGTGACTCGGAAAGCGCGCGATGAAGACCATGTCGGTCTCGTAGGGCTCCGAGAGACTCACCGACTCGCCGCAGGCCTGGTTGAGATCGATGAGATGGGTCGATGACTGCTCGATGAGCGGGTGCGCCGCAAGGTACGCATGGCCAATGCCCAGCGCGCGGGGCGTCAATACCCAGCGCCGCACATGCAGGTCGCGGCGCAGGTAGCCCAGGCGCTCCAGGGTGTGGGTGCAGCGCTGCGCCGAGCTCTTGGTCATGCCGACGGCGGCGGCCACCTCACTGAGATTCATGGCGCGGCGCTCGCCACCAAACGCCTCCAGGATCGCGAACGCCTTCTCCACCGACTGGTTGAAGAGCGGATCTCGATCCTGGGACGGACGCGGCTTGCGCGGCACACGCTTCATGCCGCCGGAGTATGGCCTATCGATTATCGATGTGCGAGACCCGCCGCCTCAGGAGGCCGTTACGGCGTCAACACTTCCCGTCCGCCCATATAGGGCCGCAACACCCGGGGGATCCCCACCGAGCCATCCTCGTACTGGTAGTTCTCCAACACCGCCACCAGTGTGCGCCCGACCGCCAGGCCTGATCCGTTGAGCGTATGCACCGGCTCGGGCTTGCCGCCATCCGGGTTGCGCCAGCGCGCCTGCATGCGCCGCGCCTGGAAAGCCTCGTAGTTGCTGCACGAGGAGATCTCGCGATACTTCTGCTGGGCGGGCAACCAGACCTCCAGGTCATAGGTCTTGGAACCCCCGAAGCCGATGTCACCCGCGCACAGGGCGACGGTGCGGTACGGAAGCTCCAGCCGCCGCAATACCTCCTCGGCATTGGCGGTGAGCTCCTCGAGCGCCGCATAGGAATCGGCCGGCCGCACGATCTGCACCAACTCGACCTTGTCGAACTGGTGGTTGCGGATCATGCCGCGGGTGTCCTTGCCCGCCGCTCCCGCTTCCGAGCGGAAACACGGCGTGTGGCACACGTATTTCAACGGCAACTGCTCGGCGGGGACGATCTGATCACGGACTAAGTTCGTGACCGGCACTTCGGCGGTGGGGATGAGATAGAAGCCTTGCTCGCCGCGCACGGCGAACAGATCCTGCTCGAACTTCGGCAACTGCCCGGTTCCCAACAGCGCCTGTTTCTGCACCAGGTACGGCGCATAAACCTCGGTATAACCGTGCTCGCCCGTATGCAGGTCGAGCATGAATTGCGCCAACGCGCGATGCAGCCTCGCCACCTGCGACTTCATGACGACGAAGCGGGCGCCAGAGATCCGCGCGGCCGCCTCGAAATCCAGCCCGCCCAGGCGCTCCCCGATCTCGATGTGATCGCGAGGTTTGAAAGTAAAGGACTTCGGCTCGCCCCAGCGACGCACCTCGACGTTGCAGGTTTCGTCCGCGCCATCCGGAACCGACTCGTGCAGCAGGTTGGGCAGACCCAGTTGCCACTGCTCCAGCTCGGCTTGCACGGCGACCAGTTCCTCATCGGCCTTCGCCAGGTCCTGTGTCAGTTGCTCGCCCTTGGCAATCAGGGGCGCCACGTCCTGCCCCTTGCCCTTGGCCATGCCCACGGCCTTGGCGTTCGCATTGCGCTCGGCGCGCAGCCGATCGGCCTCCACCTGGAAGGGCTTACGCCTGTCCTCCAGGGCCTTCAGCGCCTCCACGTCCAACTTGAAGCCGCGGCGCGCCAGGTTGCGGGCGACGGCATCGGGATCGGAACGCAACAATTTCGGGTCAATCAAGTCTATTCTCCGATTGTCGAAAGTGCCCGCGGCCCTTTCGACCCGTCAGGCAAAAGGCGCGGCTTTTGCCTGACTCATTAACCTTTCGAGGGGGGCTTTGCCCGCAGCCGCGCGAGCGCTTCACCAATCTTCAATTCCAGTCCACGGGCGACCGGGCGGTAGTATCGCCGATCCGGCATGTCATCCGGCAGGTAACGCTCGCCGGCCGCGTAGGCGTCGGGCTCCTCGTGAGCGTAGCGATAATCGCGACCAAAGCCGAGATTCTTCATCAACCCGGTCGGGGCATTGCGAAAACGCAGGGGCACATCCAACGTCCCGAACTTCTCGACGTCCGCCTTCGCTTCGGCCATGGCGACGTAGACCGCGTTGCTCTTCGGAGCGCATGCCAGGTAGACGACGGCGTTGGCGATCGCAAGCTCCCCTTCCGGGCTACCGAGGCGATCATAGGCCTCCCACGCATCGAGCGTCATGGCGAACGCGCGCGGATCGGCGAGGCCGATATCCTCCACCGCCATGCGCACCACCCGTCGTGCAATATAGAGCGGGTCGCACCCGCCATCGAGCATCCGACACAACCAGTACAACGCGGCGTCGGGATCGGTGCCGCGCACCGCCTTATGGAGCGCGGAAATTTGATCGTAGAACTGATCGCCTCCCTTATCGAAGCGGCGCCGCCCACCGCTGGCGACCTCCTGGGCGATCGCAAAGGTCAGGGTGTGGTGACCTTCGGGGGAAACTTCCGCGAGGCCGGCGCCAAGCTCGAGCATATTCAGCGCGCGGCGCCCGTCACCGTCCGCCGCCCGTGCGATGAGATCGAGCGCTTCCGGTTCGGCGGTCAGATGTTCCTTACCGAGACCCCGTTCCTCGTCCGTCAGCGCCGTACTGAGCAGTGTCGTGATGTCCTCGACGGTGAGCGAACGCAACACATACACACGTGCTCGTGACAGAACCGCGCTCACAACTTCAAACGAGGGATTCTCGGTCGTGGCACCAACAAACGTCAGCGTACCGTCCTCCAGGTACGGCAGAAATGTATCCTGCTGCGCCTTGTTGAATCGGTGCACCTCGTCGAGAAACAATAGCGTCGGGCGCCCGGTCGTTGCGCGTGCGTCGCGGGCAGCCTCAACGGCTGCGCGAATGTCCTTTACGCCAGCCATAACGGCCGACAGCGCAATGAACTGCGCGTCCGCCTTCTGTGCAATGAGTCGTGCGAGCGTGGTCTTTCCGGTGCCCGGCGGGCCCCAGAGGATCAGGGAATGGAGCAGTCCGGACTCGATGGCCCGGCGCAGGGGCTTACCCGGACCCAGCACCTGGCTCTGCCCGACGAACTCATCCAGGGAGCGTGGCCGCATCCGATCCGCGAGCGGCCGCAGGGGCTCACGAGCGCTCACGGGAGCGCCAGAACAGGCCCTCGATCCACCGTGCCCAGCCTCCTAAACCGAGGTAGAGAAGGCCCATCGCAGTAACAATCCCGGCACTGTCGGCAACGAAGTCCATGATGTCCTCGTCCCTGCCGAGATTCATCGCGCCTTGCGCAATCTCGATTGCGCCGCCAAATACCATCATGGTCACGACAATCAGCGGATAACGGCTGCGGCGTATCAGGCCTCCGAACCAAACGCTCATGCCGAAGAACGCCAGCGCGTGCTCCGCTTTGTCCCAAAGGTGCAGCTCGGGCACGTAGCGGGCCGGCTCCAGGCAGGACACCGCGATGTACACGACGACCAGCCACCCGCAAGTCCACCACAGGCGTTTGAGCCGCAACTCCGGAGGTGTATCCGCACGGGTGATTTCCAACTCGGAAACACTCATTTGCGCGGCGTTCCTATGACATCCGCGCCCTTCGGGGGCGTGAACGTAGTCTCCTGCGGGCTGACCGGTACGTTGCGCTCGATATGATCGAACATGATGGTGGCCGTCTGGCCGAGTTTGTCTTCGAGGATCATTCGTTTGAGATCGCCGCTGGCGAAGCCGAACAAGGCATCGCGGAAGTCGGCATCGACGCCGTGAGGCTCGACCAGGACCCAGTCGAGTCCCTCACGCTGCCCCGCCGGCGTGACAGTGAAGTTCTTGCGGACGTCGACGGTACCTGACAACAACATGGCCGGCGTCGCCGACAGCGCCGCGTCAACCGGCTTCACCGTCACCTGCTCGAGATCGCGGTCGTAAAACCAGAGATTGCGCCCATCCGACACCATCAACTGACCGGCACCCTGGTTGGCAGCGCCGTTCTGCGGGTGAATATCCCAACTGAATTTGCCAGGCCGCGCGACGATGAGCGTCCCGGTGGCCCGATCGATCTCGTGGCTCTGGGCATCCGCGAGCGTCTGCAGGAACGACGTGCGGAGCGTCTTGAGGTTATCGAGATATTTGTCGAGCGGCGTCGAGCCCGTTGCGGCCGGCGCCGCAGTCGCAATTACTGCGGGTGCGGCAGCGTGCAACGGCACCACGACTGCGCACACGCATACAGTTGCGCAAGCCAAGGACATCAGACCGCGCGCAAGATCCACCGCATCCAGCATATAGCTGATCCACCGCATGGCGCGGCGAGGACCGGACACTTTCGGCATTATTTTCAATCCTGCGTCGGCGCCGGCACGAGCACCTCGCGCGAGCCGTTCGCCTGTAGCTGTCCCACGATACCAGCAGCTTCCATGCCTTCGAGCAGGCGGGCGGCGCGGTTGTAACCAATTTTCAAGCGCCGCTGCACATAAGAGATCGAGGGCTTGCGCTCGGTGGTGACGATCTTGACCGCCTCGTCATACAGCTCGTCCTGCTCGATGCTGTCTGGGCCACCATTCAGGTCGCCGCCCTCGCCCTCCTCGTGCTTGAGCCCTGGAATCGGCGTCTTCGGTCCGGACAATACCTCTTCGATGTAATCCGGCGGGGTGCCGGACTTCAGCGCCGACACCACCCGGTGTACCTCCGAGTCCGAGACAAAAGCCCCGTGGACGCGGGTCGGCATCGAGGTCCCGGACGGCAAGTAGAGCATGTCACCATGACCGAGAAGTGTCTCGGCCCCCATCTGGTCCAGAATGGTGCGCGAATCCACCTTCGCGGACACCTGGAACGCAATGCGGCATGGGATGTTGGCCTTGATGAGGCCCGTGATCACATCTACCGAAGGCCGCTGCGTCGCAAGAATGAGGTGGATACCCGAGGCACGCGCCTTCTGCGCGAGCCGCGCGATGAGCTCCTCGACCTTCTTGCCGACGATCATCATGAGATCGGCCAGCTCGTCGATGACCACCACAATGAACGGCAGGGGCGTCAGATTCGGGATCTGCGTCTGATCGAAGGTGGGATCGTTCGAAGCGTGCTGCAGCATCACCGGATCGAGGATCGGCTTGCCGGCATCGTTCGCGTCCTTCACCTTTTTGTTGAAACCGGAGATGTTGCGAACGCCGAGCGCCGCCATCAGCTGGTAGCGACGCTCCATCTCGGCAACGCACCAACGCAACGCGTTAGCGGCCTGCTTCATGTCCGTCACAACCGGCGCCAAGAGGTGTGGAATACCCTCGTAGACCGAGAGCTCCAGCATCTTCGGGTCGATCATGATGAGCCGTACGTGCTCGGCGGTGGCCTTGTAGAGCAGCGACAAAATCATCGCGTTGATGCCCACCGACTTACCCGAGCCGGTCGTACCGGCGATGAGCAGGTGCGGCATGCGCGCCAGGTCGGCCACAGCAGGCTGGCCACCGATGTCCTTGCCGAGCGCCAGCGCCAGCGAGGACTGCATCTCGTCATACGCCTTCGAGCGGATGATTTCGCCGAACGTGACCATCTCGCGTTTCTCGTTCGCGATTTCCAGACCCATCACGCTCTTGCCCGGAATTACCTCGACCACGCGCACACTCAACACGCTCAACGCGCGAGCCAAGTCCTTCGCGAGGCTCGTGATCTGACTGGCCTTCACTCCCGGCGCGGGCCGTAACTCGAAGCGAGTGACCACGGGCCCCGGCTGGACCGCAACGACCTCCGACTCGATGCCGAAGTCCTTCAGCTTCAGTTCCACCAAGCGGGAGAGTGCATCCAACGCCTCCGTGGAATACAACGCGACCTTCTCAGGCGGATCGTCGAGCAGGCTCAACGGCGGCAGCTCACCCGGCTTCGGGGCGTCGAAAAGCGGTACCTGCCGCTCCTTCTCGACACGCTCGCTCTTTTCTACAACGGCCGGCGCGGGCTCGATCCGGACCTTCTCACGGGCTGGCGCTTTCTTCTGCTCGGTCTTGACGGCTTCCTTGCGCGCCTGTTTGCGCTCGCGTCCCTCGGCGACCTCCTTGCGGGTCGCGAGACTGCTGCGCAACCAGCTCACGCCATCCCAGGTCCACGCGCCGAGCTTGTCGATGATCGTGAGCCAGGACACGTGAAACGCCAGCGACACCCCGGCCATCCACGCCGCTATCAACAACAGCGTGGCTCCCAGAAAATCGAGGCCGCTCGCGAGCCCGCGGCCGATCAGGCTGCCCACAATGCCGCCCGCCGTCTGGCGCAGCGCACCCGGATCCCAATGCAGGGTTACGAGCCCGCAGCTCGCGAACAGGACGAGTAGAAACCCGCTGATGCGCACTGCGGTATTGGCACGGGAGCCCGAACCGGGCTCGCCCTTTACGCGCCGGAACATCAACCAACACGCACCGCCCAGCATCACGGGGAACAGGAATGCCGGCCGCCCGAACAGGAAATAGAGCATGTCGGCCACCCAGGCGCCGACAGGCCCGATCCTGTTGTGTACGACCGTCGAAGTGCCCGTGAATGAGAAACCCGGATCCTCCGGGCTATACGTCGCAAGCGCCACGAACAGCACGAGTGCCAGCACGCCGATGGCGATTAGGGCACTCTCACGCAGACCGCGGGCTACGGCCGACGTAAAACGAACAGAATTGCGCGCCTGCGCCTGGGTTTCAGCCAATTCCTCCGGCTCCGTGTAAATTATGGACTCGCTGAAATCCGCCTGCGGCGCTTTCAGTAAATCTCGTAGGGCACTGATTTTACGAGCTGCGGAGGCAGCTCAACAAGGCGAATAGCACCCATTATAGTGCCTGTCGACACCGGTGCGGATGCTACATCCGAGGGACAGCGCCGCGCTTGACGCACTTGCTACCATATCCGCGCCCAATCAAAGAGATATCTGCATGACGACACCTCGGCACAGCCGCCTCATCATCATTGGCTCCGGCCCCGCTGGCTACAGCGCGGCGGTCTACGCGGCGCGTGCGAACCGCTCTCCCCTGCTCATTACCGGCGTCGAGCAAGGCGGACAGCTCATGACGACCACCGAAGTCGATAACTGGCCCGGCGACGTGGAAGGCCTGCAGGGGCCCGAGCTCATGGATCGCATGCGCCGTCACGCCGAACGTTTTTCCACGCAGATCGTCAACGATCATGTGCAATCCGTGGACCTGTCCGTCCGTCCGTTCCGTCTCAAGGGCGACACGCACGTGTACACCTGTGACGCGCTGATCATTGCGACCGGCGCCGCGGCAAAGTACATCGGCCTGCCGTCCGAGGAGAAGTTCCGCGGCCGAGGGGTGTCCGCCTGCGCGACCTGCGACGGATTTTTCTTTCGCGGCCAGAAAGTCGCCGTGGTGGGCGGGGGCAATACGGCGGTCGAAGAGGCTCTGTACCTCTCGCACATTGCGCAGCACGTAACGCTCGTGCACCGGCGCGACAAGCTGCGCGCGGAGAAGATCCTACAGGACCGCCTGTTCCGCGAGGTTGAGGCCGGCAAGATGTCGGTGATCTGGAACCACACGGTCGACGAGGTGTTAGGAAATCAGCACGGTGTCACCGGTGTGCGCTTGCGCGCGTTACAGGGTAGCGGCCACCGTGAGCTCGAGGTAACGGGACTGTTCATCGCAATCGGGCACTCGCCCAACACCGCGATATTCAACGGACAGCTCGCGATGCGCGAGGGTTACATCACGATCAAGAGCGGCCTCGACGGCGATGCAACTGCGACCAGCGTGCCGGGCGTGTTCGCTGCCGGAGACGTCGCCGATCACGTCTATCGCCAGGCCATCACCTCCGCCGGGGCAGGCTGCATGGCGGCACTCGATGCCGACCGCTACCTGGAGACCCTGGACATGGAGAAGCACTCCTGACGCAAGCGCCGCCACGATCCCGGGTTCACCACAGCATCGATGAGCTCGACCCGCGACAATGGAATGCGCTCGGGGGCGCCGGCAATCCGTTCCTGCGCCATGAATTTTTCGCAGCGCTCGAGCATACCCACTGTATCGGTCCCGGCACGGGCTGGGATCCGGCCTATATCACGCTGACGGATTCGGCCGGACTCGCCGCCGCGACACCCTCCTTCATCAAGTCGCACTCCTACGGCGAGTTCGTGTTTGATTTCGCGTGGGCACAGGCCTACTCGCGCGTCGGCCGGCGCTATTACCCGAAACTGGCGATAGCCGTGCCTTTCACGCCCGCGACCGGTCCGCGACTGCTGATCCGTCCCGACCTCCAGACCGCGACCACAGCCGCGCAACTGCTCAAGGAAATCGAGACACACGCCACGAGCCACGGCATGTCCTCGGTGCATGCGTTGTTTCTCGATGAGCCCGCTCGCGCCGTGTGTGACGAGGCCGGTTGGCTCATGCGTCGTGACTGCCAGTTCCACTGGACCAACCGTGGCTACGACACATTCGAGGCCTACCTCGAGACCTTCACCGCCGACAAGCGCAAAAAAGCCAAGCGCGAACGTCGCCGCGTCGCGGAAGCCGGAATTCATTTCGAAACCCGCATGGGCGGCGACCTCGACAAGCGCACATTGGACGTGGTGTACGGGTTTCACCGGGACACGTTCCTACGCCACGGCCACGAGCCTTACCTGACACGTGCATTCTTCACCGAAGCCGCACGTACACTCGGCGATGGCCTGATGGTGAAGCTGGCCTTGCACGGACGCACGCCGGTGGCCGCAGCGATCTTCTTCTGGTGTCAGGATGCGCTCTTCGGGCGCTACTGGGGCGCGGCCGCGGATTACAACAGTCTGCACTTCGAGACCTGCTACCACCAGGGCATCGAGTTCTGCATCGAGCGCGGCATTACCCGCTTCGAGCCCGGCACCCAGGGCGAGCACAAGGTCAGCCGCGGCTTCGAGCCCGCCATCACCTGGTCGGCGCACTACATCGCCAACCGCCAGTTTCGCGATGCGATCGAGGAATACCTCGAGCGCGAAGGCCAGGCCGTCGACGCTTATGCCGAGGAAATCCAAGGACATGTGCCGTACCGCGGGCGGCGAACGCCGGCCGGCGACGACCCATCATGAGTCCATGAAAACAGTCACGTGGCTCTCGCCGCAGGATGCCCCCGAGTGGTTTCCGCCGCTCGAGCAGGCCCTGGATGAGCCTCCCGGCTTGTTGGCCGCCGGCGGCGACCTGTCCCCCGCGCGCCTGCTAGCGGCTTATCAGCGAGGCATCTTTCCGTGGTATTCACCTGGACAACCCGTTCTGTGGTGGTCCCCCGATCCGCGCGCGGTCTTATTCCCCGAGGAATTCAACTGCTCGCGCAGCCTCGCCAAATCCATCCGCAATGGCGGCTTCGAGGTGGGTCTCGATCGTGATTTCGCCGCGGTCATCGACGCCTGCGCGGCGCCGCGGCCCCACGCGCCGGGCACGTGGATTACATCGGAGATGCGAAACGCCTACCTGCGGCTGCATCGGCTCGGGCACGCCCATAGCATCGAGACCCGTCGCGGCGAACAGCTCGTCGGTGGGCTCTACGGGGTCCGCCTGGGGGGCGTGTTCTTCGGTGAGTCTATGTTCAGCCGCGAGCGCGACGCCTCGAAGGTGGCCCTCGCCCACCTGGTAGAGGTGTGTCTGCGCAACAATATCGCGGTCATTGATTGCCAGCTCCCCTCACCCCATCTAGCCAGCCTGGGGGCCCGCACTATTCCGCGGCTGCAATTTCAAGCTCTGCTGCGGGAACACATCGGCTTGCCCGCAGGCCCCCTGCAGGTGCGCTAGCCAAACACGTTGGGCCCAACCGCTGAGGGCTTGCCACGCGGGCAAAAGCCACGCCTTTTGCCCGCCGCAAAACGAAGCCAAAGGCCTTTTTTCCGCTGAAAGCGCCGCAGGCGACTTTCAGCCAGTAGACCAACGAAATTGCATTACCGCGCTGCTTTATGCAGAATTCGCGCCCCTTGAACCAATAAGGGCTCTATGTCTAAAGAAGATGCGATTCAGATGGAAGGCGAGGTCGTGGAGACCCTGCCGAATACCACGTTCCGTGTGAAGCTCAAGAACGGGCACGTCGTGACGGCCCATATCTCGGGGAAAATGCGGAAAAACTACATTCGCATCCTCACCGGCGACGCGGTCACCGTGGAGATGACCCCGTACGACCTCACTAAAGGTCGCATCATCTACCGAGGACGGTAGATGATGCTGATTGGCTCAAAGTCGCCTGCGGCGCTTTGAGCGGACATACGCCGCACTTCGATTCGGCGGAGGGCAAAAAGCGTGGTTTTTGCCCTCGTGCACCAGTACGTCGCGCAAAGTGTGGCGGCGAAACGCCTCGGCCAGCCTCTTACGCGGTGACTTCCGGCAACTGCGTCGGAGTGCATTCCAGGTCGAGCTTCGTGCCATCCTTCGAGACGAAGATGCGGACGTTACCCCCACCCACCAGGCGTCCGAACAGCAGCTCTTCCGCCAGCGGTCGCTTGATGTGCTCCTGGATGGTCCGCGCCATCGGCCGGGCACCCATCTTCGGGTCGTAGCCTTTCTCGGCAATCCAGCGCCGCGCCGCATCGTCGAGCGTAACGGTCACGCCTTTCTGCTCGAGCTGCATTTCGACCTCGACAATGAGCTTGTCGACCACGCGCTCGATCGTCTGCAGATCGAGCCCCGAGAACTGGATCACCGCATCGAGACGATTGCGGAACTCCGGCGTGAACATGCGGCGGATCGCCTCCATGCCGTCGGTGGCGTTATCGGAGTGCGTGAAGCCGATGCTCGGACGCGCCATCTCCTGTGCGCCCGCATTCGTCGTCATCACGATGATGACATGTCGGAAATCGGCCTTGCGCCCGTTGTTATCGGTGAGCGTGCCGTGATCCATAACTTGTAGCAGAAGGTTAAACACATCCGGGTGCGCCTTCTCGATTTCATCCAGCAGCAACACACAATGTGGATGCTTCGTGATGGCCTCTGTGAGCAGCCCCCCTTGATCGAAGCCGACATATCCCGGCGGTGCGCCGATCAGACGCGACACCGTGTGGCGTTCCATGTACTCCGACATATCGAAACGCAGGAACTCCACGCCCATGACGGACGCGAGCTGGCGGGTCACTTCGGTCTTGCCGACACCCGTGGGACCGGCGAACAGGAAGCTGCCGACGGGCTTGCGCTGGTCGCCCAGGCCGGAGCGGGCCATCTTGATGGCCGCCGACAGGGCCTCGATCGCCTTGTCCTGCCCGAAGATCACGAGCTTCAGATTGCGCTCGAGGTTTCTCAACACCTCGCGGTCCGAGGTCGAGACGCTTTTCGCGGGAATCCGCGCCATGCGTGCCACGACATCCTCGATGTGACGGACCTCGACGACCGGCTCACGCTCGGCGATGGGCTTGAGGCGCTGACGGGCGCCCGCCTCATCCACCACGTCGATGGCTTTGTCGGGCATGTGCCGCTCGTTGATATGACGAGCAGCGAGCTCGGCGGCAGCTTTCAACGCGTCGACCGCGTAGGTGATGCCGTGATGCTCCTCGAACCGGGGCTTCAAGCCCATGAGGATCTCGACGGTCTCGGCGACCGACGGCTCCACGACATCGATCTTCTGGAAACGCCGCGCGAGAGCATGATCCTTCTCGAAGATGCCGCGGTATTCCTGGTAGGTCGTCGAGCCGATGCAACGGATCTCGCCGTTGGTGAGCACGGGCTTGATGAGGTTCGACGCATCCATGACGCCGCCCGAAGCCGCGCCAGCACCGATAACGGTGTGGATCTCGTCGATGAAGAGGATGGCGCCCGGCTGCTTCTTCAGCTCGGTGATCACGCCCTTCAGGCGCTTCTCGAAATCGCCGCGATACTTCGTGCCGGCGATCAACGCACCCATGTCGAGCGCGTAGATCGTGCAATCGGACAGTACCTCCGGCACCTTACCCTCGACGATGAGCCGCGCCAGGCCTTCGGCGATCGCGGTCTTGCCGACGCCGGCCTCACCAACATACAACGGGTTGTTCTTGCGCCGGCGGCACAGGATCTCGATCGTCCGCTCGACTTCGAGCTTGCGCCCGATGAGCGGATCGATGCGGCCGTCCTGCGCCATGCGATTCAGGTTCGAGGTGTATTTCTCGAGCGCGCTACCACCTTCCGGATCGCGCTCGGCATCGGCCTGCGTGTCTTCCTTGTCCGTCTTCTCCTCGGCGATCTTCGACAGACCATGCGAGATGTAGTTGACGACGTCGAGGCGAGTTACATGTTGGCGGTTGAGCAGGAACACGGCATGGCTCTGCTTCTCGCTGAAAATCGCGACCAGCACGTTGGCGACGCCAACTTCCTTCTTGCCGCTCGACTGCACATGAAACACCGCACGCTGCAATACCCGCTGGAAACCCAGCGTCGGTTGCACTTCGCGTTCCTCGCCCTCTTCCAGGCGCGGCGTCGACTGATCGATGTGTTCCTTCAGCTCCTGCTTGAGCTTGCCGAGATCGGCCCCACAGGCGCGCAGCACTTCGCGCACTTTCGGGGTGTCGAGGATCGCCAGCAGCAGATGCTCTACGGTCAGATATTCGTGACGCGCTTCACGTGCCTGGTGAAACGCATCGTTGAGACAGTATTCAAGCTCGTTGGACAGCACTTTCTTCAAACCTCTCGAAGCTCAGGCCTCTTCCAATGTGCACATCAGCGGATGCTGGTGGTCGCGCGCGTACGTCGTCACTTGTGCCACCTTAGTCTCCGCGATCTCGTACGTGAAGACCCCACAGACACCCTTACCCTTCGTGTGGACCTCCAGCATGATGCGCGTCGCGGTCGGACGGTCCAATGTGAAGAACTTTTCAAGAACATCGACGACAAACTCCATAGGAGTGTAATCGTCGTTGAGCAGAACCACCTGATACAGGGGGGGCTGTTTGACCTGTGGTCGGGCTTCTTCGACGACGACGCCGGTGTCGGGACGGGCGGGATGCTGATCGGGCATGGGAGTCTTTATATGGGTCGCCAAACAGCAACACAAGCCTGCGATGATGGTCCGAGTTTACTCCTGTAGAAACAATTGCTTGAGAGCTCGAGTAACGGGCCCGTATGATTACGTCCGCGGCCCCGGCGCACGATCTGCGCGCGCCGCTGTCCATAGCGCTCGACCTGGTCAGTTTGCCCGCGGTCTGAGGACCATATTGCACCGATGAATGCCGCCTCATGGCTTGAAGGATTACCGGCGCCCGAGAAGTGGCGCATGCTCCTGCTTGCGCACGGGCCCCGTATAGCCACGTGGACGCTCGCGGTTCTGCTTGCGATACAAGCGGCCGTGATCGTCACGGGGCTGGGCAGCACCGGGCGCTCCCGGCCTGCCGGGCCCGGCACGTTGGTCTCGGCTCCCCGCCACATGGTGGACGTCGGCGCGATCGTCAACGCGCACATCTTCGGCGCGCCGCCCGTGATGGCGAGCTCCCCGAACCCGGGTGATGCGCCGCAAACGAGTCTGCCGCTGGTGTTGACGGGAATCATGGCCGGTGATGATCCTAAATATGGGCTCGCCATCCTCGGGCAGAGCGCACAAAGTACCAAAGTGTTTGCGGTCGGAGACAACCTCCCCGGCGGCGCGAAGCTCCAATCCGTCTATAGCGACTACGTGATGATCGACCGCGGGGGCCGACTGGAGAAACTGGTCCTGCCGAGGCAGATCGCTGCGGGTGGGGCACCCCCGTCGGCCGCTGCGCTGCCCATGGAGAGTCCGGTCGCGGACCGCATGCGCAAACTCATCACCGAGCAGCCGAGCCTCATGGCCGACGTGATGCGGCCGCAGCCGGTATATGCCAACGGCAAACAGACAGGCTTCCGGGTTTATCCGGGCCGCAACCGGCAGGCGTTCCTGCGCCTCGGGCTGCGGCCTGGCGATCTCGTGACGGCGATCAACGGCACACCGCTCGATGATCCCGAGCATGGCCAGCAGATCTTCAACACGCTGGGTGCAGCCAGTGAGGCACACGTCACGGTGCAACGGAACGGTCAGCAGCAGGATGTGGTCTTGAACCTGGCCCAGTTGACGCAGGAAGCGGAAGCCATGGCCGGCGCCCAGTCCGGAGTCGCCTCTCCGGGCGATCAGGCACAACCCGCATCGCAGGGGATCCCTCCTGCGGATCGGCCTGACAACTAGCAGTGGGCCGGCATGCCGGTTCGGGGGAACTATAAGTGAACGGTTTTCGCTTCCTCGCTCGCGTAACGCTCGCGCTCTTCGGCGCAGCTTCGCTTGCGTCCGCACAGCCCGGCGGAGCACCGCCCGGCCAGCCTCAGCCCGGCCAGCAGTCGCAGGCGCAGCAGCAGCGGATCACACCGAACTTCAAGGACGCCGATATCACGCAGATCGCGGAAGCGGTCAGCGCGGCGACCGGCAAGACCTTCATCATCGACCCGCGCGTACGCGCGCAGGTCACCATGCTCTCCTCGACCCCGATGTCGCCGGAGGCGTTCTACCAGACGTTTCTATCGATTCTGGCGGTCTATAACTTCATCGCCATTCCGGACGGCAGCGTCGTCAAGATCCTGCCCGACGCCAACGCGCGCCAGAGCCCTTCCGTCGACCTTCCCGACTCCGTGAGCGCGACCTCCGATGAGATCGTCACGCAGGTCGTCGACGTCAAGAACGTCAATGCCGCGCAGCTCGTTCCCATTCTCCGCCCGATGATCCCGCAGTATGGACACCTCGCCGCCTATCCGGCGGGCAACATCCTGATCATCTCGGACCGCGCCAACAACGTGAACCGCATGATCCGCATCATCCGGCGCATCGACCAGGTCGGTGACCAGGACGTGGAGGTCGTGCCGCTGCAGAACGCCTCCGCCGCCGAGGTCGTGCGCGTCATGAATTCGCTGTACCAGGGTGCGCAGGCGGCCGCCGAAGGCGGCAGTCCCATGAAAGTCGTCGCCGACGAGCGCTCCAACAGCGTGTTGGTCAGCGGCGACCAGAACCAGCGCCTGCGCGTACGGGCCCTGATCGCTCACCTGGATACCCCGTTGGAGGCTGGAGGCGATACGCGGGTGCGCTACCTGCACTACGCCAACGCGGACAAGATCGCGCCGAAGCTGAAGGAACAGATGACGGGCATCGCGCAGGCGACCGCCACTGGCGGAGCCCAGGGCGGTGGTGGCGCTTCGCCCCAGGCCCAGGCCGACAAGAACTCCATGATCTGGGCCGATCCGTCCAACAACGCGCTCGTCATCACCGCGCCGCCGAAGATCATGCGCCAGATCATGGCCATCATCGACAAGCTCGATATCCGCCGCCCGCAGGTGCTGGTGGAGGCCATCATCGCGGATGTGAACGTCAACAAGACCGCCGAGCTGGGGGTCAACTGGGCGGCCTACGGCACCGGCTCCAACGTTCCGGCAGCGGCCTTCGTCAGCCCCGTCGGCGGCTCGAGCATCGTCGATCTGGCCACGGCAGTCCAGAATCCGCAAAACGTGAGCAATGCGCTGTTGAATGGAACCACCCTCGGCCTCGGGCGCATCGGCTCCGGCGCGGTGAATTTCGCTGCCATACTGCGCGCCATCCAGAGCGACGCGCATACAAACATCATCGCCACCCCGTCCGCGATCACCATGGATGACCAGGAAGCGGAGCTCAAGGTTGCGCAGGAAGTGCCGTTCGTCACCGGCCAGTTCTCCAATACCGGGACGGCGACCAACGGTGCCGTGAACCCCTTCCAGACCATTCAGCGCGAAGAAGTCGGTACCATCCTCAAGGTCACTCCCACCATCTCGGCAGAGGGTACTGCTGTGATGCTGAAGCTCTCGATCGAGGACTCGAACATTGGGCAACGGCCCGCAGGAGCCGTGGACCTCGTGACCAACAAGCGCACGGTGACTACGAACGTGCTGGTCGAGGACGGCGGTGTGTTGGTGCTCGGCGGACTCACCAAACGCCAGAACCTGAAGCAGGAGTCGCGGGTACCCCTGCTGGGCTCGATTCCGATCATCGGTCTGGCTTTCAAGACGCGCAGCAACTCGGCGGAGAGAGATAACCTGATGATCTTCCTGCGGCCGAAGATCATGCGCGATCCGTCGCAGGCCGCGTACGAAACGGATCTGAAATATAACTACATGCAGGATCAGCAGCGCAGCTTCGAGCACCGCGAGATCCCGCCGCTGCTGCCGGGCGAGCATCAGCCCCGCCTGCCGCCCCTGCCGCCGAAGGCGGCCACGAGCCAGGGACCGATGTCGCCTGAGGAACAGGCACGCGCCTCGGCCGCCAAGCGCGCCCAGGAGGACGCCGAGGAGCGCAGAGCGCAGCAGCAACAGCAGCAGGCGCTCCCGCAGCCGCCAGTGGCACCGCCGCCGGCGCCGCCCACTACGCCACCCCAGGAAGGAGGCCAGCGATGAACGCCGTCCCCGAAGGTCACGTCGCGGCGCCGGAATCGGCCAGCGTCACCCCCTTGATGCCGCCGGAGCGGCGGCTCGCGTTCGCGTTCGCCAAGCGTCACGGCATCGTGGTGAAGCAGTTCGTCGATGGTGTGGCGGAATGCGCCTGCCGGGAGCACGTCTCGGCGATGGCGATCGCCGAGGTGCGCCGCTACTTGCGGCGCCCGGTGCGCCTCGAGCGGGTCACGGAGGCGGACTTCGATCGCCTGCTGCAAAGGGCCTACGAAGGCGGCCAGGAGGCCATGCAGGCCGTCGAAGGCCTCGATGAAACCACCGACCTGGCTCATCTTGCGCAGGATCTGCCCGAGCAGGACCTGCTCGACAGCGACGACGACGCGCCGATCATCCGCCTCATCAACGCCGTGCTCACCCAGGCGGTGAAGGAAAACGCCTCCGATATCCACATCGAGCCGTTCGAGAACCGCCTCGTCGTCCGTTTCCGGGTGGACGGCGTGTTACGTGAGGTTCTGCAGTCCAAGCGCGCGGTCGCGCCGCTCGTCGTCTCGCGTATCAAGGTCATGTCGAAGCTCGACATCGCCGAAAAGCGCCTGCCGCAGGACGGCCGCATCGGCCTGAAGATCGCAGGCCGCGCCGTCGACGTCCGTGTCTCGACCCTTCCCTCGGGCCACGGCGAGCGCGTGGTGCTCCGTATTCTCGACAAGCAGGCGGGCCGGCTCGATCTCACCGCGCTCGGCATGGATCCCAGGACCGAGTCGCTCATCGACGATCTCATCCACAAGCCGCACGGCATTCTGTTGGTGACCGGACCGACCGGCTCGGGTAAGACGACCACGCTGTATGCCGCTCTCGAGCGGCTGAACGACAACTCGCAGAACATCATGACGGTCGAGGATCCGATCGAGTACTACATCGACGGCATCGGCCAGACCCAGGTCAACACCAAAGTCGAGATGACGTTCGCCCGCGGCTTGCGCGCCATCCTCCGCCAGGACCCCGACGTGGTCATGATCGGTGAGATCCGTGACCTGGAGACCGCGCAGATCGCGGTGCAAGCCAGCTTGACCGGACACCTGGTGCTGTCGACCCTCCATACCAACACCGCGGCCGGCGCGATCACGCGTCTGCGTGACATGGGGATCGAGCCCTTCCTGCTGTCCTCGAGCTTGATCGGCGTGGTGGCCCAGCGCCTCGTGCGCGTTCTGAGTCCCGACACCAAGCAGCCGTTCCAGGCGGGCGAATACGAGCGCCGGCTCCTCAACCTGCGACCCGACGAGCCGTCACCGATCCTTTACCGTCCCGGACGCGACTCCGCCGGTGGCGGCTATCGGGGTCGGGCCGGTATCTATGAGCTGATCATGGTCGACGATTCGATGCGAACGATGATCCATGACGGCGTGAGCGAGCAGGAGATCGAGCGCCACGCCCGCCAGACAACACCCTCCATCCGCGACGACGGCCGTGCGAAAGTCATGCGGGGCGAGACGACACTCGAGGAAGTGTTGCGAGTCACCCGAGAGGACTGATCCGCTAGAAACGCATGGGCGCATTCGAATACACGGCACTCGATGCCGGCGGCAAAGAAAGGACCGGGATCCTCGAAGGCGATACACCGCGTCACATCCGCCAGTTGCTGCGGGAAAAGCAGCTTCTGCCGGTCAGCGTCAGCGAGGTCGCGCATAAGGAAGCGAAGCGACAGACCTCATTCAGCCTCGGACGACGCGTGTCAGCGGCCGATCTGTCGCTCTTCACGCGCCAGTTGGCGACGTTGGTGCGCGCCGGCCTGCCTCTCGAGGAGTCGTTGCTGGCGGTGTCCCAACAGACGGAAAAACCGCGCATCCAAAGTATCGTCCTGGGTGTGCGGGCGCGTGTCATGGAAGGTCACACGCTCGCGGATGGCTTTGCCGAGTTCCCGAAGGTCTTTCCCGAGATTTATCGCGCCACTGTCGCGGCGGGCGAGCAGGCCGGGCACCTGGACTCCGTGCTCGAGCGCCTTGCCGACTACACAGAAAGCCGTGAGGGCATGCGCCAAAAAGTCATGGCTGCCATGCTCTACCCGATTGTGCTGAGCGTCATGTGCTTTGCGATCGTCTGCGGCCTGATGACCTTCGTGGTGCCGAAAGTGGTTGCGGTGTTCGAAGCCAGCAAGGGCAAGTTGCCCTGGATCACCACCGTGCTCATCGGGACGAGCGACTTCATGCGCTCGAACGGCATCTACCTGATCGGCGGCGGCGTCCTCGCCTACATTCTCTTCAATCGCTGGTTGCGCAATCCGGCTGCGAAGCGCACGTGGCATCGCACGTTGCTGCGGATGCCGCTCGTCGGCAAGCTCTCGCGTGGCTTCAACACGGCACGCTTCACACGCACGTTCAGCATTCTTTCGGCGTCTTCGGTACCAGTGCTGGAAGCGCTACGGATCTCCGGAGAGGTGGTAACGAGTCTGCCGATGCGCGATGCGGTCGCCGATGCGGCGGCCCGGGTCCGCGAGGGTGCCGCGATCGGCCGCTCCTTGTCCACGAGCAAACTGTTTCCGCCCATGACCATACATTTGATTTCCAGCGGCGAGTCCAGCGGTACGCTGGAAAACATGCTCGAACGTGCCGCCATCGCGCAGGAACGCGAGCTCGATGGGCTGCTGGATGCCATGGTCGGACTGCTCGGCCCGCTGCTGATCGTCACCATGGGTCTGTTCGTCATGGGCATCGTTTTTGCAATGCTCCTACCCATCTTCGAGATGAATCAGCTGATTCATTGAAGATGACATTGCGGACGTCACCGAATCTGATTTAACTTCGCGCCGTCGAAAGACCTGGCAGTCACTTGGTGTGCGGATGAGTGAGAAAGGCGAATCCGACGAGTTCGAAGACGAGGACGCAGAAGAGCCTGTTGTCGAAGAAGGCGATGTCGATCTGGATCAGGTCAACAAGGACCTCGATCTGGCCAAGCGCCGTGGTCAGAAGGTAGGCGATCCCGCCTGGCGCCGCCTGGAGCGGCTGCTGGAGGCCAAGCGCACGGCGGAGCTGACGAGCGATTTCGAGGACTACGAGATCGGGATCGACGACGATGAAGTGAAGCAGTCCAAGCGCCAGCGCAAGTTACCCCCGCTGGAGTGACCGGAGCGCAGCGGAGGAAATCCCCAGCAGCGCCCAGCGGGGCGCGACTCGGGAGACCGACTGACCCTTCAGCCTTGGGCTTCAGGGTAGCGATGTCAGTGGAAGTCGCGCGAGCGCGTCAGCAGCTCCCCCAGCATTTTCGTGCGGTCGATGAGCCGATGCGCGATGAGATGCATGACCTCCTGTTGCCGCTGCCATTCGCCATGCACCTCGAGCAGCCGCGACTCCAGCAACGGCCGGCGCTGCTCGCGCCCGACCCGCTCCCACACGATGATGTTGACCTGACCGGTCTCGTCCTCGATGGTGACGAACGTGACGCCGCTTGCCGTCTGCGGTCGCTGCCGCATCAGGACGATGCCGGCCGTGCGCACGACCCTCCCGTTGGCCACGCACTTCAACTCGTCGGCGCTCAGCAGTTGTTTCTTGCGCAGTCCCTCGCGTAGTAACGCCAAGGGGTGACGCCCCAGCGTGAGCCCGATGGAAGCATAGTCCGCGACGATACGCTCCCCCTCGGTGGGCGCGGGGAGCAAGGGCTGCCCCTCGGCGGCATGTCCGGTTCTCGTATCCAACTCGAGTACCCCGCGCACGGGCACTCCCGGTCGCGGGACAGGTGGCCGACGCTCGGTGCCCGCGACCTCCCAGAACGCCAGGTGCCGATTGCCGCTCAGGGAGGCGAATGCGCCCGCCGCGGCCAGCGCCTCCAGGTCACCCCGATCGAGAACCGCCCGCTCGGCGAGATCCTGTACGCTGGCGAACGGCCGCTGCCCACGGGCCGCGACGACGCGCTGAGCGCCCGCCTCCGACAGCGACTTCACGAGCCGCAACCCTAAGCGCAAGGCCGGCTGGCCGTCCCAATCCTCGTGGCTCCGCTCGAGCGTGCAATCCCACTCGCTCACACAAACATCCACCGCCCGTGCCTCCACTCCATGCGAGCGCGCATCCCGTACCAGCTGTGCCGGCGCATAGAATCCCATGGGCTGGCTGTTGAGCAGCGCGCAGGCGAAAGCCGCCGGCTCGAAGTGCTTCAGCCACGCCGAGTCATACACCAACAGCGCAAAGCTGGCCGCGTGGCTCTCCGGAAAGCCGTATTCGCCGAAGCCCAGCATCTGCTGGTAGATGCGCTGGGCGAAGTCGTCCGTGTAGCCATAGTCGCGCATGCCGTTGAGCAGCTTGTCCTTGAAATGATCGATGCCGCCGCTGCGCTTCCAGGCCCCCATCGCGCGCCGCAGGGCATCCGCCTCGCCGGGTGAGAAGCCGGCGGCGACGATCGCGATCTGCATCACCTGCTCCTGGAAAATGGGGACCCCGAGAGTGCGTTGCAGGACCTGTTGAACCTGCGGGCTGGGATATACCACCGGCTCTTCCTGGTTACGGCGCCGCAGATACGGATGCACCATGTCGCCCTGGATCGGGCCGGGCCGCACGATGGCGACCTCGATCACCAGGTCGTAGTACTCCTTCGGTCGCAAGCGCGGCAGCATCGCCATCTGCGCGCGCGACTCGATCTGGAAGACACCAACGGTGTCGGCGCGCGCGATCATCTCGTACACCGCGGGATCCTCGGCGGGCAGAGAGCCGAGGGTGTATTGCGTGCCGCGCACCTCGTTGACGAGCTTGAAAGCCAGCTGCAGCGCCGTCAGCATGCCGAGCGCGAGCACATCGACCTTCAGCAGCCCCAGGTCGTTGAGATCATCCTTGTCCCACTGCACGACGGTACGATCGACCATGGAGGCATTCTCGATGGGCACCAGCTCCTCGAGCGGGCCTTCGGAGATGACGAAGCCACCGACATGTTGGGAGAGGTGACGCGGGAAGCCCGGAAAGAGTACGAGCTCGCGCGCCAGCGGCAGCAACCGGGCCAGTAGCGGATTGTCAGGATCGAATCCCGCCTCCCGCAGCCGCTCGGGCATGGCCTCGCCGCCATCCCACCATTGCATCACCTTGGCGAGATTGCCGCTCTCCTCGGGACCCAGGCCAAAGACCTTGCCCAGGTCCCGCAGGGCACTGCGCGAGCGATACATGATGACCGTGGCCGCGAGAGCGGCCCGCTCGCGACCGTACTTCCGGTAGATATATTGAATGACCTCCTCGCGCCGGTTGTGCTCGAAGTCGATGTCGATGTCCGGCGGCTCGTTGCGCTCCTTGGAGATGAAGCGCTCGAACAGCAGAACGGCGCCGCGCTCGGGATCGACCGCCGAGACGCCCAGGCAGTAACACACACGCGAGTTGGCTGCCGATCCCCTGCCCTGGCACAGAATGCCCTCGCCGCGGGCGAAGCGGACAATATCCTCCACGGTGAGAAAGAAGGCCTCGTAACGCAACTCGGCGATCAAGGCCAGCTCCTTGTCGATCTCGACCCGCTCCTTCTCCGGCACACCGTCCGGCCAACGCCGCCGCGCGCCCTCCTCCGTGAGCTTGCGTAAGTAACTCGTTGGAGTGTGTCCTTCCGGCACGAGCTCGTGCGGATACTCGTACCGCAATTCATCCAGGGAGAAATGACATTCGCGTGCAAGGGCATCGGTCTCCGCCAGCAACTCGGGCGGGTAGAGCTTCACGAGCCGCGCGGGCTCGCGCAGATAGCGCTCGCCGTTCGGATACAGGTGCCAGCCGGCTTCCGCGACCGGGACGCCGAGACGGATCGAGGTCACCGCGTCCTGCAACTTGCGCCGTGCCCGCGAATGCATGTGGACATCGCCGCTGGCGAGCAGCCGCAACTGCAATTTCCGACCGATGCCCTGCAGCGAGGCGAGGTGCTCGCGGTCGGTTCCCTCGCAAAGCAACTCGACGGCTATGCGGAGCCGGGCACGGGGGAAGCGCTCCAGGAGCCAGCTCGCTTGGCGTCCATCGGGCGTCTTTCGATCCGGCAGCCATAAAATGAAACACTGCTCGAGACCGAGCTCCTCCACGTCCGCGCGCGTGAGTGAGTATTCCCCCTTGCTCGCCGAGCGGCGCCCACGGGTAATGAGCCGGCACAACCTTCCATAGCCGCGCCGGTCTATGGCCAGTGCCACGAACCGCAGCCCGCACTGGAGCCGGAACTCCGCGCCGATGATGAGCTTCAGCGACTTGCCTTTCGCGGTCATGTGAGCGCGCACGACACCGGCGACGGAGCATTCGTCGGTGATGGCGAGCGCCGTATAACCGAGCGTGTCGGCCTGCTCGACGAGCTCTTGTGGATGCGAAGCGCCGCGCAGAAACGTAAAGTTGCTGACGCAGTGCAGCTCCGCATAGCGGAGCTCGTTCATCCAAACACCCCGTGGAGAAACCAGCGATGGGGTGTCGCTCGCTCGCGGAAAACCCACAATCGCACGCCATGAACATCAATAGCCGTGTAGTAATCGCGCGCGATATCTCCACCATCCCACCAGCCGGTCTCGATGCGCTCCGGCTCGCCGAGGAGTCGCAGAGGTCCTCGGCGACGCGGTAGACCATCGCGCTCGGATAGAGGCTTCGGTGCCGATAACAGCCACACGGGGCGACGGAAAGCCGGCCACAGAGTTTTTATCTCGGGTGCATGACGCGCTCTGCCACGCCCCTTGACCTCGGACTCCGTGACCGGCTCCCTGATACCCCACGCATTTTCTGGTCGATGACCCTGTAGGACCTGCAAGCCATACACCGCCTCTGGCCCCAGGCGCGCGCGCAATCGCTCTATGAGCTCGGGAGCTTCGGCACCAGCGCCCCCACCGTGCTCGCCCGGCTGCCAGACGGAGTTGGAAGAAAACACGCGGACCACGAGAGAGCTCGAGCGCAGTTCGCACGCGCGCACGGGCTCCGGCAAGGTGAGCGCGCTCAGCCGCTCGCCGAGCAGTTCAGTAAGACGCCGCACGTCCGCCAGCGGTGCGGCAAGTCCGAGCACACAACTCGTCGGCTCCGCATGCCGGTGCCGCAACAGGCACTCCAGTTTCATGACACCGCATTGGCGTGCCTCGAGAAACTTTCCGAGCTCCGCCAGCAACGGCGCCAGCGCGTTGAGAATGGCGTCGTGACTTTCCAGCTCGTAGTTGAGCTCGCGACGACGACGAAAACGCTCACGCGTGTGGAAGCGCTCATGCAGATCCGGGCTACGACCCGTGAGACGATCGAGTGTCGCGAGCGAATCGGTACCGAAGCGCCGCGCGAAACCGGCGCGGGGCAGACGCAGAGCCTGTCCAATGGTTCGAACACCCATGCGGGCGAGACGCTCGAGTGTTTCATCGGACCAGCGCAGTGCTGCCAGCGGCAGTGGCATCAATTGCCCGACGAGACGCGTCAGCTCGGTGACGACGAACGGTTTTCCCACCCGCGCCGCCACCAGCGCGGCGAGCGGCGTGGGAGCCAACGCCACCATGGACTTCAGTCCCAGCGAAGCGCATTCGCTCGCTAACGCGCGGCTGAGGCCCTCCACGCCTCCGAAGAGATGGAGGCTACCCTTGACCTCCAGAACGACACTGTCCGGCGGTATGAGGCTTACGCGCGGCGTAAAGCGCTGCGCGCAGGTGGCGAGCCGCTCCAACCCCTGCTCTACCGGCTCCTGGCCACCGGCGGACTCGATGAGGTGCACACCGACCCAGAGCTCGGTTGAGGTGACGGGCGCCGTACCTGGAAAACGCGCCGGGCCAACAGGTCCCGCGGGGGCCGGTCGTAGAGGGCGTGGTCGCGCTGGCTGTTCGACCTCGGTCGTCCCCGTTGGGGATTCCCTCGCTGGCCGCTCGGTCGCACCGCGCGCCGACATCTCACCCTTGACCACCTCGGCCGCATGAATGACACGCGAGCGCACGCATTCAACTCCCGGCCGCCGGCCAGCCAGCCGTCCATTCGAGCTCCACCGAGCCGCGTGCGCCACCACGGCTCTTCAGGAGCGTGAGTCGCACGCCCGCGGGTTTTGGCTCGACGGCCATACGCAGCACCGCCGGGGAGGACTCCCGGATCGCTCGCTGCGGACGAAACAAAACACCGAGGGTTTTGCCCCGCTCGGCGGCAAGCTGCAGGCGTCGGATCTCGCGTATGCGCGGACCACGCGCGGCCCACGCGAGCGCGATGTCACTCGCACCCGAGCCGAGAGTTTGCTCGAAGGCCCACAATGGCTCGGGAGCGCGGACCACGAGCACACGCTCGAGAGTCACCCCCTGCGCAGCCAGTGCGGGTGCGTACGGCTCCAGGGGCGGCGCGATCCAAACGCACCAGCGCGCTGCCGGCCGCCTTGTCAGGGCGGCGAGCAGGGGTAACAACAGGTACAACTCGCCGACGCCGAAGCGGGTGACGAGAATTTCAATCAGGCCGGTGCGAGGCCAGCCTTTGCCGGGCAGGCAGTCATCGAGAGCGGCATGACCCGTGGGGAGCGCCTCCGCCCGCGCGGCACTGCGGCCGCGCCAGATGGCCGGATGCTCGAGCAATCGAGCCAGTTCGCTGGCCGAGCGTTCACCGATGACCGGGCGGTCAGCGAGGGAATCCCCGGCGGGGACGGAGGCGGACATGGAGGTCTCCTCCCGATTGCCCAGCGCGTGTCTTTCGCGCGATAGGCTGTCACATCAACCCTTGAGGCCTGCCTCGCCGCAACACTCCAACCACGATACCTTCGATGATCATGGGCTCCTCCTTGAGATCGACCTTGATGGGCTCGAAGTCGGTGTTCTCCGGCATCAACCAGACCACCGTGCCTTCCTGGCGATAGCGCTTCACGGTGACTTCATTCTCCAGCCGCGCGACCACGATCTGCCGGCTACGCACCTCGGAGGTGCGATGCACAGCAACCAGGTCGCCGTCCAGGATGCCCGCATCTTTCATACTCATGCCGGTGACTTTCAGCAGGTAATGCGGGCGGGGTTGAAACAGGCCGGGATCGATCTGCAGCCGTCCCTCGAAATTCTCTTCCGCGAAAATCGGCTTACCGGCGGCAACCCGGCCGATGAGGGGCAATCCCATCTGCTCACGCATGGTGTCCTTGAGCTGGATACCGCGCGAGGTGCCCGGGACGAGTGCAATGACGCCTTTGCGCGCCAGGGCTCGCAGGTGCTCTTCCGCGGCATTGGCCGACTTGAAGCCGAGCTCACGCGCGATCTCGGCCCGGGTCGGCGGCATGCCGGTATCCGAGATAAATCGCTGGATGAGCCGCAGAATCTGCGTCTGGCGAGGGGTCAGATCGGTGGTCAGCATTGTTTCGGCCTACCTGTTCATCCGTACAGTAACTGTGATTATATCCAGATCGAGGGGCACGGCAAGCGAAATCTGCTTCGCCGCGAAGCGACCGTCGCATGCGTGTAAGTAATGCTTCATTTGAACGAACGTTGAGCACGGCCTACACAGTTGCACTGGCTCATTGGGTTTGCGGGCTCACAAACTGCAATAAGTCGCGCGCTGATCCGGCCGACAGACATGCACTGCGATAGCGCGGTGCTGACCTGCGACCCTCCATTGGCGTGATTCAGACAACGTTCAGACAGATGACGTACCATACACGCCGCAGAAGGTCTCAACCGATGTGTTCCTGCATGCTTCATTGCCGTGTTTTTCCACTCATGAGCTGTACTTATAGGCCATTGAGGCGCGCTTCCAATGCTGTCGCGACCCCAAGACGGACCCTTTTGTCTACAGTTGCATTCCTGCGCCAAATTTGATGCAGTTACGTGCTGCGTCATGAGCATGACGGCGTGAAACTTGCTTGTCCGTTTTGCAGTGTCGTTCCAGGACCTCCCGAATCAACAACCCAGAAGGGGACGTTTATGAAGTACGCGATCGTTTTGAAGGTGGCTGCGGTGGCAGTCGTGGCCGGGCTTGCAGGCTGTCAGGATCTCAAGCCCCTCCAAGCTGATGTCGCGGACCTGAAGTCACAGGTTTCCAAGCTGCAGTCGGAAGTTTCGGCGGCGAAGAGCTCCGCTGACCAGGCCAACAGCACGGCGCAGTCGGCCAGCCAGGCGGCCAGCGGTGCGCAGAGCACGGCCAACCAGGCCCTCGCCGCTGCCCAGGCTTCCCAGTCGGCCGTGGACGCGACCAACGAGAAGATCGACCGTATGTTCAAGCGCTCGATCTCCAAGTAAGCGCTTCGCGATCCTCAAAAAAATACGCCGCGCTAACGCGCGGCGTTTTTTTTGGGGCGACCCTAACCTTAAAAGATTCGTAACAAACAGCCGCCGGCGGCGGCCGCTTGCGCCGGTGACTCCGGTCAGTAACGCACCAGGGCCGAACCCCAGGTGAACCCGCCGCCGAAGGCCTCCAGCAGCAACAGGTCGCCGCGCTTGATGCGGCCGTCGCGGATCGCGACATCCAGGGCGAGCGGCACGGAGGCCGCCGAAGTGTTGCCGTGGTCCTGCACCGTGATGACGACCCGCTCCAGGGGCAGCTCGAGTTTCTTCGCCATGGCCTGGATGATGCGGATGTTCGCCTGGTGCGGCACGAGCCAGTCGATGTGCTCGCGACCGAGCTGGTTGGCCGCGAGAGCCTCGTCTACGGCCTTGCCGAGGGTGGTCACCGCAACCCTGAACACTTCACTGCCGACCATGGAGATGGTCATGAGCGGCTTGCCCTCGCCGAAACCTTTCGACACCCCACTGCCGCAATAGAGCAGGTCCTTGTAGTAACCGTCGGAATGCAGGTGAGTCGAGAGAATGCCGGGCTGCGGCGAAGGCTCCAGCACCAACGCGCCCGCGCCGTCGGCAAACAGGATGGCGGTCGAGCGATCGCTCCAATCGGTGATGCGGGACAGGGTCTCCGCACCGACCACGAGCGCGCGCTTTGCGTCGCCGCAGCGCACGTACTTGTCAGCAATCGACAGCGCGTACATGAACCCGGCGCAGGCGGTCTCGACGCTGAACGCCGGGCTGCCGCGGCAGCCGAGCCGATGCTGTAGCAACGTCCCGCAGTTGGGAAAAACGAGGTCCGGGGTGGTCGTGCCGAAGGCGATGAAGTCGATGTCCTCCGGCTGCAGGCCCGCCGCTTCGATCGCCCGACGCGCCGCGTGCTCGGCGAGGTCAACAGTCGTCTCGCCGTCGGCGGCGATATGACGACGTTCGATCCCCGTGCGGGTGCGGATCCACTCGTCGGTGGTCTCGAACATCTTCTCGAGGTCGAAATTCGTCAGGACCCTGGTGGGCAGATGCGACCCGGTCCCGGTGATACGCGAATGAATCAAGCTACCGACCTCGTCGTTTAGTCATTTCCGGCGGCGGGCAACGCTACCGCATGCGTGCTCGCCTGCCGGACGCCGCCCTCCAACGCCGACGCGATGTGAGCGGTCAATCCGCGGCGTGCTGCCAACGTGGCGGTCCCTATCGCCCTCGCGAACGCAACTCCGTTAGCGCGTCCATGGCTTTTTACCACGATACCTCCGAGGCCGACCATGCACGCTCCGTTATAACGGCTTGGATCGACGCCCGCGGCAACCCGGCGCAGCACCGGGCGAGCGACCAGACCGGCGAGCTTGTCGAGCCAGGAGGCGTTGAATTCACGGCGCATGCGATCGGCGATCAGGCCCGCCGCGCCCTCCATGGTTTTCAACGCGACGTTGCCCGTGAACCCGTCGGTTACCACGACGTCGACGTCGCCGGAGAAGATATCATCGCCTTCGACGAAGCCGACATAATTCAGGCCGCTCGCGGCCAGGAGCGCATGCGCCGCCTGTACGATCTCGTGGCCCTTGATGTCTTCTTCGCCGATGTTGAGAAGGCCGATGCGGGGTGACTCGCGGCCGTGGATGTCGCGGGAGATGATGGCCCCCATGGCGGCAAACTGGCGCAGTTGCTCGGGCGTCGCCTTGGTGTTCGCCCCCAGGTCGAGCATGTGTGTGTGGCCATGAGCGGCGGGTATGGCCGAAATGATCGCGGCCCGCTCCACGCCGGGGATGGTCTTCAGAACGAAGTGCGCCATCGCCGTGAGCGCGCCGGTGTTGCCAGCGCTGACACAGGCCGAAGCGCGCTCTTCCTTGACCAGGTCGATCGCCACCCGCATGGAGGAGTTCTTCTTGCGGCGGATGGCCTCGCGAGGTGAGTCGCCCATGGCGACGACCTCGCTGGCGGGAACGACCTCGGCCCGCGCACGAACCGCGTCGGGCAAGGTACGCAACTCATTGCCGATCAACGCCGCGTCGCCAACCAACAGCACACGCAAACCCGCGTCGTCGTGCAGCGCGCGCAGCGCGCCGGCAATGTACTCACGCGGCTGTTGGTCGCCGCTCATCACGTCGATGGCGATCGGCAGCACGCGTTTCGACTACTTCAGAAGTTTATTCGTTGTCTTCGGCTTCGGCGGGCTTCTCGATGACGCGCTTGCCGCGATAGAAGCCATCTGGAGTGATGCGATGGCGCAGGTGGGTCTCACCTGACTGCGGATCGATGGAGAGCGCGGGCTTGTCGAGGTGGTCGTGCGACCGGTGCATACCGCGCGCCGAGGGCGTCTTGCGGCTCTTTTGAACGGGCATCTTTGTCTAACTCCTATCAATGCGCTTCGCGCAACTTTCCACGGGCATCGCGAAGCGCGAAGCCTGTTCATCCGGCGCAAGCCGGTCAAATAACCATCGCGGCGCTTCGCGCCGGCGGAGTCGGTGCTCCGCGCACCGACTCATTTCCGTTTCAGCAACTCGGCGAGTTGCTCAAACGGTCTTTGTGTCTGGTCTTCTTCACGCCCGTGCGTCGCGAGCGGCGGCGCATCAGCCGCGACACACGTGCCACCGGCCTCATCCGCATGCAGCGGCACGATCGGCAGCGTCAACAACAACTCTTCCTCGACGAGCTCGCCCACGCTGATGCGTCCCTCCGGAGCGAGCACCGGCTCGAGCTCCTCAGGCACGCGATTCATGTCGGCCTCGTTGGAGATCAACCCGACCTCCGTCGCGGCCTCCACACCAACATCCAGCGGTCCGAGACATCGCTGACACACCAGGCGCGCGGTCCCGCTCAGCGTCAGCCCAGCGACCGCCACTCCCGCCGTGCGTCTAAAATGCACACGCCCATGCACCTCTCCCGCCACATTGGCGAGTTGCGCGCGCAGACGGGGGAGCTCGGCGAGCGGAACAGCAAAATCGACGTCGGCATCGGCTTCAGAGAGCCGATCGACATCGAGCGGCTTCGACCAGGGCGGCGACATGGGGCGCGTATAATAGGTATCGAGGGTGCCCAAGTCAAAATCCTTTTGACGCCTAAGCCTTTGTTTCGCCTCGACATGAATCCGCTCATTCTCGCCTCTACGTCCCCATACCGCCGCGCCCTGCTGGAGCGGTTCGGCCTGCCCTTCGAAGCGGTCCGCCCGCAGGTCAGCGAAGACCACCTGCCGGGAGAAAGTCCTTCGGACCGGGCGATGCGCCTGGCCATGGCCAAAGCCGAAGAAGTAGCCGAGCGCCATCCCCGCGCCGTCGTGATCGGCAGCGACCAGGTTGCCGCGACTGGCCACAAGGTGCTGGACAAGCCGGGGGATGCCGCCACCTGCCGCTCGCAGCTCGCGACGCTGAGCGGCACCGACGCGAAATTTCACACCGCCTGCGCGGTGATCGGGCCCGCAGGGAGCGTGCGGCTGGTGCATCTCGATACTACGACCGTGTTCTTCCGGTCGCTCAGCGCGAAGGAAATCGAGCGCTATGTCGAGCGGGAGAAGCCTTTCGATTGCGCGGGCGGGTTCAAGGCGGAGGCACTGGGGATCACGCTGTTCGAGAGCATCGAGAGCAAGGACCCGACCGCGCTGATCGGCTTGCCGTTGATATGGGTCGCGTGCGCGTTGCGCCGGGCGGGGTACTGGCTGCCTTAGTTTATTGGCGGAAAGTCGCCTGCGGCGCTTTCCGCGAGACCCTACACGGAATCCGCCAGCAAAAAGCGCGGTTTTTGCTGGCTGCGCCGTTGGCTCGCGAGACCCTACACGGAATCCGCCAGCAAAAAGCGCGGTTTTTGCTGGCTGCGCCGTTGGCTCGCGAGACCCTTACACGGAATCCCGCCGGCAAAAAGCGTGGTTTTTGCTGGCTGCGTCGTGGCTTGCGAGACCCTACACGGAATCCCGCCGGCGCGGCTGGCGCCCTGACACACCCTAGCGGCGCGAGCGTTTCGGTTTCGGCAGGTCGCCGAGCTTGTCGATGACCTTGGCCAACTCGGACGGCAGGGGCGCGTTGACGCTGAACAACCCTCCCCCGTTCGGCCATTCGAAGCTCACGCTACTCGCGTGGAGAAACATCCTGTTCAGGCCTAGCGCGCGCATGTCCTCGTTGAAGGCCTCATCCCCGTACTTCGGGTCCCCCGCCACAGGGTGACCGGCGTGTACGGCGTGCACTCGGATCTGATGCGTGCGACCGGTCAGCAGGTTCGCTTCCATGAGAGTGGCGCGCCTCCCGAAGAACTGCACGGGGCGGAACTCGCTCAATGAAGGCTTGCCGGAGGCGTCGACACGAACGGTGCGCTCCCCGCCCACCCGGGTGTCGGTGCGCAACGGCGCATCGATCCGCTTCTTACCCAGGTCCCAAGGTCCCTTGAGCAGGGTGAGGTAGCGCTTTTCGAAGGTCGTCTCTTCTTCTCGCAGGAGCGCGTGGATGACACGCAGGACGGCCGTGCTCTTCGCCACGATGAGGCATCCGCTCGTGTCGCGGTCGAGCCTATGGGCCAGCTCGAGGCGCTCGTCAGGGCGCAGGGCCCTCAAGGCCTCGATGACGCCAAAGCTTACCCCGCTACCCCCATGAACGGCGATGCCCGAGGGCTTGTCGATCACGAGCAGCCGGTCATCCTCGTGGATGATGGCCGCGCGGATGGTCTCCTGCAGATCGGTCGAGGGGCGGCCGACCTCTTCCGGAGGCCGGACCCGCACGGGCGGAATCCGGATCTTGTCGTGGGCCTGCAAACGGGTGTCGGGGCCGGCGCGGTGCCCATTTACGCGGACTTCACCTTTGCGGATAACCCTATAAACCTTGCTCCGCGGCACTTCCCCCAGTCGCTTGTGCACAAAGTTGTCCAGGCGCTGTCCAGCCTCGTCCGCGCTGACCTCAAAATGCTGTACGCCGGTCCGGATGGGGGCGCTCTGTTGCTCCGACACGTCAACCTCAGTGTAAGGCATTGTTTCTACAATAGTCTTGCGAGTATACTCTGTCGGCGACGTTGCCCTGGAGGCAACGGACGTCACAAAGGACGGCGGACCTTCGATGCGGACAGCGCTCGAGGCCGCCGCATGTTAGTTGGACCTCAGCATCGAGGCCATCGTATTGGGCCGACAAGATCGCGCCAGCCACGTCGAACCTTCTGCAGCTCGTAGAGCACGAGTGCAGCTCCGTGGTGGTGCCGTCCGGTTGAGTTCATTGAAGGTTTCCCCGCGCACCGCCTTGAGTGAGGCGGGCTTCGACGTGCACAACACAACGTACCGAAATCTTCGCTGCCGCGGGGCATTGCCCGTGCGGCCTCCCGCCGTGTGCTTGCCGGCCCCTAAATCAATAGAAGGGGCACATGAAAAGAATGCTCGTAAATGCAACTCAAGAGGAAGAGTTGCGCGTCGCTCTGGTTGATGGACAAAAACTCTTCGACCTCAGCATCGAATTACCCTCTCGCGAACAGAAAAAAGCCAACGTATACAAAGGCCGGATCTCCCGGGTAGAACCCTCTCTCGAAGCTTGTTTCGTCGACTACGGCGCGCAGCGGCACGGCTTTCTGCCGCTGAAGGAAGTCTCCCGCGACTATTTCAAACAGCAGCCGCAGGGCGGCCGGATGAATATCCGTGAGCTCCTGAGCGAAGGCCAGGATCTCATCGTCCAGGTCGAGAAGGAGGAACGTGGCAACAAGGGGGCGGCGCTCACGACGTTCCTGAGCCTCGCCGGCCGGTTCCTGGTGCTGATGCCGAACAATCCGCGCGCCGGTGGGGTGTCACGCCGTATCGAGGGCGAAGACCGCGATCAGATGCGCGAGGTCATGAGCCAGCTCCAGATTCCCGACGGCATGGGAGCCATCATCCGCACCGCCGGCGTGGGTCGCACCGTCGAGGAGTTGCAATGGGATCTCGATAACCTCAAGACCCAGTGGGAGCAGATCGAGGTGGCCGCCAAGGACCGCCCCGCACCGTTTCTGGTCTTCCGCGAGAGTGATGCGGTCACCCGCGCGATGCGCGACTACCTCTCCGATGACATCGGCGAGGTCCTGGCCGACAATGAAGCGGCCTTCCAGAAGGCCCAGGAGTACATGCAGCGTTTCATGCCCGCTGAGGCACAGAGACGGCTGAAGATGTACACCGACGACATCCCGCTCTTCACCCGCTTCCAGATCGAGAGCCAGATCGAGTCGGCCTACGCGCACAAGGTGAGCCTCCCCTCCGGAGGCAGCATTGTCATCGACTACACCGAAGCCTTGGTCTCCATCGACATCAACTCCGCGCGCGCAACGCGCGGAAGCGACATCGAGACCACGGCGACGAACACCAACCTCGAAGCTGCCGATGAGATCGCGCGCCAGTTGCGCATCCGAGACATCGGCGGGTTGATCGTCATCGATTTCATCGACATGGAGTCGACGAAGAACCAGCGCGAGGTGGAAGACCGCCTGCGTGACGCCGTGAAGATGGATCGTGCTCGCATCCAGATTGGGCGTCTGTCGCGCTTTGGATTGCTGGAGATGTCACGCCAGCGGCTGCGCCCCTCGTTGGGCGAGTCCAGTCACATCGTGTGCCCGCGGTGCGTTGGTATCGGCAGCATCCGGAGCATCGAGTCGCTCACGCTTTCGGTCTTACGACTCATCGGCGAGGAGCTCCGGAAGGATCGGACCGCGCGCGTGATCGTGCAGGTGCCCGTCGATGTCGCTACTTACCTCTTTAATGAGAAGCGCGAGTGGCTGCGCACTCTCGAGGACAAGAGTGACGCTGAGCTGATCATCGTCCCGAACGCGAACATGCAGACGCCGGAGTACACCATCAGGCGTCTGCGCGATGACGAGGTTGAGCTGCCTGAGAACAAACAGGTCAGCTATCTCATGCCGACGCCTCCTGAGGTGACGGAACCGGGCACGGCGCGCGACAAGCGTCCTCCGGCGGAGACGGCGGCTGTCGCTACGTTGTTACCTGCCACTGCTGCTCCGGTCATGGCGCCGCAGCCCGCACCCGTTGTTGCGGAGCCGGTAGCACCGGCGGCGGCGGCGGCCACCGCGGTTCCCAACGGCGGGTTCTGGGGTCGGCTCAAGCGGCTCTTCGGCGACGAGCCGACTGCCGTTCAGGAGGTAGTGGCGGCGCCGGCGGAGCCGGTGGCTGCAAAGCCAGCGTCGAGCAGCGGCAGTTCGTCTCGAGGAGATGGACGGCGCGATGGGCGACGTGAGCATTCGCGTGGTCATCGGCATGCCGATGGCGGGTCGCGCCGGGATCGTGGTGACCGTGGCGGCGAGCGCGGTGGCGGTGAGCGCGGTGAACGGCTCGAGGGTCGTGACAATCGCGAGCGCGGCGAAGGCCGTGGCGGTCGCGATCGGCATCGTAGCGGCGGCGAGCGCGGGCGTGATCAAGATCGGCGCGAGCGTCCGTCAGAGCGCCGGGATGAGGGTCGACCGGAAGGTCAGGGTCATCGCGGTGAAGGACGTCGAGGCGAAGGCGGGCGTGGAGATGGCGGCCGGGGCGACGGAAATCGCGACGGCGGCCGCAACGACATGAACCGCGGTGACGCCAACCGCTCCGAGAGCGGCAATCGCCTGGAGGCTGGAAGGACCTCGGATGCCGGTCGGATGGCGGCTACTGAATCCAACATCCGCGATGACATTGGTAACCGCGCTGCCGATCCGGCGACGGGTGGCGGCGGTGCGGGTGAGGCTCGCGTCGAAGGCCAAGAGTCCCGCGGCGGTGAGCGCGGAAATGGCGAGCAGCGTCGTGGGCGGCGTGGTCGGCGTCGCGGACGCCGCGGTGGCGGAGGTGGTGGTGGAGCGCGTGAAGGCTCAGGCTCGGCCGTCGGTGAGTCGGGTGGTGGCGGCTCCGAGTTTGGTGAAGGTGATGAGCGCAGTGGCCCGGTAGCCAACGGTCACGATCA
>Ga0268266_10000393_pt1 | contig 66214 bp, 56 predicted proteins | sample KBSS13metaG_FD_190356 | JGI IMG/M metagenome (GOLD analysis project Ga0268266, IMG submission 190356) | Switchgrass rhizosphere microbial communities from Kellogg Biological Station, Michigan, USA - KBS S1-3 metaG (SPAdes) (version 2) | ecosystem: Host-associated > Plants > Roots > Rhizosphere...
GTCCCACAGCGTCTCACCGGCCAGTGCATCCTTGCCGAGCAGGAATGGCCGCAGCTCCGCCTGCACCACCATGGCGGCAGCTTTCTCGATCGGTCCGTAGAGTCCTTCGAGACCGGAGGAGGTGCGGATCCGCAGATAGACGGCGCTCGTCCGCACTTCCTTCTTTCCCGCAAGGCGGTCCCGATAGGGTTCGGGCCGCAGGCTGTCATACACGTCCTCGGGATTGACCTGCTGCTGTGCGTTGACGCCCGCGTCTTCGGTGTAGCGTCCGTGCAGCTCGATCAGCTCGACGGCTTCTATCTTCAGTGTTTCGCCCGGCGCGACCTTGGTCGCTGCCAAGGACCTGGCGACCCAGGGCGTCATCAGGAGCGTCACGGCACCGTGTGCCAGAAAGGATCGCCGGTTTGCGCGCACTCATCCCCCTTGCGCGGGCGCGGCTGGCGGCCCGCGCCAGGGATGGTACTTTAACTTTTCATGGTAGCGCTACCCAATCATTTGGGCAGCGCGAATACCCAGATGGAGCTGCTACGCGCGGCGGGTAATGAGATCTCCGGCGTGAGAACCGTGAACACCGACGGAGCGGACTCGCCGTAACCGACCACGATCGCCACGTACTGTTGGTTGTTTACACTGAAGCTGATCGGCGGCGTGTTGGGGATGTCGGTGAGCCGGTTGCGCCAGAGGGTCTTGCCGGTCGCATCGTCGTAGGCCGTGAACCAGCGGTCGGTCGCGGCCGCGAAGACCACGCCGCCGGCGGTGTCGAGCACCCCGCCGCTCTGGAAAGCCCGTTGGCGATCGGTCCACAAGGCCTTGCGTTGGTCGAGGTTGATGGCCTGGAGCCGCCCGAAACGGCCGTCACTGTCGGGACGCGGGCGCATGGTGATGTTGACCCCCGAGGACAGAAAGCCCGCCTGGTCCTTGCCGGCCGGTACCAGGTCCATGCAGGTTTCCTGGGCCGCGGCATAGAGCACGTGCGTCTGCGGGTTGTACGAGGTCGGCATCCAGTTGCGTCCGCCGCCGCCGTGGGGACAGACCGTCACGGTATGCTGCCGATCGGGCAGCAGCTTGGGATCGATCTGCTTCTCACCCGTTGTTGGATCGATCGCCGCGACGAGCGTCTGCACGCCCATATCGTAAGAGAACACGTACTTGCCGGTAGCGGCATCCAGTGCGTCCCACACACCGATCTTGCCGGCGGTCACGACCAGCTTGCGTGTCTGGCCACCCACTTGCAGGGGCAACAGCTGGCGCTCGAACGCCCAGTCCAGGTCCCACTGGTCGTTGTGGACGTGCTGGAAATACCACTTCAGCTGGCCGGTGTCCGGATCCAACGCGAGTGTCGTGTTGGTATACAGCCCATCGCTGGTGACTCCAGGCTTACCGGACGGAAAGCGCAGCGGCCCCGTGTCGTAAGTGTTACCGGGGCCGAAGAACACCAGGTTGAGCTGTGGATCGAAGCTGCCCGAGGTCCAGATGGAGGCGCCCTGGCGCTGCTCGACCGGCAGGCCGTTCCAGGAATCGCCGCCGGGTTGTCCAGGCCGGGGAATGGTGTGAAAACGCCAGACCTCCTTACCCGTCGCGGCGTCCATCGCAACCAGGTAGTTGCCGCCGGCGGGACGCCCCGCCATGCCTTGAATGACCTTGCCCTTCGCGACGAGCGGCCCTCCGGTCAACATGGAGCCGGTCTCACCCGCTGGGGCGAGCGGCTGATCCCAGATGACGTGACCCGTTTTGACATCGAGTGCGATCTCGTGGCGATCGGAGGTGCCGATGAAAAGCTTGTTGCCGTAGAGCGCCATCCCCCGCTTCGTGCTCGGCACCGCCTTATCCGGGAGTTGCCGGGCGTAGTGCCACAGCTCATCGCCCGTCGCGGCATCCAACGCCTGCACGTTGTCGCGATAGCTGAAAAGGAACAACACACCGTCGTGGACCAGCGGCTCGCTTTCATTCAGGCCAACCGGAAGCGCGAGGGACCAGGCGAGACGCAAGCCGGCAACGTTCTGCCGGGTGATCTGTTTGAGCGGGCTGTAGCCCAGCGCAGCGTGCGTACGGCGCCACGCAAGCCATTCGCCGTCGGGGGGCGCATTCAACATGCCGTCCGTGACCGGCGTGTAGTGATCCAGAGGACTGGGCTGCTTCGGCCATGGGGCCAGCTTCACTCCGGGCGTGATAGCGCCCAACGAGGTAGAGCGGAGCTTTGCCTGCTCCGAGCGGCTTTGCCCGGGCAGACGCATCGCGGCCAGCGCCTGGGGATCACCCGGCAGCTCCTGCGCGCCGACCGGCACGCCGTTGACACTCAACAGCAAGGCCACGAGCCCGGTATAGGCCGCATTGTCGAGCTCGCCACTGCGACCCGGCGGCATGTTGGCATGCAGATAGGTCGAAAGCTCCGCCACCGGACGGCCGCCCCAGCGATCGAGAAAGGCGCTACCTTTGAGCGGCGGACCGAACTCGCCAGCCTGCAGCCCGGGACCGTGGCAGGAGGCGCAGTTCTGTGCATAGGTTGCTTTGCCGCGCTCGACCTGCGCCGCGTTGAACTTGGGAGTCGTCGGGGAGTCGGCCGTGTGAGCTGTCGCCATGAGGCCGCATAGCAGCGTCGCACATGCGGCCCGCGAGCAGGATCGTGACATCTGGCCCCCTCTTCGCAACGGATCTTGCTTCTACAGTGGTCGATTGAACTCGGCGTCGATGGTGAGCGTGATCAGGTCACCGATGATGGGGATATAGGTTGCGATGCCAAAGTCGCTGCGCTTGAGCGAGCCGGTCGCACTGAAGCCCAGGGTCGGCCGCTTGTCGAACGGATTCGGCGCGGCCTTGTTGAGTTTGGCGTGCAGGGTGACGGGCTTGGTGACGCCGTGCAACGTGAGGTCACCGTCGACGCGCAGAGTCTGGTCGGGCTCGCGCGTCACCTTGGTGGAGACGAAACGCATTTCCGGATATTTGGCCACGTCCAGAAACTTATCCCCTTTCACATCAGTGTCGCGCGCGACATTGGCCGTGTCCAGCGAGTCTGTCTTGACGGTGACAGTGACCCGACTGCTCTCCGGATGCGCGGCGTCATACTCCAGCGTGGCATCGAGATCGCGGAAGGAGCCGTGCTTTTCAGTAAACCCGGCATGGTTGATCGTGAACAGCAGGTCGACGTGGGTCTTCTCGAGATGATAGGTGTCGGCAGCGGCAACCGGGCCGGCCAAGCCGCCCAGCGCCAGTAGAGCCGCAAAGTTATTCAGCAGTCGCATTCTTACGGGACTCCTCCACAAAACCAACCTCCACGGCTTCCATGGCCGCGGCCAGGTGAGTGTGCTTGTTGAACAGCGCGAGCTCGCCGCAGCGGCCGTCGCGCACCTTGTTGACGAAATCGTTGTTCGCGATGTGCATCCGGCCAACGCCGACCAGGTCGAGCGTGCCGCGCTCGACGCGCTCCGCGAGCGCACGCAGGTCCCGTTCGATCGACAACTCGGAAGGCTCCTGGTCATCGAACAGGTTGGCGAACATCTCGACATTCAGACCCACGCTGCCGCAGGTCATGACGGGCGCGCCGCCGCCCAGGAACTTCGTCCACTCGGCAATGGTGAAGTCGGGATGCTCGCTGTCGGGCCACTCGCGTTTCAGGAACCGGCGCGAGGACGCGTTGAACATATCCACCCCGGCCGCTCGCAATGCGGCCAGCATGGCGCGCAGATCTTCGGGACTGGAAGCCACGGTCGCCCCGTAGTCGACTTCCTTGAACTGCGAGAACCGGAAAGAAATGACGAAGTCCGCACCCGTGGCCTTGCGGATCGCGGCAGCGATTTCGATGGGAAAGCGAGCCCGCTCGACCAGCGAGGGGCCACCATATCCATCGTCGCGAACGTTGGTCTCGGACCAGAGAAACTGGTCGAGAAGATAGCCATGCGCGGAGTGGATCTCTATGCCGTTGGCCCCGATCGATTGCGCGTTCTGCGCCGCCCGGACGTAAGCTTGCTCGAGCTCGTGCAGATCCTGGCGGGTCATCGCACGACCGTTGGGGCGCCCCGATTGGATCAGTCCGGAAGGGCTGAAGGCCGGGTAGTCGGCGAGGGGGTGGCCGGCAGCGACTTTGCGCATGGAGCCGGGGTGCCAGATCTGCTGGATGAAGGCTGCGCCTTCGCCGCGCACCGCAGCCACGACGTTCTGCCACGCCTGCAAGGTTTTCGGCTCGAGACGGCCCATCATCGGCTGCCAGTAGGCCGACGGGTGATCCGGGGAAGTGGACTCGCTGATAATGAGACCCACACCCCCGGCCGCGCAGCGGCGCATGTATTCCACCATTTTCGGCGTCGGCGAGCCGTCGTCGATGAAGCCGCGCTGCATGCCCGGCATCACAAAACGGTTGCGCAGGCGGGTATTTCGGATGGTGAGGGGCTGAAAAAGGGGCACTAATTCCCGCGGAATCACTCAATACCTCCACCGGTGGCCAGGAGCCTGTCTGACTAATGATCGCCGTAGCGAGGGCGACCCCCAGCGAGCAGGTTTCGGCGATCGTTACTCGCGCATAGCAGGGTACTATGTAAGAGTAACGATCGCCGAAAGATGCCGCTGGGGGGCGGCCGCAGTAGGCGAGCATTAGTCAGACAGGCTCCTGAATACCGTCTTACCAGCAGCCGCTCCCACCGGCAACGAATAGCCATCGCACTGTCCGCACCTGGGAACGGCATGGGATCATCGAGGAAATTGGCATGCGACGCTTATTTGTCATCGGGATGGCCCTCTTCGCGCTCGACATCATCGCAACCGCGCCGAGCTACGCGCAGACCTGGAAGGAAGGGACACACTACTTCGCCGTAAACCCGGCGCAGCCCACGACCGTCCCCGCGGGAAAGGTCGAGGTCATGGAGGTGTTCTCCTATGGCTGCCCGGCGTGCAATGTGTTTCAACCCACCATGAAGCGCCTCAAGGCGGCCCTGCCGCCCAATGCGCAGCTCGTTTACCTGCCCGCGTCGTTCATGCCGGCTGAAGACTGGCCGATGTTTCAACGCGCCTACTTCGCCGCGCAGGCGCTGGGGATTGCCGACAAGACTCACGACGCTATGTTCAATGCCATATGGAACACCGGGGAGCTTGCGGTCAGCGACCCCCAAACCAACCGGTTGAAGAACCCCCTGCCGTCCATTGACGACGCCGCCCGCTTCTACGCGCGCGTGGCCGGAGTAAAGCCTGCGGACTTCCTGGCGGCGTCGAAGTCCTTCGGGGTCGACGCGAAAATGCGGATGGCCGATGCGCAGATCGGCGCGATGCAGGCCCTCAGCACGCCAACCATCATCGTCAACGGCAAGTATCGTTTGCAGGCCTCGAGCGCCGGTGGCTATGACCAGCTCATCGAGTTGGTGAAATTCCTCGTGGCGAAGGAGAGCTCGACCAGGACGGCCGCGGCGCCAAAGTGACGACGAGGGTGACGGCGTGAGCTGAGCGCTGCCCCGGGGGTGGCACGCTTAGTGCTCCCCTTGGCCAGTCTCAACCGAAGGAGTGCCTCCATGATTGCGCATACCTCACTCACGGTCAGCGACTACGCCAAAGCGAAAGCCTTCTACATCGCAGTGCTCGCGCCCCTCGGCTACCACAACAACATGGAATACGGCGAGGCCGCCGGGTTCAACGACGGGAAGAACACTGACTTCTGGATCGACAGAAAGAGCAAGGTAGTGCCGACGCACGTGGCGTTCGAGGCGAGCAGTGGCAAACAGGTCGAGGCTTTCTACAAGGCTGCCTTGGCAGCCGGCGGCAAGGACAACGGCGGACCGGGTTATCGGGATTACTGGCCCGGGTACTACGCCGCTTTCGTACACGACCCCGACGGCAACAACATCGAAGCCGTCTGGTACGACTACAGCAAGGTGAAATAACTGAATCGGCAGCAGTTCGTCACCGGCCTGAAGGACCCTCCTGGCCTCCGCCCCGTGCCGGCTGCCGGCGCTCGCGCAGCGGGCGGCACCGGGGCCGGCTGCATTGGTTGGCATCGATCACATTCCGTTCGTCGTGAGTGATCTGGAGCAGGCGACGCAGACGTATCGGCGCCTCGGGTTCACGATCAAGCCGGGACACTTGCACGCCGACGGGCTCCGCAACAACCACGTCAAGTTTGCGGACGGTGCGGGAATCGAGTTGCTCACCGCGCCGGCGGCGACGGATGCGCTCACCGCCTACTACACAAAGATGATTTCCCAGGGAGAGGGCCCGGCCTACGTCAGCTTTCACTCGGCGAATCTCGAGCCGATCGAGACAGCCGCGCGGCGCCTCGGCGCGGCGCACTCGGTCGATGCAGTCGGCATTCTGACATTCGGCAGTGCGGCGCTGCGCTGGCTGTTCATGTTTGCCGGCTCGAACCGCTCGCCGACCGATCGGCCCGAATACTTCGCACACGCCAACGGTGCCAATGCGACGGTGGGTGTCTGGATCGCCGGTACCGAGCCGGAGCAGCAGCAGGACCTGCGTCTGTTCGCAGCGCTCGGGGCCCGTATCGAGCGTAAATCGGTGCGCGTACCCGATCCCGTAGACGCTTCTGTTGCAACTGTAGCCAACGGGGAAGTCATCTTTCTGCCCGCCGGGCGGCAACGGCTTCCCGGCAGACCTATCATCGGTATCGTCTTTCGCACCAGCGACCTGTCAGCCACGCGACGCGCGTTGCAGGTTGCGGATATAACAGACTCGCAGTCAATCGAGACCGACAGCTACAAAAGCCTCGTCCTCGCACCGCGCCACACCCACGGCACGTGGCTGGAGTTTCGCGCCACTTAGGCAGCCAGCCCGGCGCTGACATAGGGCCCAGGTCCGGCCTAGGTCTTCTTACGGGTCAGCAGCGCCTGGTCGATAGGCAGGTGCCTGAACCGGACTCCCGTTGCTGCAAAGATGGCATTGGTGAAAGCTGGCGGTGCCACGGTGGTGCCCGCCTCGCCAATGCCTCCCGGCAGCTCCCCGCTGGGGATGAGATACACTTCGATCTCGGGCACCTGGTTGATCCGCAGCATGCGGTAATCGTGGAAGTTGCTCTGCTGCACGCGCCCCCTGTGGATGTCGATCTTCCCATAGAGGGCCGCGGTCAGGCCGAAAACGATACCGCCCTGAAGCTGCGCGATGACGGTGTCCGGGTTGATGATGATGCCGGTGTCGACTGCCGCCACGATGCGCCGCAGGTCCACCTCACCCGCCTCGTCGACCTCGACCTCCACGACGGCGACGATAAAACTCCCGAAAGCTCCTGACACGCACACCCCGCGGCCAGTACGCTTCGGCAACGGCGAGTCCCAACCCGACTTCTGCGCGGCCAGCTCCAGTGCCGCCTTGAATCGCGGCGCCTTCTCGAGGTGCGTGCGTCGAAAAGCAACCGGGTCCACGTGGTTCCTGACAGCCAACTCGTCCACGAAGGTTTCCACCGCGAACACGGTGCTGTTCGGTCCGACACCTCGCCAGAATCCGGTCGGCACCCCGGGCGGCTCGTCCCGCACATACTCCACGTGAAAATGCTCGATGGGATAGGGAATTTCCGTGGCGCAGTCGACGGCATCGATGTCGACGCCCTTCTGGAAAGCCGGCGGCAACCAGCGGGCGATGATGGACGAGCCGGTCACACTGTGTTTCCAGGCGACGATGCGCCCGTCCACGACGCGTGCCGCCAACCGGTTCACATAGATCGGCCGGAAGATGTCGTGTTGGATATCCTCCTCGCGAGTCCAGGTGACCTTGACGGGCCCGGCAACCCGAGCCGCTACCCGGACCGACCTGTCGACGTAGTCGGTCTCCAGCCGGCGGCCGAATCCACCGCCGATCAGGTGTTGGTGCACGGTCACCTTGTCCACCGGGACCCCGGCCGCCGCCGCGGCCGTACTGCGTGCCCGGTCCAGCACCTGGCTGCCGACCCAGATCTCGCAGCCCGTTGGCGTAACGTGCGCCGTGCAGTTCAACGGCTCCATGGTCGCGTGGGCGAGGAATGGCAACTCGTAAACGCCCTCGAAAACCTCGCCCCCCTGCTTGAAGCTGGCGAGCGCGTCGCCTTCGTTCTTGGCCACCGCGCCCGGCTTTTCGCCGGCCGCGCGGGCCTGTTTCCAGATGTCATCCGTGGTGAGATTCGCGTTGGCACCCTCGTCCCACGTCACGTGCAACGCTTCCAACCCTTGCTTCGCTGCCCAGGTGTGATCGCCAACTACGGCAACGAAATCATCGAAGGCGAGCACCTGGCGAACGCCGGGGACCTGTTTGGCACGGGTGTCATCCACGTGCCCGACTTTGCCCCCGAACACCGGGCAGATGGCGAGCGTCGCGAACTTCAGGCCCGGCGGTAGAGCATCGATGGCGTAACTGACTCTGCCATTGACCTTCCCGGCCGTGTCCACGCGCTTCAGCGACTTGCCGATGAGCTTGAAGTCGCGAGGGTCCTTGAGTGGCACTTCCTTCGGCGGCGCCAGGTGCTGCGCGCGAGCGATGAGCGCGCCGTAGTCCAGGCGCCTGCCGCTGGATTCATGCAATACCTGGCTATCGGCACTACGCAGACTCGCTACCGGAACCCGCCACTGCTCCGCAGCGGCCTGGAGGAGTAGTGCGCGGGCCGTGGCCGCCGCCTGCCGCAACGGTTTCCAGAAAGCCCGGATGGAGGTCGATCCGCCGGTGGCCTGAATACCCAACAGCGGGTTCACATATAACTTCGTATTCGGCGGAGCGTGCTCGACCGTGCAGCGCTCGAAGGCCGCGTCGAGCTCTTCGGCCAGGATCATGGCAATGGAGGTATACACGCCCTGGCCCATTTCGACCTGGGGCATGATCAGCGTCGTGTGGCCCTGGTTGTCGATTCGGATGAACGCATCGGGCATCCACTCCGGAGTGTGTCCATCGGCGCGCGCCCCCGGGATCTCGAGACCCACCCATAACGCACCCGCGAGTTGGAGGAATGTCCGGCGGTCGAGCGCAGCGGCCATGGAGGAGGCGCTCATGATCCGGGCCCCTCTGCCGCCGACCCGGCGGCCTTTTTGATCGCATTGCGGATGCGGACGTACGTCCCACAGCGGCAGATGTTGCCTGCCATCGCCGCATCGATCTGCGCGTCACTCGGCGTCGGCTTGGAAGCCAACAAGGCGGACGCCGACATGATCTGGCCCGATTGACAATAGCCGCACTGAATGACTTCGAGGTCGAGCCATGCCTGCTGCACGCGTGCCCCGGCGGAGGTTGCTCCAATGGCCTCGATGGTCGTGATCACTCTCGTCCCCACCGATCCAGCCGGCGTCACGCAGGAGCGAATGGGTACCCCGTCCAGGTGCACGGTACAAGCGCCGCACTCGGCGATCCCGCAGCCGAACTTCGTCCCGGTCAATCCCAACACATCGCGTAGCACCCACAGGAGCGGCATGTTGGGCGGGACATCGACCGAGCGTGATTCGCCGTTGATCTGCAGGGTCAGCATGGCAACCTCCTCAAGGAACGAGGACCACCCGGAAGCGCGCCTTGCCGCTCAACATGCGCTCGTATCCTGCGGCCGCCCGCTCCAGCGGGACAGTCTCGATCATGGGACGAATGCTGGTGAGCACACTGAATCTGAGTGTGTCTTGCGAATCCGCGGAGGTCCCGGAAGGCCAGCCGAGAATGGAGCGACGCGGTGTGATCAATGCCAGCGCCGGCACTTCGATCGGATCGAGCGCGGCACCGATCACCAACAGCTTGCCATCCGGGGCGAGGCCCCCGAGCGCCTCCCCCATGGATTTTCCGTCGGTCACGGTTGCGAGAATGGCCTGCGCTCCGCCGCGCTTCATGAGCTCCTCGGCAACGTTCTGCTTCGCGCTGTCGATGTAGTCGTGGGCGCCCAGCTTCTTCGCCAGCGCGGCCTTGTCGTCCCCTCGTGCGACGGCCACCGTGCGAAAGCCCATTTTTGCGGCGTACTGCACGGCCAGGTGACCCAGGCCGCCAATGCCGGTAACGGCCACGAGATCGCCCGGTCCGGCGCCGCTGTGGCGTAGCACGTTGAACGTTGTTATTCCCGCGCACATCAGGGGTGCGGCATCGGGCGATGACAATTCTTCCGGCACCGCGGCGAGCGCCTCGAACGGCGCGATCATGTATTCCGCGTAGCCCCCGTCATAGGAGATTCCCGGAATCTTCCCCGTCGTGCAGGTGATGAAGTCGCCACGCCGACAACGCGGGCAATGCCCGCAATGGCCGCCATGCCAACCGACCCCGACTCGCATCCCCGTTTTCCATTCAGGGACTTCCGCGCCGACCGCGTCCAGGAGGCCCACCACCTCGTGACCCGGGACCCGCGGAAATTCCAGGCCCGGAAAGAGCCCGGCGACCGTGAACATGTCACTGTGACAGACGCCGCACGCCTCCACTTTGATCCGCACCTGCCGCGGTCCGGGCTCCGGTCGGTTGCGCTCCACGAGCCGCAGCGGACCATTGGCTTTCTCAACCTGCACAACCTTCATGAGCGGCATGGCCATCTCCTGCGGGAGACCCGATCGCAGGCGCGATCACAGCACAAGCCTGTCGCTATATCGATTACACCAAAGTGTTGGCAGGTGCGCGCGAAGTGGCCCCGATCTCAGCACCCCGGAAACGTAGCGTCGGCTCGTGACATCCAATGTCTCAAGAGCACAAACCGGAGGCCTCGCCCATGAAGTTCGCCCTGACGGTCGTCCTCGCCTTGGCCAGCACCTGTGTGTGGGCCGCGGGAACGCCGACCGATCCGCAAATAGCGGCCATTGTCGTAACCGCAAATCAAGTCGACATCGACGCGGGCAAGCTCGCGGAGGCCACGACGCACTCGGCCAAAGTGCGGGAATTCGCGCAGTTGATGGTAAAGGACCACACCGGCGTCAACGAGGCGGCTAACGCCCTGGTGACCAAGCTACATGTCACCCCTGAGAGCAACCCGACCAGTGAGAACCTGAAACAAGGCGGGGAGCAGAACCTGGCTACCCTACATAAGCTGTCAGGCGCCGCCTTCGACAAGGCCTACGTGGATCACGAGGTTGCTTACCACCAGGCCGTGCTCGATGCCATCGATCACACGTTGATTCCAAGCGCCAGGAACGCGGAGCTGAAGGCTCTGCTGGTCAAGGTGCGCCCCGCTTTCGTCGCCCACCTGGAGCACGCCAAGACGTTGCAGGCCGCCCTGGCCGGGAGGGAGCACTAACTTACGTCATCGAGGTGTCAGGCCTCGGGTTCGAGCCGCCGCTGTTGCGGGTGCATAATGGGGACCGGATCACTTGGAAGAATACCGACCTGATCGTGCACACCGTGACCGCAGGCGACCATAGCTTCGACTCCGCCGACCTGGCGGGTGGGCAATCCTGGACCTGGGTTGCCAACCATCGCGGCACGCTCAACTACGCGTGCCGCTACCATCCCAACATGAAGGGAACGTTGATTGTCCAATGAACAATGCACTGGCCCCGTCCCCCCAACCACCCGATGAGCGGGCGATTGCACGACTCATCGCCGGCGGGGACCGGGCGCAATTCACGCTGCTGATCCGCCAATACAACCGGCGATTGTATCGCCTGGCCCGCGCCACTTTGCGCGATGACGCCGAAGCCGAGGATGCTCTGCAGGATGCGTATCTTTCCGCCTATCACGCCATGCCGGATTTCCGTGGCGACGCATCCCTCAGCACCTGGCTGTCGCGTATGGTGTTGAATGAGTGCCTGGGTAGGATTCGACGCGGCAATCGCCGCAGTAGGGTGGTACCACTGGTGAATTCAACCGAAGAGATGGGACGGGTCGCGGAGGAGCCCTCCCGGCGACCCGAGCGCATCGTGGCCCGCGCGCAAATGCGAGGGCTGCTCGAACAGAAGCTCGACGATTTGCCTGAGACGTTCCGGGTGGTCTTCGTCTTGCGCTCGGTCGAAGAATTGAGCGTCGAGGAAACCTCGGAGGTATTGGGTATTCCCGCGGCTACGGTCCGCAGCCGTTACTTTCGCGCCCGCGGCCTGTTGCGCGAGGCGCTGGCGCAAGAGATCGATCTCGCCGAGCGTGACCTGTTCGAATTCGGAGGCTCACGCTGTGACCGGATTTGCAGCCGGGTGCTCGCGCGCCTTTGAAGTGCCGGCCTGCTCGGCATGAATGAGCTTGTCGAGGACGTGCCGGAAATGCGCCAACGGCGCATCGGCCAGGATCGCCAGCATCTGGAAGCTCGGATCCTCGTCCAGCGTAACCTGTTGGCGCTCGATGATGGCCTTGTCCTCCATGAAGCCCTCGATGAGACTGTCCAGGAGTGAGCGCGAGATCGTCGAGTCTTCCCCTTCGAAGTTGTTCAGATACGACCAGAAGAAGTGGGTCGTGCGCTCGGTCTCGGGCGTCATGAACTGACAGTTGCGGTATTCCCGGGCCCCGGCAAGATTGCCCGCCTGGGCGCCCTGGCCAGCGGGTGCGAACAGGGTCTCCATGGTAAAGATGCCGGGCACCAACATGGTGGCGATGTTGCGGCGATCGAGCTTCAAGGTCTTCTCGGGAATGACCTTCCTGTGAAAGGGCGGCGCATCGCTGTTGAGATGCCAACGCTCCACCCGGAAGCCGCGCTGCTGCCGCTCGATGACCGTCGGCTTGGTCACGAACGCATATTCCTCCGACCCACCCAGGGTACGGGTGTGCACAAAGGCAAGGTGGGCGAAGTCGCTCAGGTTATCGACAATCAACAGGTAGTTGGCATCGTAGTGGAGGTAGGCTGGAATGCCCTTCCACTGCGGATCGTGCAGATACGGGAGGTCGACAATGAGTGCCGGATCGGCGGCCTCCGCCTCCCCCATCCAGATCCAGATGAAGTGGCTACGTTGCTCCACCGGGTATGGACGCACGCGCAGCTTCGGCGGAATCATATCCTGCCCCGGAATCTGCGTGCACTTGCCGGTGCCGGCGAACCGCAGGCCGTGGTACATGCAACGCACTGAATCGCCTTCGAGCCGGCCGCGCGACAGCAGAGCGCCGCGATGCGGACACCGATCATTCAGCGCGTAGACCTTGCCGCCCTCCCCTCGATACAGCAACACGTGCTCCCCGAGTATCCTGCGGCTCAACAGCCGGCCGTCGATCAACTCGTGGTCGAGGGCCGCGACATACCAGCAATTCCTGAGGAACATGCGAAGCCTCCAGCGCTCACGCGGGGAGCTAGAATCAATGCCGTCATATTAGGAGCCGTGAGTCGATGAATCCACTCGATTTGACGGAGGCCGAGTTCCGCAAGCTGGCCGCGCGAGTGAGCTCCATGGCCGGAGACTACTATGCGCGATTGCCCGACGTGCGCGCCTACCCTCGCGTATCCGGCACGCAAACGCGTGAAGCCTTCGAAGAAGCGGCGCCCGAGGAAGGTCTGCACGATGGGGCGCTGGATGCGTTGGGTAAGGTCATGGACCTGTCGCGAGCCCCTGGTGGCCGGTTCTTTGGCTACGTTCTCGGCTCCGGCGAGCCTGTGGCGGCCCTCGCCGACCTGTTGGCCAGTGTGCTGAACCAGAACGTCACGGCCTGGCGATCTGCTCCGGCCGCGGTCACGATCGAGCGCCAGGTGATTCAGTGGATCGCCCGAGCGTTGGGTTGCGGCGAGATGAGCGGTAGCCTCTGCGGCGGCGCATCCTCGGCCAACCTCATGGCGCTGGCGATGGCGCGGGAAGCGCGCCTTCCGGCGAACGAGCACGGCGCACGACCTGGCATCGTCTACACATCGACCGAAGCGCATATGTCCATGGCAAAGGCCGTGGCACTCCTGGGATTGGGTCGCCAGAACCTTCGTTTGATCCCGGTGGACACCCGGCTGCAGATGGATGTCGGAGCGCTCCAGCAGGCGATTACTGAGGACTTGGCTGCGGGACGCATTCCGCTCGCGGTCGTCGCCTCCGCCGGCACTGTCAGTACGGGAGCCATCGATCCGTTGGAGGCTGTCGGGACCCTCTGTCGCACACACGGAATCTGGCTCCATGTCGATGGTGCGTACGGCGTGCCCGCGGCTCTCGTAGCACCGGAGAAATTCCGGGGCCTGGGCGCGGCCAACTCCCTGTCGTTGGATCTCCACAAGTGGATGTACCAGCCGGTGGATTGTGGGATGTTGTTGTACCAGGACCCGGACCGCGCGCGAGCGGCCTTCTCCCATACCGGCGAGTACGCCCGGGTGCTGGAGACAGAGCCGGAGGAGGGCTTCGCCTTCTTCGAGGAATCCGCCGAGTTGTCACGCCGCTTCCGGGCGCTGAAGATCTGGTTGTCCTTGCGTTATCACGGGCTCAACGCCTTCCGCACGGCGATCCGAGCCGATCTCGAGCACGCCCGCCAACTGGCCGACAGCATTCGCAACACTCCGCAGTTGGAGCTCCTGGCGCCCGTGGAATTGAGCGCCGTCTGCTTTCGCTATCGTGATCAACCCGATGAGCTCAATGCCGGCATTTTGCGTCGTGTCATCGAAACCGGCCGGGTCTATCTCTCCAACGCCTCCGTCCAGGGACGCTTCGCCCTGCGAGCGTGCTTCGTCAATCACCGTACCCGATCGGAGGACGTCGCGCTGATCGTGCCGGAGGTCCTCGCGGCAGCAAGAGCGCTGGGCGGCTTGGCCATGAAGTGAGCCTGGCCGGCGGTAGTACCACCCGCATCGCTCTGCAACACCAGAATGCCCGTTGCGGATTGCTGCGAGTCCGTCTCGAGAATGACCGCGGTAGAGCTATCTACAACGTAGAATGTCAGATTGAGAGCGCCGAGGAACGAGTTGCCGTTCGTCTGTAGCGCAGGGAATTGCATCGTACCGCGACCGTTCGGGCCGACCGAGTAAACTCCCCCGCCGCCGAGACTCGCGTCGGTGAGCGCGTAGCCGAAGTTGTTGACGTCATACAGGCCGCCGAGGGAGCTCCCGTTGGTCGTGAGCTGGGCGATCAGATCGACCTCACCGTTGAAGTTACCTCCAGTGAGGTTGAGTCCGTAGCCCACGGCGGTATTCAGCGCCAGGTCACTCTGCACGTACAGATTCCCGCCTGCCACTCCCGGGGTCGAGCCGGCGCCGTTGTCGATCTCCAGGAGCATGACGCCACCCCTGTAGGGGTACGCGGCGAAGGTGTAATTGCCGGCGGTGACGGAGTTGCTCGACCAGCCTCCGTTGTAGATTCCGTTGAGGACGAGCTGGGTGCGCGACCCGTTGGAGGTGAACGACCCGCTGATGCTGGGCGCTTGCGCCACATCACCCTCGTCGTTGATATCCTCCAGGCCTCCGGTAATCAGGCTCGAGCCATCCGAAGTGAGCAGCCCGCCAGCACTGAACGATCCCCAGGCGGCATCCTCGCCTGCGGTGGATAGAACGAGTGTTCCGGAGGGGAATGCGGTCGCCCCGGTCGACACGTACGCATCACCCTCGAGGTACGCTAGCGAATCCGTCTCTATGAACTTGATGTGGGTGGCATCGATCACCCACGCGTCGAAACGCAGAGCACCGAATCCAGCGGCAGTGGTGACGAGTTGGGCTGAGGCCGGCGCGCCGGTGACGACCGAGCCCTGCAGCGCCAGGCCCTGGAGATTGACCGAGTTGCCGTTGTCACTGAAGTCCTGCAGGCCAGCGGTAATGTTGCCGTTGCCATCGAGCGTGAAGGAGCCCACCGTCGCGAGCCAGTTTTCGATGGTCGAATCCACTCCGGAGAAGCCGAACGAGTAGGAGCCCTGCAGCGCGCTCTGTGGGATATTGGTCGCCTGCAGGTCGATCGAGCCGCTCCCGCTGCCGTTGCCGTCGAATCGGCTGATGAGCCCATGCGAGCCGGAGGTCAGCACGAAGTCGAGGCCGAACTGCACCGTCGAGCCGTTGAGCGTGACCGCAATCGTGCCGCTGCCGCGGCCGTCCGCCGTCACGTTGTAACTTCCGGAAGCCGGCAAATGAGTCGACACATAACTCGTCGACAACGCCGCACCAAGCGCCGGATCGTCCACATCGAGATTGCCGGCCGTAAAACTCCCGTTGCCATTCGCCGTCAAAGTTCCGACGATCGCGAAGAAGCTCGAGTTGAAGTGGGTCCGGTCGTACCCGGCGAACGAGAACACGTAGGTGCCGTTCAAGTTGGCGTTGCTGAAGGATACGCCGGGCGGCGGCACCGGTGGGTTGCTGAGGTTATCGCTGCCGTCTGCTCCGCAGCCGGCCAGCACGGCCAATGTAAAAGAGACCACCAACACAGCGACCTTGGTATGTAGCGACATGGTTTCCCGTAATCCGATCCGTGCGTTCACGTGTCGCTCGTGATACGCGACGGAGGGGGGTTCCCCCCGGGGACCTCGGGAGGCCCTGGGCTGGCAATCGCGCGGGTTGACTCTAGAGAGCGCGGATGCGCGCGGCAGGCGTGTGTACGGTTTTGAGAGGATTGCGCAGGGGCAATGCGAACGGCGGGGCTTCTATCTCGAACACATCGCCATCACTCGCCTTGATGCCGTCGACGAACGATAACGTCGCCGTACCGAAGAAATGCACGTGCAGATCGCCCGGGCGACGGAACAGGTCATACTTGAAATGGTGATGTTCCAGGTTGGCCAGGTGGTGCGACATGTTGGCCTCCCCGGTCAGGAACGGCTTCTCCCAGAGTGTCTGGGCGCCGCGCTTGACACGCACCGTGCCACGGATATCTGCCGGGAGCTCGCCCACCAGCAACTCCGGTCCCAGCGATGCGGGACGCAACTTCGAATGCGCCAGGTACAGATAGTTGGTGCGCTCGGTGACGTGATCGGAGAACTCATTCGCGAGCGCGTATCCGAGCCGGTAAGGCGTGCCATCCGGTCCGATGAGGTAGATACCGGCAAGCTCCGGCTCCTCGCCCCCATCAAGGGCGAAATCAGGTGACGGCAACGGCCGCTCCGGCCCGATGATGCTGCGCCCATCGCCCTTGTAGAACCATTCCGGCTGCACGCCGATCACGCCGCCGGCCGGCTTGCCGCCTTCCAGTCCCATGCGAAACATTTTCATCGAATCGGAGGCGTCCGCGGCATGCGCCTTCGCATGCATGCGATCGCGCGCGTCGGCGGAGCCCAGGTGCGTGAGACCCGTGCCAGTCAGGAGGGTACATGCGGCGTTGGGGTGATCGACCGGGGCGAGAATCTGCCCTTGGCGCAACGCATCCGCCAGGTCGATTTCCTCCGCATAGCCATGGGACTCGAGCACCGCGGCCAGCGTGGACCCCGCCGCAATTGCGGCATTCGCCAGGGCGAACACGGTGCTGGCGCCACGTACCCGGCGCCCGACACTTCCCGTAGCATCGGTGGCGACCGCGACGATGCGCTCACCACGGGGGTCGAGGAGTTGGACCAAGCGTAACGGCATGGCTGGATCGTACGATAAGTCGGACAATATTGCAGCTCGCGCGAGAGGACTCGGAAGGCGCCAGCGCGCGCAGTCCGCCTTGCCTGGCCGCCTGGACGCGTCGGCTCCCGTCGCGCGCGGCCACCTTGCCGGCCCGCTTCGACTCGCTTATTGTCTGAGTTATTAACGCACAGCGCCACAGGGGGAGTCGTAAATGCGTCTTGATCCGCGCGGCCGTGGGGCCGCCTTGCTCGGTCTGCTCTTACTTGCGACGTTCGCCGCTACCGTAGTCCACGCGCAGCAACGCTCCGCGAGCGCTGTCGTGCACGCCGACGAACCGGGCGCACGCATCGATCGGCACATCTACGGGCAGTTCGCCGAGCACCTGGGCCGGGGGATCTACGAAGGGGTCTGGGTCGGAGAGGACTCTTCCATTCCCAATGAGCATGGCTTTCGCAGCGATGTCGTCAAGGCGTTGCGCGACCTGCACGTACCGGTCGTGCGCTGGCCGGGGGGCTGCTTCGCGGACGAATACCACTGGCGCGACGGCATCGGACCGCGCGCATCACGGCCAACGACTCTCAATACCAACTGGGGCGGTGTTCCGGAGACCAACGCCTTCGGCACGCACGAGTTTCTCGAGTTCGCACAGCTCATCGGTGCCGACGCCTATATCAACGGCAACATCGGGACCGGCTCGGCGCGCGAGATGGCGGAATGGCTGCAGTACATGACCTCCGACAAGCCCACCGCACTGACGGCCGAACGCGCGCGTAACGGACATCCCACTCCGTGGAAGATTGCGTACTTTGCCGTGGGCAACGAGACCTGGGGTTGCGGCGGCAACATGACGCCGGACTACTATGTAGACCAGTTCAAGCAGGCCGCGACGTTTCTGAAGGCACCCCAAGGTGCCCGTCCAACCCTGGTCGCGAGCGGTGGTAACGACGAGGATACTGCGTGGACGCAGGCGCTCATCACGAAAGCCCGGCACGAGAAGCAGCCCGCTATGGGCGCGATCAGCTTCCATTACTACACGCTGCCCAGCGGACACTTCCAGGGTAAGGGCGCCGCCACGGGATTCGGGGAAGACCAGTGGATCTCGACCGAGGCGCACGCCTTGGCGCTGGATGACTACATCACCCGCAACAGTGCGATTCTCGACCAGCACGACCCCGACAAGAAGGTCTCCTTCGCGGTCGATGAGTGGGGCACCTGGTACGACGCGGAGCCGGGACGCGAGCCCGGTTTCCTCTATCAGCAGAATACATTACGCGATGCGGTGACCGCCGCTCTCACCTTGAACATCTTCCACCACCATGCCGACCGGGTACGCCTCGCCAACATCGCCCAGATGGTCAATGTCCTGCAGGCCATGATCCTGACCAAGGGACCGCAGATGCTCCTGACGCCCACCTACCATGTATTTCACATGTTCAGGCCTTTCCAGGACGCCACGCTCCTGCGGGCCGACCTGCAAACTCCAAGCTATGAGCTGGGCGGCGTCTCGGTACCGGCGCTCAGCCTGTCCGCCGCCCGGGGAGCCGACGGCGCGCTCCTGCTGGCCCTGGTCAACCTGGATCCGAAAGTGGCCAGCAAGCTTTCGGTGTCCCTTGCGGGCGCGCACCCGAAGCGGGTCACCGGTGAAGTCCTGACGGCTGCCACCATGGACGCCCGCAATACCTTCGAGGCTCCGGACGCCCTCCATCCAACAACGTTCTCCGGAGCCACGCTCAAGGGTGAGACCCTTTCACTGACCGTGCCGGCGAAATCGGTGACGGTACTGCATCTCGAATAACCCTTTTGGGGCCCAAGCTTGGCGGCCGGCGCGAACATGACGGGATTTTCACAGGTCCCCTCCCCGGGGGTCCATACCGGGCTTTCGGGCACGTTTCCCGTACCAGGCGTGCACAGGCGGGTTCGGTCCACCAACACTATCGTGTTATCGACTAAACCGCGGTTCTTGGGTTGTGATCGCTCCCATGGCCATCACGCCAGTCGCCAAGGAGCCTCGCATGATTCTCGAGAAAGTGCTGTACCCCACCGAGGCGCGCGAGCTCCACCAACAGCTCTCGCCAACACAACGACTCTTCGCGAGCGCCCACGAGGACATGGCCCGCCTCACCGATATCCTGCACAGCCAGAAATGTGTGGTGGCCATGCGGGGCAGCGATGGCGTCGTCCTGCCGCTGCACGCCGCGGCGGCCGGCCCGATCGATGAAGCCACCGCGGCTCCCATTTATGACGCGGAAGGCCACTCACTCGCCTCCCTCGGCATCATCCAGGGAACCGCTGATCGGGCGGATGCCCTGTTGCGCGCGCTTCTCGAATCGGCCGCGCGCGCGATCACGGAGCGCTGGTTCCGACTGACCCACAGCCGGTGTTGGATCATTGCCGCCATGCCTCGCAATGTTCCGGGGAGCCCCATTCTCCTGGCTGTCGACCGCGATCAACGTCTGTCAGGCGTCGACCGCCAGGGGCGGCAATACCTCGTGACGCGCGGACGGCGCTGGGAGGCCCAGCTCGAGCTCTCGGCCTTCTTCCGCTCCAACCCCGCGCTCTTCCGCCGGCATAGCCAGTGCGACGTGCCGCTCACCCTGCTGGCCGCCAGTGACGCCGAGCCCTGGATTGCCGTCATCACCCCGCCCAATATCGGTGCAATCACCCCAAGTTACGACGCCCGGGCGGTCCTGCATGCGAGGCCACGACTGGATCTGCTCACGCATCTGAAGGCGATGTCGTCCGAGTCTCGCGAGCCCCGCGGGCTGTCCCGCTATGCGCTCAACCGGATCGAGGAGTACATCGACTCCCATCTCGACTCTCAACTGGATGTGCAGGAGCTGGCGGCGGTCGTGCGCATGTCCCCCTCCCATTTCACGCGGTGCTTCTACAAGTCGGTCGGATTGACGCCCCACAAGTACGTCGTCCAGTGTCGGGTCATGCGGGCCCGTGAGCTGCTGTCCACCACCGACCTGCCGCTCACGGAGATCGCGCTCACCAGCGGGTTCGCGGACCAGAGTCATTTCTCGCGCCGGTTCCACGAGTTGATTGGAGTTCCACCTGGCGCATTCCGCTGCGCCTGAAGTTGAGCGGGACGAGCTTTTCGTTTACGTTCCCACGCTCCAAACACTGAGGGGGTGTGGCGTGAGATTACGAACGAAAATGCTCTGCTGTGGGATTGCGCTGGCGTGCGCAGGTACGGTGTCCGCACAGGTGCCGCCCACCGCGGCCCCGGACCAGGCAGCGCTGCTGCAGAGTAAGGATCCGAAACTCGCCGCGAACAAGAAGCTTGTGTTCGATGCGTGGCGTGCGATCGTCCAGGGAGCTCACACGGAATTGGCACCGAAGTATTTCACCCAGAGCTACATCCAGCACAACCCGAACGTGGCGACCGGGCTCGATGCGATGATCGCCTACATGAAGGCCACGCGACCCGTGAAGCCGATCGAGCCGACGATCCACTTCCCGGTCATTGCGATGATGGCTGAAGGCGACCTGGTGCTGCTGGCCACGGTGAGCTATTCGCCCGACCCGGAAAACCCGGGCCACAACTACGCCGGGACCCACTTCGACATGTTCCGGATCGAGAACGGCAAGATTGCCGAGCACTGGGACAGCGTCGCGAAAGATCCCGCCGCCCTGCACTACAACCCGAATACCGAGAGCAAGCCGAAGTAGCTCACTCCGCGTGTAAAACGACCGCGGGCTTCACTGATGCGGCGCGCAGTGCCTGCGCGCCGACCGCGAGCCACGCGACGGCGACGGTGATTGCCAGGCTGAGCACGAATGGCCAGGCAGAGAAGCCGGCGTGGTGCGTGAACATACTGTAGTAAAGGCGGCCCAGGAAGAACGCAAACGGCCAGGCAACCAGGTTGGCGATCAGCACCGGCTTCGAGAAATCCCGCAGGAGCATGAGCACGACGCCATGGGCGGTTGCTCCGAGGGTCTTGCGGATGCCGATCTCGTGGAGCCTCCGGCTGGTGATGTGGATGGCCATGCCGATCAATCCCATGATGGCAATGACAAAGGCGAACGCGGACAAGCCAGTCACCAGGCTGCTCATGGTTGCGTAGAGCTCATACTGCTCATTGAACAGCTGGTCGGAAAAAGAGCGGCGCATCGGAACCTTCGGAACCAAGGTCTTCCAGACCGCGTCGATGTGTGCAAGAGCCGCGGGAATCCCGTCACGCGCCACGCGTATGTAGGGCACCGCAGCACCCTCTGAGCTCACCACATACATGTTGGAATCCGCGTTAGGCCCGACCAAACGCGGATAGCCGTTCTCCACTACGCCTATCACCTGCATGGCGCGACCCGGATCGTTGGGGTCCCATGGCGAGGCCATATAGATGGTTTGCCCGACGGCTTGCCCAGGGCTCGACCACCCGAGTTGTCGCGTGAGCGCACGATCGATGATGACCGACGGCGCGCCGCTTTGTTTGGACGAGTCCCAGTTGAACTCGTCGGCATGCTGCCGGTCGAAAGCGCGACCCGCGATAACATCGATGCCGATGGTCGGGAAGAAGTCGTAAAATATCAAGTTCATCATCGTGACCAGCGTGGCGGCTCGCGGATCGCTCGAGCGACGCATGGTCTGATGAGTACCACCGCTCTGCCAGGGAGGTGTCACGGCCGCGGAAACCGCTTTGATGTGAGGGTCACGCAACAACTCGTTGCGCAGGCTGTCGAACGGTACCCCGATCTGTCTCACGTCATTGTTGATGACGACGACGGGGTCGCGGCCCGGATCGAGAGCCAGTCGCTGCAACACGTGATTCTGAGCTGAAATCAACAGTGCCACCGCCAGCAGAAAGCTGGCCGCGGCAAACTGTACGCCGACGAGTATGGTGGGTACGAATCGGGGTCCGACGCGAACCGTCCCCGCGCGCAGCGCTTCGACCGGTCGTACGCGCGACAATACGAGTGCCGGATAGGCACCACCGACCAGGCTGATGATCACCAGTAACAATAAGACCAGCGCCCACAGTTGCGGCTGCAGCAGCGAGGCAACGTGGAACTCCAGCCCGAACGCCCGATTTACGGCCGGCACCACGAGAGCCGTGCCGATGAACACGAGAACCAGTGCGGCTGCCCCGAGCAGACCGGCCTCGACCAGATACTGGCGCATCAGATGCGGCTGGCTCGCACCCAACACCTTGCGCATGCCGATCTCCCGGGCACGAGTCGTAGCGATGGCCACCGTGAGATTGGCGTAGTTGAGGCAGGCGATGATCAGAATGAGGGCATCGAGCAGGAAGGGTGTCGTGGTCACAGAAATGTGGCTATTGCTGAGAAACGCCTCGAGCGTTGCCAGCTTCAGGTGTACCAGCGGCACCGCGCCGAACACCGAGATGATCTGATCCTTGGCGATGTGCCTTGCAGGAAGCTCACGTAAAGTCTCCTGCAGCTGCGCAGGAGTCACACTCCCATCTTTCGGTAAAAGAACGTACGTAGCGTATACGTCGTTTCCCCAAGCGTCGGAGTCCGGGTCCGAGAGAAAACCGTAGGCACCGCTGCTGTTGAAGGTTTTCAGGAAGTTCATCGGCAGCAACAACTCGAAACGCAACATTGCAGAGGGCGTCTCGCCCATGTGCGAGCCTGCGGGCAAGGCATCGATCACTGCAGAGATCGTGACTTCAGAGTGGTTCTGCAACAGCACAGAGCGCCCGACCACCTGCCTCGTACCAAACAGCCGCGTAGCCGCGCTCGCCGTAATGACTGCACTGCGTGTGGAAGATAGCGCTTCGCGCAGGTCGCCTTCGAGTGGCCGCAGATTGAAGATTTTGAGGAAGTCAGGATCGACGCCCACGGCATACAAGTACGCGCTTCGATCGTCCGTGGCAGCCGCAACCGGTCCGAGACTGACGGCACGTGCGATGGCCTCGAGTGCCGGAAGATCAGCGCGCAGATATTTCGCCGCCGGAGGACCCGCCGCCGCAAACGCGGGTATCATCCGGTTCGTCGGCGTGGTCCACAGTTCCTGCGTGAGAGTGTAAGTCCGGCTTGCATTCTTGAACTCACGGTCCCCTGTTTGCAACAAGCTGTCAAGAAACAGGTAGGTCGCGATGAAGCAGACGAGCGCGAGCGCCAGCCCGAAGAGATTCACCAGCGCCGTAACCCTGAAGCGCCAGAAGCTGCGCAGCGCCTGGGCAATATAGTGCTTAAGCACGGGCGGCCTCCGCAGCGAGGCCAGGCCTGGCAGCGTGTGTCTGCGTCGCGATGCGGCCGTCTACCATGCTCACGATGCGCTGGGCCCGCGCCGCATGCTCGTGGGAATGGGTGACCATCAGTATGGTCGCGCCCTGTTGATTCAGGATATCCAGCATCCCCATGACCTCCTCGCCGTTGCGGGTGTCGAGGTTGCCCGTCGGCTCGTCCGCCAGGATCAATTTCGGATCAGTAACGACTGCGCGCGCTACGGCGACCCGTTGTTGTTGGCCGCCCGAGAGTTGCGCCGGTTTATGCCTGGCTCGCGGCAGCAGATCGACCAACTCGAGCACTTCGCGCACCCGCTCTTTGCGATGCGCCCGGGGCGCATTCTGGTAGAGCAACGGCAGCTCGATGTTCTCGTAAACCGTGAGATCGTCGATGAGATTGAAGCTCTGGAAGATGAAGCCGAGATTGCGCTTGCGCAGATCGACGAGTCGGCTCTCGGGCCACCGGGCAATGTCCTCGCCGCAGAAGAGATACTCACCGGAGGTGGGCGAGTCGATCATACCCACCACGTTCAGCAGCGTCGATTTACCGCAGCCGGAAGGGCCCATGACCGCGACGAACTCACCCGCGTCAATCTGCAGGCTGACATCCGCCAGGGCCGCCGTCTCGAGATTGTCGGCGCGGTAGTTCTTTCTGATGTTCCTGAGCGTGATCAAGGCTGTTCTCCTGCAAATCAGTTGGAGTTGCCGCGGACGTGGATCCGGTCGTATGCCTGCAGAGAATCGTAACTGGAGGTAATGATCCGTTCACCTACCGACAGTCCGGCCAATACCTCGACCTGCTCCGGGTTGCGCCTCCCGAGGCGGATGTTCCGGCGCTCGGCGTCACTCCCGGACGGTGACAACACGAACACCCAGGTGCCTCCGGTATCTTCGTAGAACGGACCGTTGGCCGTCACCACGCTCTTGTGGGCCGCGCCGATCTCGAGGCGCACTTGCAGCGTCTGTCCGCGCCGCAGGGATTGCGGCTCGGGACCCGTGAAAAAGAGATCAACCTTGAACTGCCGGTCACGCACCTGGGGGTAAACCTTCGCGACCTCCAGGTGTTGCACGTGACCGTCGATTTCGGCGGTCGCCGACTGGCCGATCGCGACGCGACCCAGGTAGAACTCATCGACACTGGCTTCGGCTTTATGGGCGGTGGAGTCGTCGATCTGACCGATACGCTGGCCTGGAGTCTTGGCCGCGCCCAGGTCGGCATCGAGCGCGGAGAGCTGCCCGTTGATGGGGGCTTTCACCGCGAGGCTCTGCAACGTCTCCCCTGCCATGGCGATGTTGTCCTGGGTGGCCTTGATCGCGTCACGCAGCTGCGCGAGCTGTTGTGTCTGGAATTTGCGGTCGACCTCGCGTGCCTCGGTCATTTTCTGCTCGAGGCTGCGGTAGCGGTCCAGGTCGATCTTCAGCTCATCGAGCTCGGCCGCCGGCACGGCTCCCGCAACTCCCAGGGCCTGGCGGCGCGCGAGACGCTGGGTGAGTTGGCGGACCTGGGCACTGGCGTCGATGAGCTCGCGCTCGTGACCGAGACGGGCCTGTTGGAACGACAGCAGCGTCGCGTTGAGCCGGTCGAGCTGCTCCATCAATTGCGCCTGGCGGCCCAGCACTTCGAGCTGCAGGTTGGTGTTCTTCAGGCGCACGATGACCTGGCCGCGCTTGACGGAGGTGCCTTCCTCCACGAGCTTTTCCGCTACCTGGCCGCCTTCGACGGCGTCGAGGTAGGCGGTTACACGGGGTTGGATTGTCGCCTGTGCGGGAATGTATTCCGCGAATACGCCGACTTTCACGGCGGCGATCACGAGCTGGTTTCTGTTGACGACCAGCGTGCGGGTCAGTGCGAATTTCCAATAGGCCGCTGCCGCGGTTGCCGCCAGAAAGACGGCGGCGAGTATCCAGGGCAGGCGGCGGCGCCAACCGGGGGGACGCTCGACCTTGCGGTCCATCGGGGTCAGGTGCTCGGCGCCGTCGTCAGACGGCAGGCCGCGTGCGTCCGCCTGCGCCATCGATGCGACGCGCGACCCGGTCGCGCCGACGGCACTGCCCGCACGCGCCGGAGCATCAGCGGTGGCCGCGTTGGCTCCGCCGGCCGCCTTGGTCCCACCGGCCTCGCCGCCCGCGTCGCCACCGGCCGGGCCGGCGACCCCCGCCCGGCGCTGAGCGCGCGCTCGCATCAGGACCCGGACGCCTCTGTGCTCCATTTTTTACCGTGTTACTTAGGTAATACAGTGAGCAAATTAGAGCATTGGCACCCGCCGGCGGTCAAGTTACTCTAGGAGGCCTGGTGGCCCGCACGCGGCAGGGCGACGGAAAGCGAAGGTGACCCGTGAAAAAGCGTCCCCACAAGTGGAAGAGCGACCAATCCATCTACCGGCAGCTCATGGATGAGGTCATCGCCGGAATACTGGACCAGACCTACACGGAGGGCAGGATGCTGCCCTCGGTACGCGGGCTGGCCGAGACCTACAACGTGAATCCGCTCACCGCGGCGAAGGCCTATCGCGAGTTGCAGCGCGAGGGGCTCGTGGAAACGTTGCGTGGCGAAGGCCTCATCGTCAGAAACGGCGTGCGCGCCGGGCTCATGAAGCGCGAGCGCGCGAAGTTTCTGAAGGAGGAATGGCCGGAGCTGCGCGCCCGCCTGGCACGGCTGGAGCTGGACGCGCGGATGTTGTTTTCAGGCGCGGTGGAGTAAGGGCTCACCCGCCACACGCGCCTCGGGCGCCGCCCCCGGGCGCGCCCCAACTCAAGCGCCGACGCGCCCCCGGGCGCGCCCCCAACTCAACCGGTAACGCTCGGTTTGATGTTGGCGTTCAGGCGGAACAGGTTCATCGGGTCGTATTTGTTCTTGAGCTGCACCAGCTTCGGGTAATTGTCTCCATAGGTGGCGCGCAGGCGCTTCTCGTCCGCCGCTGGCTCGGTGTTCACGTAATAGTTCTCCGTAAAGGGCTCGAACACTTCCCACGTGGCCCGCCCCTGCTGCAGATTCTGCTGGTCCTGCGCCCGGTCCGCCCAGAATCCCTGCAGTATCAGGTCATACTGCGCGAGCCGGTTCCAATAAGCGGTCGCGGTCGGCTGCACCCGTGCCATGGCGCCGCCGAGTTGGCCGATTCCCAACTCGCCGAGCCACGCGGGAGCCGTGGCGAAGTGTTTGAGGGAAGCGTCGATCAGCGTGTCGGGCAGCGTACGCAGGAAACCCGACTTCACGTAGACGTTCAGCCCGGGCGGCAGCGGTGCAGGGCTTGCGCCACTCAAGCCCAACTGCGCCTCGATGTACATTTTGGCGGTGACGTTGTCGAAGAGCGGCTTGCCCAACTTTTGCAGCGGCGCGAGCAGACGCTCCCCTTCGCCCAGGTCTCCGCAATACACCACTTCGTACGCAAGATATCTGCCGGCCGGAACCCCGGGAGCAGCGTTCGAGAGTGATGCCGAGATCGACATCTCGTCGGGCGCTTTCGCGCAGAACTCCCGCAACGCCTGGAGAATGCCGCGCGCCTGGGCGATCGGATAGACGCGGTTTCCCGCCAACACCTTCGGTCCCAAGGGATGCAGGCGGTACTCGAAGCTGGTCGCCACCCCGAAGTTGCCACCGCCACCGCGGATTCCCCAGAACAGGTCCGCGTTCTCGTGCTCGCTGACATGGAGGAGTTTCCCATCGGCGGTCACGAGGTCGGCGCCGATGAGGTTGTCACAAGACAGGCCAAATTTACGCGCCAGGCGACCTTGGCCGCCTCCCAGCGTGAGCCCGGCGATTCCGGTGTCCGCCGCGGTGCCCAGAGTCGTGGCCAGTCCGAACGCCTGCGACTCCCGGTCGAACTCTCCCAACAGCACGCCGGCCTGCGCGCTCGCGGTCTTTGCGGCGGGATCGATACGAATGCCCTTCATGGGTGACAAGTCGATCATCAGGCCGCCATCGCAGGAGGACTGCCCTGAGATGCTGTGTCCGCCGCTGTGCACGGCGGTCAGTAGTTTGTGCGAGCGTGCGAAGTTGACCGCCTGGACGACGTCGGCGGCGCCTGCGCAACGCGCAATCAGCGCCGGATGGCGATCGAATGCACCATTCCAGAGCCTGCGCGCCTGGTCGTAGCCTGCGTCACTTGCCAACAGCAAATGGCCCCGCAGGCTGGCGCGAAAGTCCTTGATATCGGACGGCGAGAGTGTGATCGACTGACCCGACAGTGTGACGGCGGTTACCTCGCCGGAAACGCCATCGCTATTGCCGGCCGCGGCCCACAGCCGGCTGACCGGTAGCGTAGCGGTGGTTACCGCTGCAGCGAGCGCGGTGCCGATGAACTGCCTGCGACCGGTGGGGCTGTGGGCTGCGGTGCGGGTGTCAGACCCTTGGCGGTCCTGCGTGTTGCCGGTGCTCATCGGGGCTCCCCGTCGTTGCTGTTTTCCGGACTATAACAGCAGTCCTCGAGCAGCGTTCGGCCGGATCGGCCGCTCAGGGCCCATCACCACAAACCAGGAAACAGGCGATAACGGACCTTTGCAGCGTATTCCCGGTACCCGGGCAGACCCTCGAACAGCATGGCCTCTTCGCCCAGCGCACGGGCGGCCAGCAGCGGAAACACCAACACGATGCCCAGGAGACCCCAGAGCGAGCCCAGGAGCAACGCCGTGCCAATCATCAAGGGCAACACGTAGGCATACATGGGATGGCGCACAATTGCGTAGGGGCCGGTGGAAATCACCTTCTGACCCCGCTCCTTCTGCACCAGGATCTGGGTCGAGGCGAAGCTGTTGGCTTTCAGTACTGTGGCCCAACCCAGGAAGGCAACCAGGATCAGCAGCGCGCCCAAAGCCTGCGCCCACGTCGGTGTATGCGACCACCCCAAGCGCTGCGCATCCAACGGCATGAATACGACCCACACAATCATTACGACGAAGATCGCCGCCATCACCGCGCGATCGCTGGACTTCTGCTCGCCACTCATAGGGGACTTCATTCTGGCGGCGAGCAGGTCCGGATCGGTTTTGAAGAGCCACAGGGCAGTGACTTCGCTGCAGCCGACAAAGAGAACGATGAAGATCCAGCCCTGCGGCCATTGCAGCGTGCCGGCGGGCAGGAACAACAATAGCGCCAGTACCGCGGCGAATGCGAGGGTATGAACGATCGTCCTGGCCAGCATGATGAGCGGATCAGGTCCTCAGCAATTCGAGCGTTTCGGCCACGATCGGCACTGGGCGCTGCGTAGGTGCTTTGAAGTATGCCATTCCGGCGCTCAGGAAACGTGAGCGCCAGGCTGCGTCGGAAAACTGCGCGTAGTTGTCGAAGACAGCTTCCGCAAACTTGTAGTCGTGCGCTTCCACGGCGCCGTAGACGAGGTGGTGTCTTGCTGCTGCGATGAGACTGCCGGCATCGCCGCCACTATTGAGATAGGCGAGTGACTTCTGCGCAGCCTGCTCCCGGCGACGTGCCGCCAGGTCGGCGAAAACCTCTTCGAGGGGTGGCGCGGCCGTAGCCTGAGGACCTGCCGGTGGCTGCGACGGCTGCACTGGCTGCAGTTTCTGCAGGTTGAAGTCAGCCGCGGCTGTGTTGGTCATCTCCCGGAACATGGCAACGAAGGACGCACACTGCAACAGCGCCAGTTGTTGCGTTTTCTCGTCGTCGGACGTGCGGTACGCGTAGTGCAAGGCGTTGGCGGTGGTTTGCGAATGCAGTGACACGATGCCCGGCTGGTGCATCAGCAACTCCGCCGAGGTATCGAACAACACCTGCCAGAGGGCATCGGGAGCGAGACCCTTCTGCAACATCTCGACAATGACCTTGCCCCCATCGTCCGCGGACACGTGGTAAAGAGCCGCCCGGAGGTCCATCCGCGCGCTGGGATCGTCGTGTCCCTGTTTCCAGGATCGAGGAATCTGGTGCAGACGCTCGCGATTGAGTCGCCCCGGACGATCCTCACGGTGATCGTGAGTAGCCGGGTTAGGCTCACCTTCGCTGTTCACCAGGGCCGCCACCGTGGAGCGCAGTATCGGCTCCGCCTGTTGACCACCGTTGCCGAAGAGTTTCACGAGACTGTGGGCGTTGCTGACCGTGATGGCTTTGTGACCGATCTCGCGCAGATCGCGGGAACCATAGTGAAAGAGCACCGAGAAGACATCATCGGTGCTGGCGGATCGCGTATACCGCACGATTGCTACGTCAGCTGCTTCGCGGTCCCATTTATCCAAGGCAGTGACGAGCGCGCGCCGCGCCGCCTCAGCGTTGGCCCCAGCCGTTGCCGCCGCAGATGGCGTCGGCATGCGCCAGCCACTGGCCGCGCGCTCCTGCACCTGAGTCTCTTTGAAGTAGTCCGCCGCCCAGACGAGCGGTAACCATTTCTCGTCCGCCACCAAGGCCTGCGTCGCCGAATGGATCGCCCGCAACACCATCACGGCGTGATATTTGAAACCGACGTCGGGATACGGCTGGACATTGCGTGTCGCGGCCAGGGACAACGCGACCAGCAAATCCTCGTAAGGCAGCCCATCGCGAATCAAACGCGCCAGCTCGCGCGGCACGCGCTCCCTAGGCGAGTCTTCCAGCAGTTTGAGCAGCATGTCGACAGATCCGCCGGGTTCGCTCATGCCGAGCCGGCTGGTCAAGCCCAGGCCGGCGGCTCCCGCGGTATGGATGAACGTTCGTCGGTTCATCACCTCCCACTGTACGACCGCGACTCATTGACCGTCAACGGAGAACGCCAGTAGCAGATTGCCAGGTTGGCCGGTGATGCGGCCGTAGCCGGAATTGACGTACACCATGCCGCCGGCGATGGTAGCGCCGCCGTTGTCCAACGACCCGCCGACAGCGGGAACACCGTTTACCGTGGTGAAGGGTTGCGCGGTGTCGAAATCCCAGACGACGTGGCCGTCCTTGCTCGAATAAGCCCGCAGATGGCCATCCTGGGAGCCGGAGAACACGACACCCGGTATCGCGGAGACGGCCTGCGACTGGGCGGTGAGGCAATTTCGCGGGCCCCAACTGCACTTGGGTGCCGGCGGATCGACGTGCCAGACTTCTTTGCCGTCGGCGATGCGCAAAGCAACGAGACCACCCGGTTTGGCCGTGGCCGCATCCGAGACCGCGGCATACATCTGACTCTGATCCGCGGCCGAGCCCCACTCGATGCCGCCAAGGCTGCTGCCCGCCCCCACCTGCGCGGTCCAAACCTGCTTGCCGCTATGCGGATCGAGAGCATAGACCTGTCCCGACTTCTGGCCCGTCAGGAGGAGTTGGCGGCCATCGGTGAGCGTCCGCAGAATCGGCGACGTGCCGAAGTCGACATCCGGCCCCACCGTACCAGGACAATCGCCCTGACCCGCCGCGGCCGGCGCGTCACAACCTACGATGTAGTTGTCCTTCTGCCGGAGTTGATTCACCCAGCGGATGGCGCCCGTGCTCAGCTCGAGCGCGAGAATCGAATCGGTACGCGCGGTGGGCACATCCGTGTAGGAATTGCCCGTGCCGACATACAACACACCATGCTTGGGATCGAGCGTTGGCGCAGACCAGACGGAGCCGCCGGCCGGGCCGTAGAGCTGTGTGCCGGTCGCTGTCTTACGGTACGGCTTGGGGGGCTGATCGATGATATAGGTCTGCCACAACACATTACCGCCCTGCGCAGCAAGGGCCGCGACACTGCCACGGAACTTGCAACACTCGTAGTTCGGGGCCGCTCCCGACAACTCCTCGAGTGACGACACCGGAACGTAGAGCCGCTCTTGATAGAACACCGGTGCACCGGTGATGCGGGCGTCCGGGTGGGAATCCAGTCTCTTCTTCCAGATCAGCTTGCCGCTGTCGGCATCCAGCACATAAACGGTCGCCGTGTCGTCGCCAAATACGGCCGTCAAACGCGGCGCGTCACCTGGACTGGCCTGCATCTTTACGACTGACACCGCCGTGCGCACGGCGTCCTTGGCATCGAACGTCCAATGAGTGCAGCCCGTCCGGGCATCCAACGAATACACACGCCCGGCCGAGCTCGTCACATACACGCGGCCACCGACGATCGCCGGCTGCCCGTAGATGTAGCTCGCGCGATAGCCGAAGGCCCACTTCACTTTCAGCCGGGGGACGTCACCGTCTTTCAGGCCGGGTGCCGGCTGAAAACGGGAGTTATCGAGGTCCCGGCCCCACCCGTTCCAACCCGTAGTGTCGAGCGTCGCGTTATCCTGCTGTGCGCACAGATTGCCTTCCGGAGCCGAGGACTTACCGGTGGGGGCTTTGCCCGTCACAAAGGTTGAAACGGCCACGCGGTCGTTCATGTTGAGCCCGGCAGCCTGGGCGCGCATCAGGCCATTCGTCAGCGCCTGCATCACCTCATCAGGAGTGCGCTTCGCGATGACATCGCGTGCCGGAATGCGGTCCTTCGGGTGGTCGTGGCAGCCACTGCAGAACTGCTCGTACAGTTTCGCGCCAGATGCTGACGGTGGACCGTCCTTAGCCGCTGCCGACAGCGACAAAAACAAGAGTGTCAGAGCAGCAGGAATCAGGAGCGCACGAAAGGTGCATACGCTGCGGCGCGCGCGCCCGTGTACGAGAGGCGACATCAGGGCACCGCGCGATAGGCCACACGATCGCCACGAAACGTGCCAAACCACATCGTCTTTCCAATCTGTACTGCGGTCGTGGCGTCAGCAAACTGCGGCAGGGCCTCCTCCTTCACCAGGGGAGTGACCTTCAACGTCGTGGGATCGAGGCGCACCGCCGACCACGCATGCGTGGTGTTGAGTGTCTGCCCGTTGACGTACTGTCCGGTCGCGAGAATCGTGCCGTCTGGCGCCCAACGCAGATTGTCGGGGCAGAAATCCACTTTGACGCTCGTGCGCTCGCCATGGCCTGACAACGGCACGCGATAGATTTCGTGGCCGCCCCAGGCGTTCACATAAACCCACTGCCCGTCCTTGGAGACGAGGATGCCGTTGTCCCCCGAGAGCTGAGTTCCGGGCACCTCGCTGTACCCTTTCCCTGGCTTCCAGAGATAGACGACGCCATTGACCTGGCCCGCCATGATGTGCTGGAACGCTTCCTTGTCGCGAGTATCGAGGAACTTTGTGACGACGAACGACCCATCCTTGGGAAGCACGGCCAACGAGTTAGGGCTCACGCCCTCAGGCATCACGACACAACCCACCCACTCCGCAGCGGCTTGTGCGGTGTTGAGCTGGAACACTTCTACCGATTCGCGACCACCGTGATTGATGGCGTAGACGGTTGCGGTACCCCCTTGACCGGGTGTCACATCCAGTCCGTGGGTCTGTAGCTTCTCGAGGTCGGGTGCCGCGCAGGGGTAACGCGGATCCGGCTTCGCGGCAACCGACAGCGCAACAGCCTTGGCCGTCTTCGCCTTCGTATCGATCAGGTACAGCCCCACCGGTCCCTCTTTGTAGGAGCTGCCCACCAGCCAACGCCCGCCCGCGACTGGGAGAAAGTCCTCGACATTGTTCAATCCGCATACAAACTTCAGGTCACCCGCAGGATCACAGGACGCGGGTGCGGCCGCCGGAGTGGCCTTCTGCGCGGACGCCAGGTACGGCGCAAGCGCGATAGAAGCACCGAGTATCAGGAGATCCAGGGCGGGCAGATATCTTTTTTTCATGGAAGCTCAGATCCGCAATTCGAGATTGTAGGGAACAGATAAAGTCGCGTGCGTACGCTCGTGCGTCAACAGCCAACGCTTGCGCTCCAAGCCACCGCCAAAACCCGTGAGAGACGCATCGGCGCCAATGACGCGATGGCAGGGTACAACCACTGGAATGGGATTCGCTCCGTTGGCTGCGCCGACGGCGCGAACGGCCGCGGGACGGCCGATCTTCGCGGCCAGCTCACCGTAGCTGAGAGTGCCCCCGGCGGGAATCTCGCGCAGTGCGGCCCAGACCAGGAGCTGAAAATCCGTGCCACGCGCCAAGGTGCGGATCGCCTCGATCGCCGCGACCTGCCCTGCGAAATAGGCCTCCAGAGCCCGCCTCGCGTCCGATGGTGAGCGTGCCTCGTCGAGCTGAAATCCATGCTCGCCGTATTGGAGCCGCAGGAGTCGCGCCATGCGATCTCCCTTGTCTTGCCCATTGTTTTCCCAATGGGCCGCCCGCAACTTCTGCTCGGCGTCGGTGACGATGTGCATCCAGCCGGTGGGCGTATTGAAACGCTCTGAGAAGAAGTTTTCAGTCACATCGCCCCCCTTTGCGTCCGCGCTCGCAGCGACAATAGTGAGGGCTCAGGACGTTTCTCGCTAGCGGTATCCGGACACCGACCAGCAGATGGTAGAGGCCCACATTGACCATGTCCGAAAACCGCTAGCCCCCTCTTCGGTCGCGTGCCAGCATGCCCCCCATGGACCTCGATCACCAGGCTTGTTACCGCGCCGTCAAGCTGCGGGATGTGCGCTTCGACGGGCGCTTCTTTACGGCTGTGAAGACCACCGGCATCTACTGCCGCCCGATCTGCCCGGCTCGCACCCCTCTATCGAAGAACGTCCTATTCTTCCCGACGGCCGCCGCCGCTCAGGAGGCGGGATTCAGGCCATGCCTGCGCTGCCGGCCCGAAACGGCGCCGGACATGGGGGCCTGGCGTGGCACTTCCAACACCGTGAGTCGTGGGCTCGCGCTCATCGAGCTGGGCGCATTGGACGACTCCTCGGTTGACGGCCTTGCTACCCGACTTGGAGTGGGCGAGCGGCAATTGCGGCGGCTGTTCCGTACGCACTTGGGCGCTTCACCCGTCGCCGTTGCACAGACGCGGCGCATATTGCTCGCGAAGCAACTGTTGCATGAGACTCGCTTGCCCATGACGCAGGTTGCTTTTGCAGCGGGCTTCGGCAGCATCCGGCGTTTCAACGAGACGTTTCAGACACTCTACGGCCGGCCGCCGAGCGAGTTACGACGCCTCGGCGGAGCTGATGTCCCTGTGGCGGATTACGGCGAGTTCAGCCTTCTGCTGCGCTACCAGCCGCCGTATGACTGGCCGGCCATATTGGAATTTCTCCGGGCGCGCGCCATCCCTGGAATCGAGCGCGTAGCCGACAACAGCTACACGCGCACTTTCAGTTTGGACGGGGTGCAGGGTACGGTGACTGTGCGACCCGGTTCCAACAACGCTTTGCGCGCGAGTATTCGGGCGTCGAAGTTGTCGATACTGCCGCAGGTCATAGCGCGGTTGCGGCGAGTTTTCGACCTGGCCGCGGACCCGCTGGCCATCGCCGCACACCTTGCGACGGACCCCTCGTTGGCACCGTTGGTTTCCAAGCGTCCGGGCTTGCGCGTTCCGGGCGCTTGGGATGGCTTCGAGCTGGCGATGCGGGCCGTGCTGGGCCAACAAATCACTGTCAGCGGAGCGGTTCGCCTGGCTGGACGTCTCGTCACAACGTATGGTGAGCCGTTGGCGGTTCCGGATGGCGACCTGACACACGTGTTCCCACGAGCCGAGGCATTGGTTGGCGCCAACCTGGCAACCCTCGGAATGCCGGCAAGCCGGGCTGCCACATTATCTGCGGTTGCCGCTGCCGTGGTCGCCAGCCCGGATCTGCTCGGAGCCCACGTCGGACTCGAAGATGCGGTCAAACGGCTGCGATCGATACGCGGTGTAGGAGAGTGGACTGCGCAATACATCGCGTTGCGCCAACTGCGCGAGCCCGACGCGTTTCCCGCGGCTGACATCGGGCTGATGCGGGCCGTTGCCGATGGCGACGGCCGTCGGCCCGGTGTCAATGAGTTGTTGGCCCAGGCGGAGAAGTGGCGACCCTGGCGGGCGTATGCCGCCCAACACCTCTGGACTTCCTCACACGGCCCCTGACCGAAGCCGGATCGTCACTCGCTCGTCAGGCCTTGCGCGTCTTCGAACGCTCACATTGGCGACGGTCGCGCTCCGCCGCATAGACCGTTTTACCGAGAATCATGCGACCCATGGTGACGCGCGCTTCCGGTGCATGCACATCCGTCGGTAGCGACGCCACGATAGCTTCCCCACGCGCGCGGAATTCGGCCTCGTATTCCGGGGTCGTCAGGATGTAAAGGTCATTGTTACGGACGCCTTGGAGCACACGCCGGCCGGCCTCGAGCGCGTCCATACCCGGCAGCGGGCCTTTCATATTCTTCATCGCCTCGCGCATCTGTGCCATCATCCTGGGGTCGGGTTTGAAGCCGGCGTCCGCCAGGTTGGCGGGGCGATTGCGCCCCGAGTCACCAATGTTGGTATTCACCAGGCCGGGGCAGAAAACCGAGACACCGATGTTGGTTCCATCGAGCTCCGAGCGCAGCGCCTCCATCATGCCGACGACGGCGAACTTGGAGGCGGTGTAAACACCCGCCGGTCCGTGCCCGAGGAGGCCGGCCAACGAGGAGGTCGCCACCACCTGCCCTCCTTCGCCGTGCGCCTGCATGCGCGGTAGAAAAGTCCGTATGCCGTTGAAGACACCGTTGAGATTCACGGACATCCCCCAGTCCCAATCGTCGTAGCTCGCTTTGCTCAAGCCTCCGATGATCGCGACGCCGGCGTTGTTGACGAGCAGGTGGACTTTCTGGAAAACCTCCGTGGTTTCGACGGCGGCTTTTTCCATGGCCGCGCGATCGGTGACGTCCAGATTGATGGCGTGAATCCGATCTCCGGCGCCGGCGAGCACCTTCATTGCATCATCCAGGTGCGCCTTGGTGCGGTAGGTAATCACGACCTTCATGCCCGCGTCCGCGCAAGTACGGGCGATGCCCAATCCGATGCCGCTGTCGCCACCTGTGATGAAAGCGACTTTTCCTTCGACGTCCTTCATCGGCGCTAGGACGGTGGCACAGGTCGCTGCGTCTGTGGATGTCTTCGCGGACGCCGATGAGGTGCGCAGCGCCGGCACCAAGCCCACTGTCGTTGCTGCCGCGGTTAATGCGCCGTTCTCGAGAAATTTGCGACGCGCGCGGCCGGACTTGGTGAGCGAGCGCTTAGACGTATCGTCGTGACCTGACATAACGGTTTCCCTCTAGCCATTGTCGTCATACTAAACCGACGCCGGATACTTTCAGAGGGGCACGACAATCAGCGGCCGTAGGGCGGCGGCGTGGCCTCAGGGACGCTGTCATCGCGAAACGGATTTTGTACTCTGACACGGCCGTACAGGCGGCCGTCTTCGAAATCTTCCGACCAAAGGGTATTCAGGCCACGCTCGTCGGCGTAGGCCCAAAGATGCGCGTCAAACCACGAAAGTTTGTATAGAGCCGCGCCTCGTAACGCCGTACGCACCGTGCTTTCGGTGGGGTAGATCACAGGAAACTGCGCGAGAAACTCTTCCACTTCGCGATGAGCCTGATCGAGGCTCAGCAGAGGTGGCTCACGCCCTATCGGACGCGTTACCACAGCAACGAACTCGATCAAGGCCTGGTGCGGCAGGACGATCGAGCTGTCTACGATTCCCCGACGCAGCAGGTCCGTGGCGAGCGCCTGCTTGCGAGGAAACCGCGAGTCGTAGCGGTAAACCAGGATGTTGGTATCAACCAGGTCGGCCACGGTCGTACAGCTCGTCCCGACTCCAGCCCCGCCCCTCAGTTTCGGCCACCACCGCGCGTGACCGGAGTTCCTGACGGCGGGTAGCTTGATCGAAATGCTGTAAACGCTCTTCGCGTGACAGCCGCAGCTTCGCGGCGCTGGCCGGCACGATCGCTATCACATCTCCCGCGGCAACCAACTCCACCTCGTCGCCCACGTGGATGCCGAAGGCGTCGACCAGGCGCTTGGGAAGGGTGATTTGGAATTTCCCTGTAACCCGTGTCATGGAGAGCATGGTACGGTTATCAAGGTTTTTGTCAAGGGCAGTTTCCTTGATGCAGATGTGTCGGATGGCCGATCCGGCACTCGTCTTTTGCACAGCGCTGGGCGTTTTCCAGCCATCACCAGGTACCAGGAGCGACGCTATGACCGACGGAAAATCCCTCACGCCAGCGGCCGAGCTGGCCGCACGCAGCAAGGTCCGATATCCGAATGAAAGCCCGGAGTACCGGCGGGCGCGCCAGGCATTGCTCGTCGAGGAAATCGAGTTGCGCCGCCATATCGAGCGCGTCGCCGAGCAACGCCGCGCGCTGCCCCCTGGAGGGGAGGTCCTGAAGAACTATCGGTTCCAGGGCGAGAGTGGCCCAACGAGCCTCGCGGACCTGTTCGGCGACCAACACACACTGTTGGTTTATACGTTCATGTTCGGGCCCCAGCGGGCTCGCCCCTGCCCGATGTGCACCTCCCTCCTGGGAGCATGGGACGGAGAGGCTCGCGATCTCGAGCAGCGGGTTGCGTTGGCTGTCGTCGCGCGATCGCCGCTGGAACGGCTCGTAGCCTTCAAGAAAGAGCGTGGCTGGCGCAACTTGAAGCTCTACTCCGACGCGAGCGGAGAATACTGTCGCGACTATTACGCGATCACTCCTGACGGCGGCGATACCGCCAACCTCGACGTGTTCACGCGCGAGGGCGGCAAAATCCGCCACTTCTGGAGTGGCGAGATGGGCGCCGAGTCGGCCGACCCGGGCCAGGATCCGCGGGGGGCGCCGGACCTCATGCCGCTGTGGACGCTGTTGGATTTCACCCGGGAGGGGCGCGGCACCGACTGGTACCCGAAGCTCGAGTACGGGCGCTGAGGGCGTCCCAACTAAAACGGCGGGCTCGCATTTTCCCGATGCCGGCCCGCCGTGTATTTATAGTAGCGCAGTGTGCCCCGGCCGGGAAGACTGCCGCCGGCCCGCGAAATCCGCTAAAACGCTGCCCCGTTTCACGAATGGGCGCCGCGTTGCGCTCCGAGGGAATCGATCATGCGGGCACTGCTCTCCTCGATCGGATCACGTGGCGACGTCCAACCCCTCCTGGCGCTCGCCCTGGAGCTGCGGCAACTCGGACACCAGGGTGTCTTGTTGGTCGCGCCCAACTTCAAGGAATGGGTGGAGGGGTGCGGGGTCGAATGCCTTCCCGTCGGACCCGACCTGAAGAAAGCCTCACTACGCATGGCCCAAGCGCGGGCGGCAACACCGAAACCCACCCGGGAACAAATGCGGCAGCTTGCGAGTCACGCGGTACGTCAGCAGTTTGAAGCCACGATGCAGGCGGCGCGCGGATGCGACGTGATCGTCTCCGGCGGAGCCTTGCAAACGGCCGGGCGCTCGGTGGCCGAGGCTCTCAAAATCCCGTACGTCTACGCGGCGTACTGCCCGGCAGCCCTACCCTCGCCCGACCATCCGCCGCCGCGAATGCGTGCCCGGATCCGCTCACAAACGCTGCCGAAGCTGGCCAACCGGTTGCTTTGGAAGCTGGACGATCGCAGTTGGAACGCCTTCTTTCTGAGCACGGTGAACGAGCAGCGGGCGGTGCTGAGCCTCCCGGCAGTGGAGCACGTACCTCGCTACGTTTCAACCGATGCGCCGTGGCTAGCCAACGATCCGGTACTGGGTCCGCCAGCCGCGTATCCATCCAACTTACGCGTGACCCAGACCGGAGCCTGGCTTCTGCCCGACGCGGCGTCCCTTCCGGAGGAAGTCGAAAGATTCCTCGGCGCGGGTGAGCCGCCCATTTACTTCGGCTTCGGCAGCATGGTGGCGTCTTTGCAGACGGGACCGCTGTTGGTCGAGACCGCTCGTGCACTCGGCCGGCGCGCCATCATTTCCCGAGGCTGGGGAGAGCTCGGCCTGGCTGATGAGGGCGACGACTGCATCTCGGTGGGCGATATCAACCACGAGCGACTGTTTGGACGGGTCGCCGCGATCGTCCATCACGGCGGCGCGGGAACCACGGTGGCCGCCGCGCGCTCTGGCAAACCCCAGGTTACCGTCCCGCACCACTACGACCAGTACTACTGGTCACGGCGGATCGCGAAGTTGGGGATCGGCGCGTCGGGACCGGAGGCGAAGCACCTGACGGCCGGCGCGTTGAGCTCGGCATTGCGCGCTGGCCTGCGGCCGGAAGTGGCTTCCAGGGCGCAGTCGCTGGCATTCCGTGTCGAGTTATATGGTGCGCGCCATGCTGCTGAACGGCTGGTGGCGGAGTTTGCCTGAGCGACTAACGTTGCTTAGTCAGCGAGTCCCGCGCGGCCGCCAGCAGGGCATCCTCGTCGTTTGCCGGCATGCTGACATCGACATGAACTCCCGCGGCCAGCGCCTGCTTGTTGGGCAGGAGTATCTCTCCGGTGGGGAGCACGAGCGCCCGGTCCAGGCCGGGGGGAAATACCAACGACGCTACCGCACCATTGACGTTGGTTTTCTGCTCGCCAATGATCATGGCACGGCGCTGGTCCTGGAGCACGGCTGCAACGAGCAGCCCACCGTTGTCGGTGCGGTTATCGATTAAGACCGCGACCGGCAGATCGATGTGAACAGTGGGCTTGGATTCATACTTCACCAACTCGCCCTGCTTGCTGAGCACCTGGAACAGGAAGGCGTTCTTTCTCAGGAAGAGGCCCGCCAGGCAGGCCGAGTCCGTGAGCGGGCCGCCCTCGTTACCCCGCAAGTCGAGCACTACGCCCGTAATGTGACCTTCGGCTTTCGCCTCGAAATAGCGCACGAAGTCGGCGCAGGTGGCGACCGTGTTCCCGTCAGTCACCTTCATCGTTGGCAGGGTAACCAACATGAGTGAGCCAACCTGGCGGCTCGATGGCGGCATGGCCGAATCCCCCGGGGCCGCACTGCCGTCCGCTCCGAGGGTGGTCAAAAATCGGGTGCCGTGCCCCAGCGAGTCGACCATCCCGGCGATCGCGGCCTGGGCTAACACCGCACCATCGGCTGACGGATCCTGCGAATCGACGGCCGCAATCGCAGCAGACTGCAAATCATGCGGATTCGTGGGGTAATAAAATCGCTTTTGAATATAGCGCGCGAACGTACCTACGCGGTTCGCGTCTTCGGTTGACATCGGCTGAGCGCTAGCCGGTAAACGTGTGTGAATGTGAGCGATGATGGCGTTTCCGACATCGTCCGGCTCTTCAGCCCGGACGCCAATCGCTACTGCAACACACAGGAAAAAGCAGGCCAGCCGGAAACTCTTCCGCAACCCAGACTTGAACAACTGACACTCCCGGTTGGTGCGTTACGTTCCCCCCAGGACGCGAGACGCACGAAAAAGGTGCTGAGAAAACCCCTGTTGTCGATAGACCAGAGGTCCTGAGCGCATTGAAATATAAACCCGGGGCGCAGTTCTGTGAAACAGGTTGCGTCTCGAGCCGCGCCTTGGCCCGCGATTCGTTCCGGCGAGGAAAAGAAGATATAACTCGCTATGGCTGCGCACCATGCGACGGGGAGCACGGCGCACACGCGCCGACTCCTGGAGAAACATACCGGGCAGGACGCCGGCCACAGGAAAATCACGCGGCGCAGAAAGCGATAACGCGAATCAGCTCAGCCGTTCGGACTTCCCTCTCGAACATCGCCCGGCTCGCCTTTGTAGTTCTTATAAATCAATACGTTATCGTTGTGTCGCGGCGCCACTTTTATTCGTAGCGATCGCCCAATGCTTCCGGTCCATGGGGAACGAGAGTTTCCGAAGCTCGCTTACAATGCGCGGATGAAAGAGACCTCTTCTTCCGCCGCCACCGCTGAAACCGCGGTTTCCGCTGATGACGTGCGCACCTGCGTGCGCGTACTCCATGCAATCGAAGCTGACCGCTCGCTTCTCGCTCGTCTTACACAGGAACAGCGTCGCGAGCTCCTGACTCTCGCCGGCTTGGTCGCCAAGCCCGAGCGACACAATCTCGTCAGGATGGCGAAGGCGTTCAGGCGCGCTGAGCGTGAAGCCGCGCGAGAACGCGACCGCCAGGTTGTAGAGCAGACGGGTTTGCGCATTCAGCGTCGTTCCGCAGTGTACGCGCCGTTGTGGCTCGAGCCGCCCAAACCCGAGGATCTCGATGATCGGCCCGAGCTCCACCAGGAACGCACGTGCTATGTCTGCAAGAAGTCCTTTGCAAAAATGCATCGCTACTACGACTCGATGTGCGATGCCTGCGGTGATTTCAACTACGCGAAGCGGGAACAGACAGCGGACCTCAGCGGGCACTACGCGCTCGTCACCGGGGCGCGAGTCAAAATCGGGTTTCAGGCGTCGTTGAAGCTACTCCGCGCGGGTGCGCACGTGATTGTCACGACGCGCTTTCCGATCGATGCGGCGGAGCGGTACTCGAAGGAGCAGGATTTCGCCGAGTTCGGCGGGCGGCTGCAGATCCACGGGTTGGATCTGCGGCACACGCCGAGTGTTGAAATCTTCACGCGCTTCCTGCTCGAGCGGCTGCCACGGCTGGACTACATTCTCAACAATGCCTGTCAGACGGTCCGACGCCCGGCTGGGTTCTTTCAACACCTGTTGGCGAGGGAGGCCGAATCGGTGGCGGCACTGCCGCTGGAGTTGCGCGGGGCACTCGCGGGGCATGAGGAGTTGCGGCGGATCCTCGAAGGGGCGGCGCATGGCTTTGACGCGGTGGCGCATCGCCCGGGCGGGATGGCGCACGACTTCGGCGCGGTGGCGCATCGCCTGGACGGGATGGCGCCGGGCTTGCCGGGCCCGGCGGGATCGGGGCTGGCGGCCTCCGGTGCGGTCACTCGGCACGCCGAGGGACTTCTGCATAGCGCGGCGCTGTCACAGCGGCGCTACCTGGACGAAGACTTCCAGGATGGCGCGGCCCTGTTTCCGGCGGATCGTTACGATGAGGATCGACAGCAGGTCGATCTCCGTGCAATCAACAGTTGGCGGTTGCGGCTCCACGAAGTGGCAACACCGGAGCTACTCGAAGTACAACTCGTGAACGCGATCGCTCCCTACATTCTCAACGCGCGACTCAAGCCCCTCATGGTGCGGACGCCCGGTGCACACAAGCACATTGTCAACGTCAGCGCCATGGAGGGTCAGTTCTATCGCGCGACCAAGACTGACAAGCACCCACACACCAACATGGCGAAAGCCGCGCTCAACATGATGACCCGGACGAGCGCGCCCGACTTCGTGCAGGACGGGATTCACATGAATGCGGTCGACACCGGTTGGGTGACAGACGAGGATCCCGCTGTCCACGCGGCGCGCAAGGCGGAGGAAGGCTTCTCGCCGCCCCTCGACATCATCGATGGCGCTGCTCGCATCGTCGATCCGGTTTTTGTGGGGCGGCTCACCGGGAAGCACGTCTGGGGGCAGTTCCTGAAGGACTACAGGCCCGCGCCCTGGTAGGCGATCTTGGGGCTCAAGACTTCGCGCCGGTCGCGTGTGCTGTCACGCCCGTGCGCGCGAATTCGAAATGGATCAGCCACACCCCGCCGGACTTGTGCCCCTCCGGAACGAACTTCCACTTGCTCGCGGCCTGGGTGGCGAGCTTCGCAAAATAGTGGCTTGGCCCTGGATGATCCAGGTTGTCACTGATCACGTTACCGGACTCGTCGGCCGTAACCCGCACGACCACCTTGATGCGCCCATGGATGGTTGCCAGGGCACTGCGCGGGACTACTGGGATCTCTTCATGCGCCACTGAACCCGGGCCGGCGTCGGACGCTGCGCTGCCGCGTCGTGTTGGGTTGTTTCCGCGGGAGGAGTGGCGAGGTGCCTCAGAGGCGGCGGGCGGCGTAGCCTGGTCCGCGGGCGCGGGCCTTGAGGCTTGCGAACCGGCTTCCGACTTTGCGGGAGATGAATCTGCCTGCGGGGCAGGCGGGGAGGCGTTGGTGGACTCTGTGTTCGTCGACTGTGGGCTGGAGGTTGAATGGCCGCCTAACAGTCGGACGGCTCCCCAGCCAATCGCAAGGATCGCGATACCCGCGACGACCCAGGGCGTGTACGAGGGACGCGCAGGAAGCTCTTCCTCAATCGGCTCGCGCTCCACCACGGCTCGTATGGTGAGCTTTCCGGGCACGCCTGCCACAGAAGAACGCGCTGCGCCCGATTGAGCCGCAGACGCGGATGAGAAAGCGGCTGCTTGCGATGCACCACGCTCATTCGGGGCGCGATCGGCCCCGGCGGCGCTGCCCGAGAGCCCACTCACGCGTTGCCCGTCGCGAGCAACACCGGTTGCCTCTGCACCGAGGCTAGCGGACCGGCTGTCGTAACCGGCGCCCGTCGCACTGCCGGCGGGACCGCCACCCACGCGTTGCCCGTCGCGAGCGACGCCGGTTGCCGCAGCGCCCGCGCCAGCGGCCCGGCTGTCATAGCCGGCGCCCGTCGCACTCTCGGCAGGACCGCCACTCACGCGTTGCCCTTCGCGAGCAACACCGGTTGCCGCAGCGCCCGCAGTAGCGGGCCGGCTGTCATAGCTGGCGCCCGTCGCGGCGGCGCCAGCGCGCGTGCCGTCAGCGTCAGTTGCGGCACTGCCCGTTAGCGCAGTTGCGCGTTGACCGCCATAGCCAGCGCCACCGGCCGCGCCGCTGCGCGCGCTCGGCTCCGCGACTGCAACGCCCGCACTCGCGACGCCGACTTCACCGGCCGAGGGGGCACCCCGATACTTCACCTTCCCGCTGACCCAATCCTGCAGCGCCGTGACGCTCGGACGATCGGCGGGCCGGCGGCTGAGACACTCTCTCGTGACGTCAGCCAATGTCGGTGGAAAGTCAGCGGGCAGGACGACCCCGTGGCTCCGCTCATCCGGCTTCGCCGGCGTCGCGCGAGTCAGCGCCTCGAATAGCGTGACTCCGAGAGCCCAGATGTCACCAGCCGTAGAAATACTCCCGTCCGTCCCCTCGGGCGGGTCATACGCGGACGACATGCTGATGCTGGTCGCCAGTTCACCCGCCGGCCGAATCGTGTCGCTAGCCAGCTTTAACTGGTCACCGACGACCAGGATGTTGGACGGCTTCAGCTGCCCCTGCACCATGTTCCGCGAGTGCAGAAAAGCGAGCGCATCCAGCGTGGCTGGCAGCGTCTCCCGCGCCTCGACATCAGTCAGGGCGCGATTCTCCAGAAGCTGCGCCAGGTTCTGGTCCGCGTACTCCATGAGCACGTATAGAAAGTGCAGGTTGCCCTGGCCCACGGGTCCTCCGGGCAATTGGCACCGACCCATGGCGAACAACCGCAACAGGCGCGGATGTGCCAGGCCCGCGGCCGTATTCCAATGAGCCAGCTGCGACTCCGCCAGGGTCGGAATGGCCGGAACCAGCTTGATCGCGGCGTTCGGCAGGCCGTAGGCCGGAGCTTCGGTGAGGAACACGCCACTGTGGTCCGTGACGCCGACGAGGCGCCGCAGCGGCAGTCCTCCATTGATCACCTCGCCTTCCCACTTCGCCCATAGTTCGCTCATCTGTGGCTTGCCCGCCTCAATTACCTGTATCGAAGGCCGGAGAATACTCCTGGCGCGGATATCCCTCAGCAAGGGCGTTCCTGGGCAGCTTGGACTTGAGCGCTATGTCACATAGAAAATCTGTCGGAATGGGCCCGCGCCGAGCGTCCTTAGAGAGAAACCGGCTGGGCCGAGTCCCACGGCACCCGGACCGGCACAGATTATTGGGCGAGCTATAGCTCGCCATGGAGAAACCGCGATGAAGCTTTATGAATTTGGCCCCACCCGTTCGATCCGTGTGCGCTGGACGCTCCAGGAGTTGGGCGTCGACTTCGAGGCGATCAATGTGAACCTGGTCCAAGGCGAGCATCACAGCCCCGAATTTCTGCAACTCAACCCCGCCGGCAAGATCCCGGTGCTCGTCGACGGCGACCTGGTGCTCACCGAGTCCGTAGCCATCGTCATGTACCTGGCGGAGAAATACCGCGACCGCGGGTTCCTGCCGTCCGATCTTCGCGAACGGGCGGAGCTCGACCGCTGGCTGTTATTCACCGCCACCGAGCTCGAGCAACCCCTGTGGCGCATTGCCCGCCACACCAACCTCTATCCCGAGAACGAGCGCCTGCCCGCGGAAGTCTCCCTGGCCCAACGCGATTTCAAAGCAATGGCCCAGATCGCCGAGCGCCACATGCAACATCGCCAGTTCGTGGTCGGCAACCATGTCACCGTCGCTGACTTCGTGCTCGCCTATACACTCGACTGGGGTAACGAGGTCGGCCTGTTAGGTGACTGCCCGAACCTGCGTGCCTACCTCGAGCGGATGTACAGCCGCAAGCATGCCGCTCCGCGTATCTCCGCCGCAATGCGCAGCGTCGGGCTCGCCTGAACCGACGTCCCGCAAAGCAGCCACCGACCGCCGTGAACGACGCCTGGGCGAAACGCTAGTGCGGCAAGAGCTCTTTATACGTAGCGGCCTCAAAAGCCCGCAGCGTGCGAATCGCCCCATCGTCATAAAACGGCAGGTACTGCATCAGCAGCACCCCGGCAATCCCGCTGTGTGGATCAACCCAGAACTCGGTGTTGAAAAGCCCAGCCCAACTCAGACTCCCCGCACGCCGATAAGTCGTGCTCTCGGGGCTCTGAGAGGCGACCTGAAAGCCGAGGCCGAATTTATCGCGACCCGCCCCCAGCGGGAAGGGCTTGGTAAACGCCGGAATACCAACCGGCTGCTGCGAAACGAACACCGCGCCGGTCTGGTTCTCCGCCATCACCTGCACCGAGTGCTCGCTCAGCAACCGGACCTTCCCGAGGCGACCTCCATTCAACAACATACGCATGAACAGACCATAGTCATGCGCAGTGGAATACAACCCGCCGTCACCCCGGAAGGGAGGCGTGGGCGTAGTGGGAGCGAGAGACAACGGATCAGCCTGCCGCTCCTTGAACGCACCATCCTGGTGATTGTAAACGTGAATCAACCGGACCTGCTTCGCAGCAGGAACCGCGTAGGACGTATCAACCATCCCCAGCGGATGGAAAATGTGCTTCTGGTAGTAAGCCTCCAGCGTCTCGCCGGTCAGCTTTTCCACGATGAGCCCGAGCACACGCGTACTGGCACCGTAAGTCCATTTCTCACCCGGCTCATGCAGCAGCGGCAGCTCCCACTCCAACTTGCTGTTACCCTGTTGGAGGCGCGCAATGACGGGGCTCGAAAAGCCGTACCCGATACCGGACGTGTGGGTCATGAGATGACGCACCGTCATGACATTCTTGGCCGGACGCGTCTCGTAGGTACCGTCCTTCTCATTGAACTGTGTGATCACCTGGAGCTTGTCAAAGCCCGGCAGATACTTCGAAACGGGATCGTCGAGCATCAGCTTACCCTGCTCGACCAGCATCATGACGGCAACCGAAGTCACCGGCTTGGTCATGGAAGCGATGTTGAAAATGGCATCCGTAGTGAGCGCAGTGCCCTTGGCGACGTCCAACTCGCCAGCGGCGCCTTCGAACAGAACGCCATTCCGGTCCACTACGAGACCGACGGCCCCGGGTGTATCGTGACGCTCGACCGCGGCTGTCAACACCTGCTCAACGGCCGCCTTGGCATCGGGCGAGCCTCCGGCTCGGGTCGTATCGGCCGCCGCCCATGCGGGGACGCCCGTCGCAACAGCACTCAGCAACAGCGAACAAAGCGCAATTCGACGCTCCACGCAGGATCCTCCCCGGCACCAATGCCGAGCCGTGACTTTACGCGGCCGGTTGCGCGAATACCACCTACCCCGGCCCAACAGGCGGCCAACGAGCCAGATATCGGGCGCCGTGATCACGGCGGTCGCCGCGCTGTGAGAAGACCCTAGAGGAGTTGGACGTTCACCCCGTCCGGATCCTTGAGATAAAACCCGTACTGCCAGTTCTCATCCGGCTTCAGGCCATGCTGCTGCAGCGTGTGGGTCACTGCTTCCTTGTTGAAGTTTTCCACGCGGACGCCGAAGTGGTCCACAGTCCCGTACGGCTTCTCCTTGCGGATGGAGACGATGACGTGTTTGCTACCCATGCGCAGGATGCCGTGCTCTTTGTCCTCGCTGAGTACCGTCAGCCCGAAGAGGTTTTTGTAGAAAGTCGCGGAGCGCTCGAGGTCGCTCACCAGAATCGAAACGTGGTCAATGCCGGCTGCGGCAAGCCCCACGGGTTGAGTTGCGTCCCCAGCCGCAGCCGCTGCGCCTTTGACCTGGGTCGCGGTGACGAGCAGCGCGAGCCCCTGGATCAACTCGCGCCGCGACAGCCGGCCGCCCTCAAAACGTTGCACCATATCGTTGATAATCCGCTCCACGGCATCCCCTCGTGTCCAGTCGTACCCGCAACGGGCGTTGCACAAGGGATGCTATACCGAATTGGCTTCCTAGCGGTGACTGTCGCGGGCAATGCTTGACTTCGGCGCGAAGACGCGTCGATGCTCGGGCACGATGAACAAAAAACTGCTTCTGGTGGGTTGTGCGACGGCTTTGCTGGGCGCCGCGCACGCCGGGGAGTGCGACCGCGCCTGTCTGAATGACACCGCGGAATCCTATCTGAGCGCCATGCTGGCGCACGATCCCGCCAAAGCGCCCTTGGCGAAGAACGTGCGCTACACGGAAAACGGCGTCGAGCTGCCGCTTCCCGACGGCCTGTGGCGCACGCTGCAGAGTGTTGGGAAGTACCGGTTGGTCGTTGCGGACCCCAATGAATCCTCGGTCGGCTTTTTCGCCAAGGCGGTCGAAAACGGCGCCCCCGTACTGCTCGCCACGCGACTGAAGCTCGCCAACCACCAGATCGTCGAGATCGAGAGTATTGCCTCGCGATTGAGCGCCACCGTCGGCGGCGGTCCCAGCGCCCTCACTCGCGAGGATCAGTTGGGAGACTCTGCGAGAGCCCAGTTTCTCACTCCCCTCCTCGCCAACCAGCGACGCACCCGCGGCCAACTCGCGCAGATCGTGAACAGCTACTTCACCGGCATCGAGAACAACACCGGTGACCAGCCGCCCCCGTTCGCCCCCGACTGCCTGCGCCTGGAAAACGGCACCCAGACTTCCGGCCGTGCCGCGGCCCCGGGTGCCGAGCCGGGCCCGCTGAATTTCAGTTGCAGTGAAGCCTTCCGACTCGGCTACTATCACGAGGACACCCGGATGCGAAACCGCCGGGTGTTGGCCGTCGACGAAGAGCGCGGCCTCGTCTATGCCGGCATTTTCCTGGATCACGACGCGACCGTCCGCTCCTACAAGCTCAAGGACGGCCGCACCGTCACGGTCAAAAACACGGCGCCGTGGACCTGGATGGCGCACGAGATCTTTCAGGTCAACGCCGCCGGGCAACTCAGCCAGATCGAAGCGGTCCTGTTGAGTGTCCCCTACGGCATGCGTCCGGGATGGAGCAGCGGCGTGCATCTGCCGAGCCCGGCAGCGCAACGCGACGGCTTCAAGGAATACTGACGCCACGGCGGCTCGATGCCGCCGCAGCCGTCAGATATAATACGCTACGCCGAAAGGCCTACGGCAGGGCATGCCGGAAGTGAAACCTGTGGAGAGGTCGTGAGACCTGGGGGAGTTTGCGGCTGCGATACGACCCGCGTAAGACTCCCCGCAGTGGGAGTATTACGCGGCGAAAACCAAGCCTTCTCCCCTGGGCAGCCTCTACGAAGCAGGAACCCACCGAGGTGCTTTGAGATGCCTGTGACCTCAGACACGGTAGGAATCTCTTCCATTCATGGATGAGAGGATGCCAAGGGTTGCTTGTCGCAGACGACCCGCGTGTTCCAGTCCGCGAAGCTACCCATGGGGTTGTGCTCGAACGCCCAGATGTGCAGCTCGAAGAACGCCGGCAGGCCATACCGGTTGGGATAACCCACGAAGTTCAGCAGGTTGCCCTCCAGTGCCGGCGGCCCGGCGTCCGGATTGTTGGCTTTCCAGACATCCGCCAGGATGATGTATTCCACGCCGACGAGGCGGAACGCACCGCTCTCCAACGGCTCATAGATCAAGGCCTCCGGATACTCGGCTTCCAGGACCGCGGCGTTGACGCGGGACTGCAGGATAAAATGTACCCCCATGGCACCGAACTCGGGGCCGCTGACACAGGGCGTTCCTTGCACCCAACCCTCGGCCATGGCGACATTGATGTCAGTGTAACGTTGGGTGGCCCCCCGTACTTTAGCCACCAGGGGTGAGTCACTCCGTACCGAAGCGTGCCCATGGTCGTGATCGTAGTCGTGGCCGTTGTCGGCTTCGGCGAGTGTGGCGAGTGCCGCGGCGCAGGCGGCAACGACGGCCACAGTAGTCAGTCTGTTCATAGCGAGCTCCCATTCGAGGCATTTGTTGTGAGTCCGCGCCGCATTTGCACGCACACGCGGAGGTAGCTGCACCATCGCCGAGCGGGCGCCGCCGGGTCTTGAAGAGCGGGTGAAATCTCCCTGAATCCGGGCTGAAGCCGCTGTAGGCGCGAGCCGCGCGCTAGCCCACGACTCGCCTAATGACCGGCGACCTTGGCGGGCACCCAGGGATAGGGGTTTGTCGGAATGAGCCCGAGCTTGTGGGGCGTCAGGCGCGGCGCGTTCTCGAGGGCCAGGAGGTTGACGACAATGACGACCGCCACGATACCGGCACACAGGGGCACCCGACCGTCAACCCAGTGGGAACGGGCGGCGCGCGCGACGGCCATGGGAGCGGCGATTACGGCCAGCCCTCCGTCAGGGGCTTCAATCGGTGGCCGGTACACTAACGGCAAGCAGAATGTCATGAAGCGATTTCCCTTGTAACGGCCCCAGGCCAACGCAACCCAATACATGGCGACCGTATTGAGCACGAGATACAAGGGCGCGGTCAGCGGCGTCAGCCACGAGTCGAAGCCCACCCAAACGGGTATGAAATCGATCAGCCACTGCTGCAAGACGTAGGAGACGAACGAGGCTCGCCCGATGATGGCAGCGAGCCGTACTCCATGGACGAGTGGGTTGACGGGCTCGCGCTCCGAGAGCAGGCCGAGATAGCCGACCAACGCGACCCCGATTCCGCCGTAAAACAACGCATAGGCCACTGTCGGCGGCGAATCGTGCCTGATGTTCACCGCCGTGAGCAACACATCGGCCCAGTTTGCCGCCGCCCAATGTTGCATCAACCACGGCTTGACGAAATGCCGCCCGATATTGAGGGCGAGCGCTGCCAGGACCGCAGCCGATCCGGCGGCCGCCAGCCGCGCACTGAGGACTCCGGAACGACCGTCGCGCCGGCATTGGCTGATCAACTTACCCAGTCCGACACCGAACAGAAACATCCCCATGTAGGGAAGCGTCGGCGTGACCCACCCGATATCGCGCATACCGCCGTCGTGGACCGCAAGCAGCAACGCGCCCAGGACGACTTGCGCGTTGGTCGCCGGTTGCCAGGCGAGAGCGAACGTGGTGGATGCCAAGTACACGGCAGCGCCCAGCCACAACAACCGACGTGCGCCCGCATGCTTGAGCAGCGGGGCCATACACAACAGAACGCCGATCGAATCCGTTATGACGACGTGCTCGAACGCGGTCCCCGGGGGAACCATGTACACGAGCGAGCCGCAAACCAACAGGTGACCGACCAGGAAAGCGAACAGGCCACGGTCGAGGATGCGCAACGCCGTACCGGTCGTCGGCGCGGCCGCGAGCTGGTAGCCGCAGGCCAGTCCGCTCATCAACAGGAAATTCGGGGTGGCGACGAAGCCAATCGCGCGCAGCATCGAGGCCAGTGCGGCCGAGTCGTTGATCAGGTAAAAGCTGATGTGGCTGACGCCGATGAAGAACATCGCGAAGCCGCGCACCGCATCCACCGGCAGAAGGCGGTCTCTCTCATCCATGTGCTGACCCACCCATTGAACTCAGCGTTGCTTTCTTACACCCGCTAACAATCCATCTCCGACACCGCGTGACCGACAGCCACCATGAGAGGACTAGCACACTCCATGCCGTCACAGGTGTACGAACGTTGCCGCAAGCTGCGGCGGACGTGTTGGTTTATTCGCGATGTCCGCGGGCATTTCCTCGGGACGGACCGGACGATAGTCCGTACGCAGATAGCGGGTTCCGTACTCGACGGTGCGGAGTACAGTTTGCAAGTTTCCTATATTTACCCGTGGTGACTCAGACCCCTTTGACCGGCAGGTACTTCAGCATCTGCGGAAGCAGCGTCTTCAGGGCCACTTCCTTGGAAACGGACTCGCTCCCGGGCGCGCGCAACTGCCATTCGAGCACCAGGTGCGAGAACCCGTGAACGATAGACCATACCGCAAGGAGGAGTCCGCGGCTTTCCGGCGCCAGCTCGCGCTCCGCCGGGGTACGGGTCGCGGCATGAATAGCCCCATCGAGTACGCGGTAGGCCCGTTGCGAGACGCGTGAGAATTCGGCGTTGCCGGCATCCAGCTTGTCACTCCGGAACATGAGTTGGAAACGCGCGGGGTGCTGGAGCGCGAAGCGCACGTAAGCAGAGGCCTGCTGCCGTAACCGTTCCGCCGGATCGGAGCCACCCTCTTTGTCGGCGGCTTCCAGCGCATCACCGAAGTCGCGGAAGCCCAGCGCAGCGACCTCGGTGAGAAGCCCTCTTGCGTCCTTGAAATGATGCGCGGGCGCTGCGGGGGAAACCCCTACCCGGCGAGCCGCCTCCCTGAGCGTAAACCCATCGACACCCCGCTCGAGAATGATCTGTTCGGTCGCATTCAGCAGTTGCTGCCGCAGGTCGCCATGGTGATACGCCGCGCGCTTCTTTTTCACTCGCGGAGTTTTAATCTTGACACTGTTCAAATTACCCTCTACGCTATCTTTACAGTGTTCAGATTATAGTGACGGGGCGTACCATGGACAAGACGATGGCTCGGCTCAGCTACGGATTCATGGCCATTTCCGCGGTCGGCGTGGCTTTGTATTCACTGCGGTATTGGGGAGTACCCTTGGGTCTGTGGGCGCTCATCGACGCGGGGATTGCAGGCGTCATTGCCCTGGCGCCCTTCAAGGCCCTGACCCACATGCTGATTGCGCCGCTTGCCCTGCTGGTCGGTCCGTTCCAATTCATTCCCTCTTTGCGAGCGCGCCACCCCAAGGTCCATCGCTATCTTGGAAGAGTGTATGTCGCGTGCTGCGTGATCGCGGGGATCGGTGCATTGGCCATCGCACCCCATGCCTCCGGCGGGCCGATCGCCGGCTGGGGTTTCGGCATCCTGGCCGTGCTCTGGATCGGTAGCGCCCTCGGAGGGTGGTGGACTGCGATGCGCCGCAAGTTTGCGCTGCATCGGCTGCTCATGCGGCTGAGCTACGCGATGACGTTCGGGGCCGTAACCCTGCGGTTGCAGATCCCGATCGGCCTCATGTTGGGTTACACCAGCTATTCCGCCATGTCCGTGTGGCTGGCCTACACCTCCTGGATTCCCAATGTCATCGTGGTGCTGGTGTATTCCGCGCTCGAGCAGTCCAGAAAGCGCGTGAGCTCGCGGCGGCCGATGGGAGCGGTTACGGCTTAAGCGGTCGCGGAGTGCCCGGTCGGCGATGGAACAGCAGACTGCTCCGCGGTGCCGCTGGCAAGGAGCTGCCGCGGACGCGAACTTGCCATGGTATTGTCGGTCTTTAGGGCAGGAAATCGTGACCGGAGTTGAAGTCGATGCGGGGAATCGCGCTCAGCGCCGCCGCTGTGCTGTTGGGCGTAGCGAATAACGGGTACACCAAAACGTCCGCACCGGCCTACGGGCTCGAATCCAGGACCGCTCCGAAACCCTACCTGCTCATGCCGCAGAGCGCTGCCGGCAAGCTCCCTGCCCTGCTTTCGCAAACCGGGGTCTTCAAAGACACGCGCAACCTGGTGCCGGGTAAAGGCCTCATTCCGTACGACCTCGTCGTCGCCTTCTGGTCCGACGGCGCGAGCAAGTTGCGCTGGGCGTCGGTACCGAAGGGCGGCCAGATCCAATTCTCCCCCGGCGGCGACTGGGTGTTTCCGGCCGGGTCGGTGCTCGTCAAAACATTCGAGCTGCCGACGGACGCAGCCCATCCTGAGGTGAAGCGTCGACTGGAAACCCGGCTGCTGGTCCGCGATAGCGCGGGCGGAGTCTACGGGGCCGTCTATAAGTGGAAGGCGGATAACAGCGACGCGGAGTTGTTGAGCTCCAGTCTCACCGAGGAAATCCCGATCAAGACGGCGACGGGTGCAACCCGCAACCAGACCTGGTACTACCCCAGCCCCAAGAATTGCCTGGAATGTCACAACACCCATACGACGGGAGTACTGGGTTTGAGGACGCGGCAGATGAATCGCGACTTCACCTACCCGTCCGGTGTCACCGATAACCAACTACGAACCTGGAATCACCTCGGACTCTTTACGAGCGGCTTTGCGGAGACCGACATCGGGACGTTCCCCAAACTGGCCGCAGCCAATGACACGACACGCAGTTTGGAGGATCGAGCGCGATCCTATTTCGACGCCAATTGCTCTCAGTGTCACCGCCCGGGCGGCACGGTAGCCAATTTTGACGCCCGTTACGACACGCCGCTCGACAAACAGAATCTGGTCGATGGTCCTGTGCTGATCGATGAGCGCATCGACCACTCGAGAGTCATTGCGCCGAATGACGTCTGGAGATCGATCGCCTTCCTGCGAGTCAACACGGTGGGCGACATCAGGATGCCACCCCTCGCACGCGAAACGATCGACGAGTCGGGCGTGAACCTGTTGCGACAGTGGATTACCAGCTTGCCGGGCAAGCCGGTCGTCGCGCCGCCGCAGATCTCCCCTGCCGGAGGCACCTTCAGTGCACCGGTGGAGGTGTCGTTGAACGACGCCGAGGCCGGGGCCGACATCCGCTATACGTTGGATGGCAGCGCTCCGACCGCCGCGGATATGCGCTACGAGAAACCCATCCAGATAACAGGCCCGACCGTGGTGCGAGCGCGGGCCTTCAAAGACGGCTTTACGCGAAGCGTCTCCGCCCAAGCCGTCTTCGTTGTAGGTCAGTGACCGCCGGGCACTATCGTGAGGCCCCAGGGGCCATCGCCGGCCTTCACCTTTACAATCTCCTTGTCGGTCGCCAGGTCGACGACGGAGACGTCGTTGGAGGGCCCGTTGGCGGAGAATAGATATTTGCCGTCCGGCGAGAGCACGATTCCCCAAGGGCGGGTCCCTACCTTCACCGTGCCCTGCACGGCATAAGTCTGCGCGTCGAGAACGGTTACCGTTCCGGCGCGACCGTCGCTCACGTAGATGCGCTTGTTGTCCGGAGCAACCTTGACCTTCATCGGGCGTGAGCCGGCGGGCAAGTCGATACTCTTCAAAACCTTGGGATCTGCCGTATCGATGACATTCAGCAGACTCTTGCTCTCCGATGGAATGAACCCGATGTTGGCGTTGCTGAGGAAATCGACGCTGCGGGGACGCACCGGCACCGTAAAGTGGCCGACTACCTTGTAGGTCGTTGCATCGATTGCGAACACCTCGCCGCCGGTCTCGCAGGTGATATAGAACTGCTTGCCGTCAGGTGTCACACCGGCCCCCTCGGGCTCGCCCCCTACCGGAATGATGTGCTCGACCTTGCCGCTGGAGGTGTTGATCACCGTGGCGGTCCGGGTGTCCTCGTTGGACACATAGATATGCTTACCGTCGGTGCTCAGCGCGAACTCTTCAGGATCCGAGCCCGCATGGATTCTGCCGGTCACCTTGCGGCTGGCAACGTCCAACACGCTGATACCATCCGCCGACTTGTCGGCCTTGGCCTTGTCGTCGTCGTCATCGTCAGACTTGGCGTTTTTCTTGAGAATGGGATTGCCTGCCGCATCCAGCGGAGGGGGGCCCTCGATAGGCGTGCCGCTCGTAGCAACATAGACGGTCTTACCGTCGGAGCTCACGTGAATGCCGCGCGGACGCTTGCCCACTTGAATGGTACCGACCACCTTGAAATCGCCGCCATCGATGATCGTGACGTCGCCCGATTTCTCGTTCGTGATGAAGATCTGGTACGACTGAGGTGCGGCCCTCGCCGGCAACGACCCCGCCGCAGCCACGACCAGTGCGAGCGCGCACGCGGCTCGGGTCACTCGACTGCGCTGCTCGCAACCGCGCCTATTCCAGACAGACGCAGTTGCGATGCCCGCTTCACGCTTCATATGCGAGCACCTGCTCGAGAAGGTCTTCCGAGCATGCATCTCCCGCATCCACGCGCAGGTCCCGGTCATCACAACCGGCAAGCTGACGGAGCCCCTCCATCAGCAGATTTCTTGCGGCATTGATGTCGCGGTCGTGGCTTATCCCACATCGTGGGCAACGCCACTGCCGCTCATCCAATCGCAATTCATCGAGCGTGTGCCGGCACACCGAGCAGGTCTTGCTTGAGGGATACCAGCGATCCACGGTTTCCAGAATCTTGCCGTACCAGTCGCACTTGTACGCGAGCTGCCGGCGGATCTCGCCGAAGGCGACCTCCTGCATCGCGCGGGCATGACGACCACGCGACAGAGCTCGCACATTCAGGTCTTCGATACAAATCAGATCAAATTCGTGCACCAGGCGGCTGGTGAGCTCATGTACAGCCGCTTGGCGCGCATGTCTTACCCCGGCATGCGCCCGAGCGACACGTAGCCGCTGCTTCTCACGCCGGCGACTACCCTTCTGACGGCGCGCCAGACACCGCTGCTGCTGGCGCAAGTATCTCAAGCGGCACTGAAAGTGTCTCGGGTTGGGGATTTTCTCTCCAGTGGAGAGCGTCGCCAAATGAGTCAGTCCCAGATCTACCCCGACCGAGCGTTGCCGGATGGGCAACATAGGCACTTCCGGCTCCGCGCAGAAGCTCACGTGGTAGCACCCCGTGACGTCTCTCGAGAGCGTGACCGTATCCGGACGCTCTACCTCCGGGAGGGTTTCGGCGAGCTTGATCACGCCCAACTTAGGCAAGGTCAGCTTGCCGGATGTCCAGGCGGTACCCACATGCTGAAAGCGCAAGCTTCCCGAGAGCCTCTTGCGTTTGAAGCGTGGGTAGCTTGCGCGGTGCGCGAAGAAGTTGCGGAACGCCGTGTCTTGATCACGCAAGCACTGCGTGAGAGCGGTCGCGGGAATTTCCGCAAGCCATTCGTGCCCTGTTGTACGCTTCCATTGCGTCAGCCAGCGCGAGAGGTCATTTCCCGTGAGGGTCACGCTGCACTCGCGATACGCCGCCGAACGGATCTCGAGCGCCGTATTCCACAGCCAGCGGGACGCACCGAACCACCTATCGAGCAGACGGCGCTGTGCACCGTTTGGATAAGCCCGAATGCGATAACTGCGCGTGACCGTTCTCATGCTCCGGATACTAACATAGCGTCGTTCAACATCAACTGTCCAATGCCCGGCGCGCAACGCCTCAGATCGGGCGCCGCGCCAATGGCTCGAGCCGCGCTCGCAAAAAACTAACGTTCCAGCGCCGACGCTGAGCCCGGTCGGATTCGCTTGGCCGCTGGGTCGCGGTCATTTTTCAGACGGTAAGGGCGCCCCACCCTTCACGACACCGTTAGGGCCCGGCAGTCGGATGGAGCCGGGGGACTCCGAAGGCATGGGCGTTTCTTCGGGCTGGCGGGCCACCGGGGCGTTGCAGGCGAGGTCCAGGGCGCGCTGCGAGAAGGGATCCTGGGGCAAGACCCTGGCCCGCTCCTTCCAGTCGCCCTCTTTGGCGGAGCTGCCGCCTACCTTCTTTCCCTCGAAGTAACCGATTGTTTCCAGCAGCGCGAACTCCCGCTTGCCACAGTTGAATGCGGTTTCCTGGGTGATGCGATCCAACTTGATGCCATGTGCGTTGGGCACGCTGCTGGCGTAGATGGTCAGGAACAGCGCTACACGATAGCCCTGGTCATCGTGGACGGAGTCCATGTCCATGTACACCAGCCCAATGGAATTGCCAGTCGCCGGGGGCCCTACTTCCTGCCAGTGGGCGGCAAAGCATGCGGGTGTGAGGCACATTGACAGCCAAGCGGCCAGGCGCGCTTTACGCCACCTGGGTTGCGCAGCCCGGGCCGATCCGAGCGATGAATTTTTGGGGCTCATGCGCATCACAATATGCAGCGCGGAGTACGTCGTCAATCGGCGCGCGCCCCGAGACGTGGCACTCGCGCGCGAGCCCCGACGTCCGGCAAACCACGCGAAAAGCGCGCCTCTGCAACGGGCCAGCACTCATTTAGCGAATGCAAAAATTTTGTTTTCACTGTATTTCATTCCATCTCTGCGGTAGTACTATAGTCAACAGGAAGACCGCCGCTGTTTATCAACGCAAGGAATCAACACATGGCCATGCCCGCATTGAAGTTGGAGATGGAGACAACCACCGTGGAGAATTCGATAGTAAAAATTGAGTCGGACGTCGCACACCTGAAATCGGATGTCTCGGACCTGAAAGACGAGGTGAAGCGTCTGAACAACAAGATCGACGAGGTTGACAAAAGGCTCTCGGGCAAGTTTGACAGCCTAAAGGAAACGATGGACAAAGGATTTGCGGCGATCGATCTACGCTTTGCGCAAATCGATTTGCGATTCGAACAACTGAATTCGGCTCGCGTTCAAGAGCGCATCTGGATGCTCATGATCGCCGCTACGCTGCTTGGCGTAATGGCGAAGGGGTTCAAATGGATTTGAATCGCGAGCGGGTCAGGGAAGCATGATCGCGACTTCGGCGCGAGTGATTGCGGGGCGGGAGTCGCGTTGGTAGGTCCAAGGGACGCTGTGCAACTGGGAGAGGAGGAATCGGACGAAGCGGTCTTGACGATGACGAGCCTGGGGCACAGGCACGTTGTGATTGAGAATCGCGAAATACACGGTGCCGAGGTCAGTGGTGCGAATCGCGCCGATGAGAGCGCTGGCGCCGTAGTCGCCGTAGGTACCCGTCTTACCCAGGACATGGCCGGCTTCGCCGGGCCCGTTCAGACGATCGCGCAGGGTGCCGTCGTCAACACCCGCGACGGGGAGAATGTCGCATAGAGCATGGCCACTCTTGGCCAGCTCCTGTTCCAGAACGCGTAGAAGTTTGACCGCCGCTCGGGGGCTCAGGCGGTTGGTCGGATTCTCGCCCGCGCCGTCACCCAACGTTATCTCGGAACGCATCTCTTCCGGAACGACACTGCGCGCCAGGCTTTCAACCGCGGATGCGCCACCGGCAGCCGCCGCGAAGGGAGCAAAGATGTTGTTGGAGTAGTCGTTCAGCGACTTGACCAACGGCAGCAGCTGCTGCGAGCGGTGCACGATCAATGGGTGCTCGCCGTTGAACTGGATGACAGGTTGCGCACCCCCGTTGGCGGCCTGCGACGTAGCCACCGAGTTAGCCGCGGTCACCGCCGCAGACACAGTTGTTATGTCAGCGCCCGCCGCGGTCGCATCAACGCTCGCAGCTGCCGCCACCGCCGCACCCGTAACCACGGGCCTCGTCGGCGCCGCTGCCGGAGGCGCACTCCCCGCTGTCACCACTGTCGCCGTTCGCGCAGCGCTCGTCGGCGCTAAAAAGCGAATCCCCAACGGCGCAAGCGGCGCGCCAGCCGAAAGCCCCGGAGCGCTGCCGGTCGGAAGCCCCGCGGCGTTGCCGGTCGGCACATTGGTAGTCGCGACGGTGCCAATAGGGACGGCACCGGCAGCAGCACCAGTGGCGCCCGTATTCAACGCAGCCGTCGCCGATGTTGTATCCAACACCAGCAACGCCCGCACTGCCGCCAACGCCGCAGGCGGCGTCATTCCGGACAACGCCCGGCGCAACGAAGCGCCATCGCTGTCGGTCTTCCAGTCGAACGTCAGCGGCCCCTCGAGCCGCAGACTGCCTGAGACCCGGCTGATGCCGAACTGCCGTAGCCGCTCTGCGACGAGCAGCGCATCCTCGTCGACCAGCGAGGGATCGCCATCGCTGGCGACAATGAGGTCGCCATACAACGTCCCATCGACGACGCGCCCCTTGGCTGTAAACGTCGTGACAAAGCGATGCTCGGGACCCAGCTTGCGCAACAACGCCAGGGTCGTGGGGACCTTGGAAACCGACGCCGGGTGCACCGGTTTCGCGGCGGCCTGGGCGAGAAGGACTGTTCCACCTGCCGTCTCCACGTACACGCCCTGGTCAGCGCCCAAAATCGATTGGGCCGCGGTCGCGAGGCCGCGCAACTCGGCGCTGGATGCGACCTGTGCGGCCAATAGGCTCAAAACGGCAATCACGACAAAGCGCAAGGAACCCCCAAAACAAGCTCGCGGCACCGAGGGCGCAAAGCTTACCGGCCCCAACCGCCGCGCCGCTACGGTCCTTGGCGGACCGGCATCACGGTCCAGGGGCAAGACTCAACAGCCACGCTTGGCGCGAACTGCCAAGCATACGAGGAGGCAAGGTGACGGGGCGGCGGCGACCGGAGCGTGACCGAAACGCAGACGTGGGCCGCGGAGGGAATCCCGAGAAGCGCGAGGGGCGCGACGCGGGGCGCATGCGCGAAGCTGCATCGCGATCCTGCGCCATCAGCCGATGACGACGCTCAGATCTTGCTCAACCACCCATGGCGATCCGCTGTCTCACCGCGCTGGATCGAAACCAGTCGCTCGCGCAACGCGCGCGTGAGAGGACCGACCTCCCCGCTGCCCACCTGGTGCTCACGATATTTGTGAATGAGCGTGCCAACGCCCGCCAGAACGGCAGCCGTCCCGGAGAGCGCCGCCTCACCGTCAGTCACCCATTGCAACATCTCGTTCACGTCAAACACGCGCTCCTCAACCTCGTACCCGTCGTCGCGGGCGAGAGTCAAGAGCGAGTCGCGTGTCACTCCGTGTAGGAATGAACTGTCGAGGCTGCGCGTGAGCAGGTGCTTGTTGCGGATCAACAGGAAGTTGGCAGCGCCGGTTTCCTGCACCTCGCCGCCGGGACAAAACAACACCTGGTCCGCGTTGTAGCGACGCTTGGCTTCGAGGGTAGGACCCAGGGCGGCCGCGTAGTTACCACCGGTCTTGACGCGCCCGGTCTGCGAAGCGGTGCGCGAGTTGACATCCTCCACGAAGATCCGCAGAGGCTTCATCCCGCCGGCGAAGTAGTCCCAGACCGGACTCGCCAGCACGATCAGTTGTGCCTCGGAGGCCGGAGTCGCCGCCGCTCCGATATTGGCCGTCGTACCGAACAGGATCGGCCTCAGGTACAGCGCGCCCGGGGCCTCCGGAACGGCATCGCGGTTCTGATCAATCGTGGCGCGTACCATCTCGGCGAGCTGTTGGGGGTCGGGCTCAGGCAGCACGAGCGCCTGGGCGCTTTGCCGCATACGCTCAATGTGGCGCTCCATGCGAAATACGTTGACGCTACCGTCGGCCCAGCGATAGGCCTTGAACCCTTCGAAGCAGGTGCTGGAGTAATGCAGGACGTGGGCAGCGGGATGCAGCTCGATCGGCCCGACGGGACGCAATTGCTGCCGACCCCACTCGCCGTTGCGGAACGTAGCGACCGCCATCGTCGGTGCGAGAACGGTGCCGAACGCGGGTCGCGAGGTCGGTGGTGGAACGGTCGTCTGCATGGCTCAGCCCCTGTCACGGATTGATGAAATCCTACCCCCATTGACTGCAATGGCCATCTCATTTCGCGCCGTATTGCGACGGAAAGATGAAAAACCCGTTTCAAATACCGGGGCCACGGGCCAGGCATCGTCCACGCAGTGCTTTTTTTCGGTCGCGAGGGGAGAACCGCGACCGATCGCAACACCGCCCGCCGTCGGCCTCGTGGGGCGGCCATCGGTGCGTTGACCTTTGCGGCCGATGCTCTATCGAATGCTATCGGCTGCAACCGCCAGCGCACCCAGCGGTCCGGCTCCTGTGCCGAGACCGGGCGGCACCAGGTATGCCGCCAAACCTTCTCGAGAGGTGACCTCATGAACATCGAGGTAACCGTTCAAGCTCTCCGCCAGGAGGCTGCGCATCCTGGGGAACAGCTCGGGGCGGGCCGTTGGCACACCGCCGCCGATCAGGACGCGCTGCGGCGCGACCGACACAGCTAACAGGTGCGCCAATTGAGCGATCGCGTGGGCAACGCTTTCCCAAACGGGGCTGTCCTTCGGAAGCTCCTGCGGTGTTTGTCCGCTACGCGCCTGAATCGCGGGACCCGAGGCGAGCCCTTCGACGCACGCGCCATGAAAGGAGCAGTTTCCCGGCCAGTCATCACCGGGCATTCTTGCGATACGGACATGCCCCAACTCCGGATGGTGCAGGCCTATCGCAGGCTTACCGTCCACGATCAATCCAACACCAACGCCCGTGCCGACGGTCACGTAGGCGTAATCGCTCAAGCCGCGAGCGGCGCCCCAACGACCTTCCGCCAATGCCGCCCCAATCACGTCAGTGGTGAGCCCAAGGGGTACGTCGAAGCGACGCGCGAAAAAGCCCGCCACGTCGCAATTCCTCCAGAGCTCCTTGGGCGTGGATCGAATGTGCCCGTAGGTGGGCGACCTGCGCCGCAGGTCGATCGGCCCGAAAGCAGCAATCCCGATCGCGCTAAACGGACCGACATCCCGGCGCCAACGTTCGAGCACCTCGCCGATCGCGCCCAAGGTCGTCGCAGGATCGCGCGTCGGGAGCGTTTGTTGTGCACGAATGTCGTCGGGGCCCGTACCGAGTGTACAGACGCACTTGGTACCGCCCATTTCAATGCCGGCAAGGGGGATGGTCATGCCCAACAGGGTAAGCCGTCTGGCTGTTGAAGTGGCGCCAAGATCAACGTACGCTGACCATGACAGCGCTGTCAAGAGAGGGCGGTGAGATGGAGCCATTGGACCGGTCGCCGGGGCAGTCATCAAGGTGTCGACTGCGGTCACGCAGCACGCGGCTCAGGCGGATGTTGGTCGCGGCAGCGACGGCGACACTGGCGCTCGTTGGGCCCGCAGTTGCGCGGGCCGTGGCGCTGCCGGCGGGACTGGCGATCAGTGTTGGGCCTCCAGCGACGGAAGCCGCGGAACAGGCCCCGTCCTCCACTGCCAATTTCGGGCCCTACAACGTGACGGTTCTGAAGGGAGGGGTCGGGCTCACCGAGCCATTAGCGCCTGACTCATCGGTGATCGAGGCCGGCACGACATGGTCGCTCTCCGGTTGGCTGCGCGTTGATCGCCTCGACGCCAGCGCTAACGGTCGCCGTCCCTCGGAGAAGCGCGAGGGACGCATAGTCGTAGCTGCGTTGGGCGATCCAGCGGCCACCAATTGCCGTTGCCTGGTGCTGGATCAAAACACCTTGGCGCTGCGAGTTGGGACAAAGGCGGAATTGCGCGCGAACGCGGTGCCTATCGATACCGGGTCGTGGCACGCGGTTGCCGCGACCTATGATGGGCACATCGCACGGCTCTACCTCGATGGCGCCGAGGTCGCGTCGGGCGACGCAGCGACGCAGAAAGTAGCGGCGGCCTTGAACCTCGCGCCGGTGGCACCGGGGGAGTTGACGGGCGAGCACCACTTCGCTGGCTCGCTGGCGCTGTTCCGGCTCTACGACAAGCGGTTGGACGCAGCGCAGATCAAGCAAATGAGCGCGGCGCGTCCCGACTTTGCGCTCGTGCCCTTCCACCAGGTTGGAGTGGGTTGGCCCTGGCAGGAACATCAATGGCGCGGTTTGCTCGAGCCGCAACCGGCGTGGACGTTGCCACATGGAAACGCGCCGCCTTCGCCGCCGACCCGGGATATCACGGCGACGGCGACGCCACCACTTCAAGCGCGCGACGACAACCGCTGGGTTATCGGCGCGTGGCACATGATGCCCGCGCCAGAGATAACAGGCGCCTCGAGGCCGCCGGCGCAGGCCGCGACGGCGCCATCGGGCGCGAAGGACCCGGCGTCCGTGCCAGCAGTGACGCCATCACGCGCGAAGGACCCGGCGTCGGCGCAGGCCGCGGCGCCATCGGGCGCAAGCGACCCGGGTGCCGCCGAGGGCGAAACACTGTCGTCACCCGACTACCGCGAAACCAACTGGTACCCAGCCGTCGTCCCGGGCACCGCACTGACGACCCTGATTGCCAACGGGGTGTACCCCGACCCCGACTACGGACTCAACAACCTCGCCATCCCGGAATCATTGAGCCGGCAGGACTATTGGTACCGGACGCGCTTCACGGCACCACCGGAGCTCAAAGGGAAACGCCTCACCCTGACTTTCAACGGAATCAACTACGAGGCGGAGGTCTTTCTCAACGGTATCCGGTTGGGACAGATTCGCGGCGCGTTTGTGCGCGGCGTCTTTGACATCAGCGCGATAGCGCACCCTGGCGGCGCAAATGTGTTGGCCGTGCGAGTCTCACCTCCACCGCACCCCGGTATCCCTCACGAACAGTCGGTCGCCGGGGGCGCGGGAAGGAATGGAGGAAGTCTCGCGATCGACGGGCCGACCTTCATTGCCACCGAAGGTTGGGATTGGATTCCGGGCATACGCGATCGCAACACCGGCCTCTGGCAGGACGTGGAGCTATCAACCAGCGGGGACCTCCGCATCCTCGATCCGCAGATCGTCAGCGCTCTGCCGTCGTCGCGGACCGACTCCGCCGAGCTGACTATCCGTGTCCCCCTGGAAAACCGGGGCACACAACCAACCCGCACCACGCTCGAAGTCCACATTGGCGATGTCCATGTGAGCAAAGACGTGACACTCCCGGTCGGCGCGACCGAGATCGTCTTTGCTCCAAAGGAGTTCCCCCAGCTGCGACTCGCCAACCCACGGCTGTGGTGGCCCAATGGATACGGCGCACCGTACCTTTACACAGCCCAACTCTCCGTAACAACTGCAGGTAACCGTTCGGACTCCAAGACCGTCAGGTTCGGAATACGGGAGATCACCTACGAGCTCTCACTCTTCGACCGCGAAGGAAGACTGCGACGCGTCGAAGTTGACCCGACAGGAGGCAGTGCACGTCACGAGCGATTGGTGGACGTGAGCCACGCGGCCATCAAGCGAACGGCAAACGGATGGGCCGCCTCGCTGACCGCGGCGGGCGAGTCCTCGCCAGCGGTTCACGATATTGATTCCACTTCCCTCACACCCTATCTCGCAATTCGCGTCAACGGCGTGAGAATCGCCGTGCGCGGCGGAAGCTGGGGGATGGACGATATGCTCAAGCGGGTCGGACGCCAGCATCTCGAGCCCTACTTCCGGCTACATCGCAACGCGCATCTCAACATCATCCGCAATTGGCTCGGACAGAATACCGAGGCCGTGTTCTACGACCTTGCGGACGAGTACGGGCTCCTGATCCTCAACGACTTCTGGGAGTCGACCCAGAATACCCAGGTCGAGGCTGAGGACCCGCAACTGTTTCTCAATAACGCACGGGATGTGATTCGGCGCTTTCGCAATCATCCGTCGATCGCGGTCTGGTTTGGGCGCAATGAGGGTGTGCCGCAACCTATCCTGAACCAAGGGCTCGCGGAGGCCGTTGCAACACTCGACGGCACGCGTTACTACACCGGAAGCTCGAACACCGTAAACCTTCAGGGCAGCGGACCCTATAACTGGCGGCCGCCGGAAGGGTATTTCACGACGCTCGCCCAGGGCTTTTCCGTGGAGGTGGGGACGCCCTCGCTCGCGTCAGCCGAGTCACTGCGCGCCTCGATTCCCGCTGCCGACCTCTGGCCAGCCGGCGACACCTACGCCTACCACGATTGGCACTTCGGCGGAAATGGCGACAACGCCTCGTTCATGAAAGCCCTGCAGACGCGTTTCGGGGCAGCGACGACGTTTGAGGACTTCGAGCGCAAAGCACAGCTCATGAACTATGTGTCGCACCGAGCGATTTTCGAGGGTTTCCAGGCTCACTTGTGGACGCAGAACAGTGGCCGGCTCCTGTGGATGACGCATCCCTCGTGGCCCAGCAATAGCTGGCAGATCTACACTTCCGACTATGACACGCCGGCGGCGTATTACGCTGTGGCGAAGGCGTGTGAGCCAGTCCACGCACAGCTCGATTTGCCGGACTTTCGACTGACCGTCGTCAACACGACGCGCGCGCCGAAACACTCACTGCGCCTGCGCAGCCGTGTGGTGTCGCTGGAAAATCGCATCCTGTTGGAGAGAGTCGATAGGATCGACGCACCCGCGGACGACAGCGTCACGCTCCCGCCACTCGCCTTGAAGCGGCAGATGGAGAAAGAGCGCGTCGTGTTGGTGGAGCTGACACTGACCGACGCCAAGGGAACGCCGTTGTCGAGGAACACGTATTGGCAGTCGGCGGCCGACGAGGATCTCATACGATTGAGCAAGCTGCCCAACCAGTCGTTGGACCTCAGTGCGAATACCGTCCAGGATCCAAGCCAAGCCCAACGGTCGCCGGAAGGCTCCGTCGTCAGGATCACGCTTCAAAACCGCGGACAAACGCCAGCGCTACTGGCGAAAGTGACTCTGCTGAACGAGGCAAGCCAGCGAGTTCTGCCGGCATACTACAGCGACAACTACGTAACCTTGCTTCCCGGCGAGTCGCGCGATATCGAGGCAACCTGTCCGGCGGAAGGCAGCGAATGCAAGAAGGTCAGCGTGGCCGGTTGGAACGTTGTGCCCGCCACCGTGGACGTACGCCAGCGCTAGCGGCAGGGCCTCCAGCGCCAGCGCGCAGCCACAGCATCGAGCGTTGGGCCCCCGGCGGCAGAGGCAACACCCGCCCCGACACCAGCGCTGGGCACCCGGCGTCAGCACGCAGCGCCAAGCGCTGGGCACCCGGCGTCAGCACGCAGCGTCAGCAGGCAGCGCCGGCATCTAGCGTCCGACTTCTAGCGCCAAGCCACCTGTGCACGGTCGCCAGCTGCATACGGCGGCGCATTCACCCCATGCAGAATGAAATGCAACATCCACTCCACCGCGCGAGACTCATCAACATCGGCTTCCTTGCCAAAGAACCTCCCCACGCGCTCGCTGTACATCTGCGAGAACACCTGGGCACCGATGATGCAGTTCACGCGCCAGTCGAGCTCGGCGGTACTGAGCTCGGGGCAGGCCCGGCGCATCAAGGCCAGGAACAGCTCGATCGATTGCGCGAAAATCCGGTTCATCTCCGCAACGACGTGCGGCGAAGGGTCCATTAGCGCGCGGCCGTACAGCGCCCGGAAGCGCTTCCGGCCCGCGGGGCTATCGGTCCCCAACCCGTACGGCGA
>Ga0268266_10000394_pt1 | contig 66190 bp, 47 predicted proteins | sample KBSS13metaG_FD_190356 | JGI IMG/M metagenome (GOLD analysis project Ga0268266, IMG submission 190356) | Switchgrass rhizosphere microbial communities from Kellogg Biological Station, Michigan, USA - KBS S1-3 metaG (SPAdes) (version 2) | ecosystem: Host-associated > Plants > Roots > Rhizosphere...
GTGCCGCCGGTGCTTCGAGGACGAGGACGGGACCGAAGCACCGGCGGCACCCGCGGCGAAGAAGGCCGCCGAGCCTCTGGTCCGCTCGATCGGCCCGGGCGGTTTCGTCCGTCAGGGCCCGAGCGATCAGCAGGCGCCGATTCCGCCGGCGCCGCCGCGCCGCCTCGTGCCGGCCAAGCCCAGCCCCGAGGTCGCCGAGAAGACCGGCCTGCTCGATCTCAACGAGAAGATCTGCAAATGGCCGATCGGCCATCCCGGCGAGCCCGATTTCCATTTCTGCGGCAACCAGGCCAATCCCGGCTTTCCCTATTGCGTCCAGCATTGCGGCGTCGCCTATCAGGCCCAGCTGCCCCGCCGCGACCGCAAGCCGCCGCCGCCGCTGCCCTTCGGCGGGCCGCGGGTTCGCTGAACTTTCCTCTCCCAATTGGGGAGAGGCTGATCTTTCCCTCTCCCGCTTCGGGGAGAGGGAGGGGCCCAAAGCGTCAGCTTTGGGAGGGTGAGGGAACGAGGTGGGAGACCGGCACGCACCTCGTTCCCTCACCCTGCTGCTTCGCAGCTGTCCCTCTCCCCAAATGGGAGAGGGGTTAGGATCCGCGACCCTAATCCTCCGCGATCATGCTGTGCTTCTTGGTGTCGCGCATGGTGAGGTAGACGATCAGGGACAGGCCGATCATCGCCGTCACGTACCAGTAGAAGGCGCTTTCGATGCCGCGGTCCTTGAACCAGAGGGCGACATATTCGGCGGTGCCGCCGAACAGGGTGTTGGCCAACGCATAAGGCAAAGCGACGCCGAGCGCGCGGATGTGTGCCGGGAAGAGCTCGGCCTTCACCACGGCGTTGATCGAGGTGTAGCCGGTGACGATCAGCAAGGCGGCGAGGACCAGCGCGAAGGCCGAATAGGGGTCGCGCACGCCTTCCAGCGCGGTGAAGATCGGCACGGTCAGCAGCACGCCCAAAATGCCGAAGGTCACCATCACCGGCTTGCGCCCGATCCGGTCCGACAGCGCGCCCGCGGCCGGCTGGATGCACATGAAGACGAACAAGGCGGCCGCGGTGATCTGCGTCGCGGTCTCCCGGCTGAAGCCGGACGTGTTGACCAGGAATTTCTGCATGTAGGTCGTGTAGGCGTAGAAGGCCAAGGTGCCGCCCGCGGTCAGCGCCATGACCAGCAGAGCCGCCCTGGGATGATCGCGGAACAGCGACACGCCGGTCGAGGGCGGCGCGCCCGCGGCCCTGGCATTCTCGAAGCTCTCCGTCTCGGTGAGTCGGCGGCGGATGTAGAAGACGATCACCGCCAGCGCGCCGCCGATGAAGAAGGGAATGCGCCAGCCCCAGGCCTGGAGATCGTGCTCCGACATCATCTGCTGGAGCACGATCAGGACGGCGAGCGCGATCAGCTGGCCGGAGATCAGGGTCACATATTGGAAGCTCGAATAGAAGCCGCGCCGCTTGCGGCCGGCCGCCTCGCTCAAATAGGTCGCGCTGGCGCCATATTCGCCGCCGACCGACAGGCCCTGCATCATCCGCGCCAGCACGAGCAGGACCGGCGCCCAGGTGCCGATGCTGGCATAGCCCGGAGTCACAGCGATCATCAGCGAGCCGGCGCACATCAGCGCGACCGACAGGCTGAGCGCGGCCTTGCGCCCGAGCCGATCGGCATAGATCCCCATCAGCCAGGCGCCGATCGGCCGCATGAGGAAGCCGACGGCGAACACCGCGGCCGTGTTCATCAGCTGCGCGGTGCGGTCGCCCGTGGGGAAGAAGGCCGGCGCGAAATAAAGGGTGAACGCCGAATAGGCGTACCAGTCATACCATTCGACGAGATTGCCGGCGGAGCCGCCGAAGATGTTGCGCAGGCGATGGGACTGGCTTGCGGGCGCTTGCGTCATAACCGGACGCTAGCTGTCCGGGCGGAAGCGCACCAGAGCGATTAGTGGATGGTCGCGTCTGCCGGGCTGGTCGCCGAGAGCGATTCGATCATCCGCTCGACGTCGCGCCAGCGGCAGAAATGGATCACGTTGCCGAGATCGCGGCTTCGGTCGGCTCGCGCCGCGGCCTCGCTGGCCGCGTGGACGCCGAAGCGGGCGATGAGCTCGGCCGCGTCGGCCGCAGCCGACGCGTCGGACAAATAGACTGTCTGGTGCAACGCTTTCCTCGAACTTTTTGTTCTTGTCCCTCCCCTGTAGCGAGCGGACCTTTCGAAAGGACCGACGGCCATGCTCAACGGCTTGTAAACCACGTAAAACGGACCTGGAGTCGATGTGCGGCGCCGCACCCTAGCGCAGCGCGTGCGCGGCTGGCATGGAGAGGCGATGGAACCGGCCCGACCCTATACCCGCTCCGGCGGCTGCCTGCTTGCTTTCTCGGTCATGGCGGGCGTGGTGGTCGGCACGATCCTCGGCCAGCCGAGCATCGGCTTCCTCGCCGGCGCGGCTCTGGGCCTGATCCTCGTGGTCGTGGTCATGGTTCTCGACAAGCGCTAGCCGACCAGGCCGGCCTGGCGACCGGATATCTTAGCGGGGAGTTTCAGGCCCCGTAATGGAGGCGGAGACGGGCGCTCGCTTCAGTCGCCGCGGGCGGCGAAGCGCTGGAGGCTGTCGATCGCGCTTTGCAGGCGGTCGTCATTGGCTTCGGGGAAGACCTGGGGCGCGGCCGGCGGCTGCTGCGGCGGCTGGGCGAAGACCTGGCGGGTGCGGCGGCGGGCCAGGCCCTGCTCGAGCCGGCGCATCAGATCGGGAAGGCTCGCGTCGGCGGGCGCGGGCCGGCTCTCCGGCTCAGGCGCAACGGCTTGCGGTTCGGCTTCGACTTGCGGTTCGGGTTCGGCAATATGCTCGGCCGCATGGTGATGGACGGGCTCCAGCGGCGGCTCCGGCTCCTCGGACTCGAGGGACCAGGAAGGCACGGGCTGCTCGTCCGCTTCCAGCGGCTTCGCGGGTTCTTCGAACCAGGCCGGAACATGCGGCTCGTCGCGCTGAAGCGGCGGGGGCGCAGGCTCGCCGAAATCGCGGGTGGCGGAAATCGGCCGGCAGATCGGCGCGTCGGGATGGAGGTCGCGACGGCGCAGCCTGGGCATCTCCTCGTCCAGCTCGGGCTCGGCCTTCGCCTTGGCCCGCCCGGCGGAGTCGAGCATCCGCAGCACCATGAACACGATTCCGAACGCGGCAGCGGCGCCGACGATGCCGATCGCCGCGCGCGCCTTCAGGCCGAGCGGCGGCTCGGCGGCGGCAAGCAGATGCGGCAGGCCGGTCGCGGAGACGAGCTGGCCGAGCAAATCGGCGGGCATGGCGAAGGCGACGACCGCGACGGCGAGGCCGGCAAGCGCGGCCACCGGAAGATCGAACGCATTGCGCCCGAAGCCACGCGTCAGATCCTGAATGGGCCTCGCAGCAATCATGTAACCATACCCGTAAGTCGTTGGTAGATAGGGGCGTAACGCGAAATGTTTGACGACCAGTTACGCTCGCGCTCGACAAAGAGGCGCGCGCTGTCGCGCCGCCCTTCCCACTCACCGCGCCGGCCGAACAGGCCGGCAAGAGCCTCGGCCAGCGCCGCCGGGGCGCCGGCCGGGAACAGGGTGCCGGTCACGCCGTCCTCGATCAGCTCGCGATGGCCGCCGACATTGGAGGCGACGACCAGCTTGCGCTGCGCCATCGCCTCGAGCGGCTTGAGCGGCGTCACCAGCTCGGTGAGCCGCATCGCCTTCCTGGGATAAGCGAGGATGTCGATCAGCGCGTAGTAACGCTCGACCTCGTCATGGGGGACGCGGCCGACGAACTGGATGCGGTCCGAAACCGGCGAGGCCGCGGCCTGCGCGCGCAGCGCCTCCTCCATCGGCCCGCCGCCGACCAGCAGCAGCCGCGCCTTGGGACGCGTCTGGAGCAGCAGCGGCATGGCATCGATCAGATCGTCCAGCCCCTCATAATCGTAGAAGGAGCCGATGAAGCCGACCGTATCGGCATCCTCGAGGCCGAGGCTGCGGGCGAAGGCCTTATCCGCCGCCAGCGGATTGCCGAACAAATTGAGGTCGACGCCGTTGGGGGAGAGGAAGATCTTCTCGGGGGCGATGCCGCGTGCGATCAGATCGTCGCGCAATCCTTCGCAGATCACCGCGACCGCATCGGCCTTGTGCGCGGCATGGGTCTCGAGCATCCGGGTCAGCCGATATTTCGCCGACCCTTCGCGCCCGGTGCCGTTGCCGACCGAGGCATCCTCCCAAAAAGCGCGGATCTCGTAGACCAAAGGCAAAGCATGCTTGCGCGCCACCGGCAAAGCGGCGAGCGCGGTCAGCACCGGCGAATGGGCGTGGAGCTGGTCCGGCTTCCATTCCCTGATCAGTGCGTCCAGCCGCGCCGACAGCGCCCTGATCTCCCGCCACTCGCCGAGCGGCGCCGGTGCGGGCGCGGGCTTCGGCGTGCGGTAGAAGGTGATGCCGTCGACGATCTCGGGATCGGGGCCGGCACGATCGTGGCGCGGCCCGGTCAGGCACGCAACCTCCCACCCGCGGGCAAGCTGCGCCTTGACGATCGCGCGCGTACGGAAGGCATAGCCGCTGTGCAGCGGCAGACCGTGATCGAGGACATGGAGGATCCGCATGATCATGCTTTGCCACGACAAGCTTAACGGTGCGTCAACCGGGCGGGGTTAGGGATACGGATGTCGGGTCCTGGGCGCTTGAGGATGGCTTCAAACGCAGAACCCCCTCACCCCACCCTCTTCCCCCCTGGGGAGAGGGAGCAATTCGCCGAGGTTCCCCATGATCCGCAAGCTCGCTCTGTTGCCGGTGCCGGCGTTCCTGTTCGCGGCCGCCATGGTCGGCGGCACGCTCCAGGCTCAGGAATCCGGGCCGTTCACGATCGTCGAGACCGGACAATCCTATACCAGCCTGCAGGACGCCGTCGGGGCGATCGGCGGCGGCCAGGGGACGATCCGGATCGCGCCGGGCCGCTACGACGATTGCGCGGTCCAGGAGGCCGGTCGCATCACCTTCGTCGCGGCGACGCGCGGCACCGCGATCTTCGACGGCGGGATCTGCGAGGACAAGGCGACCCTCGTGCTGCGCGGGCGCTCGGCGCGGGTCGAGGGGATTGTCTTCACCCATATGCGGGTCGGCGACGGCAACGGCGCCGGCATCCGCATCGAGCATGGCGATCTCGACGTCCATCAGGTGATGTTCGTCGACGGCCAGTGCGGGATCCTGTCCGCCACCGATCCGCGCGGCACCATCTCGATCGACCAATCCACCTTCAGCCGCCTCGGAAAGCATCCCGACGGCAACGGCGCCCATGCGCTCTACATCGGCCATTACGGCCGGCTTCGCGTCACCAATTCGCGCTTCGAACGGGGCACCGGCGGCCATTATCTGAAGAGCCGCTCGCCGCGCATCGAAGTGCTGAACAGCAGCTTCGACGACAGCCAGGGGCAGGATACCAATTACATGATCGACCTGCCGGAAGGCGCGGTCGGCCGGATCGCCGGCAACGTCTTCCTGCAGGGCAACGGCAAGGAAAATTACAGCACGCTGATCGCCGTCCATGCCGAGGAAGGAAACAATCCCACCGCCGGACTGATCATCGAGGACAATGAGGCCTCGGCCGCGCCCGGCTTCCAATGGTCGAGCGCCTTCGTCGGCGACTGGAGCGGCGAGACGCTGGTGATACGCAACAACCGGCTCGGCGCGCGGATCACACCGTTCGAGCGGCATCCGGCCCGGTAATCCACGCCCACTTGCTTCACGTTATCACCGCGGAGCGCCAAAACCGCCTCGGACTCAGGTTGCGGTCCGTCCTAGTATTTTTCGATGCGAATGTTCTACCGGCGTCGGGGCGATCACGCCCAGGCGCATACCGGCCGGCTCGCCGGCGAATTGCGTCTACATCTGAGCTATGCCGCTGTCCTGGACAGGCGGATCCATACCCAAGCTCGTGGCAGCGCGGCCGGCAAACAATTTCGGTCAATCAAGAATCTTTACCGCGCCGTTGGACAAGGCGCCGTCCTCGCGGCACTCTTCGCTTCGAATCGAAAGGGGCGCCGTGAGCGACGACCGAAGCGAGCGCGATATCATGCTCGCCGAACTCTATGGCAATCTGCGCGCGGCGGCGGCGCGGATGCTGCGCCGTGAGGCTCCCTTCCTGACTTTGCAGCCAACCGAGCTGGTGCACGAGGCGGCAATGCGGATCGCCAATCTCGATCGCATGAGCTGGCACGACCGCCAGCATTTCTTCGCCACCGGCGCGCGCATCCTCAGGCAGGCGATGGTCGACGAGATCCGCAAGAAGCGCCGTGCCAAGCGCAAGGCGCCGACTGTGATGCTGGAGCCGGATTCCGGGCCCGGGATCGACATCGAGGCGCTCGACGCCGCTCTGGTCAAGCTGGAGGGGGTCGCGCCCGATCTCTCGCGGATTGTCGAGCTGCGCTATTTCGTGGGGCTCGGCATTCCCGAAATAGCGATCGTGTCCGGCGCCTCGGAATCGACGATCAAGCGCCGCTGGCAGACCGCGAAGCTCTGGCTGGCGAGCGAATTGCAGGCCGCCTAGTTCCCTTTGTTTTTCCGTGTTTTCCCAGTCGTCAGCTGATTCCATCCGACTTGAAAACACGCTAGCGACAGTGAAGCGCCGCCGCGGCGGCCGCCGTCGGCACTTCGACCCGGGCGTCGCGGGGGCCGAGATCCCCGCTGGATCCCAGCTCCCGCCAGGAAAGCATTGCCAGGCGCGCCGCCGCGCATGCCTCCGCCGCGCGGCCGGCATGGGCGAGGATCGCGGCATGATTGGGCAAGGCGGCGGCGAGGTCACGCTTGCGCTGCGGATTGCCGGGAGCGGCGGCGAGGCGGGCGCGGCGAAGATCGATGCTGCGCTGGGAGACCGCGGCCGCCTCGACGCTGCGGCCGAGCGAATCGAGGATCAGCCCTTCCTGCGAATAAAGGATGAGCAGGCGCATCTGGAGATTGGCATCCTCGCCGAAAGCGAGCGCCCTCTCCAGCGCCGCGACTCCGGCCCGCGCCTCGCCAAGCGCCTCGGCCCTGCGCCCAGGCAATTCATGGAGCACGCCGGACAGGTTGAACTTCGCCTCGCCCAACCTGTCGGTCCACACCACGGACGGGCGTTGGGCCAGCTCGGCCCGGACGATCGCATCCTGCTCGCGATACCAGGGCAGCGAGCCGGCGACGTCGCCGGCATAATAGACGGCGTCGCCGAGCCGGCCGAGGATGTTGGTCTCGAGCGCACGTGCCCCCCGCGCCAGCTGACCTTCGAACCGGCGCGCGCGCAAATCCTCGAGCGCGGCGCGCAGGACCGGAATTGCCTCACCCGCACGATCCAGCCGGACCAGCTCGAAGCCGCGATTCTTGCGGGCCGTCAGCAGGCCGAGGTTCGGACCCGCCCGCCCCGGCTCCGAGCGCAGGGCCCGGCTGAACCACGCCGCACCCTCGGAATTGAGACGCACGCTGCCGGCATTGTCCGACGAAAGCGACCAGCGGCCGAGCATGATCCAGCCCATTTCTTCCAGCGCGCCGGCCTCCTCCGGCCGCTCGGCGAGAATCGCCCGGGCAACGGCCTCGGCGCGGTCGAGCGCTTCTGCCGCCCGCTGCGGCCGGCCGAGGCTTGACACGCCCGAGAGCCCCTCGACCGCGGCCAGGCGGCGCCAGCCCCGGGCGATGTCGAGCTTGAGGTCGACCGGCGCGTCGGGCACCTGCTGGAGCCGCTCCAGATAGCGCCGCGCCACTTCCGCCAGCCGGGCACGGCTGCCGACCGTGCCGGGCGAATCGGCAAGGCTGTCATAGAGATCGAACAGCATGAATTGAGAGAGATCGCGCACTTCGAGGAAGCGCCTCTCCGCCTCGATCCGGGCGCTTTCGGCGCGGAAGTAGAGGAAGGTGGACAGGATCGCTGCGCCGGCCAGCAGGACCATGATTCCGGCAGTCACGATCGCGCCGGTCCGGTGCCGGCGCAGAAACCTTCCGGCAAGATAGAGGCCGCCCGGATCCGTACGCGCCGCGACGGGGAAATGACCGAGGAAGGCGCGAAGGTCGGCGGCGAGCGCGGCGACGTCCTGGTAGCGGTCGGCCGGAACCGGCGCGACCGCGCGGGCAGTGATCGCCTTCAAATCCTCCGGCACTGGCGCGGGCAGGATCTCCCTCAGCAGCACGCCAAGGCTGTAGACGTCGCCGGCGATCGTCGGCGCGGTGCCGGACGACCGCTCCGGCGGCGCATATCCGGGCGTCAGCGGATGGGCGGCGGCCTGCTCGTCCTCGTCCAGCTCGACGATCAGCCGCGAAATGCCGAAATCGAGCAGCTTGATCGACCCGTCGCCGCGCATCAGGATGTTGCCCGGCTTGATATCCGCATGCACCACCAGGTTGCGGTGCGCGAACGACACCGCCTCGCACACCGCCAGGAAAGCATGGAGCCGGTCGGCGCGCGTCGCGCCGGTCCGGTCCAGGGCGACGGTGAGCGTCTCGCCTTCGACATATTCCATCGCCAGCCATGGACGTCCGTCTTCGCTGCCGCCATCGACGACGCGGGCGATCGACGGATGATCGAGGCGGGCGAGGATGCGCCGCTCGGCGTCGAACCGCTCGATCGCCTGGCTTGCCGAGATATCGCCGCGGATGAGCTTGATCGCAACGATCTGGGAATAGACGCCGTCGTCGCGCTCGGCACGGGCGACGCTGCCCATGCCGCCTTCCGCGATCAGCCCGGTGATGCGGAACGGGCCGACGCGCTCGGGGAGCGGCATCGGCGCGACCCCGAGGCGTGGCATGCCCTCGGTGGCGAGAAAGCCTGACGCCTCGCCGGCCCGCTCGAGCAAGGCGTCGACCCTGGCGCGCAGATCCGCCCGCCCCCCGGTCCGTGCGCGGAGAAAGTCCTCGCGTTCCCCGCCTTCCGGAAGGTCGAGGCAGGCTTCGATGATGGCAAGCGCGTCCGCGTCGATCTGCCCCACCTGCACTCCCCGTCGATGCCGGGCCTCATGGTACACAGCTATGCGGCGCGCGTCATGAGCGCTGATTGTCATATGACCGCGGCGCGACGCGCGACGTCGCTATCAGCCCAGCGCTCAAATTACGGCGAAGTCGCTCGCTGAAAGAGACGGGTGGCCGTCCAGCCTTGCGAACAGGACAGGGGCGTGACCGCCGATGCCGTCCTGATCGTAATAGAGGTCGCCCGTCGCGCTGTCGTAAATGATCCTGTCATCGGCATCATGCGCCGCGCTGCCGACATGGAAGGAGTCGGCGTTGAGCGCGCCGACCGGCAAAGCGTTGTAGATGAATGCCCTGAGCGCGATCTTGTCTTCTCCGCTGGCGAAGTCGACGATGCGATCGACATTGCTCGCGCCGGGCAATGTGGTGAACGCAAACGTGTCGGCGCCGCCGAACCCGATGAGGATGTCGTTGCCGAGCTTGCCGTCCAGGACATTGGCGCCCGCATTGCCGAACAGATATTGGCCCATCTCGTTGCCGGCCAGGTCGATCGCGGTAGTGGCCAGATTGTCGATCGTGCTGAGGGTTTCGACCGCAGAGCCCGGCTGCAGGACGAAGCTCGCCCCGGCAAGCACGCGGTCATTGCCGCCGGCCGCCTCCTCGATGACCCGGTCGGCGCTGTCGCGGATGATATAGCGGTCGTCACCCCCCAGGCCGACCAGCACGTCGCCGCCGCCGCCGCCGTCCAGAATGTTGGCGCCGGCATTGCCGAAGATATATTGGCTTAGATTGTTGCCCGTCAGGTTGATCGCCGTGGTCGCGAGATTGTCGATCGTCGTGATCTTCTCGACCTGGGAGCCGGCCTGAAGCGTCCAGCTGACGGCGGCCAGGACGCGGTCATAGCCCTCGCCCGCGGCCTCGATGACGCGATCCAGGGCCATGTCGATATAATAACGATCATCGCCGCCAAGGCCGACCATGACGTCCGCTCCGCCGGCGCCGTCGAGGCTGTTGGCGCCGGCATTGCCGAACAGATATTGGCCAAGCTCGTTGCCGGTCAGGTCGATCGGCGTCGTCGCGAAATTGTCGCTGGTGGTCAGCTTCTCGATCTCGCTGCCCGCCGCCAGGACATAATCGACGCTGGCCAGAACGCGGTCATAGCCCTCTCCCGAGGATTCCAGCGCCATGTCGCCAGCCTGGTCCACGAAGTAGCGATCATCGCCGGGTCCGCCTGACATGATGTCGTCGCCATCGCCGCCATCCAGGAGATCGGCGCCGCCCAGCCCGTTGATGGTATCATTTCCGCCGAAGCCGGACAGCGAATCCGCCCCGGCCGTGCCGGTGAGCGTCTCGGCGAAATTGCGGAAATCGAACGAGGCCAGCGCCGGATCGTGATCCGACAAAGCGGCGATGGCATCGATGCCGGTGCCGGACGGGTTGTAGCCGGTGTTGATGTGGACGACGTCGTAGGAGGCGACGTCGCCAAGCAGCGAATTGACGATGATATGGTCGATCGCCTGGTTGCGGCCGTCGAACGCATAAGTGTAGCGTTCGGCCTCCGCCAGGGTAAGCGTCAGATTCTCGAATCGGCTGCCGCCGACCCGCGCCGTCCCGTCGGCCATCGTATAGCCGGTGGCGGTGGTCAGCGGCCGGTAGAAATAGAAATCGTTATAGTCGCCGCCGGAGACGATGCCGGCATCCGGCGCGCTGCCCTCGATGAGGTTCATCATCGAATAGAGATCCTGGGCGACGGCGTTGCGCTGCGCCCAGCCGCTATTGTTCGGCGAGCCGTTTTCGACCGTCTGGTCGAACTGCCAGAAGAACCCCGAGCCGCCCTTGGCCGGGAAATGGTTGGCGGCGACGTAGACGACATTGCCGTTGAAGGTGAACTCGCCGAGCAGCGACCGGCGCGTGCCGGTCCAGTCGTTGGTGTTGATCTCGCCGCCGAGCATATTGTCGGAGAACGCGATAAGGTCGCCGGCATCGCGCACGCCGTCGCCGATCCGGTCGGTATAGGCGCGCCGCTCGGCAAGGGTCGCGTTGGCCGCGAGATCGCCAAGCTGGACGCGATCGGTGTTGTAGAGGAAGCCGACGCGGATATTGCCACTCTGCTCGCCGCCTTCCGCATTGTAGACCGGCGCCTCGTCCACCCACTGATAATGGGCGCCGGTCGCGCTGTTCAGCGCGTCGACCAGCATCTGCCAGGTCGTCGAAGCATCGGTGCCGGTCGGGGAACTGTCATCGCCCGCGGCCGCGCCATTATTGTCCTGCATCTCCTCGATCGAGATGATGTCGGGCGAATGGAGGTTGTTGGCGATCGCATTGGCGAGCGCGGTGAAGCGCGCCGCGCCGTCGCCTGGATCCAGATTCTCGACGTTGAACGTGGCGACGGTGAGTTCGTGGCTGTCGCCGGTCAGGCTCGTGACTTCGCGGGTCGGCACGCCGTTGACGAAGTCGTTGACGTCGATGTCGGTGACGAAGAGCTTGCGGTCGGTGAAATCGAACTCGACGATGCCTGTCACGTCGCCGATATGGTCGCCCATCGACGCATTCTGGGCCAGCCCCGTCGGCACCGTCGCCGGCGACCAGCCGGAGAAATCGACTTCGATCACGTCCGGATTGACGTCGCCGTCGTGGAGGACGCGGCCGCCATTATGGGTGTCGTCGCCGGTCTCGGGCGTGTCGGGCGGCCCGACCGGCGGATCGCCGGCCACCGTATAGCCGCCGCGGCTGTTGATCTGGTCGGCATTGGCATGATCGAGCGAATAGGCCTGGAAGATCGGCCGGCCGCCCGAGGTCGAGATGAAGCCGTCGGCGACGACCATGTTCGGCACCGTGACGAGCATGCCCTCGACGCTCTCCCAGAAGGACAGGCCGTAATTCGCGCCATCGAAGGAATCGCCCGCATCGTCCTGCGAATCGAAATAATCCGGCGTGACCCCGGTCAGTATCTCGTTGGGAATGGGATGGCTGCTGTCGAGCACCATGGCCGGCGGCGTGAGTGCGTTGCCGTTGACCGTGATCGCATTCGGGCTGGTCAGCGCCGTGATCGGCATGTTGGCCGCGAAGCCCTGATATTCCATGACATGCGCGCTGACGGTGACGAGGTCGCCCACCGCGACGCCCGAGACGGCGGTGCCTACGCCGGCGTCGTTACGGGTCATCACGAAAATGCCCTCGGACGTGAAATTATTGCCGTCCCAATCGGCAAATTCTTCGGTGACCCAGAAGCCCTGGCGGGGGCCGTCGGCGTCGACCGCCGTCACCACCGCCTGGATGATGACTGTACCCGCGGAGGCCGTGTTGAAGGCATGTATCCCCTCGGCGGCGAGGATCGGACTGAAATAGGAGGTGCCCTGGATCTGGTGGATGAACAGCGGATCGTCGCCGGCAATCGTGCCGATGCCGGTTCCGTCACTGACCAGGGCGCCGGCGGTCGGACTGCTGAGCAGCAGCTGCAGCGTTTCGCTGAGCTCGGCGCTGGTGTCGCCGTTGATCGTGACGCTGACCGTCTGGCTGGTCTCGCCGACTCCGAAGCTCAGCGTCCCGCTCGTCGCCTGGTAATCCCCATCCGCGGTCGTCGCGCTGCCGTCGGCGGTGGCATAGTCGACGCTGAATGCGTCGGTGCCGCCGGTCCGCGTGACCGTGAAGGTCATAAGGCTGGTGCCCGAATTGCCTTCGGTCACCGTGACGTCGTTGACCGTGATCAGGGACGGCGCGCCATCGTCGTTGACGATCGTGCCGATCGCGGTGCCGTCGGCAATTGTGCCGGTGCTGGGGTTGGAAAGCGTGACGGTGAAGCCGTCATCGCCTTCGGCATCGGGATCGCCCTGCACGTCGAGCGTGATCGTCGCGCTCGTTTCGCCGCTGAGGAAGCTGACCGTCCCGGTAAAGCTCTGGGCCGGTGCGAAATCCGACGAATCCGCGTCGAACGGGCCGCTGCCGAACGTCACGTTGTAATCGGCCGTGACCGCGCTGCTGGTGTCGCCGGCGCGCGTGACGGTGAAGCTGATCGGGGTCGTGCCCGAATCCCCCTCGAAGACCGCCGCATCGCCGATCGACAGGCTCGGCGCGCTGACGCTGCTCGAGATGACGATATTGTCGACCCCGACCCATTCGTCGTTGCCGACGGCGTTGGTAGTCATGATGCGCACCTGGAGCTGCGACTGGTTGGCGGCATCGGCCGGAAGCTCGGCGCTGACATGGGTGACCAAAGTCGCCAGGCTCGGCCCGCTCGTCGCGTCGCTGACGAAGGCGGCGGCGACATTGGTCCAGGTGCCGCTATTGCCGACCCGATATTGCAACGCGACCGGCTGCACGGAATTGTCGGTCGAGCCGTCGATGTCGCGCAGATCGTAGCTGACCGTGACATGATCGCGGCCGCTCGAATCGAGGAAGATCCGGATATAGGGTGCGTCGCCCGTGCCGGAGCCCTGCAGCGCGATGGTGGGATTGGCGATGCCGTCGAATTCCGCGACGCCGCCGCTGGCGAGTGAGTTGGGATTCGTCTGGTTGGCGATGACGTCGATGTCGTTGGCGACGTTGGAGTCGGTCAGCAAAGTAGCGGGATTCGTGCCCGTCCCGGTGGTGATGTCCTGGCCGAGATGGCCGAGGATGAACGGCACGCCGCTCCAATTGTCGTTGGCGGTGATCTGGGCCGTGTTCGACCAATCCTGGCTGAAGCTCCCGCCGGAGAGCGCATAATAAGCGGGGCCGTCATTGTCGGTGATCGTGCCGATCGCGGCGCCGTCCCCGAGCGTCGCGCCGGTGGGATTGCTGAGCGTGACGCTCAGCGTCTCGCTGCCCTCGGGCCGTGTGTCGCCGATCACGGGGACGCGGATCGTCTGGCTGGTTTCGCCGGCGGCGAAGGAAACCTGGCCGCTATAGGCGAGATAGTCGCTGCCCGCCGTGGCGGTGCCGTTGGACGTCGCGAAATCCAGAGTAACCGGATCGGCCGGCGGCTTGGACAGGCTGACGGTGAAGACGAGATAGGTCACCCCCGAATTGCCCTCGACGATGGACGTGTCGGCGATCGACGCGACCGGCACGGTGTCGTCGTTGGTGATCGTGGCGACGGCGTCGCCGTCGCCGATCGTCGCGCCGGCCGTGGGATTGGAGAGGGTCACGCCGAACGTCTCGTCGCTCTCGACGTTGAGATCGCCATGGACCGCGATCGAGATGGTAGCCGTATTCTGGCCGAAGGCGAAATTGAGCGTTCCCGACTGGCCGGCATAGTCGCTGCCGTCGGCAGCCGTCCCGTCGGCGGTCGCATAATCGACGCTGAACGCGGCCGAACCGCCGCTGCGGGTGACGGTCAGCACCAGGCTGACGTCGCCGCTGTCGCCTTCGACGACGCTCATGTCGGCGATGCTGACGCTGCCGGCCGCGAAATCGTCGGTGGTAATCGTGCCCGTCGCGGTATCGTCACCGAGCGTCGCTCCGTTGGTCGCTCCGGAAAGCGTGGCGAACAGAGTCTCGTCCGGTTCGATGTCAGTGTCGCCATTGACCGTCACGGTGAAGGTCTGCGTCGTTTCATTGGCGGCGAAGCTGATCACCTGACTGTTTGAATCATAGTCCACCCCGGCGGTGGCGGTGTCGTCGGAAGTCGCGACGCTGACGTCGAATGCGGTCGAGCCGGCGCTGCGGGTCAGGGTGAAGACGAGGCTGACGGTGCCGCCGTCGCCCTCGACCACCTGGGCGTCGGAAATCGAGACCGTGCCGGCCCCCTCGTCGTCGGTGATCGTGATCGTGGCCGCATTGCCGCTGATGATCGCGCCGTCGGACGGATTGAAGAGCGCCACTGAGAAGCTCTCGTCGCCCTCGGCCACGGTGTCGCCGTTGATCGCCACCTGGATCGTGGCCGTGGTCGCGCCGCCGGTGAAGGTGACGGTGCCGCTCGCTGCCTCATAGTCGCCGTCGGCGAAGGTCGCGCTGCCGTCGATCATCGCATAATCGACGGTGAAATCGCCGCTGCCGCCGGTCCGGGTCAAGGTGACGGTCCCGAAGCTCTGGCCGCTGTCGCCTTCGACGATCGAAATATCCGACACGCTGACGCTGCCGGGGACATCGTCGTTGATGATCGTCGCGACCGCCGTCGCCGTTCCGAGCAGCGCGCCGCCCTGCGGGTTGCTGATCTCCACGGCGAAGGTCTCGTCGGGCTCGACCGCGTAATCGCCATTGACGGTGAACGGAATCGTGGCGCTGGTTTCGCCGTCGAGGAAGGTGACGGTGCCGGTCAGCGTCGCGCTGACGTCGCTGGAATCCGCGCCTCCCGGGACGCCTGGAAGCGTAATGACATAGTCGACGCTGACTGTCCCGATCGAACCGCCGGTGCGACTGAGGGTGAAGGCGCCGGCGGTCGTCGCGCTGTCGCCCTCGACAAGCTGGACGTCGGCGACGCTGATCGTGCCGTGGCTGTCGTCGTCGACGATGGTGCCGGTCTGGGTGGACTGCGAACCGAGCACATTGCCCGCGCTCGGGTTAGACAATGTAACCGTGAAGGTCTCGTCGGCTTCCGCGTCGAAATCGCCGGCGACATGGATGGTGACAGTGGTGGTCAGGTCGGTGCCGGTGAACGTCGCCGTGCCAGTGGGAAGCGTGGCGCCGACGAAGTCGGAGCCGTCGAGTCCGCCGGTGCCGGTAACCGCATAATCGACCGTCGCGTCGGCGGTGCCCGCGCTGCGGGTCAAGGTGAAGACGAAATCGGTGCCGCCGCTGTCGCCTTCAGCGTGGGACACGGAGGTCGCCTGGATCGTGATGGTCGCCGCGGGCGGCGCGGCGCTCGGCGCGAAATCCACGCCGCGGAACGCGGTATTGGCGGCAGCTGTGACCAGGGTGGTTGGCGTCGCCGCCAAGGTGCCGCCAAAGCCCGACGTGTCGACGACGGAGACGATCGTATCGGCGCCGCCGCCGTTTAGGCGGGTCGCGTATAGCGTGACGGTCGTGCCGCTGACGCTGCCCGTCAGGCCGAAATAATCGTCGGAAGTGGTGCCGATCGTTCCGCTGGCAGTCCAGCTGCCCGATACCAGAGTATATTTGAGCAGGCCGATGCCATCGTCGCAGACATAGAGCGTGTCCACGCCTGCATTGCCGTCCAGATCGGCGAAGAACATGCCGTATGGTGAACCGAGCGAGGTCGGCGCGCCGGGAATGTTGGTGACGGTCTGGCCGCTGGTGGTCGGTGTTCCCGTTCCGACCGTGGCGATACGGGTCGCGCCAGTAGAAGCGCTGACATAGAGCTGGTCTTCGAATATCTCGAGACTGCGGAAGGTGGTCGGCGTCACTGCGAGCTGAGTGGACGAGGTTGCGCCAATGGTCGTGTAGCGAATTCCGCCGGCGCCGCCGGTGATCCAGAGATCGGTGCCGTTGGTGCTGATCGCGCTGCGCGGGCTGGAGCCTGACGAAAAATCGGCAAGGGCTGTGCTCGTGTCGATCGTCCCGTCGGCGCCAACGCGGGCGACGACCCTCGGCACGGTCGCGCCCGTCGTGCCGTTGACCGACGCGGTGCCCGGCGCCGCGTCATAGCCGGTCAGCAACAGGTAACGGCCGTCGACGCTGCGGTTGAGCAGGCCTTCGGCGGTGGAGGTCCCGCTCGCGGTGAAGGTATGGTTGGAACCCGAGACGCTCGTCGGCATCGCGATCGACTGAACGAATGCGCCGGTCGTGGTATATTCGTCGAGGAAAACCGCCTGCGCCGCGCTGGTCAACGCGGCGCTGCCGGTTCCCACGCGATAGACGACGATATTTCCAGCCGCGAACGCCAGCGCCATCGGTGCGGCCGAGCCCACAATGTCGAAAGTCCGGCCGGAGACGGCCTCGTCAATCCCGTTCAGCGAAGATTCGACCGGCGCCTGCGCCTGCTGCGGGTCGACGGTCGCCGCAAGGATGCGGGCGCTGCTGGCGCCGCCGTGCCAGAGTTCGGCCTGCATGCCATCCGAAATGTCCGTCCCGGTCGCGGCGCGACGGAAATCGATTGGCTTGCTGGTCATTTGTTATTCCCCTTGGAAGACACCGCGCCTTGTTGGCGCCAGCGCGAATATTGGGGCGAATCGCCCTCGTGGTTAACGCGACGATGTCAGTCCTGTGTGACAGCGGCAAGACCGATTCCGGGGAATTCCACGGAAATTCCGGGATTTGGCCCGATGCTGCCCGGGGCGCTCCAAATCGGGACGCCGGCCCCGTTAACCAAGCGAAAGTGTGTGCTCGACCCGATATTCTTGTTGGAAATGCCCCTCCATCGAGCCGCGACTGCGTCGTTGAGCAGCGCGTCTAATCGATTTTCCAACTCTCAGTGACAAAGTTAAATCGCTTTCGTCGATGAAGGGGCGCGCCTAGGCTGCCGGCAACAAGCGCCAGAACTTATGAGACGAAGGAGAAGGACCATGGACGCAAGAACCGGCGACCCGCTGAACGACCCCAACAAGGAGCCATCGGCATTGCGATCCCTGCTGGGGCGGTCCAACCGCGACTGGTGGCCCAACCAGCTGTCGCTCGACATCCTCCACCAGAACGGCGCTGCCTCGCCCAATCCGATGGGCGAGGATTTCGACTATGGGGCCGAATTCAAGACGATCGATTATGCCGCGCTGAAGGCGGATCTCACCGCTTTGATGACCGACAGCCAGCCGTGGTGGCCGGCCGACTACGGCCATTACGGCCCCTTCTTCATCCGCATGGCCTGGCACAGCGCCGGCACCTATCGCACCGGCGACGGCCGCGGCGGCGCCTCTTCGGGCACGCAGCGCTTCGCGCCGCTCAACTCCTGGCCGGACAATGCCAATCTCGACAAGGCGCGCCGGCTGCTCTGGCCGATCAAGCAGAAATATGGCCGCAAGCTCTCCTGGGCGGACCTGATGATCCTGGCCGGCAACGTCGCCATCGAATCGATGGGCGGCCCGGTGTTCGGCTTCGGCGGCGGCCGCGCCGACGTCTTCGAGCCCGAGAAGGATATCTATTGGGGCACCGAGGAATTCTGGGTCGGCCACGAGAAGAACGAGACCCGCATCCAGCCCGAGAAGCAGATGGCGCTGGAGAACCCGCTGGCGGCAGTCCAGATGGGCCTGATCTACGTCAACCCGACGGGTCCGGGAGGCAATTCCGATCCGCTGGCTTCGGCCCACGACATTCGCGAGACCTTCGCCAGGATGGCGATGAACGACGAGGAGACGGTCGCGCTGACCGCCGGCGGCCACACGTTCGGCAAATGCCACGGCGCCGGCGACGCCGCCCTGGTCGGGGCCGAGCCGGAGGGCGCCGACATCGCCCAGCAGGGCCTCGGCTGGCAGAGCGGCCATGAGAGCGGCATCGGCGATCACACCATCACCAGCGGCCTCGAAGGCGCCTGGACGCCGACGCCGATCCGCTGGTCGCACAATTATTTCCGGATGCTGCTCGAATATGATTATGAGCTGGTGAAGAGCCCGGCCGGCGCGCCGCAATGGCAGCCGATCAACCAGAAGCCGGAGGATCTGGCGCCCGGCGCGCACAGCCCCGAGCGCCGGCTGCCGACGATGATGACCACCGCCGACATGGCATTCAAGATGGACCCCGAATATCGCAAGATCTCGGAGCGCTTCTACGCCAATCCGGACCAGTTCGCCGACGCCTTCGCCCGCGCCTGGTTCAAGCTCACCCATCGCGACATGGGGCCCAAGGTCCGCTATCTCGGCCCCGAAGTGCCGGCCGAGGACCTGATCTGGCAGGATCCCACTCCCGCCGGGCCCACGCTCAGCGACGCCGACGTCGCCAGCCTGAAGGGCAGGATCGCCGATTCCGGCCTCAGCGTCAGCCAGCTGGTCAAGACGGCCTGGGCCTCGGCCTCGACCTTCCGCGGATCGGACAAGAGGGGCGGCGCCAATGGCGCGCGCATCCGCCTTGCGCCGCAGAAGGATTGGGAGGTCAACGAGCCCGCCGAGCTCGCCCGGGTGCTCGAAGTCTATGAGCGCATCAAGGCCGATTCCGGCGGCAATGTCAGCATTGCCGATTTGATCGTGCTTGGGGGTTCGGTCGGCATCGAGAAAGCGGCGCAGGATGCCGGCTACGACGTGACCGTGCCCTTTGTCTCTGGCCGCGGAGATGCGAGCGACGAGCAGACGGATGCGGCGAGCTTCGATCCGCTCGAACCGAAGGTGGAAGGCTTCCGCAATTATCTCCAGACCCGCTTCAACGTACCGACCGAGGAGCTGCTGATCGACCGCTCCCAGTTGCTCGGCCTCAGCGCGCCCGAGATGACGGTGCTGGTCGGCGGCCTGCGGGTGCTCGGCGCGAACCATGGTGGCTCCAGCCATGGCGTGTTCACCGACCGGCCGGGGCAGCTCACCAACGACTTCTTCGTCAACCTGCTCGACATGGGCACGGCCTGGAAGGAAGTTGACGATCGCGGCGACGAGGTCTTTGTCGGCACCTGCCGGCGGACCGACGAGGAGAAATGGACCGCCACCCGCACCGACCTGGCGTTCGGCTCCAACTCGCAGCTGCGGGCAGTGTCCGAAGTCTATGCCGGGTCCGATGCCGGCGAGAAGTTCGTCCGCGACTTCGTCAAGGCCTGGACCAAGGTGATGAACGCCGACCGCTTCGACGTTGCCGGGGCGTAGCTGAACGACATCCTCCGGTGCCGCGGCGCTTCGGCCTGCGGCGCCGGAGTCGATGGTTCAATGCGCCCGCGCGACGCAATGCGTCTTCGTCATTGACGATCTTCATCGGGGCCGGCCACATCGCGCCCGGAACCGAGAGAAGGCGCCGTCGATGATCCACGAAAAGCCGATCAGCCGCATCGCTGTCCTCTGCCTGCTCCTGGCGAGATGGCCGGCGCGGTGACGGCGATCGAGACATTGAAGGCGCGCATCTCGTCCCTCCGGACACTGATGCAGCCACTGGAACCCGGCGGCGCGGAGCGCGAAGCGTTTGGCGGCCAGGCCTTTGCCCATGCTCTCGCCTATCTCGACGCGGTGCCCGATGCCCCAAGCAATCGCCCGGCGGCCGAGGTCTTCACCCACAGGCTGTCGCCCGAATTTGCCGAGCAGGGCCGGGACTGCAAGGCAGTGCTCGATTATGTCGCGGCGTGCGTCGATCGCCCGGGCTTCGCGACGACCTCGCCGCGCTTCATGGCCTATATTCCCGGCGGCGGCCTCTTCCACTCGGCCCTCGGCGATTTCCTGGCCGCGGTGTCCAACAAATATTCCGGCTTCGCCTCGGCCAGTCCAGGGGCGGTTCGGCTGGAGAATGCCACGACGCGATGGCTGGCCGAAATCATCGGCTATCCGGAGGGCGCCGCGGGGACGCTCACCTCGGGCGGCAGCATCGCCAATCTCACCGCGATCGTCGCGGCGCGCGACACGCGCGACCCGGACGGCGGCGGCGCCGTCTATGCGACGCGCTTCGCGCACCATTGCGTCGACAAGGGGCTGCACATTGCTGGCCGGGGCAGATCGCCCAGGCGGATCATCGCGACCGATGCGAATTACCGCATGTCCGCCGGCGCGCTCGAGGAGGCGCTCGAACGCGACCGCGCCGCGGGAGTCCGGCCCTGGCTCGTCATCGCCTCAGCCGGCACCGTGGATACGGGCGCGGTCGATCCGCTCCCGCAAATCGCCGAGTTGTGCCGCAGCCACGGCGCCTGGCTCCATGTCGATGGCGCCTATGGCGGCCTGTTCGCCTTGTGCCCGGAGGGGCGAGCGGCGCTGCGGGGGATCGACCTGGCCGACAGCGTCGCCCTCGATCCGCACAAGACGCTTTTCCTTCCGTACGGAACCGGCGCCGTGCTGGTCCGCGAAGGTCGCCACCTGCTCGATTCTTTCAGCGCCAGCGCCGAATATATCCGACCGCTCGGAGAGTCCGACGTAGGCCCCTCCCCCGCCGATCTTTCCCCGGAGCTGACGCGCCACTTTCGCGCGCTGCGGCTGTGGCTGCCGCTGCAGATCGCCGGCGTTGCCGCATTTCGCGCCGCGCAGGCCGAGAAGCTGGCGCTTGCAAATTATTTCCACGCCCGGCTGAAGGACATAAGCGGTTTCGATCCGGGGCCGCCCCCCGATCTGTCGGTGGTCGCGTTCCGCTATGCGCCCGAGCGTGGCGACCCCGATCAGTTCAACGAACTTCTGCTTCGCCACGTCCAGGACGAGGGACGGGTGATGCTCAGCGGAACGCGCATCGACGGCCGCTACACCCTTCGCTGCGCCATCCTCAGCTTCCGTACCCACATCGAGCATGTCGACGAAGCGGTCGAAGCTCTTTTGCGCGGCGTCGCGCACCTGGAGCGCGAGGAGAAGACCTGAATCTCGGTGCGCGACATGCTCGCCCACAGCCGGCGTCGCCCTTCCGAAATCGCAGACGCGCGTTCGCCGCGAGCGGCGCGAGCCTCCCGCCTTCCGCTCCTTCCCCGTGGCACTCCTGCGACGCTCAGATTACCATTATGTCACTGGCGGCCAGTATCGGAACGCCGTCCAGGGTTGCAAACTGGATGGCGGTTCCGATGCCGTTGCCGTCATAGTCGAAATAAAGCGCGCCCGTGGTCTGGTTGTAGATGATGCGGTCGTCGGCATCGTGGGCGGCGCTGCCGACGTAGAAAGCGCTGGCCGGCAGCGCGCCGCTCGCGAGGCCGACGAAGATGAAGTCGTCGAGCGCGATCTTGTCGACGCCGGTGACGAAATCGACGATGCGATCGACATTGTTCGCGCCGGTCACGGTGCTGAACTGGAACGTGTCCGCACCGCCCAGGCCGTAGAGGATGTCGTTGCCAAGCTTGCCGTCCAGGACGTTGTCGCCGGCGTTGCCGTAAAGGTACTGGCCCAGATTGTTACCCGTCAGATCGATCGCGGCGACGGAGAGATTGTCGATCGTCGTGATCTTCTCGACCTGCGAGTCCGGCTGAAGCGTCCAGCTCACTGCGGCCAAGGCGCGATCATATCCTCCGCCGGCGGACTCGAGCACGCGGTCTGCGGCATCGCGAATGATGTAGCGGTCATCGCCCTCCAGTCCGGCCATGACGTCGCCACCGCCGCCGCCGTCCAGCGTATTGGCGCCGGCATTGCCAAACATGTATTGGCCGAGGTTGTTGCCCGTCAGATTGATCGCGGTGGTGGCGAAATTGTCAGTCGTCGTGATCTTGTCGACGTACGAGTCCGGTTGGAGCGTCCAGCTGACTGCGGACAATACGCGGTCATAGCCCTCGCCCGCGGCCTCGATGACGCGATCGGTGGCCGTGTCGATATAGTAGCGATCATCGCCGCCGAGGCCGACCATCACGTCCGCGCCACCGGCGCCATCGAGCCTGTTGGCGCCGGCATTGCCAAACAGATATTGGCCAAGCTCGTTTCCGGTCAGGTCGATCGGCGTCGTTGCGAAACTGTCGCTGGTGGTCAGCTTCTCGATCTCGCTGCCCGCCGCCAGGACATAGCTGACGCTCGCCAGGACGCGATCATAGCCCTGGCCCGAGGTCTCCAGGACCAGGTCACCGGGTTGATCCACGAAATAGCGATCGTCGCCAACGCCGCCCGAGAGCGAGTCATTGCCGCCCGTGCCGCGCAGAGTGTCGTTCGTGTCGAGCCCGGTGATGGTCAGCGAGACGGTCGTGGTGTCGCCGCCGGCCAGCGTATAGGTGAAGCTGTCATGCCCGGGCGTGTTCGACGCGCTCGAGCCCGCGGTTGGCGTATCGTTGAACGCGCCGTTGGGATTGTAGTCGAACGTGCCGTTGGCATTGACCGTAAGCAGCGCTCCCGAAAGCAGGGTGATCTGCGCGCCGACATTGGCGCCCCCGTTCACTGCCGAGATCGCAAGTGGCGGCCCGTCCGGGTCACCGTCCGCGCCCGAGCCGTTGCTGGCAAACAGGTTGCCCGCAACGATCGTCGATGCTTCCGTGAGCGTGAACGCATCCGGCTGCGCCACCGCCGGGTCGTCTATCGCCATGATGGTCACGGTCGCCGTCGTCACGACGCTGTTCACCGTTCCGTCATTGACGATGATGCCGATCGAGCGGGTGTCGTGGGTGCCGCCGACGGTTGGATCGTCACTGGTGCTCGAATAGACGATCTGGGTCAGCGCCGTCTGGTATTGGGCGCGCGTGCCGGTGCCGCTCAATACGATCGTGCCGGTGCCGGCACCCGAAGCAATGATGCTGCCAGGCAGGCTTCCGGTCACATTGAGCTCGTCGCCGGGTTCCAGATCGCTGAGGCTGATCGTGGCGCTCGTGATGCTGTCGCCGGCATCGGGATCGGTGATCGACACGTCGCTGTCGGCCACCGCGGCCGCGACGCCGCCCTCGGTGTAGCTCGTGGCATAATCGCCCGCCGTCGCGCCGCTGCTGTCGTCGGCATCGAGATCAAGCACCGGCGCGTCGTTGACCGCGGTGACGTTGATCGTGAACGTATCGGCGTCCTGTTCGTCGTCGGCCCCGCCGCTCGTCCCGGGATCGATTCCGCTGGATCCGCCATCGTTGGTGAGGATCGTGATCTGCGCCGTTCCCGAATAATCGGCGTCGCCGTGGAACTGCACGGCCGTGGCGTTGGAAAGCGTCGTTTCGATCTGGCTGGGCGTGCCAAAGATCGTCACAGTTGCGCTGCCATTGCCCCCGATCGTGGTCGCTCCGCCGGGAACGGTGGCGCTGACGATGAGGGTGCCGTGGGTAGCGGCAAGATAGACGGTGACGAATGCGGCATCCACGTCCGAAACATGCATGCCGGTGATCGCGAAGCTGCTGTCCTCGGCGCCGCTGATCGTGCCGTTCGCCGGCACGGTGTTGACCGGCGCGTCGTTGACCGCGGTGACGTTGATCGTCGCGGTGACTGCGGCACTGGTGCCGCCGTCGCCGTCGGTGAGAACGAACTGCACCGTCCGCGCCGCGGTCGAGGGCGCGTTCGAGACGTCCGAATAAGCGATCGCCTCGGCCAGGGCCTGCGTGGCCGTCGGGGTCGCACTGGCGTTGAGGGTGATCACCAGCGGCGTCGAGCCGTTGGTGCCGCCGGTGAAAGTGCCGATCTGCGTGCCCTGATAACTCACCGCGGCGCCGGCGACGCTGATCTGGCCCGCGCCGGTTCCCGTGCTGATGATGGTCAATCGATCCTCCGCCGCGCCATTCGCGGTGAAGCTGATCGTCAGGGTGCCGGTGTCGAAATTGGGAGAATCGCCGTCGGCGACCGTCGCCAAGGGCGCAATCGCCGAAACGGCGTTTTCGGTGTAGGCCAGGGTCGCGCTGGTGCCGCCGGCCCCGCCGTTCAGGTCGAGGACCGGCGCTGTGTTGTCGGACTCGGGCGTCACGTTGATCGTGATCTTCCGGCCATGCGTGCCGCTGTTCTGGAAGAACAGATATGGTGCCCCCGACTGGGCGATGACGAGCTCGCCGTCGCCGTCGCCATCGAAATCCGCGAAGACCGGCGCGAGCGGGCCGAACGCGGAGGTGACGCCGTTGAACGGATTGCCGTTACCCTGGGCGTCGAACGCACCGGTCTGTTCGGCGAACGCACCTGCATTATTGCGGAAATACTGGATGGTGGTTCCGACCGAGGCGACAAGATCGGGGTCCCCGTCCCCGTCCACGTCGGCGAAGGTGATGTTCTTGGTCGTGAAGCCACTGACCAGGTGGATCGAATTGAATGGATTGGAAGCGCCGGTCAGCTCGGTGAAGGTGTGATTGGCATTGTGATGAAAATAGTGGAGATCGCCATCGCTCGACGTCCAGACCAGGTCGGTCAGGCCGTCGCTGTCGACATCGGCCGCGGCCGGCACCGCCTTGTCGCCATAATCGACAACGTTCGACTGAAAGAACGGATTGCTGCCGTCGGGCACTTCGGTGAAGTTGTTGCCGTTTCTCGTGAACAGGCGCAGGTGCACCTGGATGGGGCCGCCGCCAACGACTGCGTCGAGATCGCCATCACCATCAATGTCGAGGAACGCGATCGCCCCATATTGGATGTCGGGAAGCGGGCTCGTGATCGCCGTGAAATTGCCGCTGCCGTCGTTCCTGTAGGCGCCGAGCGCGTGGGGACCACTGACATAGCTGTTATAGCCCGAAACATAGGCGTCGAGATCGCCGTCGCCATCGATGTCGTCGAAGCTGGCATGGCCGACCTGGTCCGTCGGAAGGTTGTTAACGGGAGAGCTCGCCCCGCTCACCTGGCTGAAGCTCGAAAATCCCGACAAATGCCCGCCCGTGGAGTCAGTGATGTCGAGCGTCAGTGTCCGGCTCGCGGTCGGCGTGTCGCTGACATCGGCGTAGGTCAAATTCTGCACCAGGGCGTCGATCGCTGCCGATGTCGCGGCGGCGTTGAAGGTGATGTTGAACGCGCTGCCGATGCCGCCGGTGAAGCTGCCGATGGTGACGCCGCCATATGTGACGTTCGCGCCGGAGACGCCGATCTGGCCGGCGCCGGGACCCTGGTTGAAGATGCCGATCCGGTCCTCGGCAAGCAGGCCCGTGATGCTGAGCGTCCCGCCGCTGAAATTGCCATCCAGATCCTGGAACACGACGCTCGCGTCGATGATCTGCGGCGCTGCATTGACGGTGTTCTCGGCGAAGGTGACGCTGCTGGTCACCCCCACCAACGTGGGTGCTGTGTTTCTGGGCATCTGGCCAAATCCCCGCGCAGGACCTACCCGACTCCCCGATGAAACGGTTTCGGCCTGCTACCCGGCCTGAGTCACATGATTTTTGCGTCAAGTCCATGACCTGCTAGGAAAAAAATGAGGAAAGAGGTGCCGATGCCGCCATCCGACCCTGACACCGGCACGCCCAGCGAGGCGCCCGCGCCGGCCTCCCAGGCAGTGATCACCTGCTCTGCCGGCTTTCATGCCTGGCTGGCCGCGCATGATGTCAGCGTTGCACTGACCACCTACCAGGCCGGCCGGCTGTTCCTGCTCGGCCGCAAGCCCGACGGCGGCCTGCGCGCGCACGAGCGGATGATCGAGCATTGCCAGGGCCTCTGGACCGACGGCCAGACCTTGTGGGCCTCGAGCAAGTCGATTCTCTGGCGCTTCGAGAACGACCTTGCCGAGGGCGCGATCACGCCGCGCGGCGCAACACGCCGCTTCGTCCCGCGCGAAGGCCGGGTCACCGGTGCGATCGACATTCACGACGTCGCCATCGGCGACATCCTCGGATCGGAGAGCGGGACGACCGGCCCGATCTTCGTCAACACGGCGTTCAATTGCCTGGCGACGATCAGCGAGCGGTCGAGCTTCCGGCCGTTGTGGCGGCCGCCGTTCGTCAGCGCGCTTGTGGCCGAGGACCGCTGCCACCTCAACGGGCTCGCCATGGACGGCGCCCGACCCGCCTTCGTCACGGCGGTGAGCCGGTCCGACGTGGCGGATGCGTGGCGCGAGCGGCGCCGCGACGGCGGCGTGATCATCGACATCGCCTCCGGCGAAATCGTCGCGACCGGCCTGTCGATGCCGCATTCGCCACGTCTGTACGACGGCCGATTGTGGGTGCTCGACAGCGGCCGGGGGCAGTTCGGCTCGGTCGATCCGGCCAGCGGCGTGTTCACGCCCGTGGCCTTCTGCCCCGGCTATGCGCGCGGCCTCGCATTCACCGGCCGCTATGCGGTGATCGGCCTCTCGCGGCCACGGCGCAACCAGACCTTCGAGGGGCTGGAACTCGACGGCGCGCTCGCCGCGCGCGACACTGTCGCGCGTTGCGGGCTGCTGATCGTCGACATCGACAGCGGCCGCGCGGCCGAATGGCTTCGTTTCGAGGGAGTTATCGAGGAACTATACGACGTCGGGATCCTGCCCGGCGTCGCCCAGGCCGAGGCGATCGGCTTCATCGGCGAGGACATACAAAGCAGCGTGACGAGCGAAGCCTGAGCATGGTCTGGGCGCCGACCTTGCGCCGTGGCTATATCAGGGTAAAATCTCCGGCGGCGAGGATCTGTGCTCCGTTCAGATTGGCGAACCGCACGGCGGCTCCGATGCCATCGCCGTCATAGTCCAGGTATGGCGCCCACTCCGTCGTCGACCTGCATCAAGCGCTGGCGCAGTCGTTCAGCGGCCGCTGACATGTGGCCAGCCAAAAATGCGTTGGCGAACTCGATGCTATTAACCCTGTCCAATCTTCGAATACCTATTTCTGAACGCCTACACTGGCATTCGTGGCCGGGCACGTCCGGCAAAGGCATACTGAGATTCCGAAGCTCGGCTAGGGGGCGAGCCGCGAACCAAGCCTGGCGGCGAAATATTCGAGGTTGGCGATCCGCCGCATCATGCCGCTGTCGGCGATGCGGTCGACCTGGAAGAAGCGCCGCATGATCGGGAAATCGAGGTCGACGACCCGGGCCATATAGTCCGCCGTCAACAAGCCGCCATGCTCGTCGGCCACGGGCCCCATTCGGCGGCGCAGCGCGTAGCTGCGCTGGCGCAACGCCACCGGGCGGATACGGGTCGACCATTCGTCGAAGCGATGACGCAGGCCCGGCCGGCGTGCGAAATGATGGCCGTAAGCGGAGCGATGGCGCGCGAGCGCCGGATCGATCACCGTCAGCAGCTTCGCCTCGAACCTGCCGGCATTCTTCAGTCCGAGCGGCAGCCTCATCGCTTCGGCGACCAGCCGATGATCGAGGAACGGCATCAGATAGGCGCCATACCAGGCCTCCAGGCTGATCTCGCGTCCGAAGATCGCCCGGCAGCGGACCCGCGGATAGATCTGCTCGACCAGCGGCCGGGGCAAAGTCCCACGATCGCCCCGCCGGCCGAGCGTGGCGAGGATCTTGTCCTCGAGGCCGCGCAGGAACACGCGCTCGTCGAAGGCCTCGGTCGCGTCCTCCCGCGCGAAGCGGGCGAAGAAGGTGCGCGCGACCGCGGCGGCGCTGAAGCTGCGGTTCGGCAGGAAGAAGAAATTGCGGAAGATCTCGCCGCAGCCGCCCGAGACCGACAAGGCGCCGCCTGCGTGGCGGCCGGCGCGCGCGGCGGCATTGGCGCCGTTTTCGAACAGCTCGCCATAATTGGGCAGGCCGTCATAGAGCTGGAAATTGCGCTCGACCTGTTCGGGAAACGCATCCGGCGTCACCTCGCGCCAGGCTTCCTTGTCGATCCATTCGATCTCCAGACCTTCGGCTTTGGCGATGTCGCGGGCGATGCGGACGTCCTTGCTCCCCTCCCCGCCATAGACGAAGAGGTGCGGCCTGCACCCGGCGGCACGCAGCGCGGCGAGGGCGAGACGCGAATCGAGGCCGCCGGACAGCGCGCATCTGACATTGTCGCCGAACTGGTTCACATGATCGGAAACCACCGACATGAGCTTTTCGCGATGGGCCGCGATGCGCGCGTCGAGCGGCATTCGTTCGGCCTCGGGCAGCGGCCTTGCCGCGACGGTCGCGCGGATGCCGTCCTCGCTCAGCGCAAGCACCCGGTCCGACCCGAGCGTCTTCAGTTCGGCGAAGATCGTGTCGTTGCCGATCGGCACGACGTTGAACGCGAATTCGTAGACGCCCTGGGGATAAAAGCTGAGCCGCGGCAACGCGCCGGCGGCGGCCAGCAGGGAGGTCGAGAAGATCCGCATGCCGGCGTCATGGAAGAGCTGGAACGCCGCGAAATAATCGGTGAAGAGCAGGCTGCGGCCACCCCGATGCACCAGGGCCACGAACTGGCCGCCGAGCCTCGTCCAGTCCGGCACATCCATCGCCAGCAGGGCCTGGAGCGCCGGCATGCCCATCTTGCCGTCGCAGGTGAGCGTGCCGGCGACCGCGACGAAATCCTCGCCATCGACGAGCAGGGTCTCCGGCCCGCCGGAAATGTAGGGGAAATGGAGCAGCCGCCAGCCGGGCACCTTCAGCTCGGTCCCCTTGGCGAAGCCGTGCAGCTTGTATTGCGCCTTCGCGGCCGCGATCGCGCCGTTGGCGAACGCGCGATCGCGCGACTGTACGAGGAAAAGGCCCGCCATGCAGCGGGACTAGTGGGTCAGCCTTAACGGCCCGTCAACCGCGACGCTCTATCGCGGCTTCCCTGTAAGGCCGGCTCAAGGACCCGCATCGATGATCGACAATTTCGCGCTTGGGCTGACGCATGGTCTCATGCTGCTCGTCGCCTGGCGCCTGCTGTCGCGCCCCGACCTCGCCGACGACGACGCGCCGCGCGTGTCCAAGCGGGGATGGTTCGGCAAGGATGCGTGATGTCGCCTTCCTCGTCTTCCTGGCGGGCCTGCTTGCGTTCGGCCTGAAGCGGCCGTTCCTGTTCGTGCTTGCCTATGTCTACGTGGACACGGTCTCGCCGCAGCGCCTCTCCTATTTCCTGCTCAATTCGATCCCGCTGTCGATGATCATCGCATTGCTGGCGATGGGCGGCTGGGCGCTGTTCGACCGCAAGGACCAGCTCGGCTTCACCGCCCGGCAGGGCCTGCTGGTGATCCTGCTCGCTTATGCCGGGGTGACCACGATGAACGCCGATTTTCCGATCGACGCCCTGGAGAAATGGGATTGGGCGTGGAAGACGCTCGTCTTCGCGATCTTCCTGCCGTTCACGCTGCGCACCAAGCTGCGGATCGAGGCGGTCCTGCTCTTCCTCACCCTGTCGGCGGCGTCGATCATCATCGTCGGCGGGATCAAGACCGCGCTCGGCGGCGGCGGCTATGGCGTGCTCAACCTGATGGTCGACAACAATAGCGGCCTTTACGAGAGCAGCACGATCTCGACGGTGGCGATCGCGCTCATTCCGATCATCCTGTGGCTGACCCGATTCGGCACCATCTTCCCGTCCGACTGGCGGGTGAAACTGTTCTCGGCCGGGCTGATCTTCGCCTGCCTGCTGATGCCGATCGGCACCGAGGCGCGCACTGGTCTGGTCTGCATCGCCGTGCTCGCCATGCTGATGCTGCGCGACGCCAAGCGCCGTTTCCTCTATGTCGCCGGCGCTGGACTGCTCGGCCTCGCCGCGATTCCCTTCCTCCCCTCGACCTTCAGCAACCGGATGGGGACGATGCAGGAATTGCAGGCCGACGAATCCGCCGGCACCCGCCTCGCGGTCTGGGCCTGGACCTGGGACTATGCCCAGCACCACCCGTTCGGCGGCGGCTTCGGCGCCTACCGGTCCAACCGGATCCTGGTGCAGACGGTGAACACCCAGAGCAATGGCGACGTCCAGGTCGTCACCGCCCAGGTCCAGGCCGACGAGGCCCGCGCCTATCACAGCGCCTATTTCGAGATGCTCGGCGAACAGGGCTTTCCGGGCCTGCTCCTCTTCCTGCTGATCCAGGGGATCGGCCTCGTCCGCATGGAGATGATCAGGCGGCGCTACCGGCGCCAGACCGACGAGGGCGTCGCCTGGATCGCGCCGCTGGCGACCGCCCTCCAGCATTTCCAGATCATCTACATGGTCGGCGAGCTGTTCGTGGGCATCGCCTATCAATCGTTCGGCTGGCTGGTCTTCGCGGTGCAGATCGGCTTCGACACCTGGCTCGCCCGCAAGGAGCGGGCCGAGCGCAAGGCGGGGGCGGGATTTGGGCCGAGAGTGCCCATCGGACCTACTCTGTCGACACATTGACGAAATACGGCACTCGCTCGTTTGACGCGGCTCCGATCGAGATGACATGGTTCACGTGCCGGTTTGAACCCAATGCGGACGGGAACGGGTCTGCGGGGCAATCCGGTTCGCGACCTTCATCCCGGCAGACACGCTCATTGCCGGCGACATCGATGTCATCAAGTCTAGGCGAAGAGCAGAGCAAGACCCGCACACCCTGAGGCATTTCAGATCGCCGTCGCAACGATAATCCGGGTTGCGGCCACAATCGATAAATGTATGAAATAGATAAGGGCATTCCGCCCTGCGCGTTTACGGCTTGGGCGACAACTCACCATCGCTCCTTGGGGTTGATGCAGCGCTCGAAAAGTAAGGAGACCGGGCCGTCGCTGCTAAGACGGATGCCGGCAATGAGGCGGGGGATGGCGATATGCCCACATTTGCGGGGACCGACGGTAACGACACGATCATCGGGACCGATGGCGACGACATTTTCAATATTTCCAAAGGACAGGACATTCTTTCCGGGCTCGGCGGAATCGACAGGTTCATCGCCGATCTTTCTACGGTGGCGCCCAGTGGCGGCGGCAGGATAGTGGTCGATGATTCCGGGCTGAAGGGCACGATCCGCGCGGGAGAACTCGGCGCCTCGGCATTCTGGTCGACTGAATTCTTCGGCATGGAACATGTTCAGGTCGTCACCGGCGGCGCCAACGACGGATTCTCGCTGACCTTTGACAGGACCATCGCCGCTTTCACCATAGAGATCGATGGTGGCGCCGGGCTGGACTATGTCGAGCTGGATCTCTCACTTGGGCAGCACGCGGCGCTGGTCGGCGACGCCGCGGTGTCCATCGGCAATGGCAGCCTTGCCTTCCGCAACTTCGAAACCTTCCGTCTGGGACTGGGCAGCGGCAATGACGACCTGACCCTTGCCGGAGGCGACGACACAGTCGAAGCTGGAGAAGGCAATGATCGTATCGTCAGCAAGGGCGGCAACGACCGGATCGAAGGTCAATGGGGCGGCGACTATATTGATGGGGGCGACGGCGACGACCGGCTCTATGCCTATGACGACTATATTCAAGTCGATGATGGCACAGAGGTCGACACGCTCATCGGTGGCGCGGGCAACGACCTTCTTTCAATTGGCTACGGAGACAATGCGGACGGCGGCACCGGCACAGACCTAATCTCAATCTCGCTGCGAGGGCTCACCACCGGCGTCGTGCTCGACCTCACCTCGCTTTTCATGGGCGGCACGATCACAGTCGGCGGGGGCACGATCACCGGCTTCGAAACCTATGCCCTCATCTACGGCACATCCTATGGCGACACGATCATCACTGGGGAGGCAGTCGGCATCGCCGGCCAGAGCGGAGTGATCTTAGGCTTCGGTGGCGACGATACGATCACCACCGGAAGCGCAGCCGAAACGATAGACGGCGGCCTCGGCAACGACACCATCCATAGCGGAGGGGGCAAGGACATACTTGCCGGCGATGAAGGCAATGACGTTCTTTACGCCGACGCCGGCGACGACATCGCCTACGGCGGCGGTGGCAATGACGAAATTCATGGCGGTGCGGATAATGACACGATCAATGCGGATGAGGGGCTTGATCAACTGTTTGGAGATGGCGGCAATGACATCCTGAACAGCGGCACTGGCAACGACACACTTCAAGGCGGCGACGGCAACGACATGCTCGACGGAGATTTCGGCGACGACACGCTTTACGGCGGGGATCAGCTCGGGACCAGCTTCGCAACCGACAACGATATCCTGAATGGCGGCGCTGGTGCGGATGCAATGATCGGCGGCGGTGGCAATGACGTCTATGTTGTCGACAATGCGGGCGATAGCGTGACCGAGCTTGCAGGCCAGGGCATTGACGAAATTCGGACGACGCTGGCGAGCTATAGCGTCGTCGCCAACGTCGAAAACCTCACCGGCCTCGGCTTTGTCGACCAGCAACTTACCGGAGACGGCGGCGCCAACGTGATCGACGGCGGCAGTGGCGCCGACGTGATGACTGGCGGCGACGGCAATGACGTCTACGTAGTCGAAAATACGGGCGACAGCGTGATCGAGCTCGTGGGCGAGGGCACTGACGAAGTCCGCACAACGCTGTCTACCTACACCCTAGTCGGCACGTACATCGAAAATCTCACCGGCTTTGCCTTTGTAAACCAGCAACTTACCGGAAATGGCGGTGCCAACATTATTGACGGCGGTGCCGGCGCAGACGCGATGACCGGCGGCGACGGCAATGACGTCTACATCGTCGAAAATACGGGTGACAGCGTAACCGAGCTAGTGGACCAGGGGATCGACGAAGTTCGCACCACGCTTGGCTCCTACACCCTTTTCAGCACCAATATCGAAAACCTTACCGGCCTTTCAAACGCCGGTCAGGTCCTGACCGGAAATGCCAGCATCAACGTCATCGTCGCCGGTTCCGGGAACGACAAGCTCGACGGCGGTGCTGGTGCGGATTCGATGACGGGTGGGCTCGGTAGCGATATTTATTACGTCGACGACGCCGCAGACCAGGTCTTCGAAGCAACGATCCAAGGCAATGACACCGTTTATGCAAGCACTTCCTTTGCCTTGACGGGTGGACAAGCTGTAGAAACGCTGAGCGCGGCCGATCAGGCGGCGACGACGACTTTAAGTCTAACCGGGAATGCGCTGGCGCAGACGGTATACGGCAATGCCGGGGCCAATTTGCTGATCGGCGGAGGTGGTTCAGATATTCTATTTGGCCTCGGCGGCGATGACACCCTGGTCGGCAATTCCGACGCTGCCTCGACGCTTAGAGGCGGGAGCGGGAACGATTGGTATTACGTATCCCGGTCCGGTGACGTCATTCTCGAGGCTTCAGGCGAAGGAAACGACCGGGTGCTGGCAAGCGCCAGCTTCATTCTCGCGGCCGGCAGCGAGATAGAGACGCTGACCACAAGCGACAATTTGGGCGTCACTGCGATCAATCTGACCGGCAATGGGCTTGCCCAATATATTTACGGCAATGCCGGCGCGAACATCTTGGACGGCGGCGGCGGTGGCGATGTCCTGGTTGGACTTGGCGGCGACGATTTCTATTATATCCGTAACATTGCGGATCGGGTGGTGGAGGCCGCGGGGGCCGGCAGTGATCGCGTGTTCGCCGCGGCGAGTTTCACCCTGGAGGCCGGCTCGGAGGTGGAGAAATTCACCACCGTCGACAATCTGGCGACGACGGCGATCAACCTGACCGGCAACGGTGTTGCGCAATATCTCTACGGCAATGCCGGCGCGAACATATTGGACGGCGGCGGCGGCGGTGACGTCCTGGTCGGCCTCGAAGGCGACGATTTCTATTACATCCGCAACGTCGCGGACCGCGTCGTGGAAGCGGCGGGTGGCGGCCAGGATCGGGTCCTTGCCGCGGCGAGCTTCACGCTGGAGGCAGGATCGGAGGTCGAGATCTTCACGACCGTCGACAATCTCGCGACGACCGCAATCAATCTTACCGGCAATGCCCTCTCGCAATATCTCTACGGCAATGCCGGCGCGAACATATTGGACGGCGGCGGCGGCGGCGATGTGCTGGTCGGTCTCGACGGTGACGACAGCTATTATGTCCGCAACATTGCGGACCGGGCGGTGGAGGCCGCGGGGGGCGGCACAGACCGCGTTTTTGCAGCGGCGAGCTTCACTCTCGAGGCCGGCTCCCAAGTCGAAATCTTCACGACGATCGACAATGTAGCCACGACTGCGATCGACATCACCGGCAACGAGCTGTCCCAATATCTCTACGGCAATGCCGGCGCCAACATGCTGGACGGCAAGGGCGGCGCCGACGTGATGACCGGGTTCGCGGGTGCCGACACCTTCTCATTCACGAGACCGCTTGGCGCCGGCAATGTCGACCGAATCACCGACTTCGCGAGCGGCGTGGACAAGATCGCGCTCGACGACTTCATCTTCGTCGGCCTGACGCCCGGCGCCTTGCCTGCCGGCGCCTTCCACATCGGCAGCACTGCCGGCGATGCCGACGATCGGATCATCTACGATCAGACCAGCGGAGCCCTCTACTTCGACCAGGACGGCAATGGCGCCGAAGCCGCCGTGCTGTTCGCAATCCTGGATGGCGCACCGATCATCAGCGCGAGCGACTTTGCCGTGATCTGACAGGGCGCCAAGGGTTCGACTCGACGTAGGCCCGGCGCCGGATCGGCACAGCAGGTGGATATGTTCGAATAATCTGCGCTTGCGCACCGCTGCGCCAGCGGCCCCGTTGCGACCCACCCATATCTCCCCAGTGCGCCATCACGGCCCCGCGCCGCAAACACCTCCCCCGAGGGGGAATGTTTTTCTCCACGTACCGTGACCAAAAGCAACGCAGGCAGGCCGCAGCATCGGTCGTGGGTCCCGGGGAGCATTCATGGATCGGATCAAGTCGCACGCGTTCCGGCGCGAGGATTGGGAAGACACGGCCGGCGATCGCTTCTTCGCGTTCGCCGACAGCCTCAGAATCCCCGAGCCCACCCGTCCTGCGCCACAGTTCGCGCCTGTCGCGATCGACGACGTGCTGGCGGGCCGCGAAGAGGACGTTCCGGTCACGATAACCACCCAGGACCTGATCGAGAACGACATCAGGGCGCCCGGGCAGCCGCTGACCATCATAGCCGTCGGCAACGCGCAGCATTGTACCGTGACGCTCCATGCAGATGGGACGATGACGCTGGTTCCCGACGCCGATTTCTTCGGCGACGCGAGCTTTCGATACACCCTCCTGGGCGATGGCGAGACATCGCAGGCGAACGTGATCGTGCATGTGAAATCGGTGCCCGACATGCCGGACGCGCTCTCCCTGGACCACGATGTCGTCGCCGAAGATCACAATGGCGTCGTCGGGACGCTCAGCGCGCACGACGTCGATTCCACCCAATTCACCTATATCGTCCAGTCGGGCGGGCGGGGTCGCTTCAAGACGACGGCGATCGACGCAGGCACGGCGCGGCTGGAGGTGGTCGAGGGAGCGCATTTCGATTACGTGACCGAGCCTGTCGTCGAGGTCATGATCCGGGTCACGGACGAGACAGGATGGAATTACGACCGGACCTTCTCGATCAATGTAAAACCGTCGGCCGTGTTCACCGAGCGTGCGGACGAGGTGGATTTCAACGCGCTTACCCCATTCGAGGCCAATGTCGTCGCCCAGATGGATCCCGGCAAGGCCGACCTCCTGCTGACGAAAGCGCTCGGCGGCGACGACATCGTGACCCTGCCGAACAAGACGCACTATTTCCTGGCCGACCATATCCGGTGGAACCCCGCCAATATCTTCAAGGCCGGCGCAGGCAACGACATCGTCGCGGGCGGAGACGGCTATGACCGGATCGACGGCGGCGCCGACGATGATCGCATCCTCGGCTCGAACGGGCTGGACGAGCTGTGGGGCGGTGACGGCAACGATATATTCGAATATTCGAACATCGCCATCTCGACGATGTCCGCCGGCAGCTTTCAGTCGATCGACGGCGGCGCCAATGATGCGAGCAAGGCCGATGTCATCGTGTTGCCCGGACATCCAAGCGACTATGTGATCACGCCGCAATTCCCGGCCGCGGCCGGCGCGGCGCTACACACCATCATCGCCTTTGGGAACGGACGCACGATCGATGCCGTGAATGTGGAACAGGTGCGCTTTACCGGGGGGACCAGCAATGTCGTCACGAGCGGCAACATGTTGCTCGAAATGGATAAGCTTGCGAATGAGGTGTACGGTCCGCAGCCGACTTTCTCCCACGTCGCCGAGCTGTTTCCGACCCAGGATGCGCCCTACAAACAGACCTTGGGGGTAACCGACGCTGCCGAGACCCGCGGTTGGCACGCGCTTCAGGCAATAGAACTCGGCATGGCCGTAGCGGGCACGTTCGGCCCGACGCGATATGCGATGGCCAACGGCCATTACCAGGCGATCAACCCTGCCCAACAATTCCGTGGCGACACCCCGGAAGCGAACGCCATCGTGCTGACCGGGGTCGTGGATGGAAAGGTCACGTTGGCGATCGCGTTCCGCGGCACGGATCAGGCCGCTGACTTCATCGACTATTTTGATTTCACCACGCAGCATTATGCAAAATTCGCACCCTTGATCAACGCGATCGACGCCTATGTCGCCGACTCCCGTAACGGCATCCAGCAGGTGCTGGTCACCGGGCATAGTCTGGGAGGGGGCATGGTGCAGGAGTTCCTGGCTGCACATCCCGACACTGGCGTCACATATCGGGCACTGACCGTCGGTTCTCCCGGCAGCGACGACAGCCATATTAATGCCGGCGATACCCGGTTGGTCAATTTCGTCCATATCGACGATTTCGTGGGCATGATCGCGCCGGGATTGAGCAGCGCATCGGACGCACAGAAATTCGCACTCATTTCTTTTGTGAAGCAATATGTCGGCCTCGATCTGAGCACTTTATTGGCCGACATGCAGGGTAAGGCGCGGAACGGCAGGACCGTCTTCATCGACAGCGACGTCTCGGACTCCGCGATCTTCAATCCCGTCGCCGAGCATGATCGCAACCTTTACCGCAATTCACTTCAGACCCTGTTGATCGCCGCCAGTGACGACGGGCCGTTTTCCCGCACAAATCTGGCGGCGTCGCTGAGAGCCGGCACGATCTACGCCGGAGAAGGGTCCGGCAAGTCGCTGCAGATCGCAGTCGGGGAACCCGGATCTTCCGAGATCCACTCACGTCCCGGCGACGACTATGTCTATGGCGGAATCGGAGCCCAGCAGATCATCTGGGAATGGGGCGTGCCCGCATCTTTCAAAGCCCGGATCATTGAAGGCGGGCACGATTCCGCACATTCCATCGATTCATTGAAGCTGCCCGGCTTCAAATCTCTTTGGGGGACGGACGCGAAGGGCGACCATTACGATCTGACGTTTGGCGGCGTAAAGGTGGGTGAATTGTGGGGCGTGGAAAAGCTCGTCTTCACCTTGTTTCGCGACACGGATCTGCCCGGTGCTGCGGTCGGGGCTCAGAGCGGCAATGACGCCGTGCCCGTGGTCTATCTCGACGGGAGCGCGCCGACCGTGCAGCAGGCGGGGCCGGGAGACACGGTGCTCACCGCCATCGCCGGCGTCGATTATATCACGACAGGCTCGAACGATCTGACCGTGACGGGCAGCGCGGCGGACGATTATTTCGTGCTCGGCGGCGGTCACCAGAACATTTCGGCGGGTGCGGGCAACGACATCGTGGATGCCGGCCTCGCGGCCGCCGGCGCGGTCTTCGCAATTTCCGGCGGCGGGGGGAACGATACGCTGGTCAGTGGCCAGAATGATGTGATGACGGCCAAATTCAGCGGTGGTGTTGCGGATTATGGCGTGACCGAAAACGCCGATGGCAGCATCACGATCACCGATCTGCGCGACGGATCCCCGGATGGGAGCGACAGCCTGTTCGGTGTCGATTTCATTAGCTTCTCAACGGATTGGCTGACGTTCGCGACGAGCGATTATCTTGCCGCCTATTCGATCCTGACGTTGCTCGGAACCTCGGCATCCGAGACATTGTCCACGCATATCGACCGCAAGATTCTGGCCTACGGTCTTGGCGGCGACGACAGCATCCTGGGCGGCGTTCGCGACGATAGCCTTTCAGGTGGCGCGGGAGCGGATCAACTCGATGGCGGGGCTGGCGCCGACATTCTCGATGGCGGCAGTGGCAATGACCATTTGGCCGGCGGGACCGGCAACGACACCTATTTGGTCGATTCCATTGGCGACGTCGTGGTCGAGAATAGGGACGATGGCAGTGATCGCGTCCTGGCCATGGCGAGCTTCGCGCTTTCAGCCGGCGCCGAGATCGAGCGCCTGACGACGATCGACAATCTGGCCACCACAGCAATCAACCTCACGGGCAACACACTCTCCCAATTCATTTACGGCAATGCCGGTTCGAACATATTGGACGGCGGCGGCGGCGGCGATGTCCTGATCGGCCTGGACGGCGACGACATTTATTATATCCGCAATGTCGCGGACCGGGTCTTGGAGGCTTCGGGAGGCGGCAATGACAGGGTCTTTGCCGCGGCGAGCTTCACGCTGGAGGCAGGCTCGGAGGTCGAGAAGTTCACCACAGTCGACAATCTGGCGACGACGGCGATCAACCTCACTGGCAACGGGCTTGCGCAATATATTTACGGCAATGCCGGCGCCAATATTTTGGATGGTGGGGGGGGCGCCGATGTTCTGGTCGGCCTCGGCGGCGACGACATTTATTACATCCGGAACGTCGCTGACCGGGCCGTGGAAGCTGCGGGAGGCGGCAACGACCGCGTCTTCGCCGCGTCAAGCTTCATACTGGAGACTGGCTCGGACGTGGAGAAGTTTACCACCGTCGACAATCTGGCGACGAATTCGATCAATCTCACCGGCAACGCTTTTTCCCAATTTATCTACGGCAATGCGGGTTCGAACATATTGGATGGGGGCGGCGGCGGCGATGTCCTGGTCGGCCTCGGCGGGGATGACTTCTATTACATTCGCAACGTTGCGGACCGTGTGGTGGAAGCCGCGGGCGGTGGCAACGATCGCGTATTTGCCGCTGCGAACTTCACCCTGGAGGTGGACTCGGATGTGGAGAAGTTCACCACCGTCGACAATCTGGCGACGACGGCGATCAACCTGACCGGCAATGCGCTTGCCCAATATTTATACGGCAATGCCGGTTCGAACACGCTAGACGGCGGCGGCGGCGGCGATGTCATGGTTGGCCTCGGCGGCGACGATTTCTACTATATCCGCAATGTTGCGGACCGAGTTGTGGAAGCGGCGGGCGGCGGCAACGACCGGGTCTTCGCCGCGGCAAGCTTCACGCTCGAGGCAGGCTCGGAGGTGGAGAAATTCACAACCGTCGACAATCTGGCGACGGCTGCGCTCAACCTGACCGGCAACGGGCTGGTCCAATATATCTATGGCAATGCCGGCGTGAACATATTGGATGGCGGCGGCGGCGGCGATGTCCTGGTCGGCCTTGGCGGCGACGACATCTATTATGTCCGCAACGTCGCGGACCGGGTCGTAGAGGCCGCGGGGGGCGGCAACGATCGCGTCTTCGCCGCGGCGAGCTTCATGCTGGAGGCAGGCTCGGAGGTCGAGAAGTTCACCACTATCGACAGCCTGGCAACAACCGCGATCAATCTTGCCGGCAACGAGCTATCCCAATATCTTTACGGCAATGCGGGCGCCAACTTGCTGGACGGCAAGGGCGGCGCGGACGTGATGACTGGCTTTGGCGGCTCGGACACGTTTGCGTTCACGACATTGCTCGGCGCGGGCAATGTCGACCGGATCACCGACCTCGCGAGCGGCGTCGACAAAATCGCGCTCGACGCCCTCATCTTCGTCGGCCTGACGCCCGGCGCACTGTCTGCCGGCGCCTTCCACATCGGCAGCGCTGCCGGCGATGCCGACGACCGGATCATCTACGATCATGGCACCGGAGCGCTCTACTTCGATAATGACGGCAACGGCGTCGGCACCGCCGTGCTGTTCGCGATTCTGGACGGGGCCCCCGCCATCGGCGCGAGCGACTTCGCCGTCATCTGAAGTGAGAGGCTTATCTCGCAATGGGAAACATGCGCTAGCGCGGCCCCGGCCCGTTCGCGGCGGGCCAGTCCGTGTCCGACACGCGGGTCAGGCGCATCTCGAAGAAGCGCTGCGGCGGCTGGCCGGGGACGAGACGGTCGCCGACTTCGGTCCAGGTGCCGCCGGCGAGGGTCGCCGTGTAGCGGATGCTGAACGGCCCGGCGGGGATCGTCCAGACATAGCCGTCGCCGGTCGGGGTCAGTGCGAAATCGCCAGCGCGGCCCTGCGCATAGCTGTGCAGGCGGTAGGTGCTGGTGGCATTGTCGAAGGACAGGATGCCGAAGGCGTTGAAGCCGGTGCCGCCGTCCGCCTCATAGCCCCTGCCCTCCATCACCTTGATCGTCCCGCCGAGCATCGGCCCGATCCGCTCGGTCTGGGTGATATTGTGCGGCCCGGTCGGGGTCTGCGTCGTCGCCGGGCCGCGCCAGACGCCGTCCATCCAGGCGAGCCTGGCCATCGCCTCGCGCTGCGCCGCGATCGCCTGCGGATCGGCATTCTGCGCCGCCGCCGGCGCGAGCGGGAGGAGCGTCAGCGCCAGCAGGGCGGCGCGGAGAATTTGCTTCATCACTTTCGACCTTTCGATTGCCTCGCGATCGCAGCGGTGGCAGCCATGTGCCATGCCGCTTGCCCCGCCGATCCTCGGTGCCGCCCGAACGCGCGACAATGCGCGTTTCGCGAATGCAGCAGGAAACTTCGCGGATCGCGCCCTCTCCCGCCTGCCTGGCCTCGTCTGGCTGGGCGTCGGCTCCGTCGCCGCCGCGATCCTGATGATCGTCGTCGGCGGCTTCGGCACCGGGGAAATGCCGATCGGGATGCGCACCGGCTTCTGGGCGCTGCTGATCGGGTGGAATGCGATCAAGTGGCAGGCCTGGTTCGCATTGCTCGTGCGCAGGCCGACCGACTGGTGGCGCGCCGCTGCGGTCGGAGCCGTGCTGCTCAATCTACCATTGCCGTTCGAGATCGAAGTGGCGCTCGCCTTGTGCGGCGTCGGCGCCGCGATGCCGCCGCTGACGATCTGGCTGGAGGCGCTGGCGATCAGCGCCCTGCTGTTCGTCCTGCTCGTCCTGATCCGCTGGCGGCTCGGCAAGGCGGAAGAGGTCGCGCCGCCGCCGGCCATCCACCCCGACGGCCTGCTGGCGCGGGCGGGCCTCACCTCCCCGGCAGGGTTGCTGGCGATCGTGGCGGAGGATCATTATTGCCGCGTCCACCTCCGGGATGGCGCGAGCGCGCTCGTCCATCATCGCTTCCGCGACGCGCTCGACGAGGTCGCCGCGCTGGACGGCCTGCGCGTCCATCGCGGCGCTTGGGCGGCGGATGAAGGAGTCAAGGCGGCCGGCCGCGACGGACGGCGCTGGCTGCTCGAACTGGCCGACGGCAGCCGCATAAAGGTCAGCGCCCGCTATGTCGCGGCGGTGCGCGCGCGCGGCTGGCTCAGGCGGCGCGCCTAGGCCGGCTGCTCCGCATCCGCCGTCTCGACCAGCTGGATGAAGGCCTTGGTGAAGGCGGGGATGTCCGCGGGCTTGCGGCTGGTGACGATGTTGCGGTCCACCACCGCCTCTTCGTCGACCACATAGGCCCCGGCATTGCGCAGATCGGTGCGCAGGGAGGGCCAGGAGGTGGCGGAGAGGCCGTCGAGCACGTCCGCCTCGACCAGCAGCCACGGCCCGTGGCAAATGGCGCCGATCGGCTTGCCGGCGTCGAAGAAGGCCCGGACCAGGTCGACGGCCGCTTTTTCGGTGCGCAACTTGTCGGGATTCTTGACCCCGCCGGGGATCAGCAACGCATCGAAATCAGGCTCGGCGACGTCTTCGAGCGTCCGGTCCGGCGTGAGCAGCGCGCCATGTTCGCCCCTGATCCGGTCGGCCTGCGGCGCGGCGACGGTCACGTCCGCGCCGCCTGCGATCAGGCGCTTGCGCGGTTCGAGCAGCTCGGAATCCTCGAAGCCGTCGGTGGCGATGATCAGGATTCTGGCATCTGAAATTGCGGGCATGGGGTCGCTCCTTCGTCCCGTATCAACAGGAAAAGCGCGGCACCTTCGCGATGGTTCCGGAACGAAGCGGCGACGCGTGACTTTAGACGGTCGCATGACACACCGGCTGCCTGCTCTTTGCTATGTGGACGACAGCCGGCCGGGCATCACCCGGAAGCGGCACGGCCGCTATTGGCAATATTTCGACGCCAGCGGGAAACGCGTCACCGACCGCGACGAAATCGACCGCCTGAATGCGATCGGCCTGCCACCCGCCTATCGCGACGCCTGGTTCTGCGCCGATCCCAACGGCCACATCCAGGCGATCGGCTATGACGACAAGGGCCGCAAGCAATATCGCTATCACACCGGCTTTCGCGAGAAGCAGGAGGCGGCCAAATATGATCGCTGCGGCAGCTTCGGCAAGGCCCTCCCCAAGCTGAGGAAGAAGGTCGAGGCCGACCTTCGCAAGCGCGCGCTGAGCCGCGACACGGTGGTCGCGGCGATCGTGCGCCTGCTCGACGTCGGCCGCATCCGGGTCGGCAACGAAGCCTATGTGCAGGAGAACAAGAGCTACGGCGCGACCACCTTGCGCAACCGCCATGCCAAGGTGGCCGGCCGCACCGTGAAGATGCGCTTCAAGGCGAAGAGCGGGGTCGAGCGTGAATTGTCGATCACCGACGCCAGCCTGTCGCGGATCGTCAAGCGCTGCCAGGACCTGCCCGGCCAGCACCTCTTCCAATATATCAACGGCGACGGCATGCCCCATCCGGTCAGCTCGACCGACGTCAACGACTATATCCGCGAGGCGACCGGCGAGGATTTCACCGCCAAGCATTTCCGCACCTGGAGCGCGAGCACCATCGCCTTCGCCCAGATCTGCGCCGCCGGCGAGGAAGGCGTCGGCCTCAAGTCCATGCTCGAGCCGGTGGCGGAGGCGCTCGGCAACACGCCGGCGATCAGCCGCAAATCCTATGTCCACCCGGCCTTGATCGAGGCCGTGAAGGGCGCCAAGGGGGGCATGAGCTTGCAATGCCCCCGCCCGACGAAATATTTGTCGAGCGCGGAGCGGGGCCTGATCGCCTTCCTCGGCAAGAAATCACGCAGGAAATCTGGCAAGACCCAATGAACGAACACGCGTCGCTCGACATCCAGACCGGCCAGCTCTGGGCGGAGACGACCGCCTGGCTGTCCAGCCACAGCCTGCAGATCATCCTCGGCTTCGCCGGCGGGGCGGCGATCGTCCTGCTGCTGCTCGGCGTCAAATGGGTGGGCGTCAGGATCTGCGGCACCGATCCCGACCATGTCCACTGGCGGACCGTGCTCGGCCGCGTCCTCGCCGGCACCCGCTTGTGGTTCATGATCGCCTTCGCGGCGCGCGTGGTGGGCGGCTATGCCGGGGCGCCGCTTTCTGTCGCGAACACGATCGAGGTCTTCTTCGTCATCGCCACCACGCTGCAGGTCGCCTTGTGGGCGCGCGAGCTGATCCTCGGCGTGATCGAGCATCGCGCCGGCGGCGTCGAGGAAAGCAGCGGCCTCGGCAGCGCGATCGGCATCATCCGGCTGCTCGTGACGATCGCGATCTTCGTCATCGCCACCATCGTCGTGCTCGACAATCTCGGGGTCAACGTCACCGGCCTGGTCGCCGGCCTCGGCATCGGCGGCATCGCCATCGGCCTCGCCGCGCAGGGCATTTTCGCCGATCTGTTCGCGGCGCTCGCCATCCTGTTCGACAGGCCGTTCCGCCGCGGCGATTCGATCCGCTGGGATACGACCTCCGGTACGGTCGAGCAGATCGGCCTGAAATCGACGCGGGTGCGCGCCGTGACGGGCGAAGAGGTGATCGTGTCGAACAAGAATTTGCTCGACAAGGAGCTGCACAACATGGCGCGGCTGAACCGGCGCCGGATCGTGCAGCCGTTCGGACTCACCTATCAGACCGCGCCGGACATGTGCGCGCGCATCCCCTTAATCGTCAAGGAAGTGGTCAATACCTGCGACAAATGCAGCTTCCTGCGCTGCGGCATGACCGGCTACGGCGACTCGAGCCTGGATTTCGCGTTCGAGTTCGACGTCAAATCGGAGGTCTGGCAGAAAGTGTTCGACGCGCGCAGCCAGGTGCTGATCGCCTTGCTGCAGCGCTTCAATGCGGAAGGGATCGAATTCGCCTACCCCACCCAGGTCAGCTACACCGCGGCGCCGGACGGGACGCTGATCATGCCTTACCCGCCGGAGGGGGAAGACGATGCGAAGAACCTTTAGGCTCCTGCTGGCGGCCGCGCCGCTGATGCTCGCCGCGGGGACGGCGCGGGCCGAGGAATTGCGCGACTTCTGCCCCGATCGGCCGGGCCTCGGCACCCCGACCTGCACGATCGACCAGGGCCATGTCGCGGTCGAGCTCGGCCTCGGCGACTGGACCTTGACCCGGCAGGGCGGCGACCGCGAGGACGATTTCGCAACCGGCGATCTGCTGGTCCGCTATGGCCTGACCTCGAGCCTCGAAATGCAGGTCGGCTGGACCGCCTACACCCATGTCCGCGTCCGCGCCGGCAATGTCGTGTCCCGCGATGGCGGGACCGGCGACGTCCTCGTCGCCTTGCGCCAGAATCTGCGCAATCCGGACGGCTCCGGCTTCTCGATCGCGCTCATGCCCTACGCCACCTTGCCGACCGGCAGCGACGGCATCGGCGCCGGCGACTGGGGCGCCGGCCTGCTGGTGCCGATCAGCTACGAGCTGCCGCACGGCCTGGCGCTCGGCTTCACCGCCGAGGCGGATGCAGCCGTCGACGAGGACGGCAACGGGCGGCATTTCGCCTATAGCGGAGTCTTCGGGCTCAGCGCCGATCTGTCGGACAAGGTCGGTGCGACCGCCGAGCTGTCGGTCGGGCGCGACGAGGATCCGGCCGGCCATTCGACCCAGGCGCTTGCCGGCCTTTCCTTCGGCTGGACGCCCAACGACCATCTGCAGCTCGACGTCGGCGCCAATGCGGGTCTCAACCGAGACTCTCCCGATCTCGAGCTCTATTTCGGCGTGGCGCGGCGGTTCTAGACTACCGGCCTTGCCGCATTTGCGGTACGGAAGAGCCATGAAATCGGTCATCGGGCGTTCCATCCTGATCGCGGCGGGCCTTTGTGCCGCCGGATGCTCCGGAAGTCCGGTCGTCGTCACCGAAGCGCAGCAAGGGTCCACCGTGACCGTAAAGGCGGGCGATGCCTTCCAGGTCCGGCTTCACGGCAACAGCACCGTCAATCCGCCCGACAATTGGCAGCCCGAATCCTTGCCGGCCAATGTCCGCCTGGATGGCACGGATCACGAATCGGACTCGCCGGGTGCGATGGGGGCGGGCGGCACCACGATCTTCAACTTCACCGCCATTTCGGCGGGGACTGCCCGGCTGTCCTTCAACAGCGGCCTTTCACAGCGCAGGTTTGCCGTCACCATCCTGGCGCAGTGAAGCTGCCGCCTCCCTGCCTGGCCCGGACTAGCGAAACAGGCTGAGCGGCACCGCCTCGGCCATCAGCCGATAGCCCTCGTCGCTGCCGTGGAGATGGTCGCCGTTGTGAAGGCCGGCGCGGATCGCGGCCGGATCGGCGGGATCGCGGACCGCGGCGTCGAAATCGACCACGCCGTCGAAAGCGCCGCCCGAGCGGATGAAATGGTTCACCGCCTGGCGCGCCGCTTCCCCTTCCGGCGACCAGTAGAACGCGCCCTTGTAGGGAAGAATGGTGGCGCCGATCACGCGGATGCCCCGGGCATGGGCGCGGGCGATGATCTGGCGATAGGCGAGGATGATGTCGTCGGCGCTGATCCGGTCCTGCGGCGCCTGCCGGATCGCCGCGGCCAGCGGACCGGTGATACGGCCGAAGGCGAGGCCGAGATCGTTGACCCCTTCGAGCAGGATCAAGGTGTCGACGCCTGGCAAAGCGAGCACGTCGCGATCGAGCCGCGCAAGCGCATTGGCGCCGGCGCCGTCGTTGAGCAGGCGATTGCCGCTGATCCCGAGATTGGCCACGCCCCAGCGGGCCCCGAGCCGGCGGGCGAGCAGGTCCGGCCAGCGCCGGTCCGCGCCACTGGTGGCGCCGACCCCGTCCGAGATCGAATCGCCAAGCACCGCAACGGTCCGCGCCGAGGCCGGCGCATCCACCTCCACGGCGGCGAGGAAGGCGCGCATGTCGCCGGTCGACGCTGGCTCGAACGGCGCGGCCGAGAAATCGCCCGGCGCCGACACCTCCAGCCGGTCGAGCCCGACCGGGTGGCAGGTGCAGGGCCCGGTATCGCCCGGCAGGTAAAGCGTGACGGCGACCCGGGCGCCGGCCTCGACCGGCAGATCCACGCTGTCGCTGACGAACGCGGCGCCGCGCGGCACCGAAGCGGAGGGGCGCCCGCCGAAGACCAGCCGCCGGCTGCTGCCCGGCCGCTCGCGCCCGTCCGCGCCAAGGATCGCGATCCGCGCGCCGCCGATCGCCAGCGGCGCTTCGCCGTACAGGTTGGTCAGCCGGACACGCACCGCCCGGCCCGCGGCCGACAGCCGCAGGATCTGCCGGAGCGTCTGGTTATGGAAGGCCGGAGTCGCCGGGAACGGCCCCGAGGCGAGCGACGGGGTCACCGGCGCTGCCGCCCAGCTCACCACCCATTTCGCTTCGGCGGCATGGCCGAACGTAAGCGCCGCCGCGGCCGCGGCCGCCATGATTGCCGATTTCGGACGTCGCATTCTGCCTCTCCCCGCAGTGCGGCGCGTCTCTATTCGCGCGCCAGGACGATGATCCGGTCGTTCGCACTATAAGTGAGCGGCTCCGCCTTGGAGACGTTGATCACGATGCCGCCCATCCGGCGGGCATCGTCGGCGGAAGCGCTGGCCGGGATATGGTGGCCGATCGCGACCTCGCCGCGCTGCCGCGCCGCCTCGGTGACTTCGTAGAAGCTCAACGTTTCGCCGAGCGGCACATAGTCGCTGGCCGGACGCAGGCAGATTTCCGAGCCTTCCTCGTCGAGCAGATCCCTGAAGATCTCCTCGAGATGCTCATTCTCCGAAGCCTGGGCGAGCATCAGGCTGACCAGCTTGTTGCTGACCACGAAATCGTCGATCTTGGCGACCTCGGCCAGCTCGCGATTGCGCACGTCGATCATCTCGCTGACCACGTTGATCGCCTTGTGCGAATCCTCGCCGATCCGGCGCAGGTGCAGCAGGGTCACGAGCGTGCGCGTGTCGGCGGGCTGGGCCGCCATGATGTCGCTATAGCCGAGCACCAGGACATGATCGTAGGAGGTCGGATCGAGCGTCTCGATCTCGCCGCGGCGGCTGGTGTCGATCCGCTTTATGTCGACCCGGAGATTGTCGCCGGCAAGGACCAGCGCCTCGAATTCCGCCTCGAGATCAGGCGTGTCGGCGGCGATGGTGAGCAGGGAGCCGGGCGCGACATAGCGTGACAGCTCGAGCGCGATCATCGGTGCACGGCGGTTCCAGCCCAGCATCAGCGTCCGCTCGGACGGCGCGACGCTGGCGGCCGGCGCCGGCGGCCCGACGCTCGTCGTGGCGGTGCTGCGCTCCTTCACTTCGATTTCGTCGTCATCCTCGGCGATGACGATCAGCTTCATCCCCTCGGCGATCATCGTGTCCATCGGCGGGTTCAGCGAGACCACGCCGTCGGCGTCGCAAACGCCGATGAGGGTGCTCGTCTCGTAGGAGAAGATCGCCTCGCCGAAGGTCTTGCCGACCAGCTCGGGCTGGTCGGTCGTGTAGATTTCGCAGCCGTCGAAATCGAGCAGCTCGGTATAGACCGCGCTGAGGCCGGGCTGGCGCATCGACTGGGCGACGATCCGCGACAGCAGATCGTCGGCGAGGACGAGCTGGACCTCGGAGCCGCCGACAACGCGTGCGACCTCGGCATTGGGCTCGTCGCGGATCTCCGCGGCGATCAGATAACGCTCCTCCCGCCGGCCGGGGTCATTGACCACCGCCAGGATCGTCTTGATCACGCAGGAATCGGGATCGTCGCCCTCGGGCGACAGGATGATGATCGAGCGCGCGTCCTGCGGATTGACGATGTTGATGTCGAACAGGTCGGTGGGATCGCCGCTGCGGCAGATGATCCTGGTATTCTTGGTGTTCGGCACCTTGTCGGCGATCTCGTCCTCCATCTCGATCTTGTCCTTGTCGGACATGACGACGATGCGCGGCCGCTTCCGGCTTTCATTGGCGATCACCAGCTCCGAGATGACGTCGAAGATCGAGGGCGACCAGTTGAAGATGATCGTGTGATCCTTCTCCAGCACCCGCGAGCGGCCCTTGCGCAGCTCGTCCAGTTTGCCTTCGAGGCCGGTGCTGAGCACGCCGATCAGGGCCGACACGACGAAGATGCCGGCGAGCGTGACCAGCAGCATGACGATGCGGAAGCCCCAGCCATTGTCGCCGCCCATCGTGCCCGAATCGAGCGTGCGCATCAGCGAGGCCCAGGTGCCCTCGATGAAGCTCATCGATTCCTCGCCCTCGGGCGCGATGTTGGTGAGATGGAGGAAGGCGCCGGCAATGGCGATGATCACCAGCGAGACCAGGCCGAGCCACCCGATCAGCGCGATCGTGCCCCCCGCCATGCTCTTGTCGAATGCATAGCGCAGCCGCGCGCCCAGTCCTGGTTTCGCCATGTCGATTCCCTACCTCCGCCGAACCGGGACCCTTAGCGGCCTAACCCACTTTGGGAAGGCGTATTTCGCACGCGCACGAGCGCAATCGAGACACGATAGGGCCGGGCGTACCAGAGCCAGCGATGGCAGCGGGCGCGGAAGCCCTTCGGCCGGGCGAAGCAGATGAGCGCGAAGCCCAGGGTCCTGGCGATCTCGCCACCAAGCGACGCGCCCCGCGCCTTCATGTCCTCCCTGTAGGTGCGGCCGGCCAGCTCCTCGGTCAGCAGCGGCTCGCTGCCCGCGAAAAGCGCCGCAAGTTCGGACGGTGTGGGCCGGAACCCGGTGTCGATCGGATCGGCATGATAGGGAAAGGAGGACGGCACCGTCGCCAGGACCAGGCCGCCCGGCCCGGCGATCTCCTCGCAGGCGGCGGCGACCGCGTCGCGGTCGCCGACATGTTCGAGCAGGTTCGAGCACAGCACGCATTTGAAGTTTCGCGCGCGCAGATCCGCTCTGACCGCCGGGTCCATGATGTCGCCGGCGAGGTCGACGCCGTCCGCCTGCTTGAGGTCGCTGTGGAAGACGTGGATGCCCGCCGCCGCGAGCGGGCCGAACAGTTCGTCATTGATGTGGGGCTTGGTCGTCTCGCGAAACGCGCGGGTCGACGATCCCAGGTTCAGCAGGGGCGAAACCGCCCGCTGGCGAAGAAGGATCTCGCGCAAGCGGGCGGCTTCCCGGTCGAACATGGCGTCACACGCCACGCGGCCGGCTGTTCGTCAAGGGGGGGATCTGGGGGGAGACGTCCCTCGACGATATGGTCGGCCTCAGGCAGCCGCCTGGAGGTCCATCCCCTGGAGCATCGCCATCCAATTGGGGATGGTGACGGACTCGACATATTCGCGCTGCATCTCCTCGGTCAGCACCTCGATCATCTGGCAGCCTTCGACGAAGATCTCGATCACGCCGAACGCGCCGCCGCGCTTGCGATACTTTGCCGGCCAGCCCTCGCGCTTCGCAATGGCGAGCACCTCGTCCTGGCCGAGCTTGGTCGCCATCGCGAAATGGGTGGCGTTGTGGCGGCGCGGTGCGACGCGCAGGCCGATCGCGTCATGATCGCCGGGCATTTCGTGGATCTCGGTGCCGCGCGGATAGAATTCGATCATCGTGCCGCGGTCGTCGCCGGCCAGCGCGGCCCAGCTTCCCGGCGTGACCGGCGGGAAAGGCGCGGCGGCGCCGCCCCAGAGCTCGGCGACGACCAGCGCGACATGGCGGGGATCGTCGGCTTCGATGGAAAGATGGAACAGCATTTGGTCTCTCCTTGGGCGGATTGTGGTTATTCGGCAGCGGCCAGGGTCGGCCGGAGCGCGGAGCGGTGCGCGAGCGACACGAGCTGGATCAGGAAGAGGATGACGCCGGCCAGCCACATGAAGGCGGCGACGATCGCGACCAGCGGGCGGCCGTAGAGGATCGACAGCGCGATCCCGATCGGGAACATGACGGCCGACGGCGCCGCGAGGATGAAATGCAGGGCTGCGAGCCGGCTCCGCGCCATCTCCGGATAGAGCTTGTAGACGATGCCGAACAGCGACAGCGAAGCCCAGCCGACTAGGTTGATATGGGCGTGGACCGGGGCGAGCGAGAAATCGTGCCTGATGCCCATGATGGTGCCGAGCGTGACGCCAGCGGTGAGCATGATCGCCGCGAGCAGCAGGAATTTGAGATCGAGTCGGTTCATCTTCGGGCCTTCCGAAATTCGTTTCGGCGGCGCGATTAGTCCGGCCTTTTTCCCGATGTGAGCGTCAATCGACGAATCCGAACGGCCCGGCGACGAGGATCGCTGCCATCGACGAAAGCGACGGGACGCGCGACGAAATTCCCCCGATCGGCCGCTTGCGGCCCAGCGCGGGGGCCGGTAGCAATCGCTTCCGCTCGAGCTGAGGGAGTGTCTTCATGCACAAGGGATCCTGCCTGTGCGGCGCGGTGACGTTCGAGGTCGCCGTGGATGATCTGCCCGGGCCCGATGCCTGCCATTGCGGCCAGTGCCGCAAGCAGAGCGGCCACTTTTTCGCCTCGACCGACGTGCCGAAATCCGCCGTCACCATCGCCGGCCAGGACAATCTGGCCTGGTTCCAGTCGTCGGAAAAGGCGCGCCGCGGCTTCTGCGCGGCCTGCGGCTCGTCCTTGTTCTGGGACCCTTTGTTCCGCGACTGGATCGGCATCGCGATGGGCGCCTTCGACGGGGACACCGGCACGAAGCTGCACGTGCACATCTTCACGGCCCAGAAGGGCGACTATTACGAGATCGCCGACGGGGTCGAGCAGTTCGCGACGATTCCGCAGCCCGGTCCGTAGGGGCTCACCGCTCCCCTCCCTTTGCATGATCGGTCGCGGGTTCGCGCCGACCACCGAGAGGGTGGGTGTTGCCCAGCCCGCGGCCGGGTGAGGAGATCGACCCACCCCTGCCCCTCGCTTGCAATCGCGGGCGCCCTTTCGATGCACCCCGCGCGCAGGGAGGGGAAGAGATGGATGGGCTGGCCGCCGCCCGCCAAACGGCAGGCGGCGGCAACCCGCTCAGTCGAACAATTCGGAAAAGAAGGATTTCCGTCTCTTGTCATGACCGTAATGGCGATCGCCATAGTGGCGATCATTGTCGTCGCGGCGGTGACTGTCGCGGCCGGGCATCGCCGGTGCGCCGCGGGGCGCCGGCTCCGCCGTGCTGCGCTCGATGATCTTGTCGAGCTCGCCGCGGTCGAGCCATACGCCGCGGCAGTCGGGGCAATAGTCGATCTCTATCCCCTGCCGCTCCGACATGACCAGGGCGGTCCGGCACACGGGGCAGCCCATGGCGGGCGTTGCTTGTCCCGACATGATCATATCCTCGCCGGCTGGAGGCGGCGCCGCCTGCCGGGGATGTGGTTGTGCAACCGGTCCTTGACCGCCAGCTTCAGCTTCTTGAGCCGCAGCAGGCGCACCCAGCTTGGCGCCCACCGCCTGAGCTCGAGCCGGATCGCCTCGTCCAGCCCGTGGTGGATGAAGGTAAGTCTGTAGATGAATGCGTTCATAGCCTCTTTCCAATCGACAAGTTGATCGATCGGGTTCGCTACGCTGAAGGATAGGGAAGACCGCCTGAACCTGCACCGAGAAAACCCGATGCGGTCCGACATCACGGCCGTTCCGAAGAACGACCGCCAGAGGGGCCCGGCCCGCTCTACCCATGTAGCAGCGGTCGACGGGCTTTCAAGGGCCGTCCCACCGTGAAGGGCGCCCTTTCCCTCTCCATTGCCGACGCTTTTCCGGATTCGCGGAGCACGGGAGGGCGGCAAGTCCTGTAATTTGCGCCCGTCTAGAAGCCGACGTCCTCGAGGCTGAGCAACGTCGCATTGCCCCCCGAGCTGGTCGTGTCGGTGCTCGTCACCCGCTCGGCGCAGAAGCGCGGCAGATAATGCGGGCCGCCGGCCTTGGGGCCGGTGCCGGACTGGCCCTCGCCGCCGAACGGCTGCGAGCCGACGATGGCGCCGATCATCGAGCGGTTGACGTAGAGGTTGCCGACCGTGCCGGTCTCCTCCACGGTCTCGGCGGCGCGGGCGATGCGGCTGTGCAGGCCCATGGTGAGGCCGAAGCCGGACGCATTGATGCGCGCGACGGTCTCGGCCAGCTGGCCGCCCTTCCAGGTGGCGACGTGGAGCAGCGGTCCGAACCATTCCTGCCTGAGGTCCTCGATCGCGTCGATCCGGATCAGGGTCGGCGGCACGAACAGACCCTCCGCCGGAGCCGCGACCGTCTTCAATATGCGGTCCTTCATTGCCGCGCGGCGGCCCATCAATTTGTCGTATGAGGGCTGATCGATGACCGGGCCGACGTCGGTGCGCGGATCCGCCGGGTCGCCGACGATGAGGCTGTCCATCGCGCCAGCCAGCATCTCGAGCGTGCGTTCGGCGACATCCTCCTGGAGCACGAGCAGGCGCAGGGCGGAGCAGCGCTGGCCCGCCGAGCGGAAGGCGGAGGTGACCACGTCCTGGACCACCTGCTCGGGCAGGGCGGTCGAATCGACGATCATCGCGTTGATGCCGCCGGTCTCCGCGATCAGGGGAATGATCGGGCGCCCATCACTGTCATTGGCGTCGTCGCCGAGCAGGGTGCGGGCGATGCGCTTGGCGGTGGCGGTCGAGCCGGTGAAGGCGACGCCGGCGATGCGGACATCCTCCATCAGCGCCTGCCCCATTTCCGGGCGGCCGACGGCAAGCACGAGAGCGTCCACCGGAATGCCGGCGGCATGGGCGAGGCCGACCGCATAAGCGGCGATCTCGGGCGTCTGCGAGGCCGGCTTGGCAACGACGCTGTTGCCGGCCGCGAGCGCCGCCGACACCTGGCCGAGGAAGATGGCGAGCGGGAAATTCCACGGCGCGATGCAGACCCAGGCGCCGCGGCCCTCCATCCTCAGCACGTTGCGTTCGCCGGTCGGGCCGGGCAGCTCCCTCGGCTGGAGATTGGCGCGCGCCTGCGCCGCATAATAACGGCAGAAATCGACCGCCTCGCGCACCTCGGCAAGCGCATCGGGAATGGTCTTCTTCGCCTCCTGCACCGCGATCCGCATCAGCATGTCGCGGTCGCGCTCGAGCAGGTCGGCGAGACGCTCGAGCGCCGCCGCGCGCTCGTCGACGCTGCGCTTCGACCACTGCTCGAAACCGCGCAAAGCGCGCGTTACCAGCTCGCTCGCCGGCGCGCTCGGCGTCGGCGCGAAATCGAGCGGCGGCGCCACCGTCTGCGCAACCCGCTCCAGCTCGGGCCGGTCGTTGAGGTCAAGGCCCCAGCTATTGGCGCGCTCCGGCTGGAAGAGATCGTGCGGCAACACGATCGAGGGATGGCGGGTGCCGCCGACCGCCGCGATCTTCGCCACCGGATCGGCGATCAGATCGGCGTCGCTCAAATTCTCGTCGGCGAGCTGGTGGACGAAGGAGGAATTGGCGCCATTCTCGAGCAGGCGGCGCACCAGATAGGCGAGCAGGTCGCGATGGCCGCCGACCGGCGCGTAGATGCGGGTATGATAGCCCTGCTCGCGGACGAGGCCTTCATAAAGCCCCTCGCCCATGCCGTGCAGCCGCTGGAATTCGAAGTCGCGACTGTCGCCCGCCCATTCGAGCAGGGTGGCGACGGTCAGCGCATTGTGGGTGGCGAAGGCCGGATAGATGTTCTTCGCAGCCAGCATGTCGCGCGCGCAGGCAAGGTAGGAAACGTCGGTCGCCGCCTTGCGGGTGAACAAAGGATAGTCGCTCAGCCCCTGCTCCTGGGTGCGCTTGATCTCGGTGTCCCAATAGGCGCCTTTCACCAGCCGGGCCGCGATACGGCGGCCGGTCTTCGCGCCGATCGCGTCGGCCCAGGCGATAGTCGGCCGGGCGCGCTTGCCATAGGCCTGGATCGCCATGCCGAGCCCGTCCCAGCCCTTCAGCGCCGGCAGGCCGGCCACCGTTTCGATGATGTCGAGGCTCATCTCGAGCCGCTCGGTCTCCTCGGCGTCGATGGTGAAGGGGATGCCGAGCTTCGCTGCGAGTGCCGCCAGCGCCTCGACCCGCTCGATCAGGAAGGGGACGCAGCGATCATATTGGGCGACTTCGTAGCGCGGGTGGAGCGCGGACAATTTGACCGAGATCGAATGCCCCTCCCCCGCCGCCTGGCCGACCGCGCGGATCGCATCCTCATAGGATGCGTAATAGCGCTCGGCGTCGGGGAAGGTCCGCGCCGCCTCGCCGAGCATGTCGAAGCTGGCGGTGAAGCCGGCATTCTCGCGCTTGCGCATCCGCTCGATCGCTTCGCCGATATTGCGGCCCATGACGAAGATCTCGCCCATCATCCGCATCGCGGCGCCGACGCCCTGGCGCACGAACGGCTCGCCGGCGCGGGCGAGCAGGCGCTTCAGCGCGCTCGCCTGCTCGCTCTCGGCGGTCAGCGCCCGGCCGATGACGAGGCCCCAGGTCGCGCTGTTGACCAGGGTCGAGTTGGACTTGCCCTTGTGGTTGCGCCAGTCGCCCTCGCCGAGCTTGTCGGCGATCAAGGCGTCGGCCGTCTCCGGATCCGGCACGCGCAGGAACGCCTCGGCGAGGCTGAGCAGGGCCACGCCTTCCTGCGTGTTCAGCCGATATTCCTGGAGGAACTGATTGACCCAGCCGCGCGACTGGGCCGCGCGCAGGTCGCCGAGCATGGCCAGCGCCCTCGTCTCGACTCGCTTGCGCGACTCGGGATCGAGCGCGGAGTCGCGCAGCAATGGCGCGAGGACCTCGGGCTCCGGAGCGCGGAGCAGGCTGCGGATTTGCTTTCTCGCGGTTGCCGTAGCGTCCGCCATCTTATGTCCTCACAGGGCTTGAGTCTGGGTGCGCCGCCGCTCTAGACGGCATTCATGCCCGTCGCCAACTTCGAAGAGATCACCGCCCGCATCGGCACCGAGATCGGCGTCTCCGACTGGATCCTCGTCGACCAGAAGGCGATCGACACGTTCGCCGACGTGACCGGCGATCACCAGTTCATCCACGTCGACCCGGCCGCCGCCGCGCAGACGCCGTTCGGCGGCACCGTCGCCCATGGCTTCCTTACCTTGTCGCTGCTCAGCCAGATGGCGGCCGGCGTGATGCTGATTCCGCCGACGATCAAAATGGCGGTGAATTACGGCTTCGAGAAGGTCCGCTTCATCGCCCCGGTCCGCTCCGGCAAGCGCGTCCGCGGCCGCTTCAGCCTGGTCTCGATCGAGGAGAAGCGCCCCGGCCAGTGGCAATTCCTCCACCACGTCATTGTCGAGATCGAGGGCGAGGAGAAGCCCGCTTTGACCGCCGACTGGATCGGCATGATATTTGTGTAACCAATTCCTCCCTGCGAGCGCAGCTCGTGGGGAGGGGGACCGGCTGAAAGCCGGTGGAGGGGCCTGCCGAGTCCGTAAGCCCCTCCACCATCCTGCGGATGGTCCCCCTCCCCATCGCTTCGCGACAGGGAGGATCAGAAGGAGAGAAACATGTCCCGCGAAGCCGTCATCGTCTCCACCGCCCGCACGCCGATCGGCAAGGCCTATCGCGGCGCGTTCAACGCCACCCCCTCCCCCACCCTCGCCGCCCACGCCATTCGCGCCGCGGTCGAGCGCTCGGGTGTGGATCCGGCCGAGATCGACGACGTGATCATGGGCGCCGCGCTCCAGCAGGGCGTGCAGGCGACGATCGGCCGCACCGCCGCCCTGCGCGCCGGCCTGCCGGTCACCGTCGCCGGCATGTCGATCGACCGCCAGTGCGCGTCGGGGCTGATGGCGATCGCCACCGCCGCCAAGCAGGTGATCGTCGACAAGATGCCGGTCTGCGTCGCCGGCGGCGTCGAATCGATCTCGATGGTGCAGACCGCGGAGATGCGGCTCGGCGCGGACCCCGAGCTGCTCGCCATGCACAAGGACGTCTACATGCCGATGATCGGCACCGCCGAGGTGGTCGGCCATCGCTACGGCATCAGCCGCGAACGCCAGGACGCCTATGCGCTCCAGTCGCAGCAGCGCACCGCCGCCGCCCAGGCCGCCGGCCGGTTCGACGACGAGATCATCCCGGTCACCGCGACCATGCTGGTCAAGGACAAGGCGACCGGCGAGACCTCGAAGAAGGAGGTCACGCTGACCAGGGACGAAGGCAATCGCGCCGACACCACGCTCGAAGGCCTGCAGAGTCTGCAGCCCGTGGTCGGCCCCGACGGCATGATCACCGCCGGCAATGCCTCGCAGCTTTCCGACGGCGCCTCGGCCTGCGTCATCATGGAGGCCGGCCTCGCCGCCGAGCGCGGGCTCAAGCCGCTCGGCCGCTATATCGGCATGGCCGCGGCCGGCACCGAGCCCGACGAGATGGGCATCGGCCCGATCTACGCGGTGCCAAAGCTGCTCAACCGCTTCGGCCTGACCGTCGACGACATCGACCTGTGGGAGCTCAACGAAGCCTTCGCCGTCCAGGTGCTCTACATCCAGGATGTCCTCGGCATTCCCGACGACAAGATGAACGTCGACGGCGGCGCCATCTCGATCGGCCATCCCTACGGCATGTCGGGCGCGCGCATGACCGGCCATGCCCTGATCGAGGGCAAGAGGCGCGGCGCGAAATATGTCATGGTCACGATGTGCGTCGGCGGCGGCATGGGCGCGGCGGGGCTGTTCGAGGTGCTTTAACGGGCGTAGATATGCGGCTCTTCTCCAAATGGAGGCGATGCCGATGTCCTTCGCTTGCCCACTTATCCCGATCCCGATCGTCGGCGCGGGCAGTGTCGCGAGGCTGTCGGCCGGGCTAGGGCGCGAATGAGCCTGTTCGCGAACGGCGTGACCGAGCTGCGGCGCTTCGCCGATTATCGGGGACGTTCGACGCGGAGCGACCTCGTCGCCTTCTGGCTGGCCACGCTCTTTGCCGCGCTCATATTGATGGTCGCCGCCATCATCGTGGAAGCGGTCGCCTTCCCGGATAGTGCGCTGAGCTGGACTGTGCCGACCGTCTATCGGTGGGTCCTGGCTATCCCCATGCTCGCGCTCTTCGTCCGCCGGTTGCACGATGGCGGCAGGTCAGGCTGGTGGGCGGCCTTTTGCGTGCCCGTCGCCGCACAGAACATCATCGCCGACTATTACCGGCTCACCGGCGACATGGAGGCGATGCTGGCTGTGACACATTCCACGTCGCATCTCATCGCCGGGCTGGGCTTGCTGGTGGTCTTCATGTTCCTACTCGCGCCCGGTGAGGAAGGGGCCAATCCTTATGGGCCGAACCCCCGTTACGATCCGCCCGGAGAGCCCGCCTGAGCCTTTCCCTCCCCGGCCCGTGCGACGGCGCATCCTGCCTCAGGGCGGCGGGCGGCAAGGCGAAATATCCGACTGCGGTGCTCGCCACCTGCATCCTCGCCTCCAGCCTCGCCTTCATCGACGGCTCGGTGCTCAACGTCGCCCTCCCGGCGATCGGGGCGAGCTTCCATGCCGCCACCGCCGAAGTGCAATGGGTGATGAACGCCTTCACCCTGCCGCTTTCCGCCTTGCTGCTCACCGGCGGCGCGGCGGGCGATCTTTACGGGCGCAAAAGGGTTATGCTCGGCGGCATCCTGCTGTTCACCCTTGCCTCGCTCCTCTGCGCCGCCGCGCCGAGCCTCGAAATCTTCCTCGGCGGCCGGGCCCTGCAGGGGCTTGGCGCGGCGATGCTGCTGCCCAACAGCCTGGCCATTTTGAGCGCCTCCTTCTCCGGCGAGAAGCGCGGCCGCGCGGTCGGCACCTGGGCGGCCGCCGGCGCAATCGCCGGCGCGATCTCGCCCTTGCTCGGCGGCTGGCTGGTCGATGGCCTCGGCTGGCCGTTCATCTTCCTGCTCAACCTGCCGATCGCCGCCGGCGCGATCCTGCTCGGCTGGCTGTTCGTCCCCGAAAGCGCCAATGAGGAACGGCCGCCGCCCGACTGGCTGGGTGCCGCGCTCGCCACTATCGGGCTTGGCATGCTGACCTGGGGCCTCACGTCCTGGTCGGCCACCGGACAGGTCGATGCGGCCTCCGGCGCGGCGCTCGGCGGCGGCGCGGCGCTCATCCTCGCCTTCCTGTTGGTCGAGCATCGGCGCGGCGCCGAGGCGATGGTGCCGCTCGGCCTGTTCGGGTCGCGTGCCTTCGGCGGGCTCACCCTGTTCACCTTCCTGCTCTACGGCGCGCTTGCCGGGCTGATGCTGCTCCTGCCCTATACGTTGATCCAGGCCGGTGGTTATCCGGCGACGCTCGCCGGCCTTGCCCTGCTTCCCTTCCCGATCATCATCGCCGCCGGATCGCCGATGATGGGCAAGCTCGCCGCGCGGATCGGGCCGCGCTGGCCGCTGACCATCGGCCCGCTGCTGGTCGCCGTCGGCTTCGTGCTCGGCCTCAGGATCGACCAGGACGGGAGCTACTGGACCACCGTCCTGCCGCCGATGCTCATCGTATCGCTCGGCATGGCGATCGCGGTCGCGCCGCTGACCACCGCCGTCTTGAGCTCGGTCGACGATCATCATGTCGGCACCGCGTCCGGGCTCAACAGCGCCGTCTCGCGCGCAGGCGGCCTGATCGTCGTTGCGCTCGTCGGCGTTGTCCTGTCGCGGACGGGCGAGTCCCTGATCGCCGGGCTCCACGCGGCTGCCCTGGTCGGCGCCGGGCTGGCGCTGCTCGCCGGGCTGACCGCCTTCGCGACCCTCGGCGGCGCCCGCGCCGACCGCAGTCGGCGGGCCTGAACCTCGCCATGCCGCACGAAGCGGACCCTCCGTCTCTGGTGACGCGCCTCAGGGTCGAGGCGCATGCCGTCTGGCTGGTCGCGCGCGATCCGCTCACGCCCTGGGCCGCGCGCCTGCTCTGCCTGCTGATCGCCGCCTACGCGCTCTCGCCGATCGACCTCATCCCCGATTTCATTCCGGTGATCGGCCTGATCGACGATGCGCTGCTGATCCCGGCCGGCATCTGGCTGGTCGGCAAGCTGCTGCCGCCAGGCCTGATGGACGAGCACCGCGCCACCGCTCTCGAGGCCGCGGACCGGCCGGTCAGCAAGGCCGGCGCGCTGATCGTCGTCGCGATCTGGGCCGGCCTCGCCCTGCTGGCCTGGTCGGTCCTGCGCATGAGCTATTCCTGAAACCGTTGCGCGAGGCGCGCCGTGCGGTTGCCGCGCCGTCGGATCGGCCCCACAAGAGCGGCCATGAGGGAGGACATGCCATGAGGCGACTGTCTGCGCTGGCCGTGCTGTTGCTGTGCGGCTGCGGTCCGCAGGGAAACCCGAACGGCCAAGAGGCCGTCTCTCCAGGCCTGAATCAGCAAGCCGCCGTCCCCGCCGCCGCCGCGACGGACCTGGTCCCGCCATTCCCCGGCTCCACACCCGTCGAAATTCCGAATCTCGGAGCGCCCGGCACCGACAGCCGCTCCGGCCGTGCGACCGCGATGGAGACAAATGCCGCTCCGGAGCAGGTCGCCGCATTCTACCGAGAGCATTTCCGCGCGGCGGGGATTCCCGTCCGGGCCGATACCGCCAATGCGACGGGCGGCCTGATCTCGGTGGCGCGGGATGGCGAGCGCGGCGCGATGATCACGATCTGCCGCATCGGCGACAAGACCCGCATCGCGGTCGTCAGTGGGCCGCGCTAGTTCGCGGACGCCGATCGCAACCTTATCGGACGTGGGTGGGCACCCAATCGCTCGGCAGCCTGTTACACGGCTGATGGGGAAATCGCCGAGCAGTTTCCTCCTTGATTCGCCGTTCTCGCCAGATTGGGCCGCCAACATGCCACTCGCCTTCTTCGGCGCCGAAGTCCGCAGTGAGTCTTTGAGGGATATGGTAAACCGCGTCCCAAACGGCCATCAGTTCAGCATTCTGGATCGCCGATCATCTACGCTCGTATCATAGGTGGGCTTGTCGCCTGACCACACTGTCACCCTTAGCGTTCCGACAGGCCATTGGACGACCAATCTCGGTTCGTGCAACCGATCCGCAAGGGGATAATTGCCAAGCTTCTTCCAATGGCCGGATCGTAGCGCGCGCGTGATGGATGGATATGCCACGGCAATCACAGCCAGGATTGGCGAGGTCAGCACTTCTTCGGGTGCACCTATATCCCGGTCTCGGCGGCGAAAGAATGCGACCGCTTTTTCGGGAGAAACCTGTCCATAATAAACCCAGCCACCCTCGCCCGACACAGCATAGAGCGCGCCGGATTTCATGTCGGCTCTGGCGTTGGGTTTGCCATCGAACACCATTGGATGGTGTCCTTTGCCGGCGTCGGCGTCAACGCCGCCAAAATCCCGTTGCCAGACAAGTCGGCGAAAATCGACAATAGGGTGCTGCCCTCCCCGCGCTCGCGGGAGAGGGCAGCATGCCTCGACGAGCTTACTGGCTGAGGATGCTGGCGATGAGGCCCGAGGCGGCCGCGATCAGCAGATAGTCGCCGCTATTGTTGTTCTCGCGGACCCAGCGATAGCCGCGGGGCGGTGCGCGCAGCCCGCGCTGGTTCCAGTCGTTCACCACGTAGCGACGCTGGTTCGCGGTGAGACGCTGGCCCCTGTGCCAGCGATGGCCGCGCGATTGGGTGACTTCGCGGTAGCGTGGGGCCGGCGCGTGGCGCGTCTGCTGCGATTGGTGCGCTTGCGGACGCTGGTTGCTTCTTTGCGCCATCGCCGTCGCCGGGAGGCTTCCCAGCAGCGCCACGGCCAGCGCACCCTTGATAAACTTGCTCATTTCACAACTCCTGTCTCGGTAAATCGAAGCGGCACGCTTGCCGATCAATTCCCACGCCGAACGCGCGCAACCTCGTGAAATGTCCGGGAAAATTGGTCGCAAATTGTAAGACTTTGTCCCGGTCCGCGGTCCGGATCAGGCCGGTTACGAAGCGTGACCCCCTCCGCTCAGACCTTCGCGCTGAAGGGCGTGAAGTTGGTCGCCTCGTCGTAGACGTCCATGCCTTCTCGGCGCTTGAGCCAGCCGACCACGGCATAAGTGACCGGCGTCAGGATCGCCTCCCAGGCGACCTTCAGCGCCCATTGGGTGATCAGGACCTTGAGCACCAGGTCATTGGTCCAGCCCGCGGCGCCCCAGAAAGCGAGAGGATAGAAGATCAGGCTGTCGACCCCCTGCCCGGCCACGGTGGAGCCGATCGTCCGCGACCAGAGATGCTTTCCCTTGGTCCAGACCTTCATCCTGGCCAGCACGTAGCTGTTGACGAACTCGCCGACCCAGAAGGCGCAGATCGAGGCGAAGACGATGCGCGGCACCTGGCCGAACACCTGCTCATACGCTGCCTGGCCGGTCCAGTCGGTGGCCGGCGGCAAGGCCACCACGACCCAGGCCATGAAGGCCATGAACAGCATCGCGCCGAACCCGGCCCAGATGCAGCGCCGCGCGCGGGCATAGCCGTAGACCTCGGTCAGCACGTCGCCGATCACATAGGAGATCGGGAAGAAGAGGATGCCGGCGCCGAACGGCCAGGCGCCGATGCCGGGCAGCTCGATCACCGCCACCTTGCCGGCGCCGAGCACGTTGGAAAGGAGGAGGATGGTGACGAACGCCGCCATCACATAATCGAAATAGCGCAGCGGGCGCCCCGCAAGCGCCGCCGCCTCGACCTGCTCGATCCGTGCCCCGCTCATCGGCGGAGCCTAACCGGCTCGGCGCTGTCCCGCTAGAGCCCGCGACGACGCCCCGTCCGCCATGTCGCCAAAGGCGCAAATATCGGGTTGCCACGGACCCGAAACACGTAGCAGCTGCGTGGTGCCCTGTATCCGCGCTGCGTTCAGACAGTCACTGGCGGCTGTGGCAGGGATGGGGCATGTGCCGGCGTGACGGGCGCACGGCGCCCTGCCTCGACCAGCCCCCCAAGAGCCTTATCGACCGCATCGACCGTCCGCGACCAATCAAGATGTGCCGTCGCCTCGCGGGACGTACGCCGAAGGCGGGCGAGGCGCGGTCGGTCTCTCAATAGCGCCGTCAGCAGCTGTGCGAGGGCCACTTTATCGAGTTCGTCGAGCCAGAAGCCGTTCAGCCCTTCCGAGATCAGGTCCGGATCAATTCCGTTCAGGCTACGAAAAGCGATCACCGGCAGGCCGCAAGCATTCGCTTCGTGAACAGCAACGCTGCCGCCGCCCTCGCTGGTAGACGGCTGGACGCAAACGCTTGCCGATTTCAGGCGGGCAAGCGCCACCGCGTGATCGGGCATGGCGCCTAGAAACCGGACACGCGCCGAGACGCCCAGAGTCTCCGTGAGTGCTTCGAGCCGGAACCGCTCGCCGCCATCTCCGATGATGACGAGCGAAGCTTCTGGGTTGGCGGCGGCGACATCGGCAAAGGCTGCGATCAGCAAATCCACGTTCTTGTGCGGGACCAGCCTTCCGAAATAGGCAATCTCCTGGTCGTTGCGTTCGACGTGAATCCGATCGACGAGGCGATGGTCGACGCCGTTCGGCGCGTTGACGATGAACCGTTCGTCGACCCCGTGGCTGATCAGCCCCCGGCGAGTCTGGCCCGACAGGCTGGCCAGCAGCGACGCCTTGCGCACCACCGCTCGTTCAAGCAGGCGACCGAAATGTCCCAGCAGCGGTCCGTAGCAGGTCCGCCAATATGTCCCCCAAATCTCCCAGCAGTCGACCAGGATCGGGGTCCCGGTCCGAAGCCGCCATCGGATGATGAAGAAGTGGACCCATGGAATTTGGCCCAGGACGACGCAGTCGACATCGTCAGGGAGGGAACAGCGCCAGAGGCGCACGCAATATCGCAGCAGCGGCAGCAGGCCCCTGCGGCGGCCCCCGCGGGTGACAGGCTCGGGTCCGATCTTGTGATAGCAGATGCCGTCGACGCAATGCGCTTCGGGCGCCCCTGGCGGCGCCAGTCCGATCCAGCTGACACGCCAGCCCCGCACCGCCAGGCCTGCGGCAATCGCTCCGAGACGCGTTTCCGCCCCGCCCTTTCGATAGGGGGGAAGGCCGTCATAAACGAACAGGACATGACGACCGCTCCCGGTCACCCCGCCAGCGCCTGCGGCAAACGCTCGACCTTGCCATGGGCACCGGTTTCCTCGTCATGGCTGCGCCACGGCCAGCGACCATTATTGCCCCGGAACCAGGCAATTGTTCGCCGCAAGCCGTCTTCGAGCGAAACGGACGGCGACCATCCGGTCAGCTCCCGGAGCCGGCTGTTGTCGCAGCGGATGGCGGTGATCTCGTTGCGGCGCAGCTTCGCAATGTCGGTGGTCGACGCGACCGTCTCGTGGCCCATCAGCCGACCAATGATCCGCGCGAGATCCGCGATGCTGACGGCGCTGCCGGAGCCTACGTTGACGGCCGTGCAGGGCGGCGTTTCGGCAAACAGGAGATCCCGCAACGCCCGTGCAGTATCTTCGACGTAGGTGAAGTCGCGGATGGCATGGATGTTGCCGATGACAAGCTCACTTCCACGGTGAAGCTGGTCGATGATTTCCGGGACGATATAGGCATGTGTTTCCCGGGGACCGTAACAGTTGAACAGGCGTGCGACGAGCGTTGGCACGCCATGTTCCCCCCCGTAGGTCAGCATCAGTTGGTCTGCGGCGAGCTTCGACACGGCATAGGTGTTGGTGGCGCCAAGGGCCGTGCACTCGTCGAGCAGCACATCGGGCTGGTGCCCATAGACCTCGGCACTTGAAAGATAGAGGAGCTTGCTGATCCCCAACCCCCCGCAGGCCCGGAGCACGTTCAGGTTGGCCGTAACATTGTTGCGGAAGAATCGCTCCGGATATTCGTATACCGCGGGCACATAAGTGTCGCCGATACAGCTGACGACGTGTGTCGGACGCACCCTCATCATTGCGGATGAAAGTGCGGCCGGTTCCGCCGCGTCGCACGCGACGATTTCGACCCGATTTCTAATCTCCTCGAGATTCTCGCGCGACCCGGAGGAGAAATCGTCGAGTATGACGACACGAACTCCATCGGCGAGAAGGACGCGCACCAGGGCCGAGCCGACGAAGCCGGCGCCGCCGGCTACCAGGACATTTGGAATCATCAACCCCTCCTCACGCCCCCCGGAGGGCTTATTAACTCACGTTAGCCCCATCACGACGCGGCGCAATGCCTCGCACGCGCGGAGCACGTCATGCCGGGACAGATCCGAGCCGCTGGGCATGTAGAATCCGCGGTGCGAAAGGCTTTCGGCCACCGGATAATGTTCGCCGGCAAACCGGCTTTCGCGCTGATAGATCGGCTGCCAGTGGAGAGGCCAGAAGAGCGGGCGTGCCTCCACGCCTTCATCCGCCAAGCCGGCAAGCAGGCGATCGACGTCATCCGCAACGGCGTCGCGCAACAGCATCGCACAGGCCCAGTAGCTGTTGTCCCCCTGCGGAAGCGTTGGCGGCGGCAGCAATAGCGCGTGAAGGTCCTGGAGCGCATCCCGGTACAGCAGCCCCAACGCTCGCTTGCGGCGAAGCCGCTCGTCCAGGCCTTCGAGCTGCGCTACTCCCAGCGCCGCCTGCAGGCCGGTCATGCGACAATTCCAGCCGGAGCTCTCATGGACGAACCGACGATGCGGCTGAGAGCCAAGGTCGCGATAGGCGCGGGCACGGGCGGCCACAGCCGGATCGTCGGTGAAGACCATGCCGCCTTCGCCGGTCGTCAGATTCTTGTTGGCGAAAAAGCTGGTCGTGCTGACGGCACCGAAGCTGCCACAGGGTCGATCACGGCAGCGCGCACCGATCATCTGGGCCGCGTCCTCGATCACTGCGACCCCAGCCGCGTCCGCGCGCGCCAGCACCGCAGTCATGTCGGTCGGGAGACCGTAGAGGTGGGGGACGATGATCGCGCGCGTGCGCGTGGTGAGGCGCGGCTCGATCATCGCCGGGTCGATCCCCCAGCTTTGCACATCGGAATCGACCAGGACCGGCGTGGCGCCCGCTCTGATCACCGCCTGTGCACAGGTAATGATCGTATGAGCGGGGAGGATGACCTCGTCGTCGGGCCCGATTTCCAGCGCCGCGACCGCGACTTCGAGGGCGGCGCTCCCGCTGCTGACGGCGACGGCGTAGCGGCGCCCGACCCGGGCGGCCAGTGCCTCTTCGAATCGTTCGATCCAGGGCGAGCGGGCGGAGATCCAGCCTTCGCGAACGCAGCGGACGAGATAATCCTCCTCGCTGCCGCCGAGGCTCGGGCTGCTGACCGGGATGTTGCTCAAAGACTTCACCTGTGCAGACTAGTCGCAGCAGTTGCGCTGTCCAGCACGACGGTTCAAATCTGGGCATGACCGGCTGGAGCGACCGCCCCGCCTCCGCATTTCAGCCAAATAGCGCCATCACCTGATCGGAGAGGCTAGAGCCCGTAAACCCCGCTCGCGGCCAGATTCTTCGCGATCAGCGCCTTGCGCGCGGCGTTCGCCGTCCACAGCGCCTCGCCATAGTCGCAGACCATCTCGGCCTGCGCCTCGATCATCGCTTCGTCGAACCTGGCGGTGCCCGCGGCATAATTGTACATGTCGTCCGGTCTGCCCCTGGCCTTCAGCAGGTCCTCTCCATAGCGCAGGAAGAAGCTCGGCATGCCCATCTCCTGATATTGCCAGACATGGGTCATCTCGTGGATGAAGCATTTGCGGTTCCGGCCGGCGGCAGCGAAGTCGGGGCAGTAATCCAGCTTGAAATAAACGGTCGACCCGATCGTGATCGCGGGGTTGCCCTTGGCGAACGCCAAGTGGGCGAGCGGATTGCTGCCTGGTCCATCGCTCAGCTTTACCTTGCGATAATCGATCCTGCTGCCGAATGCTTCGCGCGCCAGGGCGACTTCGCTCGCGGTCAGCGCTCTTTGCATGGAAGCTGCCATGACTTCCCTCCCGAGTCTGCCTCTCGACGATAGCCCCGATCGCGATGCTTGAAAATGCGTTCGTGGCGCCGGCGCGGTTCCGATCGTCGCGAAAGCGCGCTAGAGGACCGGCCACGCGCCCGTAGCTCAGCCGGATAGAGCACGAGCCTTCTAAGCTTGGGGTCGCAGGTTCGAGTCCTGCCGGGCGCGCCATTTGCCGCAACGCTGGGAATGCGAAAGTCGCGGGTGGCGGAACAGGTTCGCGATTGTACGAAACAGCACCCGGCAAACGGCCGCCCTCGGCCAACCATTGACGACC